>Ga0299906_10004259_pt1 | contig 11742 bp, 8 predicted proteins | sample RVTome_14_FD_200259 | JGI IMG/M metagenome (GOLD analysis project Ga0299906, IMG submission 200259) | Soil microbial communities from uranium-contaminated site in the Upper Colorado River Basin, Wyoming, United States - RVT145D125 (version 2) ... | reverse complement strand
AAACGCATCCTCCAGCTGGAGCGGGAGAACCGGCAGCTTCGGTTTCGAGCGGAGCGGGCCGAGGCCCTGGTGGAGGTCCAAAAAAAACTTTCGGCCCTCCTGCACCCGGACGACGGGCTGCGCACCGAGCGCAGTTGATGCAGACCGTCGCGGAGCTGGGGTCCCGGTTGGGGGTCCGGGCGACCTGTCAAGCGCTGGGTGTGGCGCCGGCGAGCTATTATCGCCGGGGCCAGCCCCGGCCGGCGCCTCGGCCGCGGTCCTCGGCCCGGGCGCTGACGGCCTCGGAGCGCCAGGAGGTGCTCGCCCTGCTGCGCTCGCCCCGGTTTGTGGACGTGGCCCCGGCCGCGGTGGTCGCGACGCTGGTGGACGACGACCAGCGTTATCTCTGCTCCGAGCGCACCATGTACCGGGTGCTGGCGGCGGAGCACGAGGTGCGGGAACGCCGGAACCAGCTCCGGCACCCGAGCTACGTGGCGCCCGAGCTGCTGGCGACCCGCCCCAAGGAGCTCTGGAGTTGGGACATCACCAAGCTCAAAGGCCCGGCGAAGTGGGTGTATTTCTACCTCTACGTGATTCTGGACGTGTTCAGCCGCTTCGTGGTGGGCTGGATGGTGGCCCGGCGGGAGGCCGCGCGGCTGGCCGAGCAGCTGATCGCGGACACCTGCCGGCGCCAGGGCATCGCGCCGGGCCAGTTGACGCTGCACGCGGACCGGGGCTCCTCGATGCGCTCGAAGCCCGTGGCGCACCTGCTGGCCGATCTGGGCGTGACCCAGACCCACTCGCGGCCGTACACCTCGACGGACAACCCGTTTTCGGAGGCCTTCTTCAAGACCGCCAAGTACCGGCCGGCGATCCCGGCGCGCTTCGGGTGCCTGGAGCACGCACGCCAGGTGTTCGGCCCGCTGTTCACCTGGTACAACACCGCGCACCGGCACAGCGGGCTCGCGATGCTGACCCCGTACGACGTCCACCACGGCTTGGCGACCCAGCGCCTGGCCGACCGCGCCGCGGTCCTGGCAGCCGCCTATGCCGCCCATCCCGAGCGCTTTCCGCGCGGGGTGCCGCGCCCGGGGATCCTTCCGGCAGCCGTCTGGATCAATCAACCGGCCTCCGGCGGGTGCCCAACCGAAACCGACGCGCCAGGATGCCCCAGGACGGACGATCTCGAGCTGGGGGGAGACAGCACTACCCCCGAATTCAGAGGGATCGAGTCAGGTAAGGAGGAAGAGTTGCTGGCGATGGTTCACTAAACTCGGTTCACCAGGTGTCTCACCGGCGTTGACAGGCTCCGTTTGCCGGAGACTGAAAGGCCAAGTCCTGACTATCGGGTAACCGCGTACGTCGTCGTAGCACGACCCCATGACCTGGAACAATGGCGTGGCCTGGCCGCTTCGCTTCGCCAGGACTCGGCCAGCCTGCACTTGATATGCTCCAAATGTATCGCTATACCTCACGGTCCATGCCCGTGGTGCGCAGAACTGGCCCTGCTGACTGAGGCCTCACAGCTTCTAAGCCGTCTCCGCGATCCTGGACGAGGGCAAGGTGTCGAGCCTCAAGCCGCTGAGGCCCTCGGACGCCGCCTCGCGATACTGACCGACGCGGGCTCCAGACCAAATGAGGGCCTCGACAGGAACCTTTTCTTCGGTGGTCGCGACGGCCAGGTTAGCCCGCGCCACCCCGAGTCGATCACCCCGCACAGCCTTTTCGGAGAGGCACTAATAGAGCCAACCGCATACGCGGCAATGACTACTGCGGTTCACGCAGCTCGCGAGCGCGCCAGTCGGGAGTGTGGACCGAGCCTCGGCAGGACGTGGTCCTGGCGCCTCCACAAGATGATAAACGCCTACCATGATCCCGTCCTGCAGGCAGCGTTCCTACGGTCAGTAAGGCCAGCGGAATTACTAGGCCTCGACCGAGCACGAGCCATCGATGCCATTCAGGAGGTGCTTTTCCTCTCTGCCGATCCGGCCCTACGCCAATCCGCTCTTCTAGCGGCCGAACACGGCCTTGCGGCAGTGGAAGGCAAGTATCCTTTGGACCTTCGGCCCACCGTCCGAGAGGCCGCGGAACGGGTTCTCCGGCAATGGAACAGCCCGAGCTCGGCCATACTCCGGACCATCGTTGCTCTCCACTCACTGCAACTCGAGGGCGCCGTCTAACACATGGAGAGCCTGTGTGAAGACTCGCTGCGGCTCAGCGCTGATCGCACAATTGGCCTGGAGGGCGGCGCGGATCTGAGGGAGACGCAAAAGTTGGGTGGGTGGGCGCTGTGGCCTGGGATCAGAGTCTCCGGCTGGTTCCGCCTCCTCGTCCTCCGCGCTCACGCGCACCGGACAGCATGCGCCATGACCCGGCCTGGGAGTGGGTCGGGCCCCCTCAGCCCGGACCGACGGAATCTGGATGAGCGGCTCCAATGGTGGGCCGCAACGGCGGTAAGGGAGGCGCTGGAGAAGCTGGCGCACTGTGCCTGGTGGCTCCAGGAGGGGGACGAGGCGGCGCGGCGGACCGCTGAGCGCTACCTCGTGGACGCGTCCGAGTTGCGTTGGACTCCTGACCCACCACCCGGCTCAGATCATCTGGTGGCCTCAGCCCCGCCGACCCCTACCACTTGAGCAGGCCCAGGTCGTCCATGTGACCCGCCACGAGCACCAGGGAGAAGACGCTGGGTTCCTGGCGAAATGCTCTTGCGGCCGCCTTGAGCGCAGGCGAGGCGCTTTCCCCGGTCCGCGCCCGGTGGTGGCGGTGTGCCCGGGCGAATCCACGGTAGACGACCTTCAGAGCGCGCAGATCCCGGGAGCCGGACTTGGCCTTCACCGCCTCATCCGGGCCCCCTCGGTCCTGGGTGGGAAGAGGGAGATCGGGCCGAGTCGCATCGCGGCGCTCTAGGGCCCGCTCGACGTTTGCGACCCTTCGCCTGAGGCGGTCCAGGAGCGGCGGCCCTGCGTCGGAACGATTGGCCTGGTCGGGAGCGGTCTGGGTCGGCATGTGGGCGGTCCTGTTAGGCCTGTCGGAGAGGCGTCACTTCAGGTGTCCTTGAAGCATAACTCCGCTTCCGGTTTGTCGCCCTGGCGGCGGGTCCCCCGCGCGCCCATAATCGGTCACCCCCTCGTGGGGCTGGGGAGGAGGGAATGGAGCCGGATGACGGCGTCCGAACACATCATCCTCTGGGACTTTCTTGTCCCCCGACCGCACCAAGCGGCCTTTGTGCGGGGCTACGGACCCGAAGGCGGATGGGCCCGCCTGTTCGCGCGGGCCCCCGGGTTCCTGGGGACCGCCCTCTACCGGGACGCGTCCGACCCCGAGCGCTTCGTGACCCTCGACCGCTGGGAATCGGCCGAGGCCTATGCCGCGTTCCGGACGCGGTTCGCCGAGGAGTACGCGACCATCGACCGGGAGTTCGATGCGCTGACACTGCGAGAGAGGATCCTGGGAGAACTTGTGGCGTTGCGGGACGGGTAGTGCGAAGTGCGAAGTACGAAGTGCGAAGTGCGGTGCGAAGTTAGGGCAGTGGGAAAATGTCGACTCGATTGAGGGCGACGTAGGGAACCGCCACCCGGCCGCGCCGCGTATCCACGCCGATGTCGGCCGGGCGACCCGGAAGCCGTGCCACCGGCCTCGCCGCGCCACCCTTTAGCACACGCAACGTCGAATCGGCCTGACAGGCGAGCAGCACCCCGCCGGCGACCATCTCGACCCCGTCGCAGCGATTGACCCCGGCCGAGCCGAGGGGCTCGAGGCCGCCCCCCGGCGTCCACCCGAACACCTGTTCGCCCTCCCAGGGCGCCACGACGAACCGTGCCCCGGCGCTGTCCCACGTGATGCCGTTGGGCGAGCCCAGCCGGTCGTCTTCCACCGCGATCGTGGCCAGGCCGTCCGCCACTCGGTAGATGCGTGAGCGACCGGTGTCCGTGACATAAAGCGCGCCGTCGGGGCCTTGCGCCACATCATTGAGAAACCCCGGCTCGTGCGCGCGGAAATCCACGAAGACGAGATGCGTCCCGGTCCGGCGGTCCCAGCCATGCACGCCGCCGGCGTCCGCGGCCCACAGCGTGTCGCCCGTGATGAACATCCCGCGGGGGCCGTGCAGCGGCGCTTGCGGGGTGCCGGTGAGGAACCGCAGGGAATCGACCGTCCCATCGGGCTGCACCCGGCTGATGAAGCCGTTGGCGTCCCCCGAGTTCTCGCCGTTGAAATTCGAAATGAAATACACGTCTTGCCCGGGGTCGTACCGAACCCCTTCCGGGCCTGAGAGTCCCTCTACCACCGCGATTCGCGCCCCGGCTTGCATCGCGGCTGTCGAGTCGACGGCCGGGGTCTCGGATGCGCCGCCACAGGCAGCCAGGCAGGTGATCCACGGGACGCAGGCCTTGAGGGTCATGCTTCACGTTAACACCCTCCCATGCACTTTTCAGGGGCAAAACCCCGGAGTACCTTGCGCCAAGTCCCCACTCCATCCCCAGGCAGGATTGCGCCATGTCTCGTCTTTCCAGTACCCGCGGATTGCTCGCGCTGTGTCTCCTCGTTCTGACGCCCGTGGCGGCGCCGGCGCAGCGGCCGCTCGACCATGACGCGTATGACCGCTGGCGAACGATCGGACAGGAGGGCCTCTCCCGTGACGGCCGCTGGGTGAGCTACCTGCTCGAGCCGCAGCAAGGCGATGCCGAGCTGGTGATCCGCTCCGTCGCCGGCAGTACCGAGTACCGGGTGCCTCGCGGACGCGACGCGCGCTTCTCTCCAGCGGGCGGGCACGTGGTGTTCATGATCAAGCCGGCCTACACGGAGGTGCGCGCGGCCCGGATCGCTCGGCGCTCCGCCCAGGACATGCCGCGCGACTCGCTCGGCATCATGACGCTTGCGACCGGTGAGATCACGCGGGTCGAGCGGGTGCAGTCGTTCAGGGCGCCTGAGCGCGGCAGCTCCTGGGTGGCGTACCACCTTGAGCGTCCGAAGGCTCCGGCCGGCGCCCGGGATACCGCGCGGACCGATAGCGCCGGACCCCGGCCCAAGCGCGACAACGAGATCGGGAGCCCCCTGGTCCTGCGGGATCTGGCCTCGGGCGCGGAGCGGCGCTTCGAGGACGTGATGGAATACGCGTTCGCCCGCGAGGGGAACCTGCTGGCGCTGACGCTCTCCAGCCGCTCGGGCGACGCGGACGGGGTGCTGGTCGTCTCGTTGCAGGGCGAGGTCGCCGACCGGCGTGTTGCGGGCGGCCGGGGGAGCTACAAGAGCCTGGCCTTCACCGAGGCCGGGGATCAGGTCGCCTTTCTCAGCAACCGCGAGGAGGCCGCGGCAGAGCACCCGCGCTTCGCGCTCTATCGCTGGCGCGCGCGGGACGACTCCGCGCGGGCGGTCGCGCACGCGGGCGCGGCCGGGATGCGCGATGGGTGGACCGTGAGCGAGCACCGGTTGCCGTCCTTCTCGCGGAGCGGCGGCCGGCTCTTCTTCGGCGCCGCGTCCTGGGAGGCGCCTGCTCCGGCGGACAGCACTCCCGAGAATGAGCAAGTGAAGGTGGACATCTGGCACTGGGAAGACGCCGAACTCCAGCCGCAGCAACTCCGCCGGGTCGAGCAGACGCGGCGGCGGAATCACCTCGCCGTGGTGGATCTGGACGGCGGCCGGCTGCTTCAGTTGGCCGACGCGGAGCTGGCGGACATCGGACTGCCGGAGGGAGGGGAAGGGCGCTACGCCCTCGGTGAGACGACCGCGCCCTACGCGCTGCGCAGCTCGTGGGATACCCCGGGCTGGCGTGACGTCTACCTCATCAGCCTGGAAACCGGCGAGCGGACCCGCATCGCCGAGCAGACGCGGGCCAACCCCTCGATCTCTCCCGGCGGCCACTTCGCCTACTGGTATGACCACGAGTCGGGGGCCGGATATACCTACCGTTTCGCCGACGGCACGACCGCCAAGGTGACCGGGGGCATTGGGGTGCCGCTCACGGACGAGGAACACGACAGCCCATCGCTCCCCCCGCAGCATGGCCTCGCCGGCTGGACCGAGGGCGACCGCGAACTGCTGCTCTACGATCGCTACGATCTGTGGGCCGTCGACCCGTCGGGGGCCCGCGCGCCGCGCAACCTGACGGAGGGCGTGGGTCGGCGGGACAGTGTGCGCTTCCGTCTGGTGGATCTCGATCGCGAGCGCCAGGCGATCGCCACAGATCGTCCGCTGCTGCTCTCGGCGTTCGACTACCGGAGCAAGGCCGCGGGCTTCTTCCGCGACCGGGTGACCGGCGCCGCGGAACCGGAGCGGCTGCTGTGGATGGATCGCCGCTTCGGCACGCCCAGCAAGGCCGAGGAGGCTGACGTCATGCTCTTTACCCGGGAATCGGTGCGCGAGTTCCCCGATCTGTGGACCTCGGGCCTGGACTTCGCGCGGCCGGCCCGCCTGAGCGAGGCCAATCCCCAGCAGGCCGAGTACCGCTGGGTCACGGTCGAGCCGGTACAGTGGCGCGGGGCGAACGGAACGCCGCTGGCGGGCCTCCTGTACAAGCCGGAGAACTTCGACCCGGCGCGGAAGTACCCGATGATCGTGAATTCCTACGAGCGGAACTCGGACAACCTCCACGCTCACAGCCCCGTGATTCCGCATCGCTCTACCATCCGGCCGTCCTTCTACGCGAGCCGAGGCTATCTGGTGTTCATCCCCGACATCGTGTACAGGGTCGGATACCCCGGCCAGGGCGCGCTCGACGCGGTGGTACCGGGCGTGATGGCGCTGATCGACCGGGGCTTTGTCGATCCGGCGCGGATCGGGCTCCAGGGCCACAGCTGGGGCGGATATCAGATCGCCTACATGGTAACCAAGACCAACCTGTTCGCCGCGGGCGCGCCAGGTGCCCCCGTCGCGAACATGACCAGCGCATACGGCGGGATCCGCTGGGAGTCGGGACTGAGCCGCATGTTCCAGTACGAGCGCACCCAGAGCCGGATCGGGGCCACGCTGTGGGAGGCGCCGCTCCGCTACCTGGAGAACTCTCCGCTCTTCTGGGTGGACCGCATCGAGACCCCGCTGCTGATCCTGCACAACGACAACGACGGGGCGGTGCCATGGTATCAGGGCATCGAGTTGTTCACGGCCATGCGGCGGCTGGGCAAGCCGGCGTGGATGGTGAACTACAACGGCGAGCCGCATTGGCCGCTGCCCTATCCCAAGCGGCGGGACTGGAACATCCGCATGCAGCAGTTCTTCGACCACTACCTTATGGGCGCGGCGATGCCGGTCTGGATGGCCCAGGGGGTGCCGGCGGTCGACAAGGGCCGGACGATGGGGCTGGAGCTGGTGGAGCCGGGAGCGGAGTGCCCCAAGCCGGGCGGGGAGCCCGAGCCGGGGCCGCTGTCGGGTGTGACGTGTCCGGTACGCAAATGAGGGAAACCGGCCCGGAACGGCTCCGCCGGTGGGCGGGATTGTCACAGGGTGCGGCGGGGCCGATCCCCTAGCGTCGCGGGCGCGGTCCCAGGCGATACCCGATCAGGACCCCCGCCTGGACCGCCTTCGCATCGGGGTCCTGGAGGCCGAAGTGCTGGTAGAAAAGCCCCAGACTCAGGCGGCGAGCCCGGAGCCCGCCTTCCGAAATAAACCCCAGCTTCCGACGCGGAGTGAGATGGGTATCGGTGCTCCCGCCGAAGGGCGTGGCGAAGGCCGCCCGGATGTACCCGCCTTCCGTTTCCGCGCCAACGCCGACCCAGGCGTAGAAGAAGCGCAGGCTCTCCCAGTCGACCGCGGCGGCCCGGCGATACCAGCGGTGGTAGCCGACCCCAGCAAACGGCCCCAGCCTTACCGAGCGGTCGGCCAGCGCGTACTGCACGTGGCTTCGGAAGTGGTGCCCATCGCGCGGGATGTAACCGGCGTCGTCGTCCAGTCCCTCGCTCAGCCACCAGCGTTCCGCCTCGAGGCCGATGCCGACGCGACGCAGGCTCAGGGTGCCGACCAGGCCGGTGCCCACGAGGGACTTATGGCCGCCGATGCTCGCCAGCTGATCCCACGCCATGGTGCCCCCCTTGAAGAACGGCTCCACGGTGAGCTGGGCGGCGGCCGGCGCGGCCGGCGCGGCCGCGAGGGTCGCGAGGGCCAGGATCATGGGACGGACGTCGAGGCTGAGCGGCATGCCGACTCGCTGATGATTGCCGGCGCGGTACGCGGCGTTGAGGCCAGGGAGCGCCCGCGCTGAGCCTTCAGCTCGTCACTCGTAGCGCAGGGCTTCGATCGGATCGAGCCGGGCCGCCCGCCGCGCGGGCCAGACGCCGAAGAACAGCCCCACGGCTCCGCTGAACACCACCGCGAGCACGACGGCGGCGGGCGAGACCGCCGCGCTCCACCCGTTGAGCCGGGCGAGCAGACTGGCGGCGCCCAGCCCGAGCAGGATGCCGAAGATCCCGCCGAGCAGGCAGAGCGCCAGGGCCTCGATCAGGAACTGGAGCAGCACTTGGCCGCGGGTGGCGCCGAGCGCCTTGCGGATACCGATCTCGCGGGTTCGCTCGGTGACCGATACCAGCATGATGTTCATGATGCCGATGCCGCCCACGATCAGGCTCACGGTCGCGATGCCGGCCAGCAGGTAGGTCAGGGTCTCGCCCGCGGCGGCCTGGGCTTCGAGAAACGTGGAGCGGTCCCGAATCCGGAAATCGTTGGGCTGGTCGGGCCGCAGGCGGTGCTCCCGCCGGAGCACCCGCTCGATGTCGAGGAGCGAGGCGTTGATGGAGTCCAGACTGGCCACCTGGACGGTGATCCCCTGGAGCCGGTCGCTGCCGAAGATGCGGTACTCGCCGGTCCGGAAGGGGATATAGACCGTCTCGTCGGGGTCGTCGCGGCCGCCCTGCCCCTTCGGCTCCAGAATCCCGATCACGTCGAACGGGATCCCGCGCACGAAGATCTGCGCGCCCAGCAGCTCTTCGGGCTCGACCTCCAGCTCTTCGGGAACCTGCGCCCCCAGCACGGCGAGCCGCCGGCGCGCGTAGTCCTCCCCGGAAGTGAAGAAGCGGCCGCTCGCCACCCCGAACCGGTTGGCCTCGGCGAATTCCGCCGTCGTGGCCACCACGTCAAGGTTGGCGTTGCGGTTTCCGAACTTGACCTGGAGATCGTTGCCGAGGCTGGGGATCACGGCCTTCAGGGTTCGGGCATCCAGCCGCAGGGCCTCGGCATCAGCGCTGGTCAGCGCGACGCGCTCCGCGCTGGCCACGCCACGGTTCCACTGCTGGCCCGACGAAATGGTGAGCAGGTCCGTGCCCAGCGAGGCGAGCTGCGCCTCGACGGCGCGCTGCGCGCCGCTGCCCAGGGCGACCATGGTGATGACGGCGGCGACGCCGATCACGATGCCGAGCATGGTGAGCATTGAGCGGAGCCGCGTGGCCTTGATCGCTCCGAAAGCCACCCGGAGCACCTCCATGAGCTTCATCACTGCCCTCCGAGGGGACTGCCCGCCCGTTCCCGGGCCCAGCTCTCGCGACGCTGCTGCTCTTCAAGCAGGCCGGCCGTGGGGAGCAGGAGCACCGAATCGCCGGCCTCGAGCCCGGCCGAGATGGCCGTGTAGTCGAAGTCGGTGAGGCCCGCGCGTACCCGAGTGGCGCGGGGCCGGCCCTCGCGCAGCACAAACACGATGTACTCACCCCCAAAGAGCGTGGCCCGCCGCATTCCCGAACCGCTGCGGCCTCCCTGGCCCTGGCCCTGCGCTCCGGGGCGTCGCGCGTCGTCGCCACCGCGCCCGTTCCGGTCGGGGGGGCCAAGCTCTTCCGGATCGAGCCCAAGGTCCTCGACGCCGAGTCCAAGCTGCTCGGCGATCAGCACGGCGTCTTCCGGGGTCCGGAGCGCCGAGTTGGGCACCGCAAGAGTGTTGCGGATCTCCCCGATGTGGACCTGCACTTCCGCGTTCATGCCGGGCCGCAGCAGGCCGTCAGGATTGGCGATGTGGATCAGCACAGGGAACATGGTCACGTTCTGGAGCACCACCGACTCGGCGCCGATTCGCTCGACCTCGCCGCGGAACGGCCGGTTGGGGAACGAGGCCACCTGGATGGTGACCGGCATGGCGGGCTCGATCATCCCGATGTCGGTCTCGTCCACCAGCGCACGCACCCGCACCGTGTCGAGCGACGCCATCCGCATCAGCACGGCGCCGCCGCCCACGTTGGAGCTGGCCGACTGGATCACGCTGCCGACCTCGACGGCGCGGCCCAGAATGACTCCATCGGTCGCGGCCCGGACCTCGGTGTCTTCCAGGGCGATCTTGGCATCCTCCAGCGTGCGGCGAGAGCGAACCAGCGCGGCATACGCGCTCGCCCGCGCCAGCCGGGCGTTCTCCAGCTCCAGGTCCGTGATGGCTTGCGACTGGTGCAGCGCCTCGGAACGGGCCAGCTGGGCCTCGGCGTTGTCCAGTTCGGCCCGGGCCACCACCGAATCGGCCTCGGCCTGAAGCACGGCGTTGTTGGGAATGCGTGGGTCGACCCGCACCAGGAGCTGGCCGGCGCGGACCGCGTCGCCCTCCTCCACCAGCACCCCTACGATTTCTCCGGAGGCCTTGGACTTGACCTCAACGGTGATAATGGGCTCGACGGCGCCGGCGGCGATGGCGGAAACCACGATATCGCGCCGGGTAACCTCGGCGATGCGGGGCCCGCCGGCGGAGGGCGGCTTGGCGCAGCCGAGCGCCGCCGCCAGAATGCCGATGGTGCGCAGGACAAGGCTGCGCCGGGGAAACACAGGGGCCATGCGGAGCAGCTCCGTGGTCGCCGGTTCTGGGTGCAGGGCGAAACGTCTACCATGCATACGTACAAGGACCGCATGGTGTTGGGCCCGCGCGCGTCTTCGCCGCCTCTCAAGCTAACCCCCCTTGCGCCTTCGGTGGACGGACGGCTTGCCCTTGTCATGGAATGGACGGATGTTGGACGCCATGTCGAGTCAGGGTGCGACCTGCGTTTTCCACGGCGTGGGCAAGACCTACCGGACCCTGATCCGGCGGCGCGCCGTGCGCGCCGTGGAGGGCTTCTCCCTCGAGATCCCGACAGGCGAGGTCTTCGGCATCGCGGGGCCCAACGGGGCGGGGAAGTCGACCCTGATCAACCTGCTGCTGGGTTTCGTCGGGCCGACTTTGGGTACTGTCTCCATCAACGGCGAGCGCCCGCGGGTGTTCATCGAGAGCCGGGGCGTGGGGTACCTGTCCGAGTTGGTGGCCATCCCACCGGGTTGGACCGTGGATGGAGCGCTGCGACGGTACGCCCTGCTGGCAAGGATCCGCCGCCCGGAGCGTCGGACCCGAATCGACGCCGCCGTCGTCCAGCTGGGGCTGGAGGAGCACCGCGGCAAGAAGGTGCGGCAGCTCTCCAAAGGGAATCTGCAACGGCTCGGCCTGGCGCAGGCGCTCATGTCGGACAGCGATCTGGTCGTGCTGGATGAGCCGACGCACGGGTTTGACCCGGTCTGGACGGCGCGCTTCCGCGACATCGGCCGCTCTTTGAAGCGCCCGGGACGTACGGTCATCATCGCGTCGCACAACCTGGACGAACTGGAACGGGTCGCCGACCGCGTCGGGATCATCGATCAGGGAAGGCTCCAGCACGTCGCGGAGATGGGACGAAGCTCCTCCGCCACGCTGGCCGACTACCGCCTGGTCGTCCAGGAGACGGAACCCACTGTCCCGGGCGTCTTCCCCGCCGCGCTGCGGGTGGCCGACGGGCGCGTCGGGGAATACCGGGTCCCCCAGGTCGATCTGGCGACCCTGAATGAAGGACTGCGGCAGTTGCTGGCGGG
>Ga0299906_10004258_pt1 | contig 11742 bp, 10 predicted proteins | sample RVTome_14_FD_200259 | JGI IMG/M metagenome (GOLD analysis project Ga0299906, IMG submission 200259) | Soil microbial communities from uranium-contaminated site in the Upper Colorado River Basin, Wyoming, United States - RVT145D125 (version 2) ... | reverse complement strand
AGGTGCTGCCGCCATCGTGGACGAGGAAGCGATGGCTCACGCGCCGTCGCGCTTCACGGAAGCCAGCGCGCTGCAGTGCTGTCAGTACGCGGCGGGATGAGACTTCGGGAAGGCGCGCCACCCCGTCAGGCAGCTACGACGACTTCCACGGCAACAAGCGGCTGCCGCGGCGGCTTGCGTCCCCGATCGCGTAGTGTGTCCACGTAGAACTGCAGGGCTCGCTGCGCACGGGCGACCGCTTGGCGGCGCGTCCGGCCATAGACATGACAGCCCGGCACCTCGGGAACGGAGGCAATGAAGCGCCCATCGGTCTCGCGGTCGATCGTGACGACGTAGCGCAGCTTCACGGTCGCCAGCATGCCAGAGGCGAAAGACCGCGACAACGAATATAATAAGCGTAGCCTCTACCGACGCGCCGCAGAGCGCCTTGGCGAGTCCCGCCACACCACCCGTCTGCACCTCAGTGAACCAGTGCGCGTACACCCCGAGCGTCACCTGCGGGCTCGAGTGGCGGAGGAGGTGCTGCACCTCCGTCACGGGCGCGCCGCCCGCGATCAGCAGCGACGCGTACGTGTGGGGATCGACAAGCATCGCATCAGCGGCCCGTCGCGAGCGGGCCTTGGGGTGCGGTCGCGGGCAACCGCCAACCGCCGCCGAGCGCCTTGTACACCGCGACGAGTGCGGTCGCGGTGCGGGCCTCGCTGTCGGCGAGAGCGTCCTCGGCCTCGAGCAGGCGCCGCTCGGCGTCCAGCACCTCGAGGAACGTCGACACCCCGAACTGGAAGCGCTCCCGCGCCCGCGTGGTGGCGCGCTCGCTCGCGTCGGCCGACACTCGCAGGTGGTCGCGCCGCTCCTGCTCGCGCGCGAACGTGACGAGCGCGTTCTCCGTCTCCTCGAGCGCGAGCAGCACCGTCTGCTCGTAGCGCGCGAGCGCGGCCGCGGTGGCGGCGTCCGTCGCCTGGATGCGGGCCCGGACTCGGCCGAGGTCGAAGGCCGCCCAGAAGATGCGGGGGCCGAAGCCGAAGGCGTCGCTGCCGGCGGCGCCGAGGCCTGCCACGCTCTGCGACTCCAGGGCGATGCTGCCGGCGAAGGTCACCCGCGGGAAGAGGTCGCCGGTCGCAACGCCCTGGCGTGCGGTCGCGGCCACGAGCGCCGACTCCGACGCGCCGACGTCGGGCCGGCGGCGCAGGAGATCCGCCGGGTGCCCGACGGCCGCCAGCGCCGGCAGCGCCGGGAGCGGCCGTCCCGGCGCCAGGTCGGCGGCGAGTGTCGCCGGCGGCGCGCCCACGAGCACGCCGAGGCGGTGGATCGAGCGGTCGGTCGCCGAGCGCAGCAGCGGGATCATAGCGAGCGTGGCCTCGAGCTGCGCCTGGGCGCGTGCGGTGTCGAGCTCCGTCCCCCGGCCGCCCTCGAGCAGGGCCTGGGTGAGGTCGAGCGTCGCGCGCTGGTTCTCGGCGTTGCGCTCGGCCACCGCGAGCCGCAGCTGCGTGCCACGCAGCTCCAGGTAGGTACGCGCGACCTCCGCCTGCAGGCTGACGAGGACGTCGCGCAGGCGATACTCCGCCTCCGCCAGGTCGGCGGTGCGGGCCTCGATCGCGCGTCGCACCCGGCCGAAGAGGTCGAGCTCCCAGCCGGCGTCGAAGCCGACGTCGTACAGGCCGCGGTCGCGATCGGCACCGGCTTCCTGGGCGCGCGCGCCGAGGGCATCCTCGCTGACGCGCGTCGCGGTGAAGCCGGCACTCGTGGTCACCGTGGGGGCGAGGTCGAGGAGGGTCTCGACGCGCAGCGCGCGCGCCTGGCGGACGCTGGCCGCCGCGATCGCGAGGTCGTGGTTGTGGTCGGCGGCGCGCGCGACCAGGGCGCTGAGCGTCGCGTCGTCGAAACCCTCCCACCACGCGGCCTCGACCGCGTAGGCGTCGGCGGCCTCCGCCGCCGCGAACGCCGGCGGTACCGGGAGCGCCGGGGGCGCATAGTCCTGGCCGGCGACCACGCAGCCGGCGGCGCCGCCCCCGAGGCCGAGCAGGGCGGCGACGACGACGAGGGCCGGCGGACCCGTCGCGCGCCGGCCGGCGACGAGCCCGCGGATGACGACGTAGAAGATGGGCGTCAGCAGGATGCCGAGGGCTGTGACGCCGAGCATGCCGGTGAAGACCGCCGTGCCGAGCGTCTGGCGCATCTCGGCGCCGGGGCCCTCGGCGCGCGCCAGCGGCAGCACGCCGAGGATGAACGCGAAGGAGGTCATCAGGATCGGCCGCAGGCGGAGCCGGCACGCGGTCACCGCGGCCTCGAAGCGGTCCTTCCCCTCGTCCTCCTGCTGCTTGGCGAACTCGACGATCAGCACCGCGTTCTTCACCGCCAGGCCGATCAGTACGACGAGCCCGATCTGGGTGATGAGGTTGTTGTCCATGCCGCGCAGCCAGATGCCGAGCAAGGCGAAGGGCAGGCACATGGGCGCGATGAGGATGATCGCGAGCGGCAGCGACCAGCTCTCGTACTCGGCGGCGTGCACGAGGAAGACTAACAGGACGCAGAGCGGGAAGATGAAGAGCGCGGTGTTGCCGGCGAGGCGGGCCTGGTAGGCGAGGTCGGTCCAGGCGATGCCGAGGCCGAGCGGCAGGACCTCGCCGAGCCGGTCGACGGTCGCCATGGCCGTCCCCATGCTCTCGCCGGGGGCGGCGTCGCCGTTCACCTCGGCGGCGGGGAACATGTTGTAGCGCACCACTCGGTCGGGGCCGAGGCGGCGCTCGACGTCGAGCACCGAGCCGAGCGGCACCATCTCGCCCCCGGCGTTACGCGTCTTCAGCCGGGCGATGTCGTCCGGGTCGGCGCGGAAGCCGCTCGCGGCCTGGGCCCGCACCTGGAAGGTGCGCCCGAACAGGTTCAGGTCGTTGACGTAGAGGGAGCCGAGGTAGACCTGGAGCGTCTCGAAGACGCTGCCGAGCGGGACGCCGAGCTTCTGCGCCTTCACGCGGTCGATGTCGGCGTAGAGCTGGGGCGTGCTGGCCCGGAAGGTCGTGAAGACCCCCGTCAAGGTGGGGTCGCGCCGCGCGCGGTCGACGAGCTCGTCGGTGGCCTCCTGGAGCGGGCGGAGGCCGCGCCCGGCCCGGTCCTGCACCAGCAGCTTGAAGCCGCCGGAGGTGCCGAGCCCCTGCACCGGCGGCGGCGGGATCACGAAGATCTCCGCCTCCTGGATGGCGTGGAGCCGCTCCTGCAGGCTCCGGAGCAGCTCGCCGGCGGTCGGCCCGTGGGTCCGCTCCTCGAAGGGCGGCGGGCCGACGAAGATCGCGCCGGCATTGGCGCTGTTGGCGCGGGTGGCGCCCGAGAAGCCCGCGAACGCGACGGCGTAGCTCACCCCTGGCGTCTCGAGGATCACCTCGCTCGCGCGCCGGACCACTGCGTCGGTCCGCTCGAGGGAGGCGCCGTCGGGAAGCTGGATGGCGACGATCAGGTAGCCCTTGTCCTGGGCCGGGATGAAGCCCGTCGGGAGGGTGCCGAGGCCGAGGCCGGTGACCACCAACAGCGCGGCGTAGAGCCCGAGGCCGAGCGCACTCCGGCGCACGAGCGCGGCGACCGCGCTGGCGTAGCGCTCGGTGGCGCGCTCGAACGCGCGGTTGAACGCGCCGAAGGAGCGCCCGAGGGTGCGGTCGGTCAACCGCTCGAGCCAGTCGGGCGGGGCGTCGTGCGGGCGCAGCAGGAGGGCGCAGAGGGCGGGGCTCAAGGTGAGCGAGTTGAAGGCCGAGAGCAGCGTCGCCACTGCGATCGTGACCGCGAACTGGCGGTAGAACTGCCCCGCGATGCCGCCGAGGAAGGCGGTCGGGACGAAGACCGCACACAGGCCGAACGCGATCGCGATGACCGCGCCGGTGACCTCCCGCATGGCGACGTAGGTCGCCTCGCGCGGCGCCAGGCCGCGCGCGATGTGGCGTTCGACGTTCTCGACGACGACGATGGCGTCGTCGACCACAATCCCGATCGCAAGCACGAGACCGAAGAGCGACAGCATGTTCAGCGAGAAGTCGAACGCCGCCATGGCTGCGAAGGTGCCGACCAGCGACACCGGGATCGCCACCAAGGGGATGATGCTCGGGCGCCAGCCTTGCAGGAAGACGAGGACGACGAGCACGACCAGCCCCACCGCCTCGAAGAGCGTGTGGAAGACCGCCGTGATGGACTCGCGGACGAAGACGGTCGGATTGTAAACGATGCGGTACTCGAGCCCCTCGGGAAAGCTCTCCGCCAGGGTCGCCATCATGCGCTCGATGGCGTCGGCCGTCGCGAGCGCGTTCGAGCCCGGCCGCTGGCCGATCACCATCGCGACCGCGGGCTCGTTGTTCAGGTAGCTGTTGACGGCGTAGTCGCGAGCGCCGAGCTCGACGCGGGCGACGTCGCGCACCCGGGTGATGCGGCCGTCGGCGCCGGTCTTGACGACGATCTCCTCGAACTGTGCGGGCTCGAGCAGGCGGCCGAGCGTGGTGACCGGCAGTTGGAAGGCCGTCCCAGCGGGGCTCGGCGCCTGGCCGATCACGCCTGAGGCCACCTGGACGTTCTGCTCGCGCAGCGCCCGGACGACGTCGCCCGCCGTGAGGTTGCGGCTCGTCAGGCGCTCCGGGTCGAGCCAGGCACGGATGCTGTACTCCCGGAGCCCGAAGAAGGTGACGTCGCCGACGCCCTCGATGCGCGCGAGCGCGTCGCGCACCTGGATGAGGGCGTAGTTGCCGATGTAGAGCTGGTCGTAGCGGTCGTCCGGCGACAGCAGGTGCACGACCATCAGGATGTCCGGGGACGTCTTGAGGGTCGTGACCCCGAGGCGGCGCACGTCCTCGGGGAGCCGGGGCTCGGCGATCGCAACGCGGTTCTGCACCAGCACCTGCGCCGTGTCGAGGTCGGTCCCGAGGCGGAACGTGATGGTGAGCGCCATCTGGCCGTCGGTCGTGCTCTGCGAGGACATGTAGAGCATGTCCTCGACGCCGTTCACCTCTTGCTCGATCGGCGTCGCTACGGTCTCGGCGATGACCTCCGGCGGCGCGCCGGGATAGGACGCACGCACGACGATCGTCGGCGGCACCACGTCGGGGTACTGCGCGGCCGGCAGCGCGCGGTAGGCGATCCCACCGACGAGCACGGTGACCACCGACAGGACGGCGGCGAAGATCGGGCGGTCGATGAAGAAGCGGGAGAACTCCACCGGCCGCGCTCAGAAGCTGCCGCCTGGGACGGCGCCGGCGGCCCCCGCCGGCGGCTCCGGGATCACCTCCTCGGCGGCGTCGACGACGATACCCGGGCGGACGCGTTGGAGCCCGCTGACGACGACCCGGTCCTCGACCGTCAGGCCGTCGCGGACGATCCGGAGCCCCTCGTACAGGGCGCCCACGGCGACGCGCCGGTAGCGTGCCCGGCTCTCGTCGTCGACCACCCACACGAAGCGCTGCGCCTGGTCGGTGGCCACTGCGGCGTCGGGCAGGAGAACCACCCGCTGGCTCCCGCTCCCGGGCAACCGCACGCGGACGAAGAGGCCCGGCGCGAGCAGGTGGGTCGGGTTCGGCAGCAGCCCCCGTCCCAACATCGTGCCCGTGTCCCGGTCGAGCTGGTTGTCGACGAAGTCCATCCAGCCCTGGTGGCGGAAGTCGTCCTCGTCCGCGAGCGCGACCCAGATCGGGTTCTGCATATCGCGCGAGCTCGGACGGGCCCCGCTCGCGCCGAGGCGCGTGTACTTGAGGTAGGCGCGCTCGTCGGCCTCGAAGTAGACTTGGATCGGATCGAGCGAGACGATCGTCGTCAGGAGCGTGGCGTTGGGCGAGCCGCCGCCCAGGACCAGGTTGCCCTCGCTCACGAGGTGGCGGCTCGCGCGCCCGCCGACCGGAGCCGTGATGCGCGTGAACTCGACGTCGAGCGCGGCCGCGTCGACGGCCGCACGTGCCCCGGCGACCGACGCCTCGCTCTGGCGCACGGTGGCGGCGCGCGTATCCGCCTCCTCCTGCGACACGGCGCGCGTCTTCAGCAGGGTCTGGGCGCGTGCGAGATCCTTGCGCGCGAGGTCGAGCCGGGCCTCGGCCAGCTCGAGGTCGGCGCGTGCGCGGTCGAGGACCGCCTCGTACGGGCGCGGGTCGATGACAAAAAGTAGATCCCCCTCTGCCACGGGGCTGCCGTCGGAGAAATGGATCGACTCGAGGTACCCGCTCACGCGCGCGCGCACCTCCACCGACTCGATCGCCTCGAGGCGGCCGGTGTACTCGTCCCACTCGACGACGTCCTGCTCGATCGGGTACGCGACCGTGACTGCCGGCGGGGGCAGCGGGGCTTGATCCCGCGGTCCGGTGCACCCCGCGGTCATCAGTACGGACGCGAGCGCCACCGCGGTGGCCACGGACGCCCCGGCGACGCTCGTGGATGGCGACGTCATCGAAGCTCGCCCCTGACGATCCGTTCCCCGATCCAGCCCGGACGTCTCGCGCGCGCCATCGCCTGCCCTTCCCAGTGCGAGCGTAACGGCGCCACGTCCCGATCCACCAATCCGATGTCCATCAGGATGAGCGCCATCCGGCGGTGCTCCCCGTCGATCGCAGGTTGCAGGTTTGCCACAAGTGCGAGATCGATGCGACCGCTCAAGGGAGAACCATGCGGCCGCTCTCCCGAGTGTCGTGTGTTCGCGAAGCGGACCTCTGGATCGTTGGCCGTCGGACGCTGCCGTACTCCCCCAATGGCGGCTTCTCGTGGACCGACCGCCCGTTGGTCTCGACAGCAGTCCCCTGCGCAGGCGTTGGTGGCAGCAGCGACCGCAAATAGCAGCATTGTTCAAGCAACCTACTCTTCACAGGGCGGAAACTTCGAAACGTTCGAACCCCATCATCCCCGGGACGGCCGCGGCGGCAATAGCCGTAGGAGACGCGCATGGCTCGCCCGCAATCGTCGGTTCTCACCTCTGTCGCGCTCGTGATGCTTCTCGTCGGCGCTCCCACGGTGGTTGCAAGCGCTTCGCGGCTCGTGGGCCATGTCTACATGCAGACCAACGAGACTAAGAACCGCATCATGCACTTCGGTCGCAAAGCGGACGGGCAGCTCGAGCCACTCGAGAGCGTCCCTACCACGGGAGCTGGCTCGGGCGTCTTCAAGCCTATCAGCGGTCAGGAGAGCGCGCCCAACGCATTCGAGGGCGCTGGTAGCGTGATACTGGCCGAGTCCAACACCTTGCTGTTCGCGACGAATGGCGGCGACAACAGCGTCACCAGCTTCCGAGTCGGCACAGACGGCAAGCTGACCGTGATCGACAGGCAATCGACCGGCGAGGCCGTGACAGGGCGCAGCGGAACGGCGAAGTCGCTCGCCTATCGCCCCCAGAGTCGAACACTCTATGTGCTGCATGCCTTCGGGCCGAACCACTTGCGTGCCTACACGGTCGCCGAGGACGGCAAGCTGAAGCTGCGCCCGGAGCGCCATTCGGTGAACACAGCCACAAAGGCCGATCGGGTGTCGACACAGGCCGTCCTGTCGCCCGACGGCCGCTTCCTGCTGGTCGACATCCTCTTCGACGCCCGCCCAGCCGCCAATCCGGACGGGTCCCCGAAGCTGGTCGTGGCGAATGCCCCCGACCCCGACGGGCTCGTGATATTCCCGGTGCACGACGACGGCACGCTCGGCACGGCTTCGTTTACGGATGCTGGCGGCGCGGGGCCATTCTACGTCGCCTTCCTCAACCGGAGTCGCGATACCTTCCTGAACGGGGTCGCGGTAGGCGACGGCGTGCTAGTGAGCCGCATTGATGGCGAGGGACACGTGACCAACGGCCCCTTGGTTCCGATCGATACCTCACTCGGCAAACCGTCGGAGCTCTGCTGGCTACAGGTGACCTCTGACAACTCGCTCGTCCTGGCGACCAACTTCGGCTACGGGACGGTTTCGACCTACCGGCTGGCAGACGGCCGGTTGAGCCTCCTCAAGGACCCTGCCAACGAGGCGATCCCCGGCGACGGTACCTTCCGCGCCGTGAATGGCCTCGTCAGCAGCGGACCGAGCGACTGCTGGTTGACTCCCGATGACCAGTACTTCCACCAAATCTTTGCAAACGCCTCGGTGCTGGTCAGCTACCGCCTCGACAACACGAGCGGGAAGCTGACGGAGATTGGTCGGAACAAGATTCCCTACAACAGCCCGCAGGGTCTAGCGGGGTTTTGACTACCAAGCAGTATCCGCCATCCAACCGATCACTTCACCGGCACCGTAAGCGGAGCCCCCTTCTGCTTCACAAAGAACACCAGGAACTTGGCGGACTCTGTCGTGCTGGCATTCCGGGAAACCGTGTGGACGTCGTCCGGCGACTCATGGAACGTCTGGCTCGGCCCCAGTGTCATCTCCTTCCCACCCTTCACCTGCATCACGACGGACCCTTCCAACACGTAGACAAACGCATGAGCATTGTGCCGGTGCTCAGCGTCTGAACCGCCCGGCGCGTACTCCACCATGACCATCGTGCCCTCTTTCTCGTCCGTTCCGGCCAGGTCGTGCGTCATCAGCGGCGTCACTGTGGCTTCTTGCGCCGCTGCGGTAGCGGCCGCGAGGCAGACAAAAGCGACCAGCACCTTCGTCATCGTTTTCCCCCTTGTACTCTCAGTGTCGTCGGCTGATAGTCGGGTAGACCACGCCTCGACAGGAATGTCCGCTCGCCCTGTGCATCGACCCAGGTCGAGCAGATCCCCGACCACCTTCATCGCTCTAAGGGCGCGCACCCCCGTTGTCGCCCACCACCGCGAGGACCAGCTTCCCTCGGGGGTGGTCCCTGATCCCGCGTTCGTATGCCTCTCGTGCCTGGTTGAGCGGCAGGACCGCTTCGACGATCGGTCGGATCGTGCCGGCGTCGATCAGGCGAGAAAGGTCGTTCAATTGGGTGCGGCGCGGCTCTACGATGAAGAACAATCCTGTGGCCGTGCGACCGACCATCCACTCCGATGGCTGCCTGACGATGGTGACGAGCAGCCCGTTCCGCCTCACGACGGACCAGGACCGTTCCGTAGTCGTGCCGCCGACGGTGTCGAGGACCACGTCGACATCGCGTACTAAGGTCTCGAACGACGTTGCGCGATAGTCGATGACGTCGTCCGCGCCGAGCTCCCGTACGAAGTCGACGTTGCGGGCGGAGGCAGTCCCGATGACGTGGGCCCCGCGCCAGCGAGCGAGCTGGACGGCGAAGCTGCCAACCCCCCCGGCAGCGCCATGAATCAGCACCCGCTTCCCGGGCGTGAGCCGCGCGTGGTCAAAGAGAGCCTGCCAGGCCGTCAGGGCGGAGAGCGGGGTGGCCGCGGCGCTCGCATGTTCGAGGCTGCGGGGCTTCGGGGCGAGGTCGGTGGCGCGTACGGCTACGTACTCGGCCGCTCCTCCGTCCCGAAACAAATCGGTCAGCCCGTAGACGGCATCGCCGACCCTCATGTCTCGCACGTCCGAGGCAACGGCCGCGACGACGCCGGAGACTTCGTGGGAGGGTATCAATGGAAGCCGACTGCGGCCGTCGGGCGTCTCCCAGATGTGCCAGGTGAACTCGGCCGGGGAGATGCTGGCGGCATGGACGCGGACCAATGCGTCGCCCGGCTGGAGCGCGGGAATGGGAGCATCCTCGTAGACGAGCGCGTCCGGGCCCCCTCGGCGGTGCATGCGGATCGCCTTCATGGTCCTCCTCGTGCCGGGCCCTGGCCCGTTGGCGCGTGCGCCGCTCGCAGATGTCACGGCCATTTCGGATCCCTCTACGCAACCTGGGAGGAAGAGAGCGAGCCGAAGTGGTAGTATGGTCGCAACCTTTCGGGAGGCACCATGTCGATCCACTGGTTCGGGTATGTCGGTACAGCCCTCGTAATCATTGCGTATCTACCGCAGATCACCCACCTCATTCGTGAGAAGTGTTCTGCAGGCATAAGCTTTGGTGCCTACGTCATGTGGGTTGCGGCTGCGGCTCTCTTGCTTACCTACGCCATCCTTGCGCGTGACCCGGTCTTCATGGCGCTTCAAAGCTATCAGGTCCTCGCAACTGGCGTCGTGTGCCTCTACTCCAAGCGCTTCGAGCACAACCTTTGCGACATCCACGGCGGTTCCGCTCGGGTGGAAGCCTCAGCCTGACAAGGTCTCAGGCCGTCGAAGCGAGCCGACGCCGAACGATGAGATTTCCAACGGAGACCTGCACCGACTCACCGTTCTGATTCACCGTCGTGGTCCTTACCTTGATGACGCCTTGATCGGGGCGCGACTTGGAAGGCCGTACCTCGAGCACTTCGATGTCCAGATGCAAGGCGTCGTCCGGTCGTGCGGGGTTCGGCCAGCGAAATTCGTCGAAGCCGACGCCGACGATGCCACCCACCGGCTTCAGCTCGCTTTCCACGAGCAGGCGCATCGTCATCGCCGCGATATGCCAGCCGCTTGCGGCCAAGCCCTTGAAAACCGACCCTCGGGCGGCCTCTTCGTCGAGGTGAAACGGCTGAGGGTCGAATTCGGCGGCGAAAGATTTGATACGCTCGCGGTCGACCCTCAACTGCCCAGAGGCGAACTTCTGCCCCGGCGCGAACTCCTCCAGGTAGCGCCCCGTCATGTTGGGGTTCCTCCCTCCTACAATCTCGCACCATTGGTGGCTCGCGCTTGGCCGCGCGCATCCTTCAAGCCGTCCGTGCGTTCGTGCGCCGCGGCAGCTTCCAGTCCGGTCGCGGAAAGTGGCACGTGTAGCCCTTGGGATGACGCAGGAGGTAATCCTGATGCTCCGGCTCGGCTTCCCAGAGGGCACCAGCCGGCCGTACTTCCGTGACGACGGGGCCCGGCCAGAGACCGGAGGCGTTCACGTCGGCGATCGTCTCCTCGGCGACTCGGCGCTGCTCGTCCGACAGGTAGTAGATGCCGGAGCGATATGACGTCCCGGCGTCGTTGCCCTGCTGGTTCCTGGTCGTCGGGTCATGGATCTGGAAGAAGAACTCGAGAAGCTCCCGGTAGGAGAGCTCGGCCGGCTCGAAGACCACCTCGATCGCTTCCGCATGGGAACCGTGATTGCGGTAGGTAGCATTCGGAACGTCACCGCCGGTGTAGCCTGTGCGCGTGGCCGTTACGCCCGGGAGCTTGCGGATCAGATCCTGCATGCCCCAGAAGCATCCGCCTGCGAGAATCGCCGTTTCCGTCTTCGCCATCTTCATGTCTCCTGCTGGAAAGCCGCGTGGACCGCACGCTAGCGCTCGTTCGCTGGTCCGCCTATCGCCCTTGCCAGGGCTCGCCCTCCGGAGCACCACGACCGAGCTTGTCCGGCAGCGGCTCGCCCTCGGGAGCAAAGTCCAGAGACACGGAGTTGATGCAGTAGCGCAGGCCCGTGGGCGGTGGGCCGTCGGGGAACACGTGCCCTTGGTGACTGCCGCAGCGGGCGCAGAGTAGCTCGGTCCGCACCATGCCGTAGCTCGAGTCACGCTCTTCGCGCAGGTGATCCTCGTCGAAGGGTGCCGTGAAGCTCGGCCAGCCGGTGCCGCTTTCGAACTTCTGCCCGCCCAGGAACAGTGGCAGGCCGCAGAGCCGGCAGGTGAAGACCCCCGGACGCTTCTCGTCCAGGAACAGGCCACAGAACGCCCCCTCCGTGCCGTGACGGAGCAGCACATGGGCTTCTTCGGCCGTCAGATCCGCTTCCAGCGACTGGCGCCGCTCAGGGGACGGTGGCGTCAAATCGAATCCCGAGCCGGAACGTCCCGCCAGTAGCTGCACCTCTTCACTCCGATGGTTTCCCCCGATCCTTCGAGT
>Ga0299906_10004254_pt1 | contig 11752 bp, 10 predicted proteins | sample RVTome_14_FD_200259 | JGI IMG/M metagenome (GOLD analysis project Ga0299906, IMG submission 200259) | Soil microbial communities from uranium-contaminated site in the Upper Colorado River Basin, Wyoming, United States - RVT145D125 (version 2) ... | reverse complement strand
GCCGCCCCCGGGAGGTCTCCCGCAAGCTGCTCTGCGAGATCATCGAGCCGCGGGTGGACGAGATCCTGAGCCTGGCGCGGCAGGAGCTCGTGAAGGCCGGCCTCGAGGACCGCATCCCGTCGGGCGTGGTGCTGACCGGGGGCTGCTCGGCGCTGGAGGGGCTCACGGACCTGGCCGAGGAGATCTTCGAGTCCCCGGTGCGCGCCGGGCTGCCGAGCCACGTGGGGGGCCTGCAGGACGTGGTGCGCAGCCCCGTGTACGCCACCGGCGTGGGCCTCGTGCTCTTCGGGGCCCACCAGTCGGCGGCGCGCGCGCCGGCCCGCTTCCGCATCCGGGACGAGTCGATCTTCGGGCGCGTGAAGCAGCGCATGCGGGACTGGTTCTTCGTGGAGTTCGATTGATCGGGGTTCTTTTCCCACAACAGGGGCCAGAGGCTCTGGAATCGAACAAGAACGGCGTTTTCGTGTTACATTCCGCGCTCCATCGCGCGGGGGGGTGAGTCATGGCGAAGCGAGCGAATCGGGAAGGCGGCGACCTGCGGAGCCCGGGGCCGGACGAGGATCTGATCGAGTACGGCGACCGGGAGCTGCTCGAGTTCGAGGGCGCGGCCCGGCCGGCGGCGCGCATCCAGGTGGTGGGCGTCGGCGGCGGCGGCGGCAACGCGCTCAACAACATGATCGAGTCGGGCCTCGGCGGGGTCGAGTTCGTCGCGGCGAACACCGACGCCCAGGCCCTGTCCCACAACCGGGCCGGGACCAAGCTCCAGCTCGGCGCGGAGGAGACGCGCGGCCTCGGCTGCGGCGCCAACCCGGACCGGGGCCGCACCTCGGCCCTCGAGCAGCGCGACCGGCTGCGCGAGCTCTTCGAGGGGACGGACATGGTGTTCGTGACCGCCGGGCTCGGCGGCGGCACCGGCACCGGCGCCGCGCCGATCGTGGCGGAGGTGGCGCGGGAGGCCGGGGCCCTGACCGTGGGCGTGGTGACCAAGCCCTTCCTCTTCGAGGGCCGGGTGCGCATGCGCCACGCGGAGCGGGGCCTCGACGAGCTCCACCGGGTGGTGGACACGGTGATCACCATCCCGAACCAGCGGCTGCTGGCCCTGGCCGGCCGCGGCACCTCGATGCGCGACGCCTTCAAGCTCGCCGACGAGGTGCTCTTCAACGCGGTGCGCGGCATCTCGGACCTGATCACGACCCACGGCCTGATCAACCTCGACTTCAACGACGTGCGTACGATCATGAACGAGATGGGCGTGGCCCTGATGGGCACCGGCCTGGCGTCGGGCGAGGAGCGGGCCGCCGAGGCGGCCCGGGCGGCGATCTCGAGCCCGCTGCTCGAGGACCTGTCCATCGAGGGGGCCCGGGGCGTGCTGATCAACATCACCGGCGGCCCGGACCTGACGCTCTTCGAGGTGAACGAGGCGTCGACGCTGATCCAGGAGGCGGCCCACGAGGAGGCGAACATCATCTTCGGCGCGGTGGTGGACGACTCGATGAAGAAGGGCGAGATACGGGTCACGGTGATCGCCACCGGCCTCGAAGGGGGACGCGCGCGCCGCGGCCGCGACGTCGGCGGCTTCCAGGCCGAGCGCGGCAACGTGACGCCCCTGCGCCGGGACGCCCCGGCCTTCGCGTCGGAGGGCGCGCCGGCGGCGGAGGGGCGCTCGCTGCCCACCCAGGCCGAGTTCGAGGAGCTGCGGGCCCAGCCCCGCCCGGCGTCCGCCCGCGCGGGCGCCCAGGAGGACTGGCTCTCGCCCTTCGAGGACGAGCTCGACGTGCCGACCTTCATCCGCCGCGGCGGCCAGGGAGCCGACGACGAGGAGGACCGGGAGGCGCCGGCCTTCCTGCGCAAGCAGATGGACTAGCCCGGGCGGGGACGGCCCTCGACGGGCCGTCCCCGCCGGCGCGCTAGGCTGCCCCCCGTGTCGGACCTCCTGCGGCTCGAGCGCGACGGCGACGTGGTCGTCCTCACCTTCGACGACCCCGAGCGGCGCAACGCCATGAGCCAGGCCATGGGCGAGGCCTTCGCGGCGCGGGTCGCCGAGCTGGCGGGCGACGACTCGCTGCGCGCCGTGATCCTGACCGGCGCCGGCCGCGCCTTCTCCGCCGGCGGCGACCTCGGGATGATCCAGGAGCGCGCGGATCACGGCGCCTCCGAGCCGGGCCGGGCGCGGCGCTCGATCCGCGAGGCGATGCGCTCGTTCTACCAGCTCTTCCTCTCGGTGCGCGAGATCCCCTGCCCCACCCTGGCCGCGCTGAACGGACACGCCATCGGGGCGGGGCTGTGCGTGGCGCTGGCCTGCGACGTCCGCATCGCCGCCGAGGACGCCAAGCTCGGCCTCAACTTCACCCGACTGGGACTGCACCCGGGCATGGGCGCCACCTGGACCCTGCCGCGGCTGGTGGGCAGCGCGCGGGCCGCCGAGCTGCTCTTCTCCAGCCGCATCCTGACCGGCGCCGAGGCCGCCGCCATCGGCCTGGTGTCCCGCGCCGTGCCCCGGGAGCAGGTGCTGCCCGCCGCCCGGGAGCTGGCCGCCGCCTTCGCGACCTGCGCTCCCCTGGCGGTGCGGGGCGTCAAGCGCGCCCTGGCCCGCTCGCTGGAGGCGACCCTGGAGGACCAGCTCTCCTTCGAGGCCCGGGAGCAGGCCGCCTGCTTCGAGAGCCGCGACGTGCAGGAGGGTCTGGCCGCGGCCCGCGAGCGCCGCGAGCCGCACTTCGAGGGCCGCTAGGCGGCTCGACCCCGAGCGCTCCGCGCTTGGCATCGGCAGGATGCGACTCCTGCGCAGGATCGCTTCACCCCTGCGCAACGCGGCGGGGCTCCCTGCGTGCGCGACATCACTGGCCACACAGGGGGGGTTTGCTACCACTCAAGTGCTGGGGGTTTCTTTCGATAGCTCTAGCAGGTGATCGAATCCGCGATCGCCGAACCCGTCCCGAGAGGGGTCCCGACGCCGTGAGTCGCGCATTCCGCCATCAGGGTCTGTGGCTGAGTCTCGCCTATGTAGGGCTCATCCTGCTGATGGCCCGGGCCTACGCCTAGCGCCGGCACCGGCGGCCTCAGTCGGGCAGCGCCTCGACCGGGCCCAGCGTCTCCATCGCGTTGAAGAAGTAGGCGATCTCCGCCCGCGCGGTCGCGGGCGCGTCCGAGCCGTGGACGGCGTTGCGCTCGATGTCGGTCCCGAAGTCGCCCCGGACGGTGCCCGCCGCGGCCTTCGTCGAGTCGGTGGGGCCCATCAGCTCGCGGTTCCGGGAGATGGCGCCCGGACCCTCGAGGACGCTCACCACCACCGGCCCCGAGCTCATGAACTTCACCAGGTCCGAATAGAAGGGGCGCTGCCGGTGGACCGCGTAGAAGCCCCGGGCCTGCTCCTCGGAGAGCCGGATCTTCTTCAGGGCCAGGATCGCGAGCCCCGCCTCCTCGAAGCGGCGCAGGATCTCGCCGGTGGCGCCCGGCCGCGCGGTGGCATCGGGCTTGATGATGGAGAGCGTCCGCTCCACCGCCACGGCTAGCGCCTCGGCAGGCCGAGCACGCGCTCGGCCACGATGTTGCGCTGGATCTCGCTGGTACCGCCGGCGATGGTCATGGAGCGGTCGTAGAGGAAGCGCCCGCACCAGTTCGCGGCCACGCCCTCGTCGGCCGCGCGATCCGGATCGAAGAGCAGGCCGTGGTAGCCCTCGATCTCCATGCCCGCCTCGGAGAGCTCCTGGGAGAGGCGGGTGGCGATGCACTTCATGGCGGCGGAGGTGTGGGGATTGAAGCGGTTGTGGAGCTGGTCGGAGAGCACCCGCAGGCCCATCACGCGCATGATCCGCGCCTTGGTGGCGAGCTCCGCGATGCGCTGGCGCCAGACCGGATCGCCGGCGACGCCCTCCCGGCGCGCCGTGGCCAGCAGGCGCTCGAGGCCGTGGTCGAAGCGGATGCCCGAGGCGATTCCCGAGCGCTCGTGGATCAGGGCGGAGGAGACGATCTCGTAGCCCTGGTTCTCCGCGCCGAGCAGCGAGTCGGCCGGCACGCGCACGTCCTTGAGGAAGACCTCGCTGAACTCCGAGTCGCCGGTGATCATCTTCGTGGGGCGGATCTCGATGCCCGGCGCGTCCATGGGTACCAGGAAGACCGAGAGGCCGGCCACCTTGTGCCCGTCGCTGCGGGTGCGGGTCAGCAGGAAGTACCAGTTCGAGGCGTGGGCCAGGCTGGTCCAGATCTTCTGGCCGTTGATCACCCAGGCGGCGCCGTCCCGGACCGCGCGGGTCTGGGTGTTGTACATGTCGCTGCCGGCGCCCGGCTCGGAGTAGCCGGTGGCCCAGATGTCGTCGCCCGCCAGCAGGCGCGGCACGAAGCGCTGCCTCTGGGCGTCGCTGCCGAAGCGAAGGATCGCCGGCCCCACCCAGGAGATGCCCATGGACCCGAGCGGCGCGGGGGCCCGGGCGCGGGTCAGCTCCTCGTTCAGGATGGCCTGCTCGATGTCCGAGAGGCCGGCGCCGCCCCACTCCTTCGGCCAGGCGGCGCCCAGGTAGCCCGCGGCGAAGAGCCGCCGCTGCCATGCGCGCAGCGACTCGTAGTCGTGGCGCCCCTCGCCCGCGGGCTTGTTCTCCTCGATCCAGCGGCGGGCCCGGGCGCGGAACGCCTCTTCCTCGGGCGTGTAGGCAAGGTCCATGGCGGCTCCTCTGGGAAGGGCGGAGCTTACCGGCAAAGCCGGGCGTCAGCGAGCGAGCGCCGCGCCCGGTCCGGCCCGCCTACGCGCCCTCGAAGGTGTCGCAGGCTCCGGCGTCTCCGGCCTCCACGCCGCGCTCGAACCAGCTGCGGCGCTGGGCCGAGGTGCCGTGGGTGAACGACTCGGGGTGCACACCGCCGCCGGAGGTCTCCTGGATGCGGTCGTCGCCCACGGCGGCGGCCGCCGCCAGGCCCTCCTCGATGTCGCCGGGCTCGAGCAGGCCCCGGCGCCCGGTGGAGTGGGCCCAGACGCCGGCCAGGCAGTCCGCTTGGAGCTCCATGCGGACCGACAGCTCGTTGGCCCGCTCGGGCCGGGACGCCTGGGCGCGGCGCACGCGCTCGGCGTCGCCCCGCAGGTTCTGGAGGTGGTGACCGATCTCGTGGGCCAGCACGTAGGCCTGGGCGAAGTCGCCGGGCGCGCCGAAGCGGCGGCGCAGATCCGAGTAGAAGCCGAGATCGACGTAGACCCGCTGGTCGAGGGGGCAGTAGAAGGGGCCCATCGCCGCCTGGCCCAGGCCGCAGGCGGACTCGACCGCGTCGCGGAAGAGCACCAGCACCGCGTCCCGGTAGCCCGGCTCGGCGCGGGCCCAGGTGGCCTGGAGGTCGTCGAGCACGAACGAGACGAACTCGGCGAGCTCCTCCTCCTCGGGCGTGCTGCGGAGCCCGCCTTGCGCCCCCACCTCGCCGGCGCCGCCGGGCAGGCCGAGCTCGGCGTCGCCGGGAATCCCCGGAACCTCGAGCAGCGACCCCAGATCGCCTCCGCCGAGCCAGAGGATCAGCAGGACCAGCGCCACGCCGCCGAGCCCCAGCCGCCCGCGACCGCCCGCCGGGAGCGGCAGGCGCAGGCCGGGCCCGGCGCGCCGCGCCGACGGTCGGCTCCGCCGGTCCTCCACGTTGCTGCTGATGCCGCCGCGTCTCCAGCGCATGGATCCCTCCTAGCCGACGGAGAGCACGATCTTCCCGAAGTGCTCGCTCGCCTTCATGGCGCGGTGGGCCTCGGCGACCCGCTCCAGGGGCAGCACGCGATCGACCACCGGTCCGATCTCGCCCTTCTCGAGCGCCCCGCCGAAGCGCCGCCGGAAATCCCGGACGATCGCCGCCTTCTCCTCGACGGGGCGCGCCCGCAGCGTGGAGCCGATCAGCGACAGGCGCCGCACCAGGAGCGGACCCAGGCCGATCTCCGCCCGGGCGCCGCCCATCAGCCCGATCAGCACCAGGCGCCCCCCGACCGCCAGGGCGGAAAGGTTCTTCTCCAGGTAGGGCGCGCCGATCGAGTCGAGGACGAGGTCGACGCCGCGCCCGCCGGTCATGCGCCTGGCCGCGTCCGCGAAGTCGGCGCTGCGGTAGTCGATCGCCAGGTCGGCCCCCAGCTCGCGGCAGCGCGCACACTTGGCCTCCGAGCCCGCGGTGACCGCGATGCGCCCGCCGGCGGCCTTCACCAGCTGGATGGCGGCGGTGCCGATGCCGCTGCCCCCGCCGTGCACGAGCACGCTGCCCCCGTCGGGGAGGGCGCCGAGCGCGAAGACGTTGAGGAAGACGGTGAGGAAGACCTCGGGGACCGCCGCCGCCTGCTCCAGGGAGAGGCGCTCCGGCACGGGCATGACCGAGCCCGCGTCCACCACGACCTGCTCGGCGTAGCCCCCCCCGGCGAGGAGCGCCATCACCCGCTCGCCGACGGCGAAGCCGGAGACCCCGCCGGCCACCTCGGCCACCCGGCCGGCGCACTCGAGGCCGAGGATCCCGGAGGCACCCGGGGGCGGCGGATACAGGCCCTGGCGCTGCATCAGGTCGGCGCGGTTCACGCCCGCCGCCGCGACGCGGATGCGCAGGCTCCCCTCCCGCAGCGGCGGCTCCGGAGCCTCGCCCAGCCGCAGGTGGCTCTCGTCTCCCGGCTCGTCGACCAGGACCGCCCTCACGGGGCGGAGCGTACCACGCGGGCGCAGGGCCTCAGTTCAGCTCCTCCCGGCCGTAGCCCAGCAGGGCCCTGGCGGTGATCATGCGCTGGATCTCGCCGGTGCCCTCGTAGATGTCCGTGATGCGCACGTCCCGGAACCACTTCTCCAGCAGGTGCTCGCGGGAGACCCCCATGGGGCCCAGGATCTCGATGCAGCCCTGGGTGATCTCGCGCACGGCGGCGCCGGCCTTCGCCTTGCACACCGACGACTCCAGGTTGTTGGGCCGGCCCTTGTCGGCGAGCCAGGCGGCGCGCAGCACCGTCAGCATGGCGGCCTGGTGGAGCGCCTCCAGCTGCTGGAAGCGATGCACCACCGCCGACGAGCCGTGCATGCCCCCGCCGTACCCGATCTCGACGCCGGCGGCGCGCAGCTGGTCCCGCGTGAAGTCCAGGGCGGCCTCCGCCATGCCGAGGCCGATGGCCGAGACCAGCGGCCGGGTCATGTTGAAGGTCTTCATGACGCCGCGGAAGCCGCCGGAGCTCTCCTTCGGGATGCTCTCGTCGAGGCCGAGCAGGTTCTCCCGCGGGATGCGGCAGTCCTTGAAGACGTAGGCGGCGGTGTCGTCGGCCCGGATGCCGAGCTTCTTCTCCTTGTGGGCGACGACGAAGCCCGGCGTGTCCTTCTCCACCAGGAACGACTTGATGCCGGCGCGGTGCGCGGACTTGTCGATCGTGGCCCACAGCACCACGCCGTCGGCGCGGCAGCCGGTGGTCACGAAGATCTTCTCGCCGTTGATCACCCACTCGCCGGCGGCCTCGTCGAGCACCGCCGTGGTCTGCACCCGCGACGGATCGGAGCCGCAGCCGGGCTCGGTGATGGCCATGGCCAGCGTCAGCTTGCCCCACCTCTCCTGCTGCTCCCGGGTGCCGGTGGCGCGCAGGGCGGCGTTGCCGAGCCCTCCCCGGCCGCGGCGCAGCCGCACCGAGTAGTCGCCCCAGGTCTCGGCCGCCGTCATCAGCATGGAGAGCACGCCGAGCGGGCTGTCCTGCTCCGTGCGCATGGCCAGCAGCTGGAAGCCGTTCGGATGATCCTTCGCCTCCTCCAGCTCGTCCGGCGGGAACTCGTGCTCGTTCTCGTCGTAGTAGCGGGCGTAGGTGCGGGCCACGAGCGCCTGCTCGCGCAGCGCGTCGAGGATCTTGCGGTCGTTCTCGGTGAGCTCGAAGTCGATCATCTCGGGACTCCTCAGACGGAGACGGCGCCTTCCAGGACGCCGAGGGTGCGGGCGTTGCGGTACCACATCTCGACCGGGTGCTCGCGGATGAAGCCGTGGCCTCCCAGCACCTGCACGCCGTGGTCCGCGATCCACATGGCCTGGCGGGCGGCGTAGTCCCGGGCGAGATGGGCGTCGCGGGTGGCGACCTGGCCCTGCTCCAGGCGGCTCGCCGCCTTCCAGCAGAGCCAGCGCATGGACTCGATCTCGATGTGCATCTCGGCCAGCCGGAAGGCGATGGCCTGCTTCTGGGCGATGGGCTTCCCGAAGGAGACGCGCTCCTTGGCGTAGGGCACGGCGTAGTCGAGCACGGCGCGGGAGAGGCCCGTCATCAGGGCCGCCAGCGCCACCCGGGCCCGGTCGATCGCGCGCTGGGGGTCCGAGCCCGCCGCGCCGCCCAGCCGGTCCGCCGCCGCGACCTCCACCCCGTCGAGCCGCAGGGTGGCCGTAGGCAACGCCCGCAGGCCCAGGTTCTTCTCGGGCTGCTGGATCGTCAGTCCCGCGGCGTCCCGGGGCACGACGAAGAGCTCGGTGCCGCGCTCACCGGCGGCCGACACCAGGAAGTGGCTGGCGCGGTCGCCCATGGGGACCAGGCACTTGGTGCCGGAGAGCCGGTAGCCGCGCGCCTTCGCCTCGGCGCGGGTCTGCGGCGCCCGGGGGTCGAAGGTGGGGCCCGGCTCGGCCAGGGCCAGCGCTCCCGCCCGGTAGCTCTCGCCGCCGAAGGGCGGCAGGAGCTCGCGCTTCTGCTCGTCGCTGCCCTGATCGGCGACGGCGAAGGCGAAGCCGGCGGGGGCGATGGCGGCCAGGGCCAGGCTGGCGTCGCCCCAGGCGAGCTCCTCGAGGACGATCGCGTTCGTGACGGGCGAGCGCGCTTCGCCGGCGCCGCCGAAGGCCTCGGGAACCTGGGTCCCGACGAGGCCGAGATCCCAGGCCTTCGCCAGGAACTCCTCGGGGATCTTGGAGGCCTCGTCGCAGTCGCGGGCCAGGGGGCGCATGGCCGTCTCGGCGAACTCGTGCATGGCCTCGCGCACCACCTCCTGCTCGTCGGTCGGCTGGAAAGAGATCACGGCGTACTCCTCTGCTGCCTCTTCTCCGGTGTGGAGACCTGGTGGAAGTAGTAGTCCATGGCGTGGCGTCCACCTTCCTTGGTCATGAGGCCACGCTTGACGATGTCGCGGGCGTCCACCAGCCCCAGGGCCACCCCGCACCAGGTGGCCGCGTCGGCCGTGTACCGCACGTCGGCGCCCTCGGCGAAGCCGGGCGTCACCGTGCAGTGTCCGTCGTGGATGCGCACCGCCCAGGCGCCGCCGCCGGTCCCGCTGAGGCGGATCTCGAAGCTGAGGTCCACCCCGGCGGCGCGGTCCTCGCGCACCATGAAGGGCAGCGACTCGAGCACCGACTGGGCGGAGGTCTCGGTGAAGCGGTTGGCGTCGATCCCGAGGGCGTCGAGCCCGCCGCGGATCCACCAACGCCCGATGGCCACCACGATCGGCTCGAGCTCGCGTCCGCGCTCGGTCAGCGCGTAGACCGAGCGGCTGCCCTCGGCCACGCTGCGCACGAAACCGGCCGAGACGAGGTCGCGCAGGCGGCCCGAGAGCACGCGCGGCGCGATGCCGGTGCGCTGGCGGAGCTCCTGGAACCCCCGGGGGGAACGAAGCAGGTGCCGGACCAGGACCAGGGTCCAGCGGTCGCCGATCGCCTCCAGCGCCCGGGCGACCGGGTCGAAGATGCCGCCCGGCCGCGGGATCTCCCCGCCGCGCGGGCCGCGGCCGCGCTCGGTCACCTGGGCCGCCTTCGGCATCGTGGCCATGAGGAGTATCTAGCTGATACTTGAATAAAGGGCAAGTAGGTACCTATAGTGGAGGCTGACGGATAGTCTCCTTTCCGGCTACCCTGCGCGCGTGCCGGAGGTGGCCGGAGGACCGCCGGCGGGCGCGAGCCCGCGGGAGGAAAGTCCGGGCTCCACAGGACAGGGAGGTCGTTAACGGCGACCCGGGGCGACCCGAGGGAAAGCGCAACAGAGACCACACCGCCGATGGCCGACGAGCCGCCGGCCGTCGAGAGGCGTCCGGCGGGGAGGCACAGGCAAGGGTGAAACCGTGGGGTAAGAGCCCACGCGCGACAGCCGGGTGACCGGCGGCGGGGCAAGCCCCTCCCGGAGCAAGCTCGCATAGGCGCACTGCAGAGGGCGGTCCGCCCGAACGCGCAAGCGTCAGTGCGCGGGTTGAGTGCTGGAGCGTCGCAGCAATGCGCCGCCTAGACGAATGGTCCTCGCCGGCGCGCCGGCAACGGTGCGCCGGAACAGAACCCGGCTTACGCGCCACCTCCGCGCACGCCCCCCTGGCGCAGGCAGACCAGGCGGGCGCGGCGCGTCGCGTCGTAGCCGCGCCACTTCGCCTCGGGGATCGCGGAGTGGGGCACCTGCGAGAAGCCCTGCAGCTCGAAGAAGCGCACCACGCGCTCCGACGTGGTGCAGGCGAAGACGAAGGCGTGCCCGCGCTCGGCGGCCCGCTCCAGGGCGAACGCGACCAGGTGCCTTCCGATCCCCTCTCCCAGGAAGCGCGTCAGCGTGTAGAGCGAGGCGATCTCGCCGGCCGGACCGTCGCCGTACTCGATCAGGGCGCCGATGCCCGCCAGGTGCCGGCCCTCCACGAAGGCGCCGAAGCCGTTGGCCAGCACCTCGTCGATCCCGGCGGGAGTCCGCGGGGCCAGGAAGCCCTCCTCCACGCCCCGGTCCAGCAGGTGGGCGGCGGCGTCGTAGTCGTCGATCGAGAGCCTGCGCACCTCGACGTAGCGGTCCCGCGTGAAGAGCGTGCCCGAGCCCGCGTAGGTGAAGAGCTCGTCGGCGAGCCCCTCCAGGGTGCAGAGGTTCACCGCCGGCAGGCCGCTCTCCAGGGCCCGGTCCACCTCGGCCAGCAGGACGGCGCGCTCCGGATTCCCGGCCCGGGCCAGCTCCCGCAGCTCGCAGAGGTCCACGAAAGAGCGCCGGCCGCCGTCGTCCCGGCGCAGCCCGCCGCCGGAGTCGATCCACACCCACTTCGACACGCCGAGGCGCAGCACGATCTCGCGACACGCGGCGGCGAAGGGCCGCCCCCCCTCCACCACCAGGCCCACGCGCGGCGCGTCGGCGAAGCCGCGCCACACGGCGCCCTCCAGATGCTCTCCGGCCGCCGAGAGCAGCTTCGTGCCGGGTAGCGCCTCGAGCACGCTCGGGGCGGGCGAGAGCAGCAGGACCCGGGTGGCGTTCGCCTCGAGCTCGCCGAGCACCGCCTCCAGGGGAGCCGCCTCGCCGGGCGCGAGCTCCGGGACGGCCAGGGCCAGCGTGCGGCCCTGGAACTCCTGCAGGTAGAACGACTTCTCCGAGAACGGACCGGCCTTCGACGCCGGCCCCCGGCGTGCGCGCATGGGCGGCACAGTGTGGCCGATCATCGCGTACCCCGCCGCGCGGGGGTTTCGGCTGGCCCCGCGCCTCGAGCGACCGGCCCCAAATCGTGCGAGTTACCTCATCACCCGGCCGCGCCACCCATCAGACACGGGCGACGTCGCCAGATCCCCTGGGGGATGCCACGCCTTGGGCTGGAGGTGGGTCCGGTCGATATCAAGAGCTGGAAGGTGGCGAAATAGCCCCGGTTTCTCCCTGGGCCGACGGCGAGGAAAATTTGCTGGCCTTTTTCCACCCGACGCCGCATCATGCGGAGCGGTTCGAGCACCCCCTGCACAGTCAGCGGCCAGCCAGCGTCTGGCCGGACCTCTTCGCCTCCCCGCGCGTCCCGCGGCCGGTCCGGCACTTGGAGACCACCCGACCGGCTGGCCGCGCTGGGCGGGGTGGCTTGGCGTGGGGAGGGCGGAGACCCAAGTGCAGCGGCCGGCAACCCAT
>Ga0299906_10004253_pt1 | contig 11752 bp, 13 predicted proteins | sample RVTome_14_FD_200259 | JGI IMG/M metagenome (GOLD analysis project Ga0299906, IMG submission 200259) | Soil microbial communities from uranium-contaminated site in the Upper Colorado River Basin, Wyoming, United States - RVT145D125 (version 2) ... | reverse complement strand
CGTGCTCCGCCGGTTCGTCCCACAGGATGGCGACCGCTCGCTCGGAGAGTTCGTCTACATGGTCCGCGTCCGTCACCGGGCGGACCGCCCCATGGCCGACCCGCCGACGATGATCCCGAGGGAGTGACATGGCGATCCCGACCGAGGACCAGATCCGCGCTCAGGTCGGGTACGTCGTCCTCGCGTTCGAGGAGCTCCGCCAGCTCGCGGAAGAGGACGGGACGAACCTCCTCGGCATCGAGGACGAGCTCTTCGCCGCGCTCATCGGGGACTTCTCCCCCGGCGTCGTCGGCGGGTGGAGCGTCTTCCGCCGCCGTGTCTCCGACGCGCTCTCGCGGGCGACGGTCCGCAGCGCGCTCGACGCGCACTGGCTGAACTACGGGAAGCTCATCGCGTCCCCGAACCAAGACCCCGGCCTCGTCTTCCGCGACCTCTACGACTACTTCCTCGCCAACTCGCTCACCGTGGACGAGCGCGGGTTCTCCTTCGGCTCTCCGGTCGGAGACGGCGGGAACGCCGGGAACGGGACGCTCCACCGCCTCAACGTGGACGCGAACGGGTTCGACATCGACACCCAGACCGCGGACGCGAAGGTCGTGACGTGCGTCACGGACGAGCACTCGGGCGCGCAGGAGCACGCGGAGCAGTTCCGGATCGTCGGGAGCGAGCGCCGGAAGGACTACCTCACGATGAAGGGCGGGACGGGAGAGCCCGGTTCGATCCCGATCGGACTTCTCACCGCGAAGACGTGCCGGGATTCCACCCAGTTCATCCAGAACCCGTCCTTCACGCGGACCCCGCTCACCTTCACCGGTGGGCTCGTCGCGGTCGCGGACGTCGAGACGTCCGTCCCGGGGTGGACGCTCTCGACGATCACGGACATGAAGCTCGACCGGAACATCGTGTACCGGGACAGCGAGGGCGAGGCGGCCAACGCGACGTCGCTCCGGTTCGAGGGGAACGCGACCGTCACGCAGGCGCTGAACGTCCGGAACGCGAGGTTCCGTCCGACGAGCCTCGGCGGGTTCGGCCAGGAGATCGTCCCGGTCTACGTGCAGGTCGCGGTGTACCGGGAGAGCGCGGCGGACGGAACGCTGACGCTCACCTTCGGAGACGTGACCGCGGTACAGGCGATCGCATCTCTCCCGGATGACTCGTGGAGCGTGGTCCGGATCGCGGTTGGGGTGGACAACTGGTTCGCGAACTTCAACAAGGAGGACCCGGTCCTCTCGATCGCCCTCGCGTCGAACACGACGGGCGCGGTCCTCGTGGACGACGTGGTCGTGGCCCCGTTCGACCTCTTCGACGGCGGCTGGTACGCGATGGTGGGCGGCGCGACTCCGTTCCTCCGCGGCGACGAGTTCACGTTCGCGGACACGGTCACGGAGGTCGGCCTCCTCCAGCTCTGGTTCGTCCGGGGCGGCTACGGCTACCTCCCGAGCACGGGCGGCGGCTCTCCGTCATGGGGTGACCCACCGCCGACGCCGACGCCTTCTCCGACCCCGAGCCCGACCCCGTCACCTACGCCGACCCCGACGCCTCGGACTCCCACTCCCACCCCCACGCCGACCTAGCCCATGGCGCTCGTGGACCAGGTCACCAGCCGCTACCCCGCGAGCCGGCTCGTCCAGCTCACGCGTCAGGGAAGCCAGTCCTCGACGACGGTCGACACGACCGTACTCGGGCTCGCGGCGGACGACGTCGAGGCGGACTTCCCGATCGTATGCGCGGTCGAGTACGACAACGCCGACCCGCGTCACGTCGCGGTCGCCGTCGAGGGGGTGATCGCGAAGCTCGCGATCCGGACCGAGGCCGCGGGCGACTTTGCGAACGCGCTCCACGACCGATACCTGAAGCGGCTCGCGGCGCTCGCGAAGGTCACCGGCCGAGACCGCGTCACGCCGAGGACGAAGTCCGTCCTCACGCCGACGCCGGAGCGCGACGGCACCGAGACGGTCCGGCCGGACACCGACCGACCCAACTTCGACGACCTGGTCCCGACCGTGAGATGAGGAGCCCGAGATGCCGACGACCGTCACCGTGCGCTCGGGAGAGGAGCTGGCCCGGCTTCGCGCCCGAGCGGGGGACCGGAAGACGCTCGGGACGATCGTCGCGCGGATCCTCGAGTCCCACGCGCAGCGGGCCTTCGTCGAGCAGCGCCTCGGCGACTTCGCGTGGCCGGAGCGCTACCCAACCATGGAGGACCCCTTCGTAAACGTCGCGGCGCTCGTGAACTGGCTGAACCATGGCGGGTCCGTGATCTCCCGGTTCTTCGACCGCCGGCCAGCTCTCATGGGGACGGGGACTCTCTCGCGCTCGATCTCCGGGCGGGTGAAAAGCGACCTTGTCGAGGTCGGGTCGTCGCTCCCGTACGCGGGGATCCACCAGTGGGGCGGTACGTCCTCGCAGCCGGTGACGCAGGCGGCGAAGGACAAGATCCGGCGCTTCATCCGGTCGGAGAGGGGGAAGCGGTACGCGTTCAAGCTCTGGCCGGTGCTCGGGAAGGACCAGATTGAGACGCAGGTGAACCAGCGGCCGTTCCTCGGCATCACCCCGGAGGTGGAGCAGATGATGGCCGAGGACATCGAGGACTTCGTCTCGGGGGCCGGGTAGATGGCCACCGGCGCCGCGCGGCACGTCCTCTGGGTTCCCGGGCAGCTCTGCCTCGACCCGACGTCGCTCTCCGGCGAGTTCCCGTACGGCGGGACCGCGCTCGGCGTCTTCAGCGGGATCGTGATCCGGACGCGCGCGCTCCACCACGAGATCACGGCGGAGGAGTGGGGGCGGCAGACCGTCGAGGTGATCTACGGCGGGACGTCCTTCGTCCTCACCGCGCTGCTCCGCGGGTACGACGCCGACGCCCTCGCGGCGGTCTCCGCGGACAGCGCGGTCGGGGCGCCGAGCGGGGAGCGCGTCGTCCGGTTCCGCGCGGACCAGGGGAGGGCCGGGTCGCTGCTCTCCGAGCTCGTGGCGGGCACGCTCCTCTTCGTCCCGCTCGCCCCGGTCCGTCACCCGGCCGTCCTCGTCCACGACGCGATCCCCGTCCTCGGCGCGAGCGACGACCTCGCGCTCAGCGCCCGGGACGAGTTCGGGGTCCCCGTGACGTGGTACGGCCGTCCGGACTCGTCGAACCGGGTCGCGGACATCGGCCGGATCGGAGACCTATCCCTGTGACCGAGCACGTCGTCAGCGCCCGCGAGTTCGTCCGCGCCGGAGGGACCTTCTCCCTCGCCGAGTGGGCGCAGCTCTCGCCGGAGGAGCGGACGGCGGCGACGGAAGCCGGCGACGAGCGGCTGCAGCGGACCGCGGACCTCGTCGTGGACACGCTCGTCGAGCGGCTCGCGGAAGGGCTCGCGGTCGCGCGGCTTGACGCGGCGGCGAAGAAGGCCGAGGAGGGCGCCCCGTGAACACGTGGCAGTGCCTCCGGCAGGTCCAGTACCTCCTCCGCAACCGGAAGTGGACCGGGTCCTCGAACCTCGTCTTCGCCGAGGGGAGCGTGAAGATCACCGCGGCCCCGCCCCAGAGCGTGTTCGAGCAGCTCCGGATGCCGGCCGTCATGATCCGGCCACTCGGCGCGACGACGGACCCGGAGAAGGGAGAGCTCCCGGATCTCGTCGAGCAGGAGGTCGCGATCACGCTCGCGGTCGCGCACGCGGGCGAGGCGTGGGGCGAGTACCAGATCGTCGGAGGACACCGGGCGGGCCAGACGCAGAGCCAGGGGCGCGGGCTCCTCGAGGTCGAGGAGGAACTCTTCGCGGCGGTGGAGCTCCTCGACACGGACGACGGGGTCGTGGTCCAGCACCGGGTCTCGTCCGCGGTGCAGCCGGAGCGCGTCGGGGAGCAGTACCTGCTCTTCCGCGACTATCTGTTCCGGCTCCGGACGAGCGCGGACCGGTACTACCACCCCGTCGAGAACCTCGTGGGGAGCGCCTGATGCCCGTGCAACTGAAGGACGCCCGGATCACCGTCGTCCTCGACATGGCGGAGACGGGCGCCAAGGTTGAGTCGCTGGAGAAGCGCACCGTCGAGCACCGGCGCAAAGTCGAGCGGGACGAGCGCCGGCAGCGGGACCGCGAGCGAGATTCGGAGCGGCGGCAGCGGTCCGTTCGGGGCGCCGCTGCGGCGGGCGTCGTTGGTGCGGCTCGGGGCGCTGCTGGCAGGGTCGCGTCGGCCGCGGGGACGGTCATCGCCATCGGGGTCATCATCGAGCAGCTCATGCCCGCGGTGATCGCCTTCCTCACTGAGCAGCTCCCCGAAGCCATGAAGGCGGCCGGGGTGGACGACTGGATCCGGGAGCGGGCGAACGACGTCGTCGAGACGCTCGTGTCGGACCGGCTCTCCGACATCTCGGCCGGCTTCGGGGCGTTCGGAGCCACGAAGGACATAGCGCGGGCTCAGGCCGTGCTCGGGCAGCCGGTGACGGCTCAGGACCTCCTCGACGTGGCGCAGGAGGAGTTCCGGGTGCGGAAGGCGCTCGACCAGGGGAGCCGCGCTCAGGACCGGCTCACGCGAGGGCTCGTCGGTGAGATGGTCGGAAAGGCGGTTTCAGGCTGGTGGCGGTGACCCGCGAACTGATCGTCGTCTACGGCGCCTACACGGTGGGGACCACGTCCGGGTCCGTCGGTCCGGACGGGGCGGTCCTGCTTGAGCGCTCCCACGAGCGAGGCTCCGTCGAGTTCTCGCTTCTCGTCACGGGAGCCACGGCGGCTCTGTTCGCAGCGAACTGCGTCGCGACCGAAGCCGCGTTCCGTCTCCCCTTCCAGGACCTGACCGTCGAGCAGTCCGGCGAGTCGCTCCTCTCCGCGCTCCAGTCCGGGACGACCGCGCTCGACCCGATGCCGACGATCACGAAGCGGGACCACGTCACCGACACCGGGCGGAGCCGGCGCTACACCGTCAGGATCGAGTTCGGACTCCCCGCGAACACGGGCGCCGAGCCGGCAGTCGGGCTCCGGTCGCAGTCGGTGAACGTCGCCTACGACCCCGCGCGGCGCCGCACGGTGACGATCTCCGGCGTCTTCACCGCGGTTCCGTCGAGCACGGCTCGCGCGCAGTACCTGTCCATCGTGGACTCGCACTGCGCGTCGATCCTCACGGCGCTCGGAGTCTCGTCCTCCGCGCGCGAGCTAGTCGAAGAGCCGGACACGCGGCACGACACGAACAACCGCCTCCTGGAGTTCACCCGCGTCTACGAGGAGCTCGTCTTCTCGCAGGGCGGCGCCGCGCTCGACGACCCGGAACTCGTCCGTCAGCGGCTTACCGTGTCCACTCGACGAGAAGCGCCGGGCGACACACCGACGACGGAGAGACTCGTCACGGCGTCGCTGTCCTACGACGTCTGGGTGGACGCCACGGCGACGACCGCGATCGTGGCCAAGTACAACTCGATCCGGTCGTGGCTCGTCGAGCAGATGCAGGCGGTGTTCGACGGCGGGTCGTTCGCGGTCACAGAGGAGGACGCGGACTTCCACCGGGACGAGAACCGGATCTCCGTCCGGATGTCGGGGCTCGGCACGGCTGGCGGGAACCCGATCCTCGAACAGCGCGTCACCGTGGACGACGACGACCAGACTGGCGTCGAGGTCGTGCCGGCGTGGTCCGGCGACAACCTCGCCGCCTACCACTACCCCGGGCCGCGGATAGTCGTCCGGACCGTGACGCACCAGCTCAAGCGGCTCGGACTCTTCACCGAGCAGGACATGCTCTCCTTCATGGCGGGCGAGGTCTCCACGGCGCGAGGCCGGGATCCGTCCGACGCCCGGGGCGGGACGTGGCTCGTGATCCGGCGTCGAGCCGCGGCGACCCCTCTTCGCACCGGCGTTCCTCCCGAGACGATCGACATGACGGAGATGCAGGGCTCGACCCAGCTCCGGTACGCGAAGGACCCCGCGTCGGTCAGCGGCGGAGGGGGAGGGGGTGACTCGATCACCCCGCGAGGATGACCAGCGAAGGCGTCGTCGCGACCCTCGACGGGAAGCCGCTCCTCTCGTCCACGCCTGTCCGGTGGGAGATCCGCGCCGGGGTGAAGTCCTACGAGGCCGAGTTCGACCTCCGGCCGGCCGACGCGGAGGCGCTCCTCGCCGGGGACCTCCGCCCCGTCACGCTCCTCCTCACGGACGGACGCGGACGAGAGGTGAAGATCGAGAAGCTCTACGTGATCGCGCGAGCACCGGCCGCGAACGAGCACCTTGCGCGGGTCGTCGTCGTGGACGGGCGGTGGTGGTGGGACCACGCGCACGTGGAGCGATACTTCAACGTCCGGCGCTCCGTCGGTACGAAGCGGCAACGCGCACCGAACACTCCGCCCGAGCTCCAGCCGCTCACGCCTGAGGTCGCCTACGCGCCGTTCAGCCTCAAGCAGCGCCGGCCGTGGACCGCGCGAGAGATCGTCGAGAACGTGCTCGCGAAGGCGCTCCGACCGGAGAGCGACGCGACCGGCGAGACTCGCCAGTGGGTGATCGACCCCGACGTCGGCAAGCTCCTCGACGACCTCCCCGTCGAAGACCTCGAACTCTCGGACCCGGCCGGCGTCGCGCTCCGTCGTGTCCTCGCGTACATGCCGGAGGCCGAGGTCGTCGTCGAGGCGTCCGGGCGCGTGCGCGTCTACTCTCGGGCGTCCGGCGCCGAGAAAGACCTGCTCCGGGACGCCGGCGCGGAGAGCGTCGGGAAGGGACACGTCGAGCTCATCTCGAACGCGCGGCTCCGGCCACGGAAGATCCACGTGCTCTTCACCCGCGAGCACGAGCTCCGCTTCGACTTCTCCGAGACGGACACGGAGACGTTCAGCGTGGACGAGCGGTACATGCAGAACGTCCTCGCGGTCCCGGACTACCAGCTCACCGTCGCCGGTCGTACGCTCGCACAGGGGACGTGGCTCGACTTCCCGTCCGCGCTGAACGCGTGGGGGGCGCCGCCTCACTTCTCGATCCTCTCCTCGGCTGGCGCGTGGCTCGGGGCGATCCGACGGGCGATGGTCCCGTTCCTCGACCTCTGGGCGGGCATCGGACTCGCGGGCGCGAAGGACCCTCGCTCCGACTGGATGGGGCGGCTCGGGGCGATTCAGGCGCACTACCGGCAGACGTTTCGGATCTCTCCCCGGTGGATGGCGCGCATCTGGCAGCTCAAGGCGAGCAAGGTCGCGACGATCGACCCGACGACGGGGACGCGCGCCCCCGCCCTTGCCTACGCGGACTACTCGCGCGTCGGGAGCCAGCGCTCGCTGCGGACGCGAGGAGGCGCCGGGATCGCGTTCATGAACGTCGTCTCGTCTCCGACGTCGTCGCTCACCGAGCCGGCCGGACCACCCGCTCCGTTCGACGTGGTGATCGCGGACCACGACCAAGGCATCGTCCACTTGGCGATGAAGCCCGACGTGGTGAAGATCTACGAGACGACGCTCCCGAGCATGGTCGTCCTCGGCGAGGGCGGCGTACCTGGTACGCTCCCTCTCGACTCGGGGCCTACGGACGACATCGACGACGTATCGCGTCCGATCGCGTTCAACGCGCTCGGGGACACCCACGCGATCCCGCAGCTCACGCCGAACCATCGGGTGGCCGTGATTCTCACCGCGAGCCCGGCGGGGAACAACTCGCAGGACGCGAATCACCTGCAGCGGCTCACCGTCACGCCGGAGGACGTCGCCGGCATCCTGCCTCCCGCCCTCCGCGCGGGGATCCTCGACTCCCGCGGCCCGGAGATGGAGATCCGGGTCGGCGCGACGATCGAGACGGCCCGCGTGGCGTGGATGCTCTCACGGGCTCAAGACATCGACGCGGCGTTCGGCGTGGGGGAAGTGGGAGACCCGGCGCTCGGGGCGGACATCGACGACCTGATCGTGAACCTCGAGGGCGACGTGGAGGGCGGCGCGTCGCTCAAGGCGATCACGCATGCGGTCGCGGCGAGGACGTGGGCGGCGCTCACCGACCGGCACCAGGGAAGTAAGACGGTGCGGCTCTTCCCGCTCGGGCAGCCGACCGGGTCCGCCGGCACCGTTGCCCACCAGATCGACCCGTCCGGCGCCGCGGAGACGGAGATCGCGCTCCCCGAGCGCCTTCCCTCGATCGACGTCTTCTCGCTGCTCCCGGAGAGCACGCGAAGGCTCGTCTTGCGGCTTGTCCAGTCTCCGGGTAAGGTGCCACGGTGAGCGGCTTCCGCGACAGTCGGGACGGGCTCGGGTACTTCATCCTCCAGGACCACGGATGGAAGGACGAGGGGCACGCCGAGTACGCTCGGGGCGCGCTCGTAGGCGTCCGCGTCCTTGGCCGGCGGGAGGGTGAGAACGAGTTCGGGGACTGGAAGGAGGACCAGTACGCCCGCGGCCCGATCGGCGGGTGGCTCTTCTGGGACCGCGTGCAGACCCGGGCCGGAGCGTGGCGGCAGGTCTGGTCTGTCGTGATCCCACAGGGTCGGGTCGGGTCGGCGTCGGGCGACAGCGTCACGACCGGGGGCGGCGGCGGGCCGGTGAGCGGAGGCGGGGTGACCGAGGTCTCGGTCACCTTCAACCCGGACGGGTCGATCCAGTCCACGGGCGACAAGCCCGTACCGGGGACGCCGGAGGGCGTGTCCTACTACTACGTCCCGAACTACTACAACACGACGACGAAAGTCCAACCATTCACCGGGCAGCAATACATCGTGGACCAGCTCGGGAACTTCGTCGCGTGGGCGCCGATGAAGATCAACCAGTTCGGCGGCGGGAACGTCATCGTCGGCGGCGGTGCCGGACCGGGCGGAGCCGGCTTCGTCGGAGGCGCGTTCGGGATCGGTGTCCAGCCCATCCAGTTCGGCGGGCAGAACCCTGGGGGGATCTTCGGGATCGGCGGCCCGGCGCTCACTCCCGTGTGGATCTTCCCGACCCACCCGCGAGGGGGCCAAGGACCGCAGGGTTCTGCCCAGGGGCAGGCGACCGCCGCCTGGTACTCGGGCGACCTGTCCGACAGCGCCACGTCCGTCGTCACCCGAGTCGTCCCGCTCGACCGGCTCTGGCGTCCGGACGGGACCTACCCAGCGAAGATCGCACCGCCTCCGTTCGGCTGGCCCGAGTTTCCGAATGGCTTCCGCGGCTTCCTCGCCCCGGCGTCCGACGAGGACCAGCAGGCGCACCTCCTCCACCCGACTGACCCGCGGCTCGTAGCGGTGAACTTCGGCGCGCCGTCTTCGATGGGGTCGATCGTCTGCGACGTGGACGCGGAGGGAAACGTCGTCGTGGAGCGGCAGGCCCGACTCCACAGCGCGTTCCGCGTCGTCAAGGCACCTCGTGGCAAGAGGGGGATGTTGAGGAGCCAGTCGAAGGCCAAGAGGCCGTCGAACTGGCTCGCCTTGAACATCGGGCCGTCCGGGAACTGGGACGTCGCGGGAGGCCTCATGGCGGACCTCTCCGACGGCGCGACGGTCGCGCGGAAGAACCGGGTGCTCGCGCACTGTTCGGGGCACTACGGCGGGCCGTTCCTCGTCGGCTCTCCGTCCGACGCGCACAACATCGGCCGGGACGAGGACGGGAACCCGATCAACTCGCTCCACCTCTCGACGGGGGCGCTCTTCCGGCGACCGGGAAACAACGGCGAGGACGGACCGCTGCTCTTCGAGGAGGAGTTCGTCGAGGGGGCCGACCTCCCCGAGCCGGTGAAGGTCCACCTCGCCTTCGACCGGAGGTCCGGTGCGTGGCGGTGGTGGACGACGGCGCTCTTCACGGTCCCTCCTCCGTACACCCCGACCACGACGACGCCGCCGCCCACGACGACGCCGCCCCCGAAGGGGCCGATCACTCCGGAACCAGAGATCAATCCCGATCCGCCTACGACTCCGTCCGACCTTCCCGGCAGCCTGGGAGCGGGAGAGGGGGCCCCAGAGGGAGACGGTCCGCGAGACGACACCCCGCTCACCCCGGAGGAACTGGAGCGGCTAGGAGAGCAAGAGCAGAGGCTCAGGGACAGGCTCTTCGATCAGCCCTTGATGCACTCCGGGATGGACGGAGACCTCGATGCGCGCCTCCTCGCCGCGACCCACATGGAGACCGCGCTCCCCTCCGTCGCGTTCCGCCCCCAGGGGACGAGCGAGGGCGAGGTCGACTCGATGCACTGGGGCGGCGCGAACAAGGAGGCGACGGAGAAGTATTTTGCCCGTCCGCTCGTGGCGAGGATGGAGGCGTACGGGGACCAGGGCGGCGCCGGAGGCGGTGACATCCCGTCTGGGCCCGTCGAGCACGAGCTCACGCAGCGCCCCGAACGTTCGTCGAGCCCGTCCGGGACGTCGAACGGCGGGGTGGTGTTCTCGCCTTTCGAGGTGAGCCTCCTCGACTCGGACGAGGACTACCTCCCGTCGGACGAGCGCGGCGTCTCGACGGCACACCTCGTCATCGCGCCCGGCGCGAAGCTCGCGTTCGGGGTCCCGGACCTCGGGACCGGCGGCGTTCGGTCCGGCGTCACGATGGAGCGGACGGCCGCGGGGGACGTCCGATTCACGCGGAAAACCGCGACGGCGGGAGACGGCGACACGCTCGACCTGCTCTCCGTCGCGCAGGTCAAGACGAAGAGCGGCTCGGACTTCACCCCGGGAGCGGCGTCCGACCCGGACGCGCTCGGGGACGCGCTCACCGGGCAGGCGCAGATCGGGATCCGGGTGGACGCGCCGAACGAAGGGATCCAGGTGAACGTCGGCGGTACGATCTTCAGGTCGGCGTTGACGTGAGGCCCGGGCGCGGCCCGGGAGGGAGCAGGGATGGCGGACGGGAACGGGAACGCAGAAGGAGGAGCCAAGGGGGTCGTCGGGAGGATGCTGAAGAGCGCCGCCCCATGGCTCGCCGTGGTTGCGATGCTCCTCAGCCTGTTCGTCTACATCGGCGGGAGAGATCAAAGGATTGCGAAACTCGAGGCCCAAGTCGCGGAGGTCGCGGGGGAGTACCGTGAGAGCCGGAAGGCTTTCGAGGGGGCGGCCGCGCGGTTCGAGAAGGTGGCGGACTCGCTGAACCGGGTGGCCGAGTCTCTCGCGCGGCTCGAAGGGCGGCTGGACGTGCCGCCACCGAAGAAGGAGGAGTGATCGCGATGACCCTGGTGCTCATTCTTCTCGTCCTGCTGATCCTCTTCGGGGGCGGCGGGTATCTCACGGGGATCGGACTCGTCCCGCTGCTGCTCGTCGTGCTCGTGGTCCTGCTGGTCGGCGGGTACGCGGGACGCGGCTACTGGAGGAGGTGACGCGATGGACCGCGTCCTGATCGCGCGCGCGGAGGAGGGCGGTACGCCGGGGACGTGGTATCGCGTCCTCGGGGAGTCCGCCCCCGCGCTCGTCTGTGGCGGGTGCGGGAAGAGCGGTGGCCGGCTTTCCGACCACGAGATCGCCGACGACGGGACGGTGAACCCGTCGATCCTGTGCCCGCGGGATGACTGCGGGTGGCACGTCTGGGGAAGGCTCGAAGGGTGGACACCGGTGTCCACGTGAGGATCTGAGCGGGGTGACCCCCGCGAGGGGCTGCCGGTCCGTGCCCGGCGTCGCCCCGCTCTCGCACGGAGCACGGAGGAGGCGGACATGCTCAAGAGCAAGACGTTCTGGACAGGAGTCGCGGCGATCGTCGCGGCAGTCGGAGGATGGGCGACCGGAGAGATCGGCATGCCGGCCGCTCTCGCCGGGGTCCTCGCGGGGCTCGGGGCGATCTTCATGCGGGAGGGCGTCCAGAAGGCGCAGGAGGCCGCGGAGTCCGGGCGGGCGCGGATCGGCGTGATCGGACTCGCCGCACTGCTGCTCCTCTCGGCGGCGT
>Ga0299906_10004252_pt1 | contig 11754 bp, 12 predicted proteins | sample RVTome_14_FD_200259 | JGI IMG/M metagenome (GOLD analysis project Ga0299906, IMG submission 200259) | Soil microbial communities from uranium-contaminated site in the Upper Colorado River Basin, Wyoming, United States - RVT145D125 (version 2) ... | reverse complement strand
GAGACCCCGCTGTGCGTCGAGTCGGTCAAGGTCGACCAGGTCCGCGACGCTGTCTGGTCGTTGGCCGCTGAAACGGGCAGGGCGCCTGAGGCGACCCATACACGGGACGCCGTCCAATGACATCCGAAGGCCGGAGGATCCTGGTCCAGGTCATCGCTGAGACCCATCGGCCCGGCGGTTCCGCGAACGTGACCGCCAATATTCGATCCCTCGGAGGACACCCGCTGACGGTGGCCGTCATCGGGCGGGACGCGTCCGGCGACCATCTCCGTTCGCTGTTCGGGGATCTGGATCTGGAAGCCGGTTTCCTTGTCGAGGACGCCGCACGACGACGCTCAAGACGCGCATCATCGCCAACTGCGGGTTTCTGATGCCCCACGCGCGACGACGCGGATAAGGCCGCCTGGAAATGAACATTCTGGAGGTGTGCTCGGCCTCGGCCCTGGGAGGCGGCGAGGTCCACGTCGCTCAGCTCGTCGACGAACTGCGGCGGCGCGGCCACCGTGTCGAGGTCGCGGGACGCGCGGGCGGCCCGCTCTCCTGCGATCACACGCTGCCGTTCCGCAATGCTGTGGATCTTCCCAGCGTCATCAGGCTCGGCCGCATCGTCGGCGGCGGCGGCTTCGACATCGTTCACGCCCACCTGGCGCGGGACTATCCGGTCGCGGCCGCGGCGCTCGTCGGACGGCCAATCCCAAAGCTCGTCCTGACGCGCCAACTTATTCACCGGGTCGGCTGGAATCCCTTGTACCGGCGTGTCGACGGCTGGATCGCGACGACGCGGCGGATCGAACAGACGCTCGCACACCTCAGGCCCAAACACGTCGCCGTCGTTCCCAACTGGGTGGATTCGAAAAGCCTTGACTACGGAGAGCGCCCTCTCCGCGATCCCATCGTCATCGGCCTGCTCGGCCAGATCTCCCCGCACAAGGGGCACGACGACGCGCTCCGGATGATCGGGAAGCTCGGCCCGGGTTTCCGGCTCCTCTTCGGAGGCAGAGGACGGGACGACTACGTCGCCGCACTGAAGGACCGGGCCCGCACGCTCCCCGTGGAGTTTATGGGCTTCGTCGAGGCGGCAAGCTTTCTCGGGAAGCTCGATGTCCTGATCCTCCCGTCGTGGGAAGAACCCTTCGGGATCGTCGTCCTCGAAGCCATGGCGGCCGGCGTCAACGTCATCGCGACCAACGCGGGCGGGCCGCCGGAGATCCTCGATCACGGGCGATGCGGGTCGCTCGTGCCGCCCCGCGACCCGGAAGCGCTGGCCGAAGCCGTACGGACGCTCGTATCAGACCCCAATCTCGCAGGCCAGTTCCGTGAGAGGGCTCGTGCAAGGGTCGTCGGGCACTATGACATCTCGCAGGTCGTGCCCAGGATCGAGGCGTTTTTCCGGAAGGTGACAGACAACACCTGAGAGGGTCTTTGCCGGGATCTTTCCTTCTGACCGAAACCTCCAGCACCAAAGCGCGGTTTTGGACTCATCGTTATAAAATCCTCACACTCACGTAGAATTGGCTCATGAGCGCCGAAAAAAATCGAAACGGAAGCCTTAAGACTCGATCCCAGAGCGCGCGCTCGACTCGCCGGGAAGTTGCTTGAGAGTCTTGAAGATCTCTCCGATGAAGAGAACCAGGAGATCTGGATCGAGGAAGCCGAGCGACGTGACGCCGAACTCGATTCAGAATCAGGCCCAGGCCGCCCTGCGGCAGAAGTATTCAGCGAGACACGAAACCGGCTGAAGTAGTGGATACCCGAGATCTACTTTCATCGATTTGCCCAAAAGGAGTTGATCGATGCGGCATCGTATAAGGATATTCGTATACAGCACCTCCCTTGTGCTGGGCGGTATCCTCGTCCTTCAAGCTTGGACAAACGGTCGTCCGATTGAACTAAACGAGTCGGTTCCCATGACACTCATAGGAGCCGCATTGATCTTATTTTCAGAGAGAATGGCTGCGGTTAAGACCCCGGTCGTGCTGGCTTTAATTCTCCTTGTGATGGGAGTGTTTGCGTTTGTGCTTCTTGGCATCCCGCTCGTACTCATTTTTCTAGCCACGATCGGCGGTGGTGCATTTGATGCGGCCTACATTCGATCAATGTTGTTGTTAGGAGTGATCATCGCGGCCTATGCCCTTGCCGCACGGTGGTCAACACGTAGGCTCCAGCGTCGTTGATGACCGGCAGTCGAGTAGTCTCGAGGACGTCGGTTTCCGGCTCCCGGAAGGGTTCGTGGACCGCCCCGGCGATCGATCGAAGGAATTGCTGTTCTTCTTCTGTGTCCAGTTCGAAGGAGACGACCACGCCGAAACGAAACAGGACGACCTGCCCGCGGATGGTCTGATCGAGTCCGTACCGGGTGCCCAGGGCACGGACATCGAGGCGCGGGCCAGAACCCGACCGGCAGGAGCACTCACTGCCGGTCCCTGTACTTGTTTTCCGGCGAGAACGAGAGCGTGCGCGTGTCCTTGTCCACCCGGATCGCGACCGGGAGCGTGCGCGCAACGCGCGCATAGACGATCACGGACTGACCGCGGACGTTCGAATCGATGACGCGGTAATCACCCCGGGCGTTGGTATAGTACCCATCGGGTCCCCAGTCTTCGAGGAACGCATTCATGTCGTAGCGTTCGTGGCCTTCCCACATCGAGTACGCCTGCTCGTACTCGCCCGCCGCCACGCTGGAGAGGAAATCCCGAACACGCGATTCCTCGCGGTAGTTCGCGAACTGGTACAGCAGGCCCCCCACGGCCCCAACGGCCAGAAACAGCGCCAGGGGCCGCTTGAGCCGCTCCTTCCATGGCCGCGCCTTGCGGGGCGGGGGATGGTCTCCGTAGATGAGGCTGCCGATGAGACGTTCCGCCATTGCCGGCTATTCTAACTCCGGAACCAGCGGGCGATTTCTTCCGCGCCGATGCGAACCCGGTTCTGGATGCTCCGTCTCTTCCGAAGCAGCCGCGGAAAGTGCAGGATGGGATAGACCAACCCGGGAATCGAGCTCCATTCGCGGGCCAGAACATAGCCGACGACAGCCAGGTCGCGGCGCGTTATGGGCCACAGATTGCGGCGATACAGGGGGCCGGTCATGTTGTTCACGCGCAGGAGGAACCGGTTCTTCACCGAATGCCGGTTGAGGATCGGGGGCAGGCTGGCGCGCCGTTCCGGCGTGACGCGCCTCCGATGGCGGGCGCGGGCCGAGGGCACGTACAGCGACGTCCATCCCATCAGCCGGCATCGCCACGCCAGATCGGCGTCTTCGCGATAAGCGAAGAAGTCCTCGTCGAAGAACTGGTCTCCGAGGGCCACGTCCTCGAGACAGGCGTAGCGATAGAGCGCCGCGGCGCCGCTGGGGCCGAAGACTTCCCCCGGCGTGTCGTACTGGCCACGGTCCGGCTCTCCCGCGCCGCGGTCCAGGTGGCGCTGGTTCCGTGTCATGACGATTCCGGTCGAGTCCAGAGTCACGCCGTCCATGCGCAGGAGCTTGCCCGTCGCCGATCCGGCTCGGGGTTGGCCCGCGATCGCGGAAACCAGGTTCCCGAGGAATCCGGGCTCGAGGACCGTGTCGGGATTGAGGAAAAGGATATGCGGCGCCGGCCACGTCCGTGCGAGACGGTTGTGCGCAGCGGCGAAACCGGCATTCGAATCGGCAAGCAGGATATCCGCGTCGAGGGATCGGAGAAGACCCCGTGTTCCGTCCGTCGACGCGTTGTCCAGGATGCGAATCCGGAAATCCCGCCATGTCTGGCTCTTCAGGCTCTGGAGGCACGGCCCGAGGTCGGGCTCGCTGTTGAAAGCGACGATCTGGACGGAGACAGCGGCGTTCACGGATTTCAGTTTACCCCGGCCGGCGCACGGCTATCGCGAGCATGATATCCCCTGGGTTTATGGGAAACGCGAGAGTCGACGTGTGCTCCGCGAATCGCCGAAGGAGCGGCATTCTGCGGCTGAGGCGATTCAGGACAAGCGCCGGGCTGGCGTACTTGCCCACGCTCGAGAGGCTCCGGAGGCTGAAACCGCACTTCGACAGCAGGCGCGTGAGTGTTTTCCGGTCGAAGAAGAAATGGTGCCCCGGTATGAACTGGCGCCAATGGGGGCCGAGCACGCGATAGGGCCAGGCTCCAATGTCGGGCGTTTCGATCACGAGCAATCCACCCGGCTTCAGGCGCCCCGCCAGGCTTTCAAGAAAGAGCGAAGGCGAAGGGACGTGCTCGAGAACGTGGAAGCTCGCAGCCACGTCGAACTCCGACCACGGCAATTCCCCGAGCAGACCTGTAAAGACAGGCGCCTCGAGGGAAGCCACGGCGGCGAGCGCCGGGTCAGGCTCGACCCCCCAGACTTCGAACCGGCTCCGTGCAAGCTTCAGGAAGTCGCCCCGGCCGCAACCGACCTCGAGCAAACGACCCGAGTCCCGGTAGCGCCGGATCAGATCCAGCCGCCAGCGGGCATTGAGGGAATTGAGCCGCTCTTCTTCCCGACGGGGCAGATTCGGAAAGCGCCGGATCGTTTCCCCGACGATACGGGTCGTCTCCTCCGCCGAAGGCGCCGCCCAGGCCGGGACCACCGACCGCGCATCCACGTAGCGCAGGCCGCAGTCGGGACACTCGAGCAGGGGCCCGTCCAGACGCGGGGAACGGAGCCGGGTAGTCGGGGAGCCGGAACCGCACAGATCACAGGGCGGGGGTCCGGAAGCGGCGAAGCTCATCGGTGTTGATACTGCTTCTCGTAGTAAGACAGGTACGAAACGTCCCTGACCTCCCGCAACCAATCCGGGTGACCGACGTACCAGTCGATCGTCTGCGCGATTCCCTTCCCGAAAGCGGTCGCCACCGACCAGCCCCACTCGCGTTCGATCTTCGAACAATTCAGGGCGTAGCGGCGATCGTGCGCGGGACGGTCCTGGACGAAACGGACCAGCGACTCGGGCTTCCCCATCAACTCGAGCACCTTGCGCGCGAGATCGATGTTGGCGACTTCCTCGCCCCCGCCGACGTTATAGACTTCGCCGGCACGCCCGCGCCGGACGGCCATCCAGACGCCGCGGGAGTGATCGTCGACGTAGATCCATTCTCTCCGGTTCAGACCCCGGCCGTAGACCGGGATCGGCTTTTCTTCCAGGGCGTTGGTAATCATCAGGGGTATGAACTTCTCCGGAAACTGGCAGGGGCCGTAGTTGTTCGAACACCGTGTGATGAGCGCCGGGAAGCCGTGCGTCCGGGCATAGCTGAGCACGAGGAAATCCGCACCCGCCTTGGTCGCCGCGTACGGGTTGGTCGGGTTGATCGGCGTGTCCTCCGTGAAGGAGCCCTCCTCGCCCAAACTGCCGTAGACCTCGTCGGTCGATATCTGCACGTAGCGCGAAACGCCATGGGCGCGCGCCGCATCCATCAACATCTGCGTCCCGACGACATTGGTTCTTACGAATGGTCCCGAATCGTGGATGGAACGATCTACGTGGGTTTCCGCCGCGAAATTGACAACTGCGTCGATGCGCCCGCGTCCGAACACCGTCCCGAGGGTCAGGCTGTCGGCGATGTCCCCGCGTACGAACGCGTACCGGGGATCCTTCGCGACGCTTTCGTTGTTGCGGAGATTGCCCGCGTAGGTGAGAAGGTCGAGGTTGGTGATGCGGATATCGGGCTCGGCATCGAGCACGTATCGGATAAAGTTGGATCCGATGAACCCGGAGCCTCCGGTGACGAGGACGTGCTCGAAATCATTCATTGTTCATCCGGTAAGCTTCTTAAACAGCGCTTCATACTCGTCCGTGATCCGCTCCCAGGAATAGAGTTCCCGGACCCGGTCGCCCGTCTCGCGGCGCAATCGCTCCACACGCGGGAGATCTTCCAGAATCCCCCGCATCCCGCGGGCGAGGCCCGCGACGTCGGTGTAATAGAGACCTGCCGGTCCGAGCACTTCCCGGTGCTCCGGAGTATCCAGAGCCAGGACGCAATTCCCGGCGCCCATGGCCTCGACCAGAGCCGGATGAGTCCCGCCGACTTCGGTCGCCTGGATGTAAGCATACGCGTGAGACCGGAGCTCGAGATAACGCTCGCCATAGATCGCGCCCGTGAACCGGACGCGGGGATCGGCCATCTTCCTCAGCCCCTCGATGTAGGCCCGGGCGTAAGGCGCATCTCCAACGATCACCAGCGGCATGTCGGTCTCGACGCGGCCGTAGGCCTCGATCACCCGATGGGCATTGTTCTCCGGCTCGAGCCTCGAGACGTACAGCAAGTACCCGCGGCTCCGGAGACCCAGGTTTTCGATGAACGCCGTCGTGGCGACACGGCGGCAGTCCGCTCCATACGCGATCATGACCGATTCGGAGCCGAGCTGGTCTCTGAAGTATGCCTCGATGACCCGGGCGTCGGTTACGATCACGCTGGGCAGAACGGTCGCCAGGTATTCCGAAAGACGGTAGTACGCCCTGCCGGCCACTCCCCATTTCCGCCGCTTCCGTTCGATGCCGTCGACGTTCAGAACGACCGGAACGCCCCTGAGGCGCGGGATGAAGGTAAACAGCGCGTTGGCGGCGTTGCAAACGAGCATGACGTCATAGCCCCGGCCGAGACTGTGGATCATCGACACTAAGGTGTGGGCGACCGTGTCCAGATGCCTGGTCGGAATGGTCGGCAGCACAACCAGACCGACGCCCCTGTAGGACCGCTCCGGATGACGGACGTTGTTCGAACGGCCGTAGACGGTGACCTCGTGTCCCCGTTCGACCAGCCGGGTCGAAAGCTCCTCGGCGAAAGTTTCGAAGCCCCCATAACCAGCCGGTATCCCGCGTGTGCCCGCGATCGCGATATTCATCCCCGGACCTCGTCCGGCGCCGCAATCATATTACTATTGAACAGTGCAGGACCTCCTCCGAAGACTCGAACACATGCTGCCGGAAGGGCTCGACTTCCTCGAGCACATGGTGAACCTGGATTCCCCCAGTTTCGACAAGGAACACGTGGACCATCTCGGTGACTACGTCGGCAGGTATTTCGCCGACATCGGCGGAGTGGTCACGCGTACCGAAGAAACACACCGGGGAGACCATCTCACGATCCGATTCGGAAATGCCAGCGTCCCTCCCATCATGCTGCTCGGACACATGGATACCGTCTGGCCGGCCGGGGAAACCGCCAAACGTCCCTACCGGGTCGAAGACGGGATCGCCAGCGGCCCCGGCGTCTTCGACATGAAGGCCGGGATCGCGATGATGTGGATGGCGCTCCGGGCTCTCCTCGATCGCGGCACGGAACTGCCGGCGCCGGTCCAGGTCCTGCTGACCAGCAACGAGGAAGTGGGAAGCCCCGTTTCCCGGGAGCTCGTACGGGAGACGGCCCGCGGCAGGAGCGCCGTCCTGGTCCTCGAACCGTCGCTGCCGGGCGGCGCCCTGAAGACGATCCGGAACGGCATGGGACGTTTCACGATCACAGCCGTTGGGCGCGCCGCACACTCGGGCGTCGACCCGGCGGCCGGCGTCAACGCGATCGAAGAAATGGCCCATCAGATCGCCCGGATCCAGCGACTGGGGGACCCCGCGAAAAACACCACCGTTTCGGTGACTGTCGTACAGGGCGGGAGCCGTCCCAACGTCATACCAGCCGAGTGCACCCTGCAGGTGGACGCGCGCACGCCGACCCATGAGGAGGCGGACCGCATCACACGGGCGATCCGTTCTCTCGATCCCGTCCTGCCGGGCTCGAAGATCGAAGTCGAGGGACAGTTTCGCCGGCCTCCCCTCGAACGAACGCCCCAGAACGCACGGCTCTTCGCGCTCGCGCGCGAGGTGGCCCTCGAGCTGGGCCACGAGCTGGGAGAAGGCGCAACGGGCGGCGCGTCCGACGGCAACCTGACCTCGGCGATGGGCGTTCCGACGCTCGACGGTCTCGGCCCGGTCGGCCACGGCGCGCACCAGCTGGACGAGCACGTCGAAGTGTACTCGCTGCCCTGGAGAACGGCTCTGGTCGCCGGATTGATCCTGCGCATCGCGGAAAGCCCCTGAAAATACCCGCGTTGTCCCCCGTGCGGGTGGACAACGCGGCGGAGCCGCGGCGTCAGTGTAAGCAAAACGGCCTCGTCGGATCCGGCACCCCGGTCCGTTTGACATCCGCAGATCACGCGCCCTAACATTGGAGGTTGGCCATCCGCCCGGAGTTCTGCTCGGGGGCACCGAACGCACCTTCCGACACGAAGGTGCGTTTTTATTGCCTGCCGAACGGGACGATGCATTACCGGAGCGCGGGCCCACAGGATCTCCATGAGGTCGGTCGTATATATCGAGGAAGACTACATCGCGGGTCTTCTGAAGGATTATTTTCCGGACAGCGGTCAGACGACCTACATCGTGACCCATCCGGCCGCGAAGCGCCACCTGGCATCCCACGGACAGCAGGTCGCCCTTGCCGGCAAGCGCAACACTCCTCTCAAGAAGCAGTTGGCTTCAGACAAGGTCGATTTTCTGCTCATCCAGACCGACGATCTGGAGCGAATCCGGAGCGTCCTCGGAGTGCTCGACGCCTGCGGGTCCCGCGTGCCGACGCTCGTGATCTCGGCCGAGCGTGAAGCGGTGGCAGAGGAGTCCCCGTTCGTCTATGCCATCACGATGCAGCAGTTGCTCGAGGGCGACCTCCGCTGGCAGATCGTGCTGGCCCAGACCGCCCGGAGGCTCGAGCGGATCGTGGAACATTTCCACGGCGCCGACTCGGTCGTGATCCTCCTCCAGGACGATCCCGATCCGGACGCCATCGCAAGCGGCCTTGCACTGAGGCAGGTCCTGGGCCGGCATAAGCAAACAGCGGTCCTGGCGAGCTTCGGGCGGATCACGCGGCCCGAGAACCTGTCGATGACGAAGCTGCTCGAGATCGAAGTCGCCCAGATCGACCAGAGCCGCCTGGCCGGTTTCGACAGGATCGCAATCGTGGACATGCAGCCGCCGCACATCCGGACGCCCCTGCCGCGGGTCGACCTGGTCATCGACCATCACCCGGAACAGACCGGCTATGACGCCACGATCCGGGATGTCCGGCCCAGCTACGGCGCGACGTCGACGATGCTGCTGGAATACCTGATGTGCCGGGGCAACAACATCGGCACACGCCTGGCAACAGCTCTCCTCTACGGCATCAAGAGCGACACGTTCCTGCTGGGGCGCGAGACCAACGCATGGGACGTCGAAGCGTTTTCCTATCTCTACTCTCTGGCCAACCACAACCTCCTGCGGCGAATCGAGCGGCCCGAGCTTCCTCCAAACGCCATCGACGCGCTGGGACGCGCGCTCAGAACCCGCCGCGTGCGCGACAAGGTGGCGTTTGTCCACCTGGGTTCCGTGGAGCGCGAGGACCTGATCCCCCAGATCGCGGATTTCTGCCTGCAGTTCGAAGGCGTCGAATGGGCGGTCGTCAGCGGCATCTACGATTCCGATCTGGTCATCTCGGTTCGGAACGTCGGTTACGTGAGAGCGGCCGGCAAGGTGCTCAAGGAAGCGTTCGGAAGCATCGGAGCCGCCGGCGGTCACGGCTCGATGGCCAAGGCGATCATCCCGCTGGAGGAAGTCGCGCGGTGTTGGAAGGTAACCGCCAGGAACTCGGCGGCCGTCACCGACCGGGTCGAGCGGCAGTTCCTCAGGAGCCTTCACAATTCCGGCCGCTGAGGGTTGCCCGTGCGCGCCGTTGTCCAACGCGTTTCGGGCGCCCGGGTCCTGATCGCGGGCGCCCCCCACTCGGAAATCGACACGGGCCTGGTCGTGCTCGTCGGGGTCGAAGAGGGCGACGAGGTCGCCGATGCGGCGACGCTCGCGAAGAAGGTGCTGGACCTGAGGGTGTTCGAAGACGAAGAGGGCCGAATGAACCGCTCGGTGACCGATGTGGGCGGATCCGTTCTGGCGGTGTCCCAGTTCACGCTTCTCGGCGACTGCAGGAAGGGGCGACGCCCCTCTTTTGCGCGCGCGGCGCCTCCGGACAGGGCCCGCGGGCTATACGAAAGCTTCGTTCGCGAGCTGGCCGACTCCGGAATCACGACGGCGACGGGTGTGTTTCAGGAGGCCATGGACGTCGAACTGACAAACCGGGGCCCGGTCACTCTCCTGCTGGATACCCGCAAGACTTTCTGATGCGACGCTTTTCGGCAGCTTTTCGGCCGACCGGAGTTGACGCAAACTGCCGATTTTTCTATGCTTCTCTGTTCTCGGAGGGGTCAGACGGCCCCGTATCTCCCTCGGTTCCGGGCATCGGACAAACGATGGACTCAAACGACACTCCGGTCTCCATTCCACCTCAGGAAGATCTGACTGAGGTCCGGAAACCCACGTCGCTGCTGGTCGCGCAGTTCTTCCTGTTCCCGCTGATCATCATCGCGTTGGGCGTGGGTGTCTTCGTCCTGTTCGGATCCATCGCGTTCGATCAGAAATCTGCCCGGGAATACCTGGCCGAGATCCGGAGCGGCGGCGGCTACCTGTTCGATTCACGGCTCTGGCAGGCTGCCTACGAGCTGGGAAACGTGATCGCGTCCGAGAAGGACGAGTTGCTCGGGGATTCCGGCTTCGTTCAGGATTTGCGAAACACCTACATCGGCGCGAAGCCCTCAGCCGGCGCGACCGCATCCGGGAACGACTGGCAGCTCCGCATGTATCTGGCCGTCGCCATGGGGGAGCTGGGCAGCCCGGAATTCGTGCCGGCGCTCGTCGAAGGGCTCTCCGACGGCGACGCCCAGACGCGGATCTACACGCTCTTTTCTCTGGGCAAGATCGGAGATGGTTCCTCGGCTCCACACATCGCGCACATGCTCTCTGACGGAGACGCCGGCGTCCGCACGGCGGCTGTCTACGTCCTCGGCGTTCTGGGGAACCCCTCGACGGTAAACGACCTCAAGGTCGCGCTGAACGACCCGGCCGTGGACGTGCGATGGAACTCGGCCATGGCATTGGCCCGAATGGACGACCGCTCCGGAGCCGACGTGCTGCTCGAGCTCACCGACAGGAACTATCTGGCCCAGTTCACCGATATGACCGAAGAGAACCGGAACCGCACAATCATCGAAGCCGTCAAGTGCCTGGGGCTCTTGCGGCTGGAACGGGCGCGGGGCCGGATCGTCCAGTTGAGCACCGGCGATCCGAGCACGACGGTCCGGAGCGCGGCGCTGGCCGCACTGGAGACGTTCTGAAACACGTCCTCATACGCTGCTTCTTAATTCAAGCGGGGAATCATGAGTAAGGATAATACTCAATCACCTTCACGCCGCGGGTTCCTCTCGTGGGTGAGCATCGCCTGGGTGGCGTTCGGCGCCTCGATGCTGGCCGCCGGGACCGCGACGGCCCGTTTCATGTTCCCGAACGTCCTGTTCGAGCCGCCGTCGAGCTTCCGGGCCGGCCGGCCGGAGGAATTTCAGGTGGGCGTCGTGGACGAGCGCTTCAAGGAGGGGTTCGGCGTGTGGCTCGTCCGCGATCAGGGGGGCATCTACGCGCTCTCGACCATCTGCACTCATCTGGGCTGCACGCCCAACTGGCTCGGCGCGGAGCAGAAGTTCAAATGCCCGTGCCATGGAAGCGGCTTCTATATTACGGGAATCAATTTCGAGGGCCCGGCCCCCCGGCCGCTGGAGCGCTATGCGATCCGGCTGGCCGAGGACGGACAGGTCATCGTCGACAAGAGCCAGAAGTTCCAGGAAGAGAAAGGCCAGTGGGAAAACCCCGGGGCCAAACTGGTTCTCTGAGCGGTTCTCGTATTCATCTGTGTCGTCTTAATTCTTCATGTAAGCAAGGTCTCT
>Ga0299906_10004251_pt1 | contig 11754 bp, 8 predicted proteins | sample RVTome_14_FD_200259 | JGI IMG/M metagenome (GOLD analysis project Ga0299906, IMG submission 200259) | Soil microbial communities from uranium-contaminated site in the Upper Colorado River Basin, Wyoming, United States - RVT145D125 (version 2) ... | reverse complement strand
GTGGATGTTTTGCCCCAGACAGTAAACCCGGCCGCTCGTGGGTGGGTTGCTGCCGGTGATGATCTCGAACAGGGTGGTCTTGCCCGCGCCGTTGGCGCCCATGACGCCGATAATCGCCGCTTCGGCGAAACGCATGTCAACCCGGAGCGAGAAGGTGACTTCTTTATGAAATCGACCGTGCGTGTAGATTTTGTGCAGGTTATCAACGCTCAGAATATAATCGGACATCGGGCTGATCTCCTCGCTCTAAATTCCAATGAGTGATTTGCGCCTGGCTTCATCGCGCAGCAGTTCAGCGGCTAATCCTGTGTGAATGATCTTGCCCCGGTCCATCACGTATACCCGATCAGAAACAGATAGGGCCAACTCGGCCTGCTGCTCGACAATGAGCACCGAAACCCCTTCTGCTTTGAGCCGCCGGATGGTGGCCATGACATCCTGCACAATTTTGGGCGCCAGACCCTGGGTGGGTTCATCAAACAGCACCAGCCCCGGCGCGCCCAACAGCGCCCGCGAGATAGCCACCATCTGCATCTCACCGCCGGACAAATTTTCACACTCTCGTTCCATCAAATATTCAACCGCGCTGAAGATCTCAAATATCTCTTTGATTGACCAGGCCCGGTAGGCGGTTTTCTTTTGACCCAACTGCAAATTACGGGCCACGGTCAAGGTAGGGAAGATACGGCGATCATCGGGAACCCAGCCAATGCCCGCTTGCGAGATCAAGTGGGTGGGTTTGCGCGTGATAGGCTGGCCATTAAAGCTGATCTCACCGCGTTTTGCGGGCGTCAAACCCAAAATCGAGCGGAGCGTTGTTGTTTTTCCGGCTCCATTTGGCCCTAACAGAGCCACCACTTCGCCCTGCTCGACGTCGAGCGAAACATCGTACAAAACTCGGGTTTCGCCGTAGTAAGTACTGATGCTATCGACAGTCAAAAATGGCATTTATAAGGCTCCCAAATTTGAGGCCCGCACCCACTTGTTTTGGCGAAGTTCATCAGGCGTACCACTGGCAATGACCTGCCCCCAATGAACCACAGCAATGACATCGGCCAACCCAAATAAAAAGCTCATATCGTGCTCGATGATGACTATGGTCACTTTTTCTCGCAGCTTCTCGATGAGGGCGCTAAGATTCAAAATCTGATCGCCGCCCAGCCCTTGGGTGGGTTCATCTAAGAATAACATTTTGGGATGTGTTGCCAGGGCCACCCCAATTTCCAGCGCCCGACGCTTGCCGTAAGGTAAATTCTTTGCTTCAACGTGGGCGTCCTCTACCAAATCGATCTGATCGAGAATACTAAAAGCGCGCTCAGTCATGGGTTCATTGCCGGGTACATTCAACAGCATATTGAAGCGGTGCTGTCTGATGTTGGGCAGGGCCACGGTGATATTTTGAAGCGCGGTGTAATCATCAAATAAATTCATAATTTGAAAGGAACGCGAAATTCCTTTTTTGACAATGGTGTGGGCTGGTTGCCCCGTAATATCTTCGCCATCAAACATAACCTGGCCTCGGTCAGGTTTGTATTGGCCGGTTAAAACATTGAATAGGGTTGTCTTTCCGGCTCCATTGGGCCCCATGATGCCGCTCAGCCGGTTCGCTTCAAAGCCGAGATCGATATTTTCCAGCACCACCTGCTGCCCAAATCGTTTGTGTAGGGCTTTGGCTTCGAAGAGCATTGTCAACTCCCTAACCTGGCTATACCAAAATCAAACTAAAATTAACCATGAAGGACATGAAGGGCATGAAGTTTTTGTTCTCTATTCTTCATGGTTGAACATTTTTTTGCCCAAGGATCAAGAATTAAACTGCAAATATTTTATTTGATCTGCTGCAAACTGCTATCCGGTAGAGAAACGTCCTGGCTCGGAATCGAGGCGGCCTGAAAATATTTACGGTTGAGGCCAGCCCCCACTTTGCGCCAAATACCAACCAGGCCTTCCGGTTGGAAAAGGATGATGAGCATAAAGGTCAACCCAAACCACAGCATCCAGGTTTCGGTATAGGCTCCCAACAAGTCGCGGGCTACGAAGTAGAAAATTGTGCCGACAATCGGGCCCCAAAAGCTAACCAACCCACCGCCGATAATGACCATCATCACAATAATGCCCGACCATTGCAGATTCATGACATCTGGAAAGGCGCTTTGTTGGGCCAGGGCAAACATCCCCCCGGCCAGGCCCGAAATACCTGCCGAGATGGTAAAGCTAATCCATTTGAAAACGCGCACATCGTAGCCAATAAAGCGGGTGCGCATTTCATTTTGTTTGAGGGCCTGGATGATGTGACCAAAGGGCGAATGAATCAGAATCCATAACATGATCAGCGTAAAGGCAAACACGGCCAGCGTAAAAAAATAGTAGCTGAAATTTTCATCGAGATTGAAGCTGATGAGGCCAAACTGTGCCGGCAGGCGCTGCAAATTCAGCAGGCCGTCTTCGCCTTTGGTCAAACTGCGCCACTTGATGGCGATAAACCAGAAAACCTGACCAAAAGCAACGGTCATCAGCGCAAAATAGATGCCGCGCCGGTGGGATAAAAACAAGGCAACCAGGCCCCCGGCCATCGCGCCGAATAAGAGCGCAAAAGACAGGCCAAGCCACAAACTCTGGCCGGCAAAGTTTAGCTGATAGATAGCCATGGCGTACGCGCCAACCCCCAAAAACGCCCCGTGACCAAACGACGGCAGGCCGGTGTAGCCCAAGGCCAGATTAAAAGCCATGGCGTAGGTACACCAGATAAGGATTTCGACGCCAATGTACTGGTAGAAGCCAACGTGATTGATCCAAAAAGGAAGGCTGGCAAAAAAAAGCAAAACAAACAGCATCTTGCCAAAATCGGTTCCAACCATGCGTAGTAACTTCATCAAATGTCCAACTTGCTTGCTTTTCCAAATAATCCGCGCCGGCGAAAGGTGATAACCACAATGAGCAGGATGTAAATGCTGACAATCGACCAATCGGAGGCATAGGCTCCGGTCAACCCGGCCGTCAACCCAACCATCAACCCGGCCATAACCGATCCCCAAAAACTGCCAACGCCACCCAGCACCACGATTAAAAAGGCCGGAATGACAGCATCAACGCCAACATGAGGTCGAATTCCCCAGATGGGGGCCATGATGACGCCGGCGATGGCGGCCAGGGCGGTGCCAAAGGCGAATACAAACAAACGCAGCCGGGTGATGTTGATCCCCAGGGCTCGCACCATCTCGCTATCGTGCGCGCCGGCTTTGATGATGGCGCCCATTTTTGTTCGTTCGATAAGATACCAGACCAGGACAATCAAAATTATCGAGAAGAATGAGGCAAAGATGCGATATTTGGAATAAATCAAGTTACCTAAAAGAATAGAGCCGCTGATCAAGTCTGGCACATCCAGGCTGTATTCCACGCTGCCCCAAATAACCCGAATCGCTTCTTCTATAACCAACGCCGCCCCAAACGTAAACAGCAACCCGTACAGTGGATCTTTGCCATAGGTACGCCGCATACCAACTTCCAGTCCCATGCCAACGACAGCCACACCGAGTGGCGCTAACACTAAAGCCACACCATAGCTGAACAGGGGCGATGTGATCTCCTGCAACGGCTGAAACACACCCAAGACAACCAGCGCAAAATAGGCCCCCAGGGCAAAGAGCGATCCGTGCGCCAGGTTGATCAGTTCCATCACGCCCACAATCAAGGTGAAGCCCAGCGCGATCAAGGCAAACAACAACCCTAAACCAATACCGTTGATGAGGTGAGGTATTAAATATAGCATCGTAATCATCCTTGCCGTTGTCTGAATAACCGGTTGGGCGAGAGACCCGGTAGACTCTATGTATAGTCTACCGGGTCTCATAAACGTTCGACAGGTAATCTACGGTTCGTAAACAGGTGTATCTTCAAACGACTCAAGAACACAGTCGGCGGATTTGTCCATAACATCTTCGGGACTGGCCGCCGACAGAATTTTGAAGATGTCATACTCTTCGGTTGGCTCCGGATTTTCGGCGCCTAAATAAACTGTTTGCTGTACCTGGTGGGTATCCGGGTCTATCCAGGCATCGTGATCTTGCATTCGCTCCTCTGCAGTCCAGGTAAATTGCTCTAACTCCTGGATGACGGCGTGGTTGTTGGTGGTTCCGGCGCGTTCAATGGCGGTCAATAACGCCTTCGTCGCCATATATCCATTGTAGAATACATTCCCGGGGACTTTAATATTGCTGTCGGGGTACATCTCCTGGTAGCGCTGCACAAATTCATCCACACCGGGTAAGTCGAGCTTATAGTACCAGGTTGTGCCAAAAACCCCAAAGGGGGCCTGGCCGTAAACATCCGGCCAATCCTGCTGATTATTGATCCAGGCTGGGGACTGGCCCAAGCCGGCCTCGACAACTTGAATTCGTAAGGCTTTCTGGTCGTCGCCGCCCACAGCCGCCGCGACAACATCGGGGGCAATCTGCTGAATGTTCAAAAGGTATGCGCTAAAGTCTCGCGTGCCCTGGGGCACAAGTAACTCATCGACAATCGACACCCCGCTGGCCTCGGCCAAGGCCCGGGTACTGGCCGATGTTTCGTGCCCCCAAACATAATCGTTGGTTAAAAGCAGCCAGTTATCACCATATGTTTCTATCGCATTGAGGGTTGTGGCCTTAGCAAAGTTGCCGCCATGGCCATCAAAAACAAATTTAACCCGGTGGCAATTCTCGCCCGACTCGGTTGGCGAGCTGGAGTTTGTATTAAGGTAGATAACCCCATGGTTTTGGGCCACTTGAGAAATAGCATTAGCCACCCCGGAATGAACCGCGCCGACCAGAAAACTCACGCCGTCCTGGTTGATCATTCGCTCGGCGATGCGCGTACCGGTGGCCGGCGTTGTTTCGGTATCCATGTGGACCCACTCGATCGGTCTACCGAGAACACCACCTTTAGCATTGAATTCCTCAATCGCCATCATCATCCCGCGGCGGTCCATTGCGCCACTATTGGCATACTGGCCGCTGGCATCGGACGTAAATCCAATGAGGATAGGCTTCGCCCCCTCCCCCGGTACAGCGGTTACTTCGACAATTTTCTCAACCTCAACTTCCTTAACAACCTCCTTTTCAACCTCAACGGTTTCAACAACCCTGACCTCTTTTTCTGTTTCAACAACAACCGTTTCGACAACCGTAACCGGTTCTGGAGCGGCTCCACAAGCGGTTAAAAATATTGCCGCCATTACAATGATGCTAAGCACAACGACTGTCTTCGTTAACATGTTTCCTCCTTCATTGGACAAAAGAGCTTTTTAAGGTTTAGTATGGATTTTTAGATGGTCATTTATACGTATAAACAACCCCAAAAATAAAAAAGCAAAGTGGCAGGTTATCGACACCTCCTTTCGAGCCCAACAAACTCTTATTTAACCATTGCCATCCCCTCGAACCTGATTTACTAATGAATATTGACGATTTATACGTATAACTTATACGTATAAATAATATTGCAAAATAAAAATTTGTCAAATTCGACAACATCGTTACTCCCTTTGAAATCTACCCCAAATTTGGGACAGCCCCTCGTGCCAACCGGGCTCTTTTTTTTCGACCCTACCTGTGGTATAATTATGATCACTTCAACCTCAACCTCTTTCCAGTCGCTGCGGCAACAATCAACCTGGCTCGTGATACTTGATTGTTCCCTGCACCCTTCAACCACCTGACCACTTCTGAAATCTTTTCATATTTAACCTGTTGCTTGTTGTATAAGTGGATGCTTTGTAAACTATATAACTGGCCGTTCAGGACGATAGAGGCTCTTAGAGGGCTATCATCCCAGAAAAGGAGGGTTCGAATATTTCGATTTTAATAAACATGTCCTGACTCGTGATCGTTGGAAGTAGAGACGTTGCTTATAGCGTTTCTGCATGGTCGAATTTGAAAAGCAATTTAAATAAGGAGACAATCTGTGAAAAAGATCATCAGCATTGCCGGTGTTGTGTTCATATCCGGGCTCATGTTTACCCTCCTATTCATCCCCATCTCAGCCCAGAATCAGGTCACTTGTGAGCAAGACTACAGTGTCCAGGCCGATGATTGGCTGTCGAAACTGGCCGATAAATTCTACGGCGACGTATTCGCTTATCCGGCCATCTTTGCAGCGACGAATGCCAAAGCGGCCGTCGATGATAGCTACACCACGATTCAGAATCCGAACCTGATCGAAATCGGCTGGAAGTTGTGTTTACCCGGCGCCGAAGATGCCCAGGCGCTGTTGGAGGAGGCTCCCCCACCCGTAGCTGCTCAACCGAGCGAGGTCGTGCTGCCGGCCAATTTCATCAGCCCCGAGGTGCCAACGGACATTCCGGGGGGAGCAGCCAACGCGACGTTCACCGACGCGGCGATCTTTGCCTGGCAGGAGTTTATCGCCTTGAATTGGCCGGCGCTGACCCAGACCAGCGGCGCCCCCGCCCAACCCCTTCGAGATACGCCGAACACGAACCTGATGTTTGGCGACCCCAACCACACCGGCCCGCTGGTATGGCAAACCTTCCGCAACAAGGTGGAAATTTACCCCGCCACGGGGGTTGGCCCGCCCCATGGCTATGTTGATAGTTTGAGCGAGTCATTTGGTTACGATGCTGGTCCCCAGTACGTCTATAAAGGGTCTGAGGTTGGAACGTCGGATGGCCAGGTGGTGCCGTGTGAAGCCGCCAGCAGCCAGACGCCCTGGGTCAACCTGGATGAAGAAAACGAAATCCAGCTTGATTCAATGTACGCCGGCGTTGCCCCGGACGACAGGTTTCCGTTTGATCAGATCCTGTTTCTGGCCAAAGCAAATCGGCTGGAGTATAACTACGCCGTGGCCAATGGTTGGTGGAGTGGCGGCGCGCCTACCGGCCCAACGATGAATTACGTCACGACGGCGATGACCAGCCCGGTTGCCGCCGATCCGAACGATCCGACCAAACCAAATGGGCCCGACAACGAGCAACTGGTTAGCTTCCCCAACGGCACAATCGAGATAAAGACTGGCTGGCGGCGGCTCGCCAGTACCGAAGATACGAGCCGGTTTCATACTACGACCGTGCGCTACTATAGTCGAAAAGAGGCTAACGGCCAGATCTGTTATTTCGACGAAGTGTGGGGCATGGTGGCCTTGCACATTATCCAAAAAACACCGTCGGCTCCCTACTTCATCTATGCCACCTTTGGCCAGGCCGATAACATCTTGGCCCGAGACGGAACCCCGGTTGAGGACAACAACGGCCAGATCATCATCAATCCGGCGCCGACCTCGCCCACATCGCCTACCATTGTGGTGACCAACGCGACGTCGGCCGATCCTTCGGGCCAAATGGTGACGGCGGCGCCGCCCATCACCGATGCCGTCCCCTTAGAAAGCCTATACTACCGGAATGGACCCAACAACCCTGTGCCTCAAGGCCCGATCATCATCAACAAGCGTGTCAACTCTATTCCTCAAACCGTAATCGACGTCAACGCTGCCGCTCACAACGCCATCACGGCCTACAACCCGGCTGCCGGCTCGCCCTGGAATTACTATAAACTGGTCAACGTCCAGTGGAGACCTGTCAATAAGCCAACACCGGGCGTAGACTTTGACGAACAGGCGGCGCAAGCCACGGGCATCCCGGTGTCCAGCTACTACTTATCCAATATCGTCGTCGAGACGGACTATGCCTTGCAGTTGTTCAGCGGACGCAATCTAAATAACGATTTGATCTCTGACTTCAATGATGATGGAACCCCCTTTTTCAACGTCTATGCCGGCGGGCAAAGCAACAATATGGGTGGCTGCATGGGCTGTCACGGCAATACTCAAGGCAGCAGCTTCAGCTTCATTCTTTTGGGCGCAGGTTCCACGACCGCGCCTGAGATCGCCGGAGAGTTAAACCCAACTCGCCATGACTTTATTCAAATGCTGTTGTCGACACCCTAACGTCAGCCTGGCTTGATCAGGGCGCCGGGCGCTTACCGGAGTAGGCGCCCGGCGCCTCACTGCCACCTGCAACCCGCTAGCCCCAACTTTGGCAATTTAAGATTGTACGATATAATGCAGGCTTAGAAGTGAGGATCAATCGTCATGGTAAACGGTCAAACCCGTCTGAGTCGCTGGCTGTCGCTGGACGTTGTCGACGCCTATAAACGCTACGCAACTCTGAAAACACACACCATCCACAGCCTGCCTGTGGCGATCTTGATGCCGCACAGCGGTTGCAACTGCCGCTGCGTCATGTGTGATATCTGGCAGGGCAACGACAACGTCCGGCAGCTTACGGAAGCCGATGTGCGCCAACTGCTTATTTCCCTGAAAGCACTGCGCACCCGGTGGGTGGTCATGTCCGGCGGTGAAGCCCTGATGAACCCCAACTTGTTCCGCCTGTCTGACATGCTGCGGGCCGAGGGCATGAAAATCACCATTTTATCGACCGGCTTGCTGCTGGCGCGCTATGCCCAACAACTTGTCGATCAGACCGATGAGGTCATCGTCTCGCTCGATGGCTCCGAGGCGGTGCATAACGCTATTCGGCGCATTCCCAAGGCGTATGAAAAGCTGCGGGATGGAGTGCGGGCGGTCAAAGCGCTCGATCCAGCCTATCGCATTTCGGGTCGATGTGTCATTCAACGCGGCAATTTCGAGGATTGGCCCAATATCGTTGCAGCGGCGCACGAGCTTGGTCTGGACCAAATCAGCTTTTTGGCCGCCGACGTCTCCACCGAGGCGTTCAACCGGCCCGATCTATGGGAGGTGGATCGTACCGGCGAGGTCAAGCTCGAGGTCGAGCAACTGCCCCAACTCAAAGCCGTGATCGAAGCCCTGATCAGGGATTACGCTGCCGATTTCACCGCTGGCTACATCGCCGAATCGCCCGACAAAATCCGCCGTATTTACGACTATTACGCTGCCTTTTACGGCCTGGCCGGGTTCCCCCCTGTGCGCTGCAACGCGCCCTGGGTCTCGACCGTGGTCGAAGCCGATGGCACGGTGCGTCCCTGCTTCTTTCACGAGGCCGTGGGCAACATCAGAGAAACGCCTTTGCCTGACCTGCTCAACAGCCCGGCGGCTATCACGTTTCGCCAAAACCTGGACATGGATACCGATCCGATTTGTCATAAATGCGTCTGTTCATTGAATCTACGCCCGACGGCCAAGATCGGATAAGGAGCCATCCTTGAGTTATGCGTCATAAAATTGTCCTCTACAACCCGCGGGCCGTTTTCTGGACGATGCCGCTGGCATTGATCGCGATTGCTTCGGCCCTGGACCGGCGTAAATATGACGTCGTCATCGTCGATGGCCGCCTGCATTCGACCGAGATGCTGTTGAGCCAGCTCGACGATGCTCTTTGCCTGGGAGTCACCGTTCTGACCGGCGCGCCGTTACAGGATGCGTTGGAGATGACCCGGGCCGCCAGAGCACGCCGGCCTGATTTGCCCGTGATCTGGGGCGGCTGGCATCCGTCGCTGTTTCCGGAGATGTGTGCGCGAGAACTGGCCGTCACGGCTGCCGTGATCGGCCAGGGTGAGGACACCTTTGCCGAAATCGTCGAGCAGTTGGCCGCCGGGCAGTCCCTGGACGGCGTCTATGGCTGCGCCGTGACAACCGGGTCGGGCCAACTTGTGGTCAACCCACCCCGCCCGATGCGTGACATCAACGAGTTTCCCGCCTTTGACTATGATTTGATCTCGGTCGAGGCTTACTTCAATCAAAAAGGCCAGCGCCAGTTCGATTATATTTCCTCCCAGGGCTGCCGGTTTCGCTGCAACTTCTGCGCCGACCCGGCCGTGTATAACCGGGGCTGGTATGGCTACGAGCCGGAACGTATGGCCGACGAGATCGGCGCGCTGTGGCGCAAGTACCACTTCACCGATTTATCATTGCAAGATGAAACCTACTTTACCAAACAGCAGCGGGTCGCCGCCATCGCCGAAGGGTTTCTGCGTGAAGGGGGACGGTTCACCTGGACCGGCACCCTGCGCGCCGACCAGGGTCGCCGCATCGACGATGCCACCTTTGCCCTGTGTAAAGAATCCGGTTTGCGCCGGGTGATGATCGGCATGGAGGCCGGCTCTCAAGAGACCATCGACCATATCCAGAAGGATATCAAGGTGGAAGATATGTGGATTACGGCCGAAAAACTTATTCGCCACAACATCGGGGCCATCATCAATGTCATCGTCGGCTTTCCCGGCGAACCACCTGACAGCGTCTCCGAGTCCCTGCGTGTAGCCAGAGAACTCCGGGCCATGAGCAGCGATTTCGAGCTGGCCGTCTTTTATTTTAAACCCTACCCGGGTAACCCCATCGCCGAACGCCTCAAGGCTCAGAACTATCAATTCCCCGATTCGCTGGAGGCCTGGGCCCGCTTTGATTACATCGGCAGCAGCAACGACTGGCTGACCGACGCCCAAAAACGGGAAATCGAGCATTTCAAGTTCTATCAACGTTTTGCCTACAGCGCCAACCGCAACCCCCTGCGCTGGCCTTTACACGCCCTCTCCCGCTGGCGGGTCGAAAACCGAACCTACGCCCTCCCGCTCGACCGGACCCTCATCGAATGGCTCAAACCGGCCCAAGCCCTATCTTAATGTCAGGAGTCAGGGGTCAGGAGTCAGATTGTAGGTCGCAGGCCGCAAGCCGTCGATTGCATGTCTTACCCTCTGAACTTGACCCATCTTCCATTTCACATCTCAAATCTCACATCTCACATCTCACATCTCAAACCCCACATCCCGTTTCACATCTAACCCATCATCTCCATACCAGGCATCTCACATCCCCCATCTCACATCTCACATCTCACATCTCACATCCCCCATCCCCCATCCCAAATCTCCTGTCCTTACTGCTCCTCTTCGTCTTCTGGACCAGCGGCATCGCCAACCTCGACCGCTTCCCGAAAATCCACGAGGACGAGTCGTGGCAGGCCGCGCCCGGCTATACCTTGTGGTCCGAAGGTCGCTTCGGCGCCGACTTGTTTGCCGGTTTTTACGGCATGGAGGACCATTACTACGGCTTCATGCCGCTTTTTCCGATCATGGTTGGCGCGGCCCTGCATCTGTTCGGCCTGGGCCTCTTTCAGGCGCGCCTGGCGCCTTTGATCCTGATCACGTTGACGTTAGCCTTGACCCACCGGCTGGGGGCAAAGCTGTTCTCACCCTGGCACGGGATGGTGGCCGTCGCGGTGTTGGTTGGTTGGCGGATCGCGGGTCCGTTTGTGCACCTGGTCAGCGGGATTCCCATGGCGGATGTGGCCCGGATCACGCGCTACGACAGCGCCGTTCCGTTGTTTGGTCTATTCGCTTTGTTGATTCTGGTCAACACGGTGGGGCAGGCGTGTTTGTCACAGGCACGGATCATGTCTGATGCTGCTTCCGCCCACGGCTATGGTCTCCAACCGGGGGGGCTCGCCGATTCACGCCCCTTTTTAGCCTTGGGGGCACTGGTCGGGCTGGCGACCTTGAGCCACCTTTACGGCGCGTTTTGGCTGCCGGCGTTGTGGCTGGCCGGGCTGTGGTTAAGTGGAAGAAGATCGCTCAAACCGATCTTGCTATCGGGCCTGGGCTTTGGGTTGGTAGTGAGTCCCTGGCTGTTATTTGTGGCTTCAGGTTGGGCCGACTTCCTGGGCCAGTATCGAAACTACAGCCAGCGGTTCGGCCTGCTGGATGTTCGATTTTATATCATCAATTTGCTCACCGAGGTCGAACGCTACGATCCCATCTTGAACGGGGCCAGGCAGTCCCTGGGGGCGTG
>Ga0299906_10004250_pt1 | contig 11754 bp, 7 predicted proteins | sample RVTome_14_FD_200259 | JGI IMG/M metagenome (GOLD analysis project Ga0299906, IMG submission 200259) | Soil microbial communities from uranium-contaminated site in the Upper Colorado River Basin, Wyoming, United States - RVT145D125 (version 2) ... | reverse complement strand
GGCCGAGCCGTTCCTTCAAGGTCTGTCTTGTAAATTTAGTGGCTACATAATGAGGCCCCGAACACTCGCTAAGCTCCGCTGCTGCAACGAGTTAGGCTGGATCGGCCCTCGGAACTTCCGGCTAGCGGTCCTCGTCCTCCTCGTCCTCGTCCTCGCCCAGCTCCTCGACCTTCGTGATTCTGAAGTCGCGCAGCTCCAGCACGACGGGCGTCGTGAGCCCGCCGTAGCCGCGCTCCAGCTCGGGCAGCTCGAGCGCGACCTCGTGCGGAGGCTTGACCAGCGTCACCTCGTTCTCGGGCGTGTCGCCCGGCTCGGGGACGCGGATCAGGATCAACGGCCGGTCGAGGCTCGCCGGGTCGGCCGCCATCTTCTCGAAGTGCTCCTTGCAGTGCGTGCACTGGCGCCGGTAGAGGATCACCTGCGCCGGGTCGAGCACCGAGTACGCCGCCTCCTCGCCCAGGAGCGCCGCGAGGTCGGTCTCGAAGAAGTCCGTGCCGACCCAGGTCGAGATGTCGAAGTTCACGAAGTCGGGAAGGCGGCGCGCCTCTGCGCCTCCTTCGTCCGCGACGCCGGGCGCCGGCGTGGCGCCGTCCTCCGGCGTTCGCGCCGGAGCTGCCGGCTCGGCCGACACCGGCTCGGCGCGCGGCTCCAGCGGCGCGATCGGCGGCGTCTCGTACAGGTACCACGGCGCGACGATGCTCGCGCCGAAGAACGGCAGCAAGAGCAGCGGCCGCAGCGGCGTGCGCGCGAGGGCGGACCACGGCCGCGTCAACAGCACGCCCAGCAGCAGTACGGAGTCGACGGAGATCATCACCTCCGGCGAGATGTCGATCGCCCCCCCGAAGCACCCGCAGGACTTCGCGCCGCGCTGGATCGTCATCGCCAGCACGACGTCGAACACGACGTAGATCAGGGCGAGCGGGATCCACCCGAAGCGCGGCCGGAAGAGGCCGAGCGTCACGATGCACAGCTCGAGCGCGATCGCGACGCGGAAGCCCTCGTTGATGTCGAGGCCGATGCGGTCGATCACCTCGTGCACGACCTCGGGCAGGTCGTTGGGGCTGCCGGTGAAGAGCTTGAAGAGCGCGCCTGCGGCGAGCCAGAGCGTGGCGGCGCGCACGACGTCGGCCGACGTCGCGTGCCGCTTCGCGCGGTCGAGGGCTTGGGGATCCATGGACGTCTCGTGCGATGTCGTGCCGAGGTCGGGGCGGGGAGAGGATAGCGGCGCGACCGCGCCCGGGCAGCGTTCGCGCTGCGAATCCGCGCCGCGCGGGGGGCTACGGCGCGTCGCGCGGTGTGTTTGGCGCCGCCCTACCTTCTTCGTACCCCGCGGCGAGCGCACGCCGGGCCTCGCGCCAGAGAAGGTCGCGCGGTTCCCAGAGGGGGTCGACGACGGTGAGGTAGCGTGCGCGCCGCAGCCCGTCGAGGGCCGCGGCGCCCAGGAACTCCGCGAAGATGCCGAGCTCGTCGGGGCCGGCGCCGTACCCGGCGAAGAGGTAGGGGGTGTCGCCGCGCAAGCCCACGGGGACGCGCTCGCCGCCGCGCTCCTCGGCGCCGAAGACCGCCACCTCGAGCCCGCGCCGCGCGAGCGGCGCGAGCGCGCGCGCGGCGTCCTCGCTCGCGAACGCTGCGACGAACGCGCGCTGCGCCCACCGCGCGCCGTCGTGGCCGCGGTAGGGAGCCCGCCCCGGCTGCGAGGCGAGCGTCAAGAGGCCGCCGCGGTTGAGCGCCGCCAGCGCGGGGACGAGCGCGTCCGACTCCTCGTCGAGCGCTTCCGCCATCCAGCCCGGGAAGAGCGAGAGGCGCCCCTCGACGAAGCGCGCGCCGAGCTCGCAGAGCTCGGCGAAGGTCGTCGCCCGGCGCCAGAGGAGAGCGGGATCGTCGCGCACGAGTCGGGTATACCCGATTCCATGCAGCGGCCCGGCATGCGCGAGACCGCCCTCGCCTCTGGCGCGTGGCTCGCCGCGCTTTCGCTGACGTTCGGCGGCGTCGCCGGCGCCTGGTTCGTGGGCGACGACTACCTCGTGCTCGAGGAGGCCGAGCCGAGCGCGCCGTGGGCGCGCTTCGTCCTGCCGCGCTACACGTTCCTCGGCCTGGAGCCCGCGCCGCTCAACCTCGGCGCGCGGCCGCTCCTGCTCGCGACCTTCGCGCTCCAGCGCGCGCTCTTCGGGCTCGACCCCGCGCCCTACCACGCCTTCAACCTGCTCGCGCACCTCGCCGCGACCGCGGCGCTCTGGCTTCTGTGCCGCACGCGCCTCGCGCTCGCGCCCCGCCCCGCGCTCGCGGCCTCGCTGGCCTTCCTCGTGCACCCCGAGCACGTCGGAGCCGTGACCTGGATCTCGGGCCGCGGCGCGCCGCTCGCGAGCGCGCTGGTCCTCTTCGGGCTGCTCGCCTGGACGCGCGGCCGCGCCGTCCTCGCCGCGCTCCTGGTCGCGCTCGCGATGGGCGTCTACGAGCTCGCCTACCTCGCGCCGTGGCTCCTGGTCGCGCTCGAGGGCCGGGCCGCCCTGCGGCGCGCGAGCGTGCGCGCGACGTGCGCGCTGAGCGCAGTGCTCGCCGCGCTGCACGCGCTGTTCCTGCCGACCCTCGACGGCTTCGGCTGGTCGGCCGCGACTCCGGTCCACGCGGCGCGCCACGCCTTCCAGCTCGCCTTCCCGTTCCTCGACTCGCCGCGCTTCCCGCTCTACAGCGCCGGCGCGAAGGACCTCGCGCGGGCGCAACTCGCGCTCTTCGCCGCCGCGTGCGCTCTGGTGCTCGCCGCGCTCGGCCTCGGCGTCGCGCGCCTCTGGCGCTCGCGCCCCGCGGACCGCCGGCTCCTCGCGGCCTTCCTCCTCGCCTGGGCGCCGGCCCTCGCGTACGCGCGCTACGCGCCGCGCACGGCCTACCTGGCCTCGGCCTTGGGGCTCGCGTGGCTCGCAACGCTTTGCGAGCGCCGGCGCGCGGCGCGCGCCCTGCTCCTCGCGTGGATCCTCGCGCTCGGCGTCGCCACCTGGGACGAGAACCGCTTCTGGCGCGCGGGCGGCGAGCGCGCCGCGGCCGCGCTCGACGCCGCCGCGCGCGGGGCGCAGCCCGAGGTCCCGGCCCACGTCGGCCGCCTCGTGCCCGTCTTCCCGGGGCGCGAGTCGTGGGACGCGGCCCGGCGCCTGTTTCCCGCCGGGACGGCGCGCGCCCATTCCCAGGATTGACAGCGCGCTCGCGCGCGGGCCCCGGCCGGCGGCCGGGCCGTCAAGTCCACGGGGGATGCGCTCGATCCTCGCGACCGGAGGAGGGTCCCCCGCATGGCCGTTCCGCCGATTCCCGGGCACCCAGAGAGAAGACACATGCGTGCATTCGTCCGCTGGAGCGCCGCCGCGCTCCTCCTCGCCACGTCGTCCGCCTGCAGCAAGGACGGCGACGACGGCGACATCTCCCCGCTGACCGCTCCCGAGCAGCTCTCGCTGATCCAGGCGGACGACAGCGTCCTGACCGCGGCCCTGGTGGTCGGCGAGATGCCGCCGCCCGGCTCCGACTACTTCACCGACCAGGCGAGCGTGCACGTCTTCGACCCGTCGATGGAAGCGCTCGACACGATCAACGAGATCCTGTGCTACCTGGACATGACGGCGTACGACGAGATGCTCAACCGCGGACCCTACACGGCGCAGACCGACACGGCGCTCTGCGAGGCCGGGGAGCAGGACGAGGAGGTCACCGGCAGCGGCCAGACCTCCGCGGCCGGGGCCAGCGAGTTCCAGCTCTTCGTCGTCGACAGCAGCCGCTCGGGCCGCGCTGCGCACGAGGTGGACATCTGGGTCCCCTGGGAGGCCGAGGATCCCCTCGGGAGCGGCCTGATCTACGCGCAGATGTTCATCACGCGTGGGGCGACGCGCCTCGACCCCTTCGGCCAGTTCCAGCTCAGCTTCGCAGGCGTCCCCGAGGGCGGCAGCGTGAGCGACCCGACGACGATCGGCGTCCTGGGTTCCATCAACCAGCCCGGCATCTTCGGCTTCCAGATGTACGAGGAGTTCGGCGACGTCGACGCGACGCCCGCGCTCGGCGACTTCAGCTTCCGGCGCCGGGTCGCCGTCTCGCGCGACCAGACCGCGGACTCGGGCTTCGCCCGCGTCTCCGAGCACCTGCGCTTCGACATCGGGTTCGGCGACAGCGGCCTCCTGGGTCAAGAGTGGAAAGTCGCGTTCAACGAGACGCACTTCAAGCGCCAGCTCGGCAGCGGCCCGGAGGTCACGCTGAGCCGCAGCGACTTCGACAACACCGCGTGGCGCTACAACCTCTACCACGCGGGCACCGGCGAGCGCGTCGAGCTCGACTCGGGCTTCCCCTTCCGCACCGCGGAGGGCGCGTGGGGCTGGGTCGGCTACTACGGCGTCTGGACGCCCGAGGGCGTGAGCGTCGCGGACGGCGACGTCATCTACCGCGAGCTGCTCGACCTCGGCACGCAGGAGGAGGAGTTTTTCGTCGTGCGCGCGCCGGGCAAGCTGATCCGCCACACGCGCGAGATGCTCGACATCGGCGAGCTCGCCGGGCATTCCTTCCACTGGTGGTCGGGCGCCGCGTACCTCGTGACCTACGAGGCGGGCTTCTTCAACAAGGTCGCCGTCTGGGACGACGCCGACGGCGAGTGGGACGCGATCGAGCCGCCCGAGGTCATCGACGTCGCCGCCGCGGGCGGCTTCCTCGACCTCTGGTCGGAGAGCCTGGGCGGGCGCGTCTCCTACGTCGCCGGCGACAGGTTCATCACCTTCTTCGAGGAGACCTTCGTGAACGGCGCCGACGACCTCTTCGCGGCGGAAGACAGCGTGGCGCTGTACGGGTTCTTCCAGTGCCTCGACGCCGGGATCACCGGACTCGAGGCCGAGGCGGGCGACGTCTACCTGGCCGACGCGCCGGACACCGAAACGCCGCACGTTTACCGCTTCGCCAAGGACGACCTGACGCTCTTCCACGACGCCGACGGCAGCGGCACGACGCTCACGCGGGTCGGGCTCGCCGACGGCGAGGAGCCGGAGAGCGGCCCCAACCTGTGGGGCATGCACAGCGGCCCGCTGGTGCTCGACACGAGCGAGCTCGGCGCGGTCTTGGATGTCTGGACGCTCGACGAGTTCTACACCTACGAGACGGGCCACAACGAGTGGAACCAGTACACGGCGATCAAGGACGCCATGGGCGAGTACACGACGTTCGACGCGCCGCTCCAGTTCCTCTACACGCACAGCAGCGCGGCGGACCTGAACGGCGACGCGACCCACGACGGGCGCAGCGTCGTGCTGCACTACGGCGGGCCCGGCGACCTGTGGGGCATCCCGCACGAGGGCCGCGACCTGATGGACGGGGACGCCGAGGAGGACCGCTGGTTCCCGATCTTCTCGATCGTGGCCGGCACCATGGTGGGCCCGACGGGCAGCGAGTACATCGTGCGCCCGACGGAGATCGAGCAGACCCTGCGCGAGGACCCCGGCGCGGCGCCCGGGCTCGACGTCTCCGCGGCGGACGCGCTCGTGCTGCCGGACTCCAACCTCTACCGTACGCCGGACATCGGCCCGCGGCCCGATGTGCCCGGCCCCCCGGCGGTCCTCAACGGGGTGGTCCGCCAGCCGAACTGACGGCTGCCGGAGACGGCTTCCAGGCCGGGGCGCGGACGGAGGAATCCGGCCCGCGCCCCGGCCTGCCCGCTCGGCCCGCGGCCCGCCCGCAGAGCCGTCGAAGGGGCTTGAGTCCCGCGCGGCCGCGCGCCGACAGAAGAGGCGTCCTAGCCCGCATCGCTCACGGGATGCGCGCCAGTGGACGCGGTCGCCTTCTACCTTCCCAGCTAGCGCCATGGCCTGGATCGATTCCCTCCTGAAGCGGATGATCGAGCTCGAGGCATCCGACCTCCACATGAGCACCTCGCTGAAGCCGCGCTTCCGGCTGCACGGCGACATGGTCGAGATCGAGGAGTGCCCCGAGCTCTCGGCCGACCAGATGCGGCAGGTCCTGTTCGAGATCACGCCCGAGCACAACCAGAAGGAGTTCGACCGCGACCACGACACCGACTTCGCCTACGAGCTGCCGGGCGAGGCGCGCTACAGGGTCAACCTGTTCCGCGACCGCCGCGGCCTGGGCGGCGTCTTCCGGTTGATCCCGTCCGAGGTGCTGACCGCGGAGCAGCTCGCGCTGCCGCGCACCGTCCTCGACCTGTGCTACCTCTCGAAGGGCCTCGTGCTCGTCACGGGCCCGACGGGCAGCGGCAAGTCGACGACGCTCGCGGCGATGATCGACCACATCAACAAGAACCGCTCGGACCACATCATCACGATCGAGGACCCGATCGAGTTCGTGCACCGAGAGCACAAGTGCCTGATCAACCAGCGCGAGACGGGCAGCCACACCCACGGCTTCAAGCGCGCCCTGCGCGCCGCGCTGCGCGAGGACCCCGACATCGTCCTGGTCGGCGAGATGCGCGACCTCGAGACCATCGAGATCGCGATCGAGACGGCCGAGACGGGCCACCTCGTCCTCGGAACTCTGCACACGACGACGGCGGCCACCACCGTCGACCGCATCATCGACCAGTTCCCGGCGGACCGTCAGGCACAGATCCGCACGATGCTGTCGACCTCGCTCAAGGGGGTCATCGCCCAGACGCTGTGCAAGAAGCTGCCCACCGGCCGCATCGCCGCGATCGAGGTCATGATCGTCAACAGCGCGATCTCCTCGCAGATCCGCGAGGGCAAGACGCACCAGATCACCTCGGCGATGCAGATGGGGGGCAAGCAGGGGATGAGGCTTCTGAACGACGCGCTCGGCGAGCTCGTCGCCGCCGGCCTCGTCGCGCCCAAGGAGGCGTACATCAAGGCCGTCGACAAGGAGGGCTTCGTCAACAAGCTCAACTCGATCGGCATCGAGCTCGACCTCGGGTCGCTGCGCGACCCGGGCCTCGGAGGTCCCGGCGCGGCGCCCCCGCGCGGTCCGGCCTCGGGTCAGCCCCACGCGAACCTCGGGGCGCTGAGCTCCATGGGGCATGAGCCGAGCGGCCCGCTCCCGAGCCAGGGCGCGCCGCGGCTCACCGACGCCGGCTACTCGGATCCGTTCGAGAGCTACAAGCAGCGGCGGCTGTAACCCATATCAGGGGCAGAACGTCAGCGCGAGCCCGTTCGAGAGGTTGTGGCCCGCGCCGCCGGCGGCGGGGTCGCGGAACCAGAACTGGAACCGCCAGGTGCTGCCGACGTCGATGCGCCCGGCGCCCGAGCTCATCGGCGGCAGCGTGTAGTCGGTCGCGCGCACCACCGCTCCCGAGGCGTCGGTCGCGACCGGCGGGTTGAGCCGGAAGATCCCGCTCGCGCCGGCCGCGACGCACAGGAAGCCGTCGCCGAACGGGATCTCGGTCGCGTCGGGCCCGTAGAAGAAAAGGCCGTTCTGGGACGGCGCGGCGGCGCTGCAGGCGAGGCTCAGGTCGTTCGCCGCGACGCTCGTCGAGCCCAGGGCGGAGATCAGCGCGGGCGCGCCCGAGGAGCTCGGCGTGCTCGCGCAGTAGCCCTCGGGCGGCGGGCAGAGCCCGAGCGCGTCGATCGCGGCGCGCAGGTCGACGAGCGGGCCGATGTGCCCCGGCGTCGTGCCGCCCTGGGGGATCCCTGTCGCCACCAGGTGCGCGCGCAGGCCGACCGGCGAGAGCGGCGCCCCGGCGGCGCGCGCGAGGCCCTCGAGCGCCGCGCACGCCGCGGCCACGAACGGCGAGGCGGAGCTCGTCCCGTTGAAGGTGGCCGTGTAGGTCTGCCGCTCGTCGCCGCCGTACTGCGCGAAGGAGCCGTAGCCCAGGGTGAAGACGCTGCTGCCCCAGCCCTGCACGTCGATGCGCGCGCCGTAGGTGCTGAACGCGAGCCGCGCGTGGCTCGTGTCGGGCGACCCCGCGCCCACGAGGATCGCCCCGCTGTCGCCGCGCGCCCGGTACTCGGCGTAGGCGGGCGCGTCCAGGTCCTGCGCGCCGTTGCCCGCCGCGCCGACGACGACGACGCCCGCGTCCGTCCCGGCCTTGACCACCGTCCAGACCGCGGGGTCGAGCTCGGCCGGGCCGTAGCCTCCGCCGGCGCCGACCGTCTGCATCTCGAGCAGCACGACGTCGCCCGCCGCCGAGCCGGCGATGGCGCTCGTGATGGCGCTGACGCGCCGGAAGCCCTCCTCCACGGTCCACTCCGGGAACGTGTACACGGCAGCGTCGGGGGCGACGCCGCTCGTCCCGTAGGCATTCGGGACCGAAGAGGTCTCGCCCAGGACGGCGGTGCCGTGGTCGTCCCAGCCGATCGCGAAGACGCTCGGGTCGATCGTCTGGCCGGGCTCGAGGTGCAGGTCGATGTCGCGCAGGTCCTCGTGCTCGGGGTCCCACCCGTACTCGCAGTCGGAGAGGCGCACGCCGGCGCCGCGCGCGCCCTGCGACCACGCGTAGTCGACGTCCATGCCCGGATCGGGACCGCGGTAGGTCTGGAAGCCGGAGAGGTCGGGGGTCGTCGGCGGCAGGTCCTCCGGCGGCGGGACGCCGAGCGCCTGGACGTAGGCGAACTCGACCGCGGCGAGCGCGAGCAGGCGGCCGCCGATCCGCTCGAGGTCGGCGTCCGCCGCGCGGGCCTCCACGATCGCCATGCCCGCGAGGTCGGGCTGCGCGCGGCCCGAGCGCGCGGCGGCGCGCGCCTCGAGCGCCGCGAGCTGCGACTCCTCGAGCCGCACGAGCGGCGCGAACCGCAGCCCTTCCTCGCGCGCGAGCCGGCGCACGGCGCCGAGGTCGTGGCCCGCGCGCGACTCGAGCCCGCCGCCGGGCGTGAAGCGCGCCCGCGCCGGGTCGACGAACTTGACGATCAAGCGCTGCGCGCGATCGGGCGCGAGCGCTGCGGAAGCGAGCGCCGGCGCGCGCACGGCTTCCTTGGGCAGCGGCTGGCGCGGCTCGAGCGCCGCGGGATCTTGCACGAACGGCGCGAGGGCGAGGGCGAGCTGGAGCAGCATGGGGGGATCCTCGATCGATCGGACTACCGAGAGCTTACCCGGTGCGCGCGATTCCACCCCGGCGGACCGGCGCGAACGGCTCTGATAGACTGCCTTCCTCCCGAATCCCCGAACCGCCGGATCCTCCATGCAGCCTCTCTCGCGACCGTTCCTGGCCTTTTCGGCCTGCGTCCTGCTCGTCGCCGGCGCCTCGGCGCAGGCGCCGAAGAAGACGCTCACGCTCGAGCAGACGGCCGGCCGGGGCGAGGACCGCGTCGACCTGCGCGGGACGACGCCCGCCTGGAGCTGGGCGCCGGACGGCGTGCACCTCGTGCGCGGCCGCGGCGCCGAGGCGCGCTGGGTGGACCCGCGGACGTTCGAGGAGTCCGAGCCCCGCGTGAAGCAGGTCGAGGCCGAGCCCGAGGCGGAGGCCGAAGCCGACCCCGAGGCCGAGCCCGCGCAGGGCGGCGGCGACGAGGCGGCGGTCGCGCAGGCCTTCGCCGCGCTCGACGGGGTCGACGAGGAACTCGCCGAGCAGCTCGCCCGGCGGCGGCGGATGCGCAACGCGGACGGCGCGGCGTTCGCGGTCGAGCACGAGGGGCGCCTCTGGTTCTACCGCGCGGGCGAGGGCGCGCGCCGGGTAGCCGGGGCGCTGCCCGCGTCGTTCGAGCTCGCCGAGCTCTCGCCCGGCGGCGGCCACCTCGCCTTCGTCTCCGAGAACGACCTCGTGCTCGTCGACACGCTCTCGGGCGCGCAGCGCGCCGTCACGAGCGACGGCGGCGAGACGTTCAATGGCAAGCTCGACTGGGTGTACCAGGAGGAGATCTACGGCCGCGGCGACTTCAAGGCGTTCTGGTGGAGCCCCGACTCGTCCAAGGTCGCGTTCCTCAAGCTGGACGAGTCCGCCGTGCACGATTTCACGGTAGTCGACCACATCGAGGACGGCCACTTCCGCGTGCGCCCCGAGGTCACCAACTACCCCAAGGCGGGCGACCCCAACCCCGCCGTCCACCTCGGCATCGCCGACGCCCGGGACGGCTCGGTCGCCTGGATCGACCTCGCGCGCTACCGCTCCGAGGAGCCGCTCGTCGTGCGCGTCGGCTGGACGCCGGACGGTGAGCGCGTCGTGTTCATGGTGCAGGACCGCATCCAGTCGTGGCTCGACCTCGACGTCGGCGACCCCGAGTCGGGCGAGCTCGCGACCTGGATCCACGAGGGCTCGAAGTCCTGGGTCGAGCGCCTCCCGGCGCCGCGCTGGCTGGCGGACGGCACGTTCCTGTGGGAGAGCGACCGCACCGGCTACCGCCACGTCTACCGCTACCGCCCCGGCGGCGAGCTCGTCGGCGCGGTGACCGCGGGCGACTGGGCCGTCCGCGACGTGTCGCACGTCGACGAGCAGAAGGGCCTCTTGTGGTTCGAGGCGACCAGGGACGGGGCGGTCGACCGGAACACCTACCGCATCGGCCTCGACGGAAAGGGCCTCGTGCGCCTGACGCAGGGCCGCGGCACGCACTCGACGAGCTTCAACGGCGACCGCAGCTTCTTCCTGGACCGCGTCTCGAGCCTCGACGCGCCCACGCGCGTGCGGCTGTGCACGGGCGACGGCGCGCTCGTGCGCGAGCTCGGGTCGACCGCCGTCCCGGCCCTGGAGGAGTACGCGTTGTCCACCTGGGAGCTCCTCTCGATCCCCGCGCGCGACGGCTTCCAGCTCGACGCGGCGCTCCTCAAGCCCGTCGGGTTCGATCCCGGCGAGCGCTATCCCGTCTGGCTGCCCACGTACTCGGGGCCCGACTCGCCCAGCGTGCGCAACGCCTGGAACACGAGCCTCTGGTACCAGTTCCTCGCGCAGAACGGCTTCCTCGTCTTCCAGGTCAACGTCCGCACCGCCAGCGGCAAGGGGCAATGGGCGACCGAGCAGGGCTACCTGCAGCTCGGCGTCCTGGAGCTGCGCGACCTCGAGGACGCCGTGGCGTGGCTCACGAAGGAGCCCTGGGCGGACGCCGGGCGCGTCGGGATCACCGGAGGCAGCTACGGTGGATTCATGACCGCGTACGCGCTCTGCAACAGCAAGGCGTTCGCGCTGGGCATCGCCGGCAGCGGCGTCTACGACTGGGGCATGTACGACACGATCTACACCGAGCGCTACATGAGCACGCCGCAGAAGAACCCCGAGGGCTACGCCAGGACCTCGGTGATCCGGACGGTGGCCGGGCTCGAGGGGCACCTCTTGCTCTACCACGGCGTGATGGACGACAACGTGCACGTGCAGAACGCCATGCAGCTCGTCTACGCCCTGCAACGGGCCGGCAAGGACTTCGATTTCATGCTCTACCCGCAGAACCGGCACGGCATCCGCGACGGCGCGCAGCGCTGGCACCTGCGGCGCATGGAGTGGCGCGCGATGCGCGACGCGCTCGGCGGCCGCGAGCCGGCCCCGGCCGCGACCGCGGCGGGGACCTAGGTAGAAACTGGCGCCGGCGCGGAGTCCACGGTCGTCGAAGTCTAGGTAACGTGCTCCGGGGTCTTGCGACCCGTGGCAACAGTGCGTGGTGCTCGTGGGAGCTCCGGGTCGAACTAGAGAACGGGCTCGTAGCACCAAGGACAAGCCGACCTCGGTACCGGCGCCAGCAAGGTCAGGCTACCGAAGTTTCATGCGCGTGGTCGGCCCCGCTGGTGTGCAACTAGCCCAACTTGAACGGCAAAGAATCTCGTTCAACGAGTTACGACGACGTCCGGTTGTCGGATCCGCCATGGCGGGTACGTGCGCGGGACTTGTCCGCCGAAACCCGATGTAGTGACAACACCCGG
>Ga0299906_10004249_pt1 | contig 11757 bp, 12 predicted proteins | sample RVTome_14_FD_200259 | JGI IMG/M metagenome (GOLD analysis project Ga0299906, IMG submission 200259) | Soil microbial communities from uranium-contaminated site in the Upper Colorado River Basin, Wyoming, United States - RVT145D125 (version 2) ... | reverse complement strand
GCTCTGCGCGATGGTGTTCATTTACGTGGATCCGCTGGCGCCGGGGTTTTTCTTCCTCGGCATGATGGTCACGCTGGCGGCAGGCTGGATAGCACTGGGAAGGGCCTTTCACCAGCCCTGAAAAATACTCGGCGGCACTTGATTTTGACGCTTGGGAACACACATCCCCCATGGGGATCGGTCGAGCGCCAACTGGCTGGTAACAGCGCGGGATAACTGGGAGAAAACAAGGCATTAGACATGGCAGGCCTCGAGGAAAATCTCACCGCGGGCGATTACATCAAGCATCACCTGCAGAACCTGACCTTCGGCAAGCACCCGGAGCACGGTTGGGGATTCGCGCATTCAGCGCAAGAGGCCCAGCAGATGGGCTTCTGGGCCATCCACGTCGATACGTTGATCTGGGCGATTGTCCTGGGGGGCGTCTTTTTTCTGCTGTTCCGGCGCGTTGCCAAGCAGGCCAACTCCGGCGTACCGACGCGCTTCCAGTCTGCCATCGAATTCATCGTCGAATTCGTCGACGGTAGCGTGCGCGACACCTTCCACGGCACCAGCCGGCTGATCGCGCCGCTGGCGCTCACGCTGTTCGTGTGGATCTTCTTCATGAACTTCATGGACCTGATCCCCGTTGACTGGCTGCCCTGGGCGGTTTCCCAGGCCGGCGTCGATTACCAGAAGGTGGTGCCGACAACCGACGTCAACGCCACCATGGGCATGGCAATCACAGTCTTCGTGCTGATCATTGTCTACAGCCTTCGCTTCAAGGGCGTGCGCGGCTTTCTGGCCGAGCTGGTGATGAATCCACTCAACCCGAAGGAGCTCGGTCTTCCCAAGGTGTTCTGGCCGTTCATCATGGTTTTCAATTTCTTGCTCGAGATGGTCTCGCTACTCGCCAAGCCCGTCTCTTTGGGGCTGCGGCTGTTCGGCAATCTCTATGCGGGCGAGCTGATCTTCATCCTGATTGCGCTGGTGTTCACCGCCGGTTCGGCCTGGTTCTCTACGGGTCTCAGCTCACTATTCGGTGAGCACATTCCCGCCTGGTTCTGGCTGGTGGCCATGGTGAGCGTGTTCGCCACATTGTGGCTGAACCTGAAGGGCCGGCTCAGCACCGGCAAGACCGCACTGCTGCTGGCCGTCGAGATGTTGCTGGTGGGCGGCCTGGCCTTCCTGGGCGGGCAACTGATGCATTTCGGCTGGGCGGTGTTCCATTTGCTGGTCATCACCCTGCAGGCGTTTATTTTTATGATGCTGACCATCGTGTATTTGTCGATGGCCTCGGAGCATCACTAGATGTCGCGGCGAGGCCAACAGGTGCCTCACATCGCGGCTGAAAGAGATCGCGGCGAGGCGCCGCTCCAACAGGTGCCTCACATCGCGGCTGAAAGAGATCGCGGCGAGGCACGCGCAACGGCACTCAGCAGGCACTTCTTTCGGCTTTGCCGAAAACCGTACCTGCTTCGTCGCCTGCGCTGCTCCTACGGGTGCCTCGAAGCGTTGCAGAGAGACCTTGTAGGAGCGGCGCCTCGCCGCGAAAAACAGAGGCACGATAATTTCTAACAGGAGCACGTGATGGAATTTGTAATCGGAATGACTGCAATCGCCATTGGCCTTCTCATTGGCCTGGGCGCACTGGGCGTCGGCGTCGGCGTGGGTATCCTGGGCGGTCGACTGCTCGAAGGCTCGGCCCGCCAGCCGGAACTGGCACCGATGCTGCAGGGCAAGTTCTTCCTGGCGATCGGCCTGCTGGACGCTGTGGCGATGATCGGCGTGGGCATCGCGCTCTTCTTCACCTTCGCGAACCCCTTCATCGGCCAGCTCCAGAACGCGGTCGGCGGCTAAAGGCCGGATTTCCGGTGCCTCGGTGGGGACCGTCCGGCATTGGCCGTAATCCAGAAACAGAGGTAATGGCATGAATCTCAATGCCACGTTAATCCTGCAGTCGATCGCCATGATGATCTTCGTGTGGTTCTGCATGAAGTTCATCTGGCCGCCCGTGCTCAAAGCCATGGACGAGCGCCGCGAGCGCATCGCCGATGGCCTGGCGGCGTCCGATCGCGCGGAAAAAGAACTCGAACAGGCCAAGTCCAAGGCCGACGAGCAACTCCGCGAAGCGAAGAACAAGGCGCACCAGATCGTCGAGCAGGCCAACCAGCGTCATTCCCAGATCCTCGAGCAGGCCAAGGAAGACGCCAACACCGAGAAGCATCGGTCCGTCTCCGCAGCGGAAGCCGAGATCGCCCAGGCCGCCAACCAGGCGCGCGAGGAGTTGCGTGCGGCGGTCGCGGCGCTGGCCGTCAAGGGTGCTTCGAAGATTTTGGAAAAGGAAGTCGACGAGAAGACCCATCGCGAACTGCTGGATAAACTCATCGAAGAGATTTGAAATGAGCTCGCTAACCACACTCGCCCGCCCCTACGCCAAGGCCGCCTTCAAGCTGGCCCAGGCGGACAAGGCGCTGCAGGCCTGGGACGAGAGGCTGGCGCTCGCGGCCGCCATCGCGGGTGACGAGATGGTCCTGAAGCTGATCAAGAGCCCGCACGTCGATTCCGAGCAGGCGCTCGCGCTCATCACGGACGCGTGCGGCGACAAGCTCGACGATCGCTTCTGTGGCTACCTCGAGGTGCTGGCGGAGAACGACAGGCTGCCGCTGCTGGGCGAGATCAAGGCGATTTACGGCCGGCTCCGCCAGCAGGCGGAACGGCGCATGGTGGCGCGCGTGGTATCGGCCATCGCGCTCAGCGATGAGCAGCGCGAGCGCCTGAAGCGCGCGCTCTCCGAGCGTTACGACGCCGATGTCGAACTGGAAAACGAAATCGACCCGAGCGTCATTGGCGGCGCCGTGATCCACGCCGGCATCGATGTCATCGACGGCTCCCTGCGCGGGCGCTTGAGGAAACTGGAACAAAGCCTCGTGTCCTGAAGGGCGCGGCCAGGAGCCATCGTAATGATTGGCAATACTTGGCAATGATTGGCAATGATTTGGGAAACACCATGCAAACGACACTGAATCCATCCGAAATCTCAGATCTCATCAGAAAGCGCGTCGAGGAGCTGAACATCTCCTCGGAAACGCGCAACGAGGGCACCGTGGTGAGCGTGTCCGACGGCATCGCGCGCCTCCACGGCCTGGAAGACGCCATGCAGGGCGAGATGATCGAGTTCCCGAATGATACCTATGGCCTTGCGCTGAACCTCGAGCGCGACTCGGTCGGCACCGTGATCCTGGGCGATTACGAGCACATCACCGAGGGCGACACCGTCAAGTGCACCGGGCGCATCCTCGAAGTGCCGCACGGCCCCGGGCTGTTGGGCCGCGTAGTCGACGCGCTGGGCAATCCCATCGACGGCCAGGGTGCCATCGACAACGACGGCTTCTCGCCGATCGAGAAAGTGGCCCCCGGCGTGATTTGGCGCAAATCGGTCAGCCAGCCGGTGCAGACGGGCCTGAAGTCCATCGACTCGATGATCCCGATCGGCCGCGGCCAGCGTGAGCTGATCATCGGCGACCGCCAGATCGGCAAGTCCGCGATCGCCATCGACACCATCATCAACCAGGCCAATTCCGGCATCAAGTGCGTCTACGTCGCCATCGGCCAGAAGCAGTCCACCGTGGCCAACGTCGTGGCCAAGCTCGAAGAGCACGGCGCCATGAAGAACACCATCGTCGTGAACGCCAGCGCCTCCGAATCGGCCGCCATGCAGTACATCGCGCCCTATTCCGGCTGCACCATGGGCGAGTACTTCCGTGACCGCGGCGAAGACGCCCTCATTATTTACGACGACCTGACCAAGCAGGCTTGGGCCTACCGCCAGGTGTCGCTGCTGCTGCGCCGCCCGCCGGGCCGGGAAGCTTACCCCGGCGACGTTTTCTACTTGCACTCGCGCCTGCTCGAGCGCGCCGCGCGCGTCAACGAGGGCTGGGTCGAGAAGTTCACCGACGGCAAGGTCAAGGGTAAGACCGGCTCGCTGACGGCGCTGCCAATCATCGAGACCCAGGCCGGCGACGTCTCGGCCTTCGTTCCGACCAACGTGATCTCGATCACCGACGGTCAGATCTTTCTCGACAACGACATGTTCAACTCGGGCATCCGCCCTGCCGTGCACGCCGGCCTTTCGGTGTCTCGCGTGGGCGGCGCGGCCCAGACCAAGGTGATCAAGAAACTCGGCGGCGGCGTGCGCCTGGCGCTCTCGCAGTATCGCGAGTTGGCTGCATTCGCGCAGTTCGCCTCCGATCTCGATGCCGCCACGCGGCGCCAGCTCGACCGCGGCCAGCGCGTCACCGAGCTGATGAAGCAGCCGCAGTACTCGCCAATGTCGGTGGCCGAAATGGCGGTCTCGCTGTACGCCGCCGATCGCGGCTACCTCGACAAGGTCGAGCTGGAGAAAATCACTTCGTTCGAAAAGGCGCTGCTCGATTACATGAACTCCTCGCACCAGGACTTCATGGAAGAGTTCAACAAGGGCGACTGGAACGAGGAAATCGAGGGCAAGCTCAAGGCGGCGCTGGACGACTTCATGTCCACCGGAAGCTGGTAACAGCGGGAAATCCAGATGGCAGGCGCCAAGGAAATCACAGGCAAGATCAAGAGTGTCGAGAACACCAAGAAGGTGACCTCGGCGCTCGAGATGGTCTCGGCGAGCAAGATCCGGAAATCTCAGGACCTGATGAGCGCGAGCCGGCCGTATGCGCGCATGATGAAGCGGGTGATCGGCCACCTCGGCAAGGCGAACCCCGAGTTCCGTCACCCGTTTACCGTGGAGCACGAGCGCAACGACCGCATCGGTTACATCGTGGTTTCGACTGACCGCGGTCTGTGCGGTGGCCTGAATTCGAACCTGTTCAAGCAGATCATCAACCGTATCGCTGAGCAGCAGGAGAACGGCGCCGAAGTCAGCCTGGTGACGCTGGGCAGGAAGGCCTCCGGGTTTTTCAGACGCATCAAGGTCGACATCGCCGCGCACGCCAGCGGGTTGGGCGAGAAGCCGCAGATCGAGGACCTCATCGGCCTCATCAAGGTGATGCTGGACGCCTATCGCGAGGCGCGCATCGACCGCGTCTACATCGCCTACAACGACTTCATCAACACCATGTCGCAGCAGCCGACCATCACCCAGCTTCTGCCGCTGCCCGAGACCGAGGACGAAGCGGTCCGTGACATCTGGGACTATCTCTATGAGCCCGATGCCGAGACGCTGCTCGACCTCGTGCTGGTGCGTTACATCGAGGCGCTGGTGTACCAGGCCGTGCTGGAGAACATCGCCTCCGAGCACGCCGCGCGCATGGTCGCCATGAAGAACGCCACCGAGAACGCCGGCGAGCTGATCGACGAGCTGAAGCTGGCCTATAACAAAGCCCGGCAGGCAGCCATTACACAGGAAATTTCTGAAATCGTCGGCGGCGCGGCCGCCGTGTAGGAGCGGCTTTAGCCGCGACCCTTGGCACATGGATGTGCCAACGCGCGAAGCGCGAGCCTTTGAAAACCGCGCTTTTCAAAGGCGAGATGCAAGTGGGCCAGGATGGCCCATCTTGCTCATGAATTGATGTAGAAGCGGCGCCCTCGCCGCGACCGAAAACGGGAAAGAGGTATGAGCAAAGGAACAATAGTCCAAGTCATCGGCGCCGTCGTGGACGTCGAATACGAACGTGAGAACTTGCCCAGGATCTACGACGCGCTCACGGTCGACGGCACCGACATCATGCTCGAGGTGCAGCAGCAGCTCGGCGACGGCGTCGTGCGCACGATCGCGCTGGGCTCCACCGACGGCCTGAAGCGCAACCTGCCCGTCACCAACACTGGCAAGCCCATCTCGGTGCCGGTCGGCAAGGAGACCCTCGGCCGCGTGATGGACGTGATGGGGCGGCCGATCGATGAGGCCGGGCCGATCGGCGAGAAAGAGCGGCGGCCCATCCATGCCAAGGCGCCCAGTTACGAAGAACAGGCCGGCGGCAACGAGCTGCTGGAGACCGGCATCAAGGTCATCGACCTCGTCATGCCGATCGCCAAGGGCGGCAAGGTCGGCCTGTTCGGAGGTGCGGGCGTCGGCAAGACCGTGACGCTGATGGAGCTGATCCGCAACATCGCCATCGAACACGAGGGTTACTCGGTGTTCGCCGGCGTGGGCGAGCGTACCCGTGAGGGCAACGACTTTTACCACGAAATGAAAGATGCCGACGTGCTCAACAAGATCGCGCTGGTCTACGGCCAGATGAACGAGCCACCGGGGAATCGTCTAAGGGTTGCTCTAACGGGGTTGACCATCGCAGAAGGTTTCCGTGATGAAGGCCGCGACGTGCTGATGTTCATCGACAACATCTACCGTTACACCCTGGCGGGCGTGGAAGTGTCTGCGCTGCTCGGCCGCATGCCGTCTGCCGTGGGCTACCAGCCCACGCTGGCCCTGGAGATGGGCATGCTGCAGGAGCGTATCACCTCCACCAAGCAGGGTTCGATCACGTCCTTCCAGGCCGTGTACGTTCCGGCCGACGACCTCACCGACCCGTCACCGGCCACCACCTTCGCCCACCTGGATGCAACGCTGGTACTCAGCCGCGGCATCGCCGAGCAGGGCATCTACCCGGCCGTGGACCCGCTGGATTCCACCTCGCGCCTGCTCGACCCGAATCTGGTATCCGTCGAGCACTACCAGACCGCGCGCGGCGTCCAGGCGGTGCTGCAGCGTTACAAGGAACTCAAGGACATCATCGCCATTCTCGGCATGGACGAACTTTCCGAGGAGGACAAGCTCATCGTGGCGCGCGCCCGCAAGGTGGCGAGATTCCTCTCGCAGCCCTTCTTCGTTGCCGAGACCTTCACCGGCTCGCCCGGCAAGTACGTGGCGCTGAAGGACACCATCCGCGGCTTCAAGGGGATCATCGACGGTGAGTACGATCACCTCTCCGAGCAGTCCTTCTACATGGTGGGTGGCATCGAAGAGGCTGTCGAAAAGAACGAGCAGCTCACCAAAGAGGCGGCTTAAAAACAAATGGGGTCAGAGTAGAAATTGCGGAGGTTACCAAGAGATGAATTGCCAGCATTTGCAATTTTTGCTCTGACCCCGCCATTCGGGAAACGAAATGACTAAAACGATACGTTGTGACATCGTCTCCGCGCACGAGGAAATCTTTTCGGGTGAAGCGGCGATGATCTTCGCCACCGGCACGGTCGGCGAGCTCGGCATCAGCCCGCGCCATGCGCCGCTGATCACCCAGCTCAAGCCCGGGCCGGTGCGCGTGCAGAAGCCCGACGGCGAAGAGGTCATGTTCGTGGTCGGCGGCGGCATCCTCGAAGTGCAGCCGCATATCGTCACCGTGCTGGCCGATACGGCCATTCGCGCGGCCGACCTCGACGAGGCCGCCGCGTCCCGCGCCAAGGAAGAGGCCGAGCGCGCGCTGGCCGATTCCACCAGCCGCATGGAAGTCGCCGAGGCCCAGGCCAAGCTGGCCGAGGCGCTGGCTCAGCTGCAGGCGCTGGAGCAGCTCCGCCGCAAAGTGAAGCGTTAGGTCGCTCTTTTAGCCGTCACCTGATTGCGGGCCCCAGGAATCGTTGAAGTACGTGGGAACATGAATGCCCTAAGCGTAGTTGAAGCAAGGCAGTTCGCTGAACGGTGGCTTCCCGCATGGACCGGCAATAACCCGGAACTTTTGGCCAGCTTCTATTCCGACGACACCTTCTACCTCGATCCCGCCAACCCCGCCGGCCTGAAAGGAAAGCCCGCTCTGCTGGCTTATTTCCGGAAACTCCTCGCGAAATACCCGGATTGGGTATGGACGCAGGTCGAAGTCATCCCCATGGAGGGCGGATTTCTCAACAAGTGGCTGGCCAAAATCCCTTCCGGAGGCGAAACGGTCGAAATCGTGGGCGTCTGCACCGTACAGCTCGACGCGAATGGCAAGATCTGCCGCAACGAAGTTTACTTCGACAGAACCGAGCTCCTGAAGCCCGTCTGATCCCGATATGATGGTGTTATGAAATTCCGACACGAGGAGAGGCACATGAAGAGATTTTTCCTCGCCGCACTGCTTTTCGGCAGCGCCCATCTAGCCATCGCGCAAGACGCTCCCGAGCGCCCGCCAGGCTATGACAATCTTGAACAATTCGTTGGCCGCTGGACGGAGCAAGGAAACGAAAAAACATTTCTTGAGGTCTGTGACTGGTTTGACGGCAAGTTCCACATTGTATGCAATGCCGAACGAAAACGCCCTGATGGTACGGTTGGCCGCAGCCTGAGCATCCTCAGCTTTGTTCCTGGCCAAGGGTACGTACACGTTGGAATTGGCAACAAGGGGAGCTACGAGACGCTCCAGCACGGCACGTTCCGTGAGGGAATCTTTGAGTTCTTGTCCACGGCCAAGGAGGGTAACAAGTCTATCGTCACCCGAATACGAATTGGCCCGTTTACCGAACGTGGTTTTCCTTTTGTTGTTGACACGTCCGCCGACGGAGGCCCGTGGGTCGCCGCGGGTACCACCGACTATGTAAAGCTCAAGTAGCGCCATGTCCTCGCAAGTGCCGTCTAACGATTCAGTCAAGGGGAACCATGATCGTACCGATTAGGGTCCCCTTATCTCAGGCGTTGATATGACTTCCGCCGTCAAGTAGTTGATACGGCGTTTCGGGCGGTGGTTTTTTCTGTTCAGGGAGGTTGCCCGAGCCATCGGCAGAGACGGAGCCTGTAACTGCGACGGTTGATCATGCTGATATCCGTGGGTTGGGTACCACCTTACTTGTGTCCGTCGGGCGCCTGCTTCGGTCTAGGGACGAGGGTCTGATCCTCCTAACGTCGACGAAGGTTGCGCGACTACCGGGGCTGCGTCTCTGCCGATGGCTCGGGACTGGGCTCATGTGGGTGTGATTGGGTGTTGACGTAGGCTTCAGGGCACCGGCGGCACCGTGCGGGCGATGGCCCACATGAATGCGGCCAGCTCGCGGGCGATGGCGACCACCACCTGGTTGGCATGTTTGCCGCGGGCGGCGAGTTGCCGATAGCCCATGAGTTGGCGCGGATTATCGAAGCGGGTCAGGTCACCGAGTTCGGCAACGACCGTGAGCGCAACGATGAACTGCACACCACGCAGGGCCTGGAGGGCCTGCACCACCGGGTACAGGCGCCAGTCGCGGACCTGCTCGCGCACGGCCTCGTCCTGGACCTGGGGGACGTAGATGGGATTGAGGTCCCCGGCACGCAGCAGACGGGCGAGCATGGCGGCATCGCGGCGGTCGGTCTTGACCCGGTCGCCGGGACGTTTGGGGATCAGCGAGGGGGCGACCACCAGACAGGTCAGTTGCTTGCGCGTGAGGTAGCGATACAGCCCGTAGCCGCAGGGACCGGCCTCGTAGGCGAACAGCAGGCGGCCGGCCTTGGACTTCAAAGTGCGGATGAGTTTGTCGATGTCGCATGGGCGGGTGCCGATGGTGCCGAGCGAAATGACCTCCGCGCCGCGCAACTCCGGGGCGTAAGCGACCGCGATGGAGTCCTTGTGCACATCGAGACCGACATAAAGGGTGGTGCTAGACTGTTTCATGGCTGACCTCCGAGCTCGTGAAATGATTGGTGCTTCGAGCACGTTGCGGCTCTGGCCGCTTCAGGCTAACCCGCGATTGAGCCGGAGGTCAGCCACTTCACGCGGAAGTCATAATGTCTAGGTTTCAAAACTGCGCTCTCGCCACATCCTAACAAATATGTTACTATCGTAACGTGGCCTGGAGCATCGAATATCCATACTCTGATGTAGAGAAGTTCGTTCTAAAGCTCCCACCTAAGATGGCCGCAAAGTACTTGTGGCTGACGGATCTCATGCAGGAATTCGGTTCCAATCTGGGATTACCGCATACCCGTGCAATGTCAAACGGACTGTTCGAGCTCAGGATCAAGGGCCAAGAAGGAATTGGTCGGGTTTTCTATTGCACATTGGTGGGGCAACGAATCTTGATGTTGCACGGCTTCATCAAGAAATCGCAGAAGACACCGGTCAAAGAATTGCGTATCGCCAAACGCCGAATGGCGGAGGTAGCTGGAAATGAAGCATAGTGAACTAAAGGCCAAGGTTCTTTCGAACCCCGAGACCCTGGCAGCGTATAGGGGTATGGAAACTGAATTGGAATTGCTCAGGCAGATGCTCAAAGCCAGAGCAAAGGCGGGGCTATCCCAGGCTCAGGTCGCACAGAAAATGGGCACCAAAGCGCCGGCAGTTACACGCCTTGAGTCTGCGCTTACCTCGGGCAGTCATTCGCCCTCCCTAGCGACTATACAGCGGTATGCTCGAGCTGTTGGGTGCGAACTCCAAGTAAGGCTCGTGAATTCACGGAACGTGAAACCTAACAATTCATTAAAGCGGACGCCCTAAAGGGCGCCGCTTAATTCAAACGTAATGCGACATATGCCATGAGTAAGGATGTATGACAGTTTTGGAATTCCTTGCTTCAGTCATTGATTCTCTTGCATGGCCGGCTCTTGTTGGTTTCATTGTTTACCTTGCCAGAGACCAAGTTGTTCAACTCGTTGGCAGACTATCTCGATTTAAGTACAAAGATATTGAAGCTGAGTTTAGGGAGGCTCTTGAGGACATAAAGGTAATTCGAGGAGAAGCCATTGAAGGCGAATTAGTGGAGGTCAAACAAGAAGGTACCATTACCCTCGATGAGTTGGCTGACGTTTCACCAAGAGCGGCTATCATGGAGGCATGGGTAAAGATTGAAAAGGCCACTAGAGACTTCTATGAGTCAATCGGGCTGGAGCGAAGAGTGTCATATCGAGGGCTTCGTGAAGTGCCAAACCAGCATCTAAGGCAAATTGAACCTGTGATGGGAGCATACAATGAGTTGAGACATCTGAGAAACAAAGCCGCCCACAGCTCTGATTTTGATTTGAGCGCCGACATTGCTAGGGAATACATTGTAGTGGCCAGCCAAGTCGAGACCGCTCTCAAAAATGCCGCGGGTTGAGATCAGTGTCGCCTAACAAATCAGTAAGGGCGGACGCCGTAAACGGCGCCGCTTATTTCAACCGTTGTACGCCTCGGAGGAATGCGTGACGAGCAACATTGACGGGGGCCTGATGAGAACATACAAATCATTAAACCCGGACGCGCTAAAGCGCGCCGCTTAATTCAAACGTTAGGCGAGCGTCGCTATTTGTAAGGAGGTGCTCGGTGCCACTGACTTATGCGATTGAGCATGATGGAGCTGTAGAGACTCTTCCTCCGTCGATGCGGCTCTTCCTCCTCACCGAAGGAGTCACGATCCAGGCAGCCCTCACGCTCGCCACCAACCTAGGCATCGCGGATCTGCTGGCTGACGGCCCCCAGGCGATCGACACGCTTGCACGAGAGACTTCCACACATTCCCCGTCGCTCTACCGAGTTCTCCGGCTCTTGAGCAGCGTAGGCGTGTTCTCCGAAATTGACGGCGGCCGCTTCGCCCAGACCGCGATCAGTGAATTGCTGCGCACGGGTGGGCCGGCTTCGTTGCGCTCGTGGGTCAGAATGACGGGCCTGCCATTGTGGCCAAAGACATTCGCCGACGCTCTCCACAGCGTCCAGACGGGCGAGCCCGTTTTGAAGCAGGTGTTGGGCACCGAATTCTTTACGTACCTGGCGGCACACCCGCACGAGGGCGACGTATTCAATGCCGCCATGGGCGAATTCGGCCACGAGGTCGCGAACGCGATCGCCAAGGCATACGATTTTTCTGATGTTGTGACACTTATCGACGTCGGCGGCGGGCATGGCACGCTGTTGCGTACGATCCTGCTGAGCAACA
>Ga0299906_10004248_pt1 | contig 11757 bp, 9 predicted proteins | sample RVTome_14_FD_200259 | JGI IMG/M metagenome (GOLD analysis project Ga0299906, IMG submission 200259) | Soil microbial communities from uranium-contaminated site in the Upper Colorado River Basin, Wyoming, United States - RVT145D125 (version 2) ... | reverse complement strand
TACCCAGCGCGGGCGTAGCTCAGGGGTAGAGCACAACCTTGCCAAGGTTGGGGTCGAGGGTTCGAATCCCTTCGCCCGCTCCATTATTGTTGCCAGACGAAAGGGCCGCCCTCGGCGGCCCTTTCGCAGTTTTCCGACCCAGCAAGCGCAACCAATGGTGTGGCATCCATGCATCACGTACTATCAGTACGTGGCGATTCTGCTCATTTTGCGAGTTACTTGTCCCATAATCTATATCCATTCGAAGTTCGTACCGATTTGGATACGGAACTGGGCATCCGATTTCTTATTTGAATCGTAGCTAAGGAGAGCACTTCCCAGAAGCCGAGGAACACAAAGAAGACAAAGACGTCGAAAAGTCACTTTGGGTCGGTTCAAGGCTTCTGCGGGGTGCTCGACGCTCGACACTCACCGATGGAGGCTAAGATGCTTGGACAGAGTCGGCACGATCGGGCCCACGCGCGCGGCCCAGCGACTGTTGGACGACGCACCCTGAGGCGAATGCTGTGCGCCTCCGTCGCTTTAGCGGCGCTCACCTTTGCGGATGGCAGCGCAAAAGCCGAACAACTGGTCACCCTGGAAGGCGTGACCGTCGCCTGCGGCGACCTTCCCTTCACCCTGCGTTCCGCCCTGGCGGAGTGCTCCGCGCCCGTCGCCTTTTCCAGCTCCGGGGCCAGCAGCGGCAATGCCAATGGTGCCGATGGCAGCACGGCTGACGCCGGCGGCGGCGATGGTGACGGCGATGGCGACGGTGATGGCGACGGCGATGGCGACGGTGATGGCGACGGCGACGGTGACGGCGACGGCGATGGCGACGGTGATGGCGACGGTGACGGCGACGGTGACGGCGACGGTGGCGGCCTTGCCGCCATTGGCCTGGGCGACGTCAGCCGGACCGGCGGCGTCGGCGATCTCGCCTCGATCGGCAGCGGCCAGGCCTCGAACGGCACGATCGCTGGCGTCTCGCTCAACGGCGAGGACAACACCGGTCAGGGCGGTGTGGCTGGCGTGGGCGTCAACGCCGGCAACAACAGCGGCCTGGGCGGCTTGGTCGGCGTCTCCGCACTTTCCGGCAACAACACCGGCCTCGGTGGCGTCGCCGGCGTCTCCGCCGCTTCCGGCAACAACAGCGGCAACGGCGGCGTGGTCGGCGTTTCTGCCCTTTCCGGCGATAACACCGGCCTCGGTGGCGTCGCCGGCGTCTCTGCCGCTTCCGGCAACAACAGCGGCAACGGCGGCGTGGTCGGCGTTTCTGCCCTTTCCGGCGACAACACCGGCCTCGGTGGCATCGCCGGCGTCTCCGCCGCTTCCGGCAGCAACAGCGGCAACGGCGGCGTGGTCGGCGTTTCTGCCCTCTCCGGCGACAACAGCGGCCTCGGTGGCGTCGCCGGCGTCTCCGCCGCTTCCGGCAACAACAGCGGCAACGGCGGCGTGGTCGGGGTCTCGGCGCTCTCCGGCGACAACACGGGGCACGGCTCGCTCGCGGGTGCTGCCGTGGGCTCCGGCAACACCAGCGGCACCGGCGGCGCGATCGGCGTGGGTGCCTTGTCGGGCGACAACAGCGGCACGGGCCAAGTGCTCAGTGTCGCCGCCCTGAACAAGGACAACACCTTCTCCATCACGCAGGGCACGACCTCGGTGGTGTCGCTGGGCGAAGCCAGCGTGAACGGCACGCAGGGCGGCATCGGCGTCGACTTGGGCGGCGGCGGCTCGGGCGATGGCAGCTCGGGCGGCGGCAGCTCGGGCGGCGCATCGGGCGCCAGCTCTGGTGGCAGCTCGGGCGGCCCCAGCGGTGGCGATAGCGGTGGCGCGGCGGCTGACACCGGCGGCTCGGTCGGCGGTGCAGCGGCTGACACCGGCGGCTCCGTCGGCGGCGCGGTCGGCGACGTCGGCGGCTCGGTCGGCGGCGCCGTGGGCGACGTCGGCGGCGCGGTCGGCGGCCCTGTGGGCGGCGTCGGCAGCGCCGTGGGCGGCGTGACCGATGGTGTCGGCAGCACCGTGGGCGATGTCGCGGCCGGCCTCGGTGGCGCGCTGGGCGGCCTCGGCGGCGGTGGCGGTGGAGCCAACGGCGCCGGCGGCGAACGCTAGTAGCCGCCGCACAGCCTAGGATGTTCGGAGGGCCCCGCCTGGCGGGGCCCTCTTCTTTTCTTCCAAGTCGGCAAGGCGTTGTTTCAGATTGGGACGGTGTCGCGTTGTCCGACGCGCCAGCCGTTCCTAGGGTGGTTCGCACGGCGCCGTCCCGCTGGCGCCGTGTCGGCCCTGAGCGGGAATGCAGGACCGCAGCGCGATGAGCGACACCACCCTGGCACTGGCGCCATCCGGCGTCGGCTTCCTGCGCGGACCGGGCTACGATCTGACGCTGCTGCTGGGCGTACCCGCGCTCGCCATCGCTGCCGGGCTCACGGTGGGCCAGCGGCCCGACCTCTTCACCCTGGTGCTGCTGCTCGATCTCTGGCTGCTCGGCTATCACCACGTGATCGCCACCTACACGCGGCTCTGCTTCGATCGCGCCTCCTTCGCGCAGTATCGCTTCGCCGTGCTCTACCTGCCGCTGATCGTCTTCGCGACCACCGTGGGCCTCGCCGCCGGGCTCGGCCTCTGGGTGATCGGCACGGTCTACCTCTACTGGCAATGGTTCCACTACACGCGGCAGTCCTGGGGCATCGCCCAGGTCTACCGGCGCAAGGCGCCGCAGGCCTTCGAGGAGCCGCGCTGGCTCAGCTTCGCCGCCTTCTACCTGCTGCCGCTCTGGGGCATCCTCTCCCGCTCGCACCAGGCGCCGACGACCTTCCTCGGTCTGGAGATCCGCATCGTCCCGATGCCGGCTGCGGTGGTCGAGGTGGCGGCGGTCGCCGCGCAGGCCGCGCTCATCCTCTGGATCGCCTGGCGCCTCCGGCTCTGGCTGCGCGGCCAGCTGCCGATCGCGCAGACCATCTTCCTTTTGACCCATTTCGCCATCTTCTGGCTCGGCTACATCGCCATCGGCGACATCTCGGTCGGTTGGCTGGTGATGAACATCTGGCACAACGCGCAGTACCTGCTGTTCGTCTGGCTGTTCAACAACCAGCGCTTCAAGGCCGGCGTCGATCCCGCCGCCAAGCTGCTCTCCTGGCTCAGCCAGTCGCGCAACGTCGCGCTCTACTTCCTGCTCGGCCTGGCGGTGACCTCGGTCGTCTACCTGTCGCTCGACTTCCTGCTGAGCGACCTGATGGCGATCGGCGGCGCGGTGGTGCTGGTCTACATGGCGCTGAACTTCCACCACTACATCGTCGACTCGCTGATCTGGAAGGCGCGCAAGAAGCCGATGCAGAAGGTGCTCGGGCTGAACGGCAGCGCGGCCCGACGGTAGCTGGCCAACCGACCATGAGCGGCGCGACCAGCGTCATCGAGCGCCCGAAGGCCCTGCCGCTGGTCACCTGGGCCTATGCCCTGGTGTTCGCGCTGCTGCTGTCCTGGCGGCTGTTTGACCACCTGATCAGCGACACGCCGCTCTCGCAGAGCTATCACCGCTTCAATGCCGAGCGCCTGACGGCGCTCGGCAAGGCCGTCGCGCAGGGCGCGGTGGGCATCGTCCTGCTGGGCGACTCCCGCCTGCGCTATGCTACCTGGCACGACGAGCCGCTGGCCGCGGCGATCGCCGAGCGACTGGGCCGGCCCGTGCACCTCGTCCGCCTGGTGCACGACTGGGGCGTGTTCGGCGACTTCGCGCCGCTCGCGCCGCTCCTGCTCGACGCGCGCCCGGCGCTCGTCGTCATCCAGGACGAGCTATTCGCCAAGGAGCGGGAGACGCCCGGGCGCCTGCTGCTGGGACGCACCTACCTCCTCTGGCAGCTCTTCGGCCGCGGCCCCTGGAATCCCGACGGCCGCGACCCGGCGACCTATCAGGACGAGCAGCGCTGCGAGGTGCTGGCACAGATCGATGCGCAAGCACGCAAGGAGAGGGTCTTCCTCTGGGTCGGCTTCGACCCGGCCGGCGCGAACGCCCGGGCGGCGGACGCCTTCGCCGACGCGGTTGAGACGGTCGGCGGCAACGTCGCCGTGCTATCGATCCCCATCACCAGCGAGGGCAGCGCTATCCTGCCAGGCTTCGAGCGCCCCGCGGACGCGCGCACGCTGCCGGCGCCGCCCGCCATCGCCGACAACGCCTTTTGCGACGTCGTGCACATGAACGAGCAGGGCCGCGACCGTTTCAGCCGCTGGCTGATCGACGCCGTCGCTGCGCGCTTGGCGCCGGAGGCCTCATGACCGCCTGGCTCGCAGGATTGAGCGAAGCCGTTCCCGGCCGTCGCGCCTTCCTCGTCGGGCGGCAACGGTTGAGCTTCGGCGAGCTGCGCGAGCAGGTCGCGCGAACCCGCGGACTCTTCCTGCGCCTGGGTCTTGGGCCAGGCGACCGCATCGCCATCGCAACCGCCGACGATCTTGCCGTCTCGGTGCTGTACGCGGCCTGTCTCACCAGCGGCGCCACGGCGGTCGTGCTCGATCCGCAGGCCTCTGCCGCCGAAACGCTGGTGCTGATCGGCAAGGCAAGGCCGCGCGCGATCTTCGCCGACAGCGCCGTGCTGGAGCGCAGCGGCCCGCTGACCAGGGCGGCGGAGGCGGCGGTCGTCGCGGTGGCGTCGGCGGCGGCCAAGCGTAGCAGCTTCGGCTTGCTGCTGCGGCGTAGCGAGGCCGCCCCGGCGGAAAGCTTCCCGGCCCTGCTGCAGCAGGAGCAGCTGGCGCCTGCCGCGCCACCCGCTGCCGCCGATGCCTGCGCGCTCGTCCTCTTCACCTCGGGGACGACCTCGCAGCCCAAGGGCGTGCAGATGTCATTCCGCGGCCTCACGGCGCAGATGGCGACCTTTCGCCGCCAATACGGCTACGATGCTTCGAGCGTCGTAGCCAACCCTTTGCCGCTGCATCACAGCGATGGGCTGAACCAGGGGCCGCTGCTCGCCTTCGCCACCGGCGCCACGCTGGTGCGTCCGCCGGCGGTGACCATGCAGAGCCTCGGCGCGCTGCTGGACAGTGCCTATCGGGAGAGGGCGACGCATCTCGTCACCGTGCCGACCGTGCTGGCGATGATGCTCCGCCTCCCGCGCGACTACGACGACGCCCTTGGCTATGAGGCATTCCGCTTCATCAGCTCCACCGCCGGGCCGTTGAATGAGACCATCTGGCGTCAAATCGAGGAGCGCTTCGCTGTGCCCGTGGTGAACTCCTATGGACTGACCGAGACCTGCATCGAGGCGCTCTACTGCGGTCCGGACGGAGCCACGCGGCGGCTCGGCACAGTCGGCAAGCCGGTCGACTGCCTGGCACGCATCGTCACCGAGGATGGCCGGGAAGCGGAGACAGGCGAGCGCGGCGAGCTCTGGCTCAGCGGCGAGAACGTCATGCTGGGCTATCTCGATCAGCCGGAGGCGACCGCCGAGGTGCTGCAGGACGGCTGGCTCAGGACAGGCGACCTCGCCACGCGCGATGCCGAAGGCTTCTACCGAATCGTCGGACGCAAGAAGAGCGTCATCATCCGCGGCGGCATCAACGTCTATCCCGAGGACGTCAACGCCGCGCTGCTCGCCTGCCCGGGCGTGGCGCAGGCGGCGACGGTCGGCCTGCCGGACGATCTGCTGGGCGAACGGGTCGTCGCCTGCGTCACTCTGCGTAACGGCGGCGGCGCGGGACTCGCGGAGCGTGCCATGGAGCACTGCCGCCAGGCGCTGGCGCCGGAGAAGCTGCCGAACCGCATCGAGGTGCTGGAAGCGCTCCCCTTTGGGCCCTCCGGCAAGGTCGAGTTGGAGAAGCTGCGCCAGCAGCTCGCGGCCCGGATGGACGGCGGAGCCACCGCCGGCACGCCGCTTGCCGGTCGCGTCCTGGCGGTGGCCGCGGCCGTGTTCCAGGCGCGCCTGGAGGACCTCTCGCCGGAGAGCGGCGACGACGACGTCGCCGGCTGGGACTCGCTGAACTACCTCGAGTTCGTGATGAGCCTGGAGCGGCAGTTCAACTTCAAGATGGCGCCGCGCGACGTGATGAACATCCGCCGCCTGGCCGATGCCATTGCCGTCGTGGAGCGCGCGGCAGGTGCCAGATGAACGGCACTGGCGGCATTCTCGTCCTCGGCCATCCGCGTTCCGGCACCACCCTGCTGCGCCGGCTGCTGGACGCGCATCCGGAGATCGCGGCGCCGCCGGAAACGCACCTCTTCGGCGCCGGCGCCCGCTTCCTCGCGGCCGAGACAACCGCTGCCGGCACCGACATGGGCGTGCTGTCCGGGCTCGGTTTCGTCGGCTTTGCCGAGGAGGAGGTACTCGGGCGGCTGCGCGCCCTCTGCTTCGGCTTCCTCGAGGACTATGCCCGGCGCGCCGGCAAAGGGCGCTGGGCGGAGAAGACCGCCTTCGACGTCTTCCATCTGCCGGCAATCGAGCTGCTGTGCGGCGATCGCGTCCACTACGTCGGCCTGGTGCGCCACCCGCTCGACGTCGCCGTAAGCTGCAAGGAGTTCTGCGACGCGGCTGGCATCTATCCCTCGGTGCTGCACGAGTACCTGCGCCGCTACCCGCAGCCGATCGAGGCCTTCGTGCGCTCCTGGATCGCGGCGGCCGAGCTGCTGATGGACCTGGGCCGACGGCGCCAGGAACGCACAGTGATCCTGCGCTACGAAGACCTGGTGGACGACCCGGCAGGGGTCATGGCCGCGCTGCTGGCCTTCCTGGGCGCCGACGTCGATATCTCCTTCCTGGAGGCTGCCCTCGAGCGCCAGGGCGATCTCGGCTTCAGCGACCACAAGAGCTATGCGCAGAGCCGGGTGCACCGCGACAGCCTGGATCGCTGGTCGTCGCTGCCGCGCCCGCAGGTGGACCGCCTGAGTGAGCCGCTGGCGCCGCTGCTCGAGGCGTTCGGCTACCCGCCCATCGCGCATGGCCCAGGGCAGAGCAGGGAGGAAGCACGCCGGCGCTACCTCCTGGGTCTGCAGGCAACGGCCCGGCGGCACAACGCCTGACCTGCGGCCTTGAGCTACCTCTCGCTCGGCTGGCTTGCCTGGATGACCGGAACGGCGGTGGTCTTCTGGCTCTGCCCCCGCGCCTGGCGGGCGCCGTTCCTGATCCTCGTCACGCTCGCCTTCCTGATCGTCGTCGACTGGCGCTCGGCGGCGATCCTCGCGGCCCTCACCCTGGCCACCCAGCGGCTGACCCGCGGACCCGTGCTGAGCGGCTGGCGGACCGTGCTGGCTCTGCTGCCGAGCGCCGCCGTGCTGTTGAGCTTCAAGCTCCTCAGCACCTGGCGCGGCGACGATATCTTTACCGGCACCCTGATACCGCTGGGTCTTTCCTACTACACGCTCCGGGCGATGCACTTCGTCCTGGAGCGCTACAAGGGCCGCATCGACGAGAAGGACCCGCTGGCGCTGACGGCCTATCTCTTCTTCCTGCCCACCATCCTGGTCGGGCCGATCCACCGCTTCCCGCCGTTCGAACGCGACAGCCGGCGCCAGCGCTGGAGCGCCGCGATGGTCTCGGAAGGCTTGGAACGCATCCTCTACGGCTATGTGAAGATCGCGGTGCTCGGCAACCTCCTGGTGTCGCAGGTCTTTGCCGGCTGGGCTGCCGACCAGGCACCACCGGAAAGCGCGCTGGCGCTTTATCTGCTGATGCTGCAGATCGGCTTCAACCTGTACTTCCAGTTCGCCGGCTACTCCGACATCGCGATCGGCTTCGCCCGACTGCTGGGGTTCCGCGTCATGGAGAACTTCGATCGCCCCTTCCTGCAGAAGAACATCTCGGATTTCTGGCGTTGCTGGCACATCTCGCTGACCAGCTGGGCGCGCGAGTATGTCTATGGCGGCGTGGTGTCGCTCTCGCGCAGCCCCGCGCTGGCCGCCTTGGCGACGCTGGTGGCCATCGGACTTTGGCACGAGATCTCGCTGCGCTATCTGCTGTGGGGCTGCTATCACGGCGCCGGCATCGTGATCTGGCAGCGCCTGCAGCCGTTGTGGCGCCGCTTTCCGGCCGTGCAGCAGCCGGCGCTGCGCGGGATGATCGACGCCGCCTCGATCCTGCTGACGCTGCATTTCGTGCTGCTGGGATTCCTGCTGGTGCGCCAGCCGGATGTTGCCGCCATGGCGGCGACCGCCGAGCGGCTCCTGTTCTCCTGGCTCTAGGAGATGCCGAACGTGTGGCTCTACGACAGGCTCTGCCGCTTCCTGCCCGCGGGCGTGGCGCGCATTCTGGTGGCGCTCTGGTTCGCGCTGCTGCTGGTGGCCGTGCTCTTCTGCAGCGTCGAGCCGCAGGCCGACTTCAACTATGGCAATCTCTGAGGCGCTACTTCGCGCCGAACAGGAAGCGCCGCGTCTCCGGATTCTCCCGCCGCCACATCACGCTGTCGAGGAAGTAGTGGTGGACGTTGATGAAGATCCAGAAGACGAAGAGGAAGACGGCCGGCCCGAAGAGCGTGCGGTCGTAGTCGACCGCGCCGTTCAGCCATTCCGGCAGGCCCCAGAAGCCAAGCCAGCCGAGCAGGATGCCGAGCGCCAGGAACAGCACCAGGCGCAAGGCGGCCACGCTCGGCAGCAGGCTGCCCGCAGGCCGGTCCCGCGCGTCCGGCGCGGCCTTGGCGCGGTTCAGCTGGTAGCGCCAGACCACGACCAGGTACTGCAGCGAATGGAAGGCCGGCACGAACAGCACGAAGAGCGGGCTGATGCGGGCCACCAGCAGCCAGCCGTAGAGCGAGGCGGCGTAGCCGAGGAGCCCGTTCCAGGGCAGCCGCCAGCCCTCGCGACGGCCCTTCAGGAACACCATCAGAAGGAAGGCCGCGGCAGTGCCGATCGCGACCGCGAGCGACAGGTCGATCAGCCACTGCGGCGCGGCGAAGCTGTAGTAGGCAAGGCCCCAGTAGTCGAACTCGTGAACCACGCGGTTGGCCAGCAGCCAGGACAAGAGCCAGCTCGCGTAGCCGTTCCAGAGCAGGATCCGCTTCTCGCCGGCGGAGTAGAAGCGCTTCTTCAGCACGGCATCGAGCATCGCCATGCCGTAGCCCTGCTTCACGTAGTGCCAGCCGACCAGGAAGAACATCGCGTTGCCGGCGTAGCCCAGCGCCTCGGCATTGCCGAGCAGGATGGCGCCCGCAAGATAACCAGCGAGAAGGCTGGGCACGACGATGCCGGCGAAGACATAGCGGCGGCGCAGCGCCGGCTCGAAGGTCCGGCCGAAGGCCTTGTCACGGAAGCCGCCGTAGAAAATCTGGTAGGAGTGGGCGAAGTGCGGGTGGTTGACGACGTGTGCGACCAGCAGCGCCCAGAAGGCGAAGTCGACCTGCAGCGCAGGCGTGGGTGCCAGCAGCAGCAGCGCCATCAGCACCAGGAAGGATCCGCCGCCCAGGCAGAAAAAGTCGACCCAAGGGTTGAACAGCCAAGCGCTGCGTGGCGCCGCCCGCGCAGCGCCCGCAAGGGGTGGAGCGGCCAGCACCGCCCCCTGTACCTGCGAATCGACAACGGCCATTGTCGCCTCCTCCAGCCGACCGGCTGACCGCCAGTCTTAGCAAAGCGGCCCCGATGCTGCCCGGCAAACCGTTCCGCTATGAATTGCGAATTGGGAAAGCGGCAGGGTCATGGCGCGCTGCGGCCTCGGCCAGAAACTGCTGGAAGGAGACGGCCCGGCCCGCCGCCAGCGCCTCGGCAAAGGCCCGATTGAGGGCCCGCTTGCGGCCGAGCGCGACCGCGGCCGCGGCGACCAGCGCGGCATCGGCCAGGCCGTAGCCGTCGGCCTCCAGCCGCGCGAGCAGGGCCCGGTAGCCCCGCTCGGCGCGCTCGGCCGACTGCGGGCTGTGGCAGACCGAGCCCTGGCGCACCCGGTAGTCGTGCAGCGGCTCGGCGGCGGTGGGCACCGGCCCCACGCGGTCGATCAGGCGGAGATTGAAGGCGACGTCGTCGCAAAGCTCGATCGCCGGGTCCCAGGCGAGCCCGAGGTCGCGGCGCCAGAGCGGCAGCAGCGGCACCGAGGTGGCGAGGAAGCCGGCACCGTCGAGCGCGAAGTCCCGCTCCGCGGCGAAGAGCACCTGCAGGAGCCGGCCGCTCTCGTCCTCGACCACGCGCACATTGTCGAAGGCCGCGCCCGCCTCGCGCGCCAGCGGCACCAGGCGTTCCAGGCGGCGGGGCAGATAGAGGTCGTCGGCATCGAGCGGCGCCAGGAACGCCCCCGTCGCGTGCGGCAGCGCCGCGTTGCGCGCCGCGGCCGGCCCGCTGCCCCGGCCGCCGCTGTCGAGGAAACCCAGGCGCGGATCGAGGCAGCCCTCGTCGGCCAGCAGCGACCGGTAGTCCTGGCCGTCGTCGGCGACGATCAACGCCTCCCAGTCGGAGAGGCTCTGCTGCAGCAGGGAACGGACGGCGCGCGCCAGGGTCGTCTCGGCGCGGAAGGCAGCAACGATCACCGAAACCAGCGGCATCGAGCGACGCTAGCCGCCCGGCCGCGCCGGTCAAGCGGCGCGGCGAACCTCCGGCGCCGGCTCCTCGCCCGGCTCCGCCGCCCTCTGCGCCCGGCGCAGGCGCACCGGCAGCCACACCCAGCGGAGGCCGCGCTCGAGCAGCGCCATGACGAGCGTCGCCAGGAAGGGCAGCGCCTGCACCAGCAGCACCGCACCGAAGATGTCGATCTCGCGTACCTCGGACTCGTTGGTGGCCAGCAGGAGGATCGCGCCCAGCACGAGGAAGAAGCCGATCGCCGCTTCCCAGCACGCCGGGAAGCCGCCCGCGCGCTTCGCCGCACCGCCCTTTTCGGTGCGCCGGAACGGCAGGTTGTCGCGGATCAGGCCCTCGGCCACCGCGCGCGCCATGGTGAACTGCAGGCTCATCGCCGCCAGCGCCGCGCCCAGCGCCTGGCGGAACGGCAGCGCCACGCGCAGCCGGTAGAGCAGGGCGAAGTGCAGCAGGTTGACGACGAAGACGATCAGCACCGGCAGCATCAGGACCGACTCGGGGATGGCGACGCCGCCCAGCAGCACCACCGGCACCCAGGCGAGGTTGAACAGCGCTGCAGCGACGCCCAGGCTTTCGGCGCCCATCCAGTGCAGCCAGCCGGCAAGATACTCGCGGCGCTGCGACCAGGTCAGGCGCGAGCGGCCGGGCAGGAAGCGGCGCCAGTGCTTCTTCAGGATTTGCAGGCCGCCGTAGGCCCAGCGCTGGCGCTGGCGCTGGAAGGCGGCAAAGCTGTCCGGCAGCAGGCCGCGGCCGTAGCGCCGGCGCGTGTAGTGCGCTTTCCAACCCTGCTCGAGAATTGCCAGCCCGAGGTCGCTGTCCTCGGTGATGGTGTCCGACGACCAGCCGCCGGCTTCTTCCAGCGCGCGCCGGCGGATCAGGCACATGGTGCCGTGCACCACGATCGCATCCGCCTCGTTGCGCTGCACCATGCCGATGTCGAAGAAGCCGGCGTACTCGGCGTTCAGCACGGCGTGGAAGGCGCTGCGCGCACCGTCGCGGTGGTCCTGCGGCGCCTGCACGATGCCGACCGCGGGATCGGCAAAGCAGGGCACCAGGTGCTTCAGCCAGTCCGGCTCGACGCAGTAGTCGGCGTCGAGCACTGCGATGATCTCCGCCTCGGGTGCCGTGGCGGCCATCGCGTGCCGCAGCGCGCCGGCCTTGAAGCCGGCCAGGTGCTGCAGGTGCAGGAACTTGAAGCGCGGTCCCAGCGCGCGGCAGAGCTGCTCGATCGGCTGCCAGAAGGCCTGGTCCGGCGTGTTGTTGATGGCGACGACGCACTCGAAGTCGGGGTAGTCCAGCGCCGCGACGCTGAG
>Ga0299906_10004246_pt1 | contig 11758 bp, 13 predicted proteins | sample RVTome_14_FD_200259 | JGI IMG/M metagenome (GOLD analysis project Ga0299906, IMG submission 200259) | Soil microbial communities from uranium-contaminated site in the Upper Colorado River Basin, Wyoming, United States - RVT145D125 (version 2) ... | reverse complement strand
CGCCAGACCCTTGGCCGCCAGCACCCGCGTGATCGCCGCCGTCAACGTGGTCTTGCCGTGGTCCACGTGACCGATCGTGCCGACGTTGACGTGGGGCTTCGTACGTTCGAACTTCTCCTTGGCCATGGTCTTCCGAGTCGCCTCCTGGTTCGCGGCGCCGCGCTGCGGCCGGCCGCGGTTCGGTTTGTCGAGTGCAGGAGCTGACGCGAGAACGCTCTGGAGCCCACGACCGGATTTGAACCGGTGACCCCTTCCTTACCAAGGAAGTGCTCTACCCCTGAGCCACGTGGGCCGAAGACTCTCTGCCGCCCGCCGAGCCCGGCCCGGCGAGCCGGACGGATCACGTCAGCGCTTTGTGCTCGTCGATCTCGTCTATGCTGGATCCGCTTTTCCTAGTGGTTGTAGCAGCCCCGTGGTCGCTGTCCTGGCCATCGCTGTCGTGCTTTCCCGCGGAGCTTCGGGCACCCGAAAACCGGTGCCCAGAGACAAGTCTCCGGACTCTAGCAGAGCCGGACCTCGTTGTCTACCCCTGCGGCCCGATTTCGTCGGACCGACTCGCGCTGTGGAGCGGGAGACGGGAATCGAACCCGCGACCAACAGCTTGGAAGGCTGTGACTCTACCCCTGAGTTACTCCCGCTGAGCTTGCGCCGGTCTGAGTTTCCGTCGGTCGTGGTGGAGGTGGATGGATTTGAACCACCGTAGGCATTCGCCGGCAGATTTACAGTCTGCTGCCATTGACCGCTCGGCCACACCTCCGAAGATCCGCGCCCCCGAGGGCGCCTTCGCCGCCACCGCTCGTCTCCGGCGTCCGCCGCATGGAGCCGGCACCCGGAATCGAACCGAGGACCTACTGATTACAAGTCAGTTGCTCTACCGTCTGAGCTATGCCGGCCGGCTTGGGCAGCCCCGCCTGGGCAGGTCCGCTCGGTGGCCCGGTCCGCCGGAGCGCTCCGGCGTCGGCGAGCCTGAGATTGTACCCCGTTCTACTCGGTCAGCGCAACCATTCGTTGCCGAACGGCCTCGTAGAGCAGGGCCGCGGCGGCGGTGGCGAGGTTCAAGGACTCGACGCGGCCCCGCATCGGCAGCCCCACCAGACGGTCGCAGAGCCCACGGGTGCGCGGGCGCAGCCCCTTCTCCTCGCCGCCGACGCAGAGCAGCACCTTGCCGGTCAGATCGTGCTCCCAGGGCGGATCGCCGCCCGGGGCCGCGCCGTAGACCCAGAAGCCTTCGGCCTTGAGCCGCTCGATCTCCCGCGCCGAGTTGACGACGCGCTCGACGTCGAGCCATTCGCTGGCCCCGGCGGAGGTGCGCACCGCGGCGCTGGTCAGCGGCGCCGAGCCGCGGTCGCGCACCAGGACCCGGCCGACCCCGGCGCTCTCGCAGACGCGCAACAGGGCCCCCAGGTTGCGCGGATCCTGGACGTCCTCGACCAGCACCACGAGGTCGGGGTCGGCGCCGGCCGCCGTCTCGGGGACCGCCGTCTCGGAGGCCGCCGTCCTCTTCCCGGAGCGGAGACGGACGGCGAAGCCGTTGTGGGTGCCGCCGGCGGCGAGGGCCGAGAGCTCGGCCTCGCCGACCTCGCGCACCGGCAGGCGGTGGCGGCGGCAGAGCTCGACGATCTCCGCGACCCGCCCGCCGCGGGAGCGCTGGCCGCCGCGGCGCCGCGCCAGGAGCACTTCGGCGGCGGCATGGGGCCGGTGCCGCAGGATCTCGCGGACGGGATGGAAGCCGTAGACGAAGTCCATCGATTCGCGGGCGCACGCCGTGCGCCCCTACGCCGTCATCGGGCGCACGCCGTGCGCCCCTACACCGTCATGATGTCCTTTTCCTTGCGCTCCAGGGTCTCGTTGACCTGCCCGATGTAGTGGTCGTGGAGCTTCTGCATCTCGTCGTGGCCGCGGTGCTCGTCGTCCTCGCTGATCTTCTTGTCCTTCTGCATCTTCTTGAGCTGGTCGTTGCCTTCGCGGCGGGCCTGGCGCACCGAGTTGCGGCTCGCCTCGGCGATGTCGTTGGCTTTCTTGACCAGCTCCTTGCGGCGCTCCTCGGTGAGGGCCGGGATCGGGATGCGGATGATCTTGCCGTCGTTGGACGGATTGAGGCCCAGGCCGGCGGCGTGGATCGCGCGCTCCATGGCCGTGATCTGGCTGGTGTCGAAGGGCTGCGCCACCAGCAGGCTGGCGTCGGCCACGGTGATGCTGGCCAGTTGCCTGAGCGGCGTCGGCGTGCCGTAGTAGTCGACCATCACGCCGTCGAGGACGACCGGGTTGGCCCGGCCCGTGCGCAGCTTCTTCAGCTCCTCGTGGAGGTGGTCCACGGCCTGCTTCATCTTGATCTCGATCTCACGGTAGAGGTCTTGCATCGCGCCCTCCTGGCTGGTTCGGGGTCTCCAATGACGCGGATCTTACCTCACCACCGAGCCCACCGGCTCGCCGCAGACCACGCGCCGGACGTTGCCCCTCTCCCTCAGGTCGAAGAGGACGATCGGGATGTGGTTCTCGCGGCAGAGGCTGATCGCCGCGGCGTCCATGAACCGCAGGTCGCGTTCCAGCACCTGGTGGTAGGTCAGCTCGTGCAGCAGCTCGGCCTGCGGGTCGCGGCAGGGGTCGGCGGTGTAGATGCCCGCCACCTTGGTGGCCTTGAGCAGGGCCTCGGCGTGGATCTCGCTGGCGCGCAGGGCCGCGGCGCTGTCGGTCGTGAAATAGGGATTGCCGGTGCCGGCGGCGAAGATCACCACCCTCCCCTTCTCGAGGTGACGGATGGCGCGGCGGCGGATGAAGCTCTCCGCGACCTCGCGGATCTCGATCGCGGTCAGCACGCGGGTGGTGACGCCGCGTTTCTCGAGCGCGTCCTGGAGGGCGAGGGCGTTGATCACCGTGCCGAGCATGCCCATGTAGTCGCCGGTCACGCGCTCGATGCCCGCGGCGCTCGCCGCCACCCCGCGGATGATGTTGCCGCCGCCGATGACGACGGCGAGCTCGATGCCCAGGGCGTGGACGCCCTTGATCTCGTCGGCGATGACCCCCACCACCTGCTCGTCGAGGCCGAAGCTCCTCTCGCCCATCAGGGCCTCCCCGGAGAGCTTCAGGAGCACCCGCTTGAAGACCGGAGCCGCTGCCGCTTCGGGGTTCCTGGGGGCCGTATCTGCCATCTCGGTCTCCGGCCGTGACACAGGCTCAAGGGCGCTGGCTCAGCCCGCCGCCTGGCTCACCTGGGCGGCGACCTCGGCCGCGAAATCGTCGCTCTTCTTCTCGATGCCCTCGCCGAGCTTGTAGCGCGCGAAGCGCCGCACCTGGATGTTCTCGCCGATCGTGGCGACGCGCTCGGCGATCATCTCGCCCACCGTCTGGTCCGGGTTCTTGACGAAGGGCTGCTCGAGCAGCACGCTGTCGGAGTAGAACTTCTCCATCTTGCCCTGGACGATGCGGTCGACCAGGTGCTCGGGCTTGCCCTCCGCGAGCACCTGCTCGCGGTAGATCTCGCGCTCGCGCGCCAGGTCCTGCGCCGTGACCTCCTCGCGGCGCACGAAGCGCGGGTCGGCCGCGGCGACGTGCATGGCGACGTCCCTGACGAGCTCCTGGAAGTCGTCGGTGCGGCCCACGAAGTCGGTCTCGCAGTTGACCTCCACGAGCACGCCGATCTTGCCGCCGGCGTGGATGTAGGAGCCCACGGCTCCCTCCGCCGTGATCCGCCCGGCCTTCTTGGCGGCGGCCGCCAGGCCCTTCTTGCGCAACAGGTCGATGGCGCCCTCGATCGAGCCGCCGGTCTCCGTCAGCGCCGACTTGCACTGCATCATGGGAGCGCCAGTGCGCTCCCGAAGCTCCTTGACCATCTGAGCCGTGACTTGCATTTCACGATTCTCCTGTGAGCCAGATTGTGCCACGCTGGCACTCGATTATGCCGCGCAGGCACAAGAAAGGCCAGCCTCGATTCCGGGGCGTCGAGCGACCTCGTCCCCGGCCTCGCGACGCGGCGCCCGCCCGGAGGGGAGCCTCAGTCCTCGTCCTGCTCGTAGTCGTCCGCCGCCGCTTCGGCCTCGGGCTGCGCCGTGGCCTCGGGCTGCGCCGTGGCCTCGGGCTGCGCCGTGGCCTCGGGCTGCGCCGCGGTCTCGACCACGGCCGGCTCCTCGGCGACGCTCTCCTGTGCAGGAGGCGGCGCCGCGGCTGCGGCCCGCGACGGCCGGACGGCGTCCTTCTGGCGGATCATGCGCTCCTGCTCGAGCCTGCCGGCCCCGGCGAGGTAGGAGTCGGCGATCCGCGCGGCGAAGAGCCGGATGGTGCGGATGGCGTCGTCGTTGCCCGGGATCACGTAGTCGACGAGCTCGGGATCGCAGTTCGTGTCGACGATGGCGATCACCGGAATCCCGAGCTTGTTGGCCTCGGCGACGGCGATCGACTCCTTCTTGGGATCGACGACGAAGAGCGCGTCGGGCGGCTCGGTGAGGTCGCGGATGCCCTCGAGGTTGCGGTGGATGCGGCTGCGCTCGCGGTCGAGGCGCAGGCGCTCCTTCTTGGTCGGGATCCCGTCGGGATCGGAGAGCCGGCCCTCGATGTCCTTCATGCGCTCGATCGATTTGCGGATGGTCACGAAGTTGGTCAACGTGCCGCCGAGCCAGCGATGGGTCACGAAGTACTGGCCGCAGCGCTGGGCCTCCTCCGCCATCGCCTCCTGGGCCTGACGCTTGGTGCCGACGAAAAGGATCTTGCGCCCCTCCGTGCCCAGGCGGTAGACGAAGTCGGCCGCCACCTGGAAGCGCCGGCGCGTCTTCTGCAGATCGATGATGTAGATGCCGTTTCGCTTGCCGAAGATGTACCGGCGCATCTTCGGGTTCCACCGCCGAGTCTGGTGCCCGAAGTGGACGCCGGCCTCGAGCAGCTCCCTCATCCTGACCTGGATCAAGTCTCGATCCTCCTTACCGTTTGCTACGGTCTACCGTTTACTGAACTGGTAACGCGCCCGGGCGCCCTTCATGCCGTACTTCTTGCGCTCCTTCTTGCGCGGATCCCGGGTCAGGAAGCCGGCCGTCTTGAGGCGGGGCCGAAGCTCGGCGTTGTAGTCGGTCAACGCGCGGGCGATGCCGTGGCGGATGGCGCCGGCCTGCCCCGCGGAACCGCCGCCCTCGACCGTGACCGTGAGATTGAACTTCTCGGCGGTCTCGGTCAGGAGCAGCGGCTGCTTGACGATCATCTTCAGGACTTCGTTGGGGAAATACTCGTCGAGGGAGCGCCCGTTGACCTCGACGTCGCCCGCTCCCGGACGCAGGAAGACCCGCGCCGTCGCGGTCTTGCGGCGGCCGGTCCCGTAGTAGTTGAGCTCGTTCACGATGTGATCCTCGATCGATCCATGCGCGCCTGCGGCACCTCGAGCGGCGCCGGCTGCTGCGACTGGTGGGGATGGTCCGGCCCGGCGTAGACCTTGAGCTTCCTGAACAGGCGGCGGCCCAGGCTGTTCTTGGGCAACATGCCCCACACCGCGGCCTCGACGAGCTTGGCCGGGAGCCTTTGCCGGCGCTGCCGCGCCGTCTCCTGCCGCAGGCTGCCGGGACGGCCGGAGTGCCGGTAGTAGACCTTCTGGTCTTCCTTGCGGCCGCTCAGCACGACCTTCTCGGCGTTGACCACGATGACGAAATCGCCCGTGTCCATATGGGGCGCATAGGTCGGCTTGTGCTTGCCGCGCAGGACGTGGGCGACCTGCGAAGCCAGCCGGCCGAGGCAGAGGCCGTCGGCGTCCACGACGTGCCAGCGGCGCTCGATCTCGGCAATCTTCGGGCTGTAGGTCTTCTTCATGATCCCTGTTCCGTCGGAGTCTCCGCCGCGGAGGCCGAGGCGTACCCTGGCGCACGCACTCCACCCCCAGGCGCGAAGCGAAGGGGGGCGATCTTACGGGTCCGGCGATGGCTTGTCAACCCCCATCGGAACGGTGAGACCGTTCGCCCGACCCTGTATGCTGCCAGCATGACGACGCCAACGACGTCCCGCATTCTCGACGGCAAGGCGATCGCCGCGGCGATCCGCGCCGACGTCCAGGCCGAGGTGGAGCGGATGCTCGCCGCCGGCGGGCGTCAACCCAAGCTGCTCGCCTGCCTGGTGGGCGAGGACCCGGCCTCGCGCGCCTACGTGGCGTCGAAGACGCGGGCCTGCGAAGAGGCCGGCGTCGCCGGCGAGACCGTGAGCCTGCCGGCCGGCACCTCGCGCGACGAGCTCGCCGCGCGGGTGGAGGCCTGGAACCGGGACGACGCGGTCGACGGCATCCTGATCCAGCTCCCGCTGCCCGACCCGCTGCCGGAGCGCGAGATCCTCGACCTCGTCGACCCGGCGAAGGACGTCGACGGCTTCCATCCCGTCAACGTCGGGCGGATGTGGCTCGACCAGGACGCCCTGACGCCGGCCACGCCAACCGGCATCCTCGAGATGCTGCGCCGCGAGGCGATCCCGCTCAAGGGGTGCCACGCGGTGGTCGTGGGGCGCAGCGCCATCGTCGGCAAGCCGATGGCGGCGCTGCTCTTGCGCCAGCACTGCACGGTGACCGTGTGCCACTCGCGCACCCGCGACCTCGCCGCCGTCTGCCGCCAGGCCGACCTCTTGGTGGCCGCCGTCGGCCGCGCCGCGATCGTCGGCCCCGGCCACGTGAAGGAGGGCGCGGTGGTCATCGACGTCGGCATGAACCGGATCGACGACGGCGCCGAGGTCGAACGCCTCTACCCCGGCGACGCGGCGCGCCGCGAGAGCTTCGCCAGGCGCGGCTACGTCCTGACCGGCGACGTCGACTACGAGCGGGTACGGCCCAAGGCGTCGGCGATCACGCCGGTGCCCGGCGGCGTCGGGCCGCTGACGGTGGCGCAGGTGCTCGCCAACACGGTCAAGGCGTCGCGGCGGCGCCAGGGTCTCTGAGGATGGGCCGCTTCCTGGTGGGCCTGACCGGCGGGCTGGCGAGCGGCAAGTCGACGGTCGCCGGCCGGCTCGCCGACGCCGGCTTCCGGGTGCTGGACGCCGACGAGATCGTCGCCGAGCTCTACCGTCCGGACGCCCGCGGCGCCGCCGCCGTCGCCGAGCTCTTCGGCGGCGGCGTGCTGGCGGCGGGCGGCGGCGTCGACCGTCCGCGGCTCGCCGAGGTCGTCTTCGCCGACGCCGAGGCCCGCCGGCGTCTCGAGGCGGCCATCCACCCACTGGTGCGCGAGCGCTTCCGTGAGATCGCCGCCGAAGCCGACGGCGTCGTCGTCTACGAGGCGACGCTGCTCGTCGAGGCGGGACGCGCCGGCGAGTTCGACCTCGTGGTCTCGGTCGAGTCGCCGCCGGCGGCCCAGCTCGAGCGCGCCGTCGTCCGCGGCATGGACGCGGACGCGGCGCGGGCGCGGCTGGCGGTCCAGGGCGACGGCGAGCTGCGGCGGCGCGCCGCCCACCGGATCCTGTGGAACGACGGTTCGCTCGAGGACCTGCGCGTCAAGGTCGACGCGCTCGTCGACGAGCTGCGCCAGCGTTCCGGGTCCGCGGGTTGAAACCGCCGGATCCGGGTCCGGGGCGGGTCCGCGGGTTGAAACCCCCGGCTACCGGCTGTCGCCCTTCGGGCTCAAGACGTCGGGGGTGGCAAGCTCCTCCAACCCGCACGCGGGACTACCAGACGCTCAGGAACAACCTCCCGGCGTGAATTGCCGCAGGCCCAAGGCAGAGCCCAACCCGGAGGACACGATGACGACGATTCGGGCGATCTTGGAGAACGGAGCCATCCGGCCGCTGGAGGAGCTCCCTGCAGGCTGGCACGAAGGCCAAGCCCTCAGCGCCGAGGAGGAAGAGACCGACGTCGACGCCGAAGAGGTGACGGCATGGGCTCGCGAGATCGAGGCGGCCGCCGCGCAGATCCCGGAGTCGGAACATCGGCGATTCATCGAGTGGGCTACCTGACGATTCTCCGCGACGATCGCGCGAACAGGCAGGCTTATAGTACGATTACCGTCGACCACGGCGACAACGTGTCGCTAGCCAGGAGCCGAAGATGAGCGAGCTGACGGTGGAGTTGATCCGGGATCCCGAATTGGGCGGATTCACCGCCCGCCTCCCTGACATACCCGCCTACGGTGAAGGGGAGTCCGAGGAAGAGGCCATCAGCGACCTGAAGGCCGCCATCCAGGGCTACATCGAGGCCTTCGGGCTCGAGGATGCGCTCAGCCGCCTCGTGCAACCGATCCTCGTCCGTCAGATCGAGTGGAACCTGGCAGCCATGGCCCATGGGTGACCTGCCTCGCCCAACGGGTGGGGAGATGGTCCGATTCCTGAAGAGCCAGGCTTCACGCTGGTCAGGATTCGAGGCAGCCATCACTACATGGCGCGCGACGAGCTGCGGACCTAAGCCGTCGAACGATCTGCTAATCAGGGGCGCACCTCAACGACCTCCTGGCGCCCCTCGATACTTCTATCTGCACAGCCACCTCGATCGGTTCATACGGCGTCAGCGTTCCTTTGAATTCGCTTGTTATGCAATCTGTCCGTTCTTAGGAACGCCTTCCTTCCGGAACCCCAACGGGGTTCAATTCCAAAGCCCAGGGCAAGCGCAGCGCCGCCCTGGGTAGCGATCCGTTTCGATTCCGAACCCTGAGAGGGTTCTATAAGTGACTCCCTGGGCCAGTTGATTCCATGCATATCGTTTCGTCGAACTCCTGGATATACAACCCCGTTGGGGTTGGGATTGTGGCGGCGCCACGACCCAGGGTGGCGCGCTGCGCGCTTACCCTGGGCTTTGTCATGAAACCCCGTTGGGGTTTGTTGCTCCTTCGTCGCTTTGCGATCATCTCCGTTGAACTGCGCCTTGGGCGGTAATAGCCGCGAGGTTCAGTGGGCGAAGTATACACGATTCTGGCGCCGCAGGCCAGAGCCATCCCAGAGACCGCAGGGTCGGCGGCCGGCGGCCGGCCGACCTGCGGCGGCAGCCTCTCGAGGTAGACGAGGCGGCCGATCTTGCAGACCGGGCCCGGCGTCGGGGCGATGCCGGTCAGGCGCTCGAGGCGCTCCCGCCAAGTTTCGGGCTCGCCGTCACCGCCACCCTCAGAGGTGCCGGACCGTCCACGTGAATCGGGGATACGAAGGAGTACACGCTCTCGACGTAGCGAACCCATTCGAGCGCCTCCTTCGGAGCCGGCCCCCGAACGTGCTCCAGGTAGCGCCAGTTGATGAATCTCGCGGGCGCCGGCCCGACCCGCGACGCCACGTGGCGCACCCGGGTCCGATACTCGTCCGGGGCGAGGGCGCCCGACCAGGTCTTGAAGGCCCGGCGGAACTGCGGCGGGTCGGCGTAGCCCACGAGCTCGGCGATCACCGTGACCGACAGCGGCGTGTCGCGCAGGAGACGCGACGCCGTCTCCATGCGGGCCTCGAACAGGTACTGCCGCGGCGTGATCCCCATGTAGTGGCTGAACTCGCTGCGGTCCGCGTGGTAGGCGCCGACCTCGTCCTGCAACTGGTCCAGGCGATACTCCGGCGTCGTGACGTTGGCGCGCAGGTGGTCCACCATCGACCGCAGGCTCCGCGGTACCGAGACCTCGTAGGCGTCGAGCACGTCCAGGGTGGGCCGGGCGGCCCGTTCCAGGAGCTCGAACGCCTCCGCCATGTCCAGCGTCTCGGTCCTGGCGCGCAGGTCCGGAACTTCCGGGACCGCCCGCGGGTCGCCCCGCACCTCTTCCAGGTAGGCGTCCATCCGGCTCCCGAGCCAGCCCAGCTCGTTGTCGTCGTCGGAGGCCCGCCAGCGCAGGTGGCAGAGGTGGAAGGCGACGGAATGGGGCTCCAGGGCCCCGACGAGACATCTCCGGTCGATCGGCGCCTCGTAGAGCAGAGGGCTCGTCAACGGCCGGCCGTCGACCATGAGCCGGGGGCCGCTGACGTGGGCGCCGCGGTTCTGGCTGCGCCAGTGACGGCGCTCCGCCGTGGGTGAGCGTCCCATGAGCTTGTCGAAGGTGTAGTTGAAGCTGAAGGTGTTGGGATAGCCCACGGCCTTGGCGATGGCGGGGATCGTGGCCTCCGTGTAGTCGAGGAGGAAGAGGGCCACCTCGATGCGACGGACGCGGACGTAGAGGTTGAGGGTGGCCCTGAAGACCTCCCGGAAGCTCTCGCGCACCTTCTTGGACGGGCTCAGCGAGCCGGCCTTGAAGCGCGGGTCGAGGAGCTTGGCGTCGATGACGCGGAGGACCTCGGCGGCGTCGGGGCTCACTCGCTGCTGGTCCAGGCGGATCCGTTCGTGGATGACCTCGACGGCCATCTCCAGGTGCTTCTCCACGGCGTCGGCCTCCTTCGGAGCCGCCCCTCAGCTCGATCGAATCCTGGCATGGCCGGAGGACCGCCGTCAAAGTGAGATCCCCTCGAATCGGGAGAGCGGCCAAGTTTTTTAAGACAGAAATGCTCCCCGGACGGCGCTCAGACCTCCCTATCATGGCCTCCGACCGGCACGGCTGACGCGCCGGCGGCATGCGGAAGCCGCCGTCGTCGAAGCCGGGCCGAGGCCCGAAGAAAGGAGGTGAAACGGACCCTGTTACCGCCGCGGGTCCCGTGGGCTCGCGGCCACCCATTCACGACTTGAAAGGAGAAATCTGTCATGGCGTACTTCACCATGAACAAGGCCGCCGACTCGGGACTCTTCGTCGTCGAGTCGATACGGCAGCACAAGGACACGGTCCACGAGAGATTCGTGGAGCTGTGGTCAGAGAAGCGACCCGGCGAAACGCCGCCCAACGTCGGCGCTCTGCTGGGCTTCATGGCCGACGACCTGGACGAGGACCGGGTCGAGATGGTCGAGAGCCTGGGGACCTACCTCAACGAGAGCTCGGCGAACGAGGTTTCCAACTTGGAGCGCGGCGACGCCGTGCAGGACATGAGGAACTGGTATCGACACGCTCGCGGCGCCTGTCTCAACGTCTGCACCGAGGAGAAGACCAGAGAGATGGGTTTCGACCTGGTGACCGAGCAACACCCGTGGCGCCTGGAGCGCCAGACCCAGCGGGCGATCAGCGTCTTCAAGGGGCTCGACCCCGAGGCGAAGATCGAGACCACCGATCCCGAGAAGCAAGAAGTGGCTCCGACCCACGGCTACGTCGTCCGCGTGCTGGAGCCTCCCCATGCCCGCCTGGTCAAAATCCTCGGCGACTGGATCGGCCAGCGTCGGGGTACCGGGACGGCGTTGATCCGCAAGGACGCTGCCTTGGCGTCCTTCCAGAGGAAGTTCTCGATCTACGCCAAGTGTAGCGAGATGCTCTACCGGTGGGTCGGCCTCGAGGAAGAGGCTAGACGCATCAAGCCGTCGACGCGCCGGCCCGGCCAGCGCGCCGAGGACGACGGTAGCTCGGAGTCTCCGGACGCCGGGCCTCCTAGCGACGCCGACGCGAGCAGCGGCGAGGCCACGAGCGGCTCTGCTCCGGCGGCGCCGGCGCCGGCCGATCCGTGACCTTCCTCGGACGGTGATCTTCCTCGGACAGTGATCTCCGCGGACGGCGCCTCGGGCGCCGTCCGCCTCGGGACCCGCGGTATCCGACCGCGGGTCCCTTTTTTCGGCACCGCCAAGAAGTCGTCTGGCGAAATCGGCTTTCTATTCTCGAGGCCAAGACGGCGAGAAAAATTCCCCCGAGCCGGCTTTGGCGGCCAAACGCGGGCGATTTCGTCCCCAGGAACAGGATTGGCGGCCAAGAGAGCCCGGGAATTTGCCCGGAGCCGGCTTTGGCCGCCAAGAGGACTCGAAGATTCGCCCCGAGCCGGCTTTGGCGGCCAAACGCGGGCGATTTCGTCC
>Ga0299906_10004245_pt1 | contig 11760 bp, 8 predicted proteins | sample RVTome_14_FD_200259 | JGI IMG/M metagenome (GOLD analysis project Ga0299906, IMG submission 200259) | Soil microbial communities from uranium-contaminated site in the Upper Colorado River Basin, Wyoming, United States - RVT145D125 (version 2) ... | reverse complement strand
ACACGGCGAAACAGCCGCCGTCGATGTGGCTGTATGAGCAAGCCGATGAATCGTTGTACGCCGCCAAACACGCCGGTCGTAATCGCATCTCGGTCGCCGCCGCCGGTTGACGCGGCGAATACAAGCCGCGACCCCGCGGCGCATCGGTGGGTGCATGCACGTGGCGTTGAAAGCGCACGCGCCCGCCGGTCAGCGGTTGGGTTAGACCTTCGCCGCCACGCCGTTTCGATGCACCGTAAAGACCAGCACCGCCTCGATCGGTTTTCCCGGCCACAGCCAACGCAACCCATCCGAATAAAGACGGAGTTGCGGCGTGTAGCGTTCCACCAGCGTCGGAATCTCGGAGGCGTCGACGCGATGCGTCTTGTAATCGATCAGCAGCAAGCCTTCATCACGTATCACGAGACGATCGATCACGCCGGTGACGTCGCGCCCGTCGGCGCGGTAGAGCACCGCGACCTCGTTGCGCGCTTCCTTGAATTGTGTCGGGTCGAAGAAACGGCGTAAGTCGGGAGCGTCGACGACGGCGCACGCTTCGTTCCAGTACTCGGTCAATCGATCGTTGTCCACGTCGGCCGCGAACTCGCGCCAAGCCCGGCGCTTCGCGCGGGCGCGGTCCGCGCCGCCGGCGGTCAAGCGCTCGAGCATGCGGTGGATCACGATGCCGCGTTGTTTCGCGGCGGACAGTACCGCCAGATCGACGCCGGACGGCAATACGTTTTCATCGGCGTCCTCGAGTGATTCGCGTTCGGGCGGCGCGCGGGGTATCGCGAACGGCTGGGTGAGCGCCGGATCGACGGAGACCCCCGCGCGTACGGACGGGGACGCGCCCGGAAGCGGTGGTGGCAGGCCGTGAGTAACGACGCCGCATACGTTGATGGGCTCTCCGGACGCGGGATCGGTGATTGTTTTCAACCGCGCTTCGGACTTCGCCGCGTCGCCGCTTGCGCGCGCGACGTCGAGGCGGCGCTCGATGTGACCGTACCAACCGCGGCTGATGTCGCCGGCGGGGCCGGGCGCGTCGCCTTTTCGCCGGCCGGTTTCGCAGCCGGAGACGAACAATAACTGCTGCGCACGGGTTAGCGCGACATAGAGGAGATTCGATTCTTCCTGGAATCCCGCCGCCGCGCGGCGCTGTACGACCTCGGACGTGCAACTATCGGCGTCGCTTTTACGCGCGAGTAAAATAAAATTATTCGGCCGGTCTTGGTCGATCGGCCACTCGACGAGCGCATCGGCGCCGCGCTCGACGACGCTCGTATCGCGCGCGGCGTCGACCAAAAACACGACGGGACTTTCCAAACCCTTGGCGGCATGAATCGTCATGATCCGAACTTGCTCGCCGGTTTCCTCCGCGCCCGCGTCGAGTGACTCGCTGTCTTCGCCGGTCAGAACGTCGAGACGCGCCAAGAAGCGGGCGAGACTCGGGAAGCGGCCGCCGTCGGCGTCGAGCGCCAGATCGAGCAGGCGCGTGAGGTTGGCCGCGACGCGTTGCCGCAGGTGCGTGGGCGCCGCGGCTGCATAGCGCTCGGGAACATTGGCCTCGAAATAGACGCGGTCGAGGAGATCGTGCACCGGAACGCGGTCGGCCAGTTCGCGCCACGACGCGAGCAATCGCGCCGCGCGCGCCAGCGGGGTAAGCGAATCTTGTTCCGGGTTGCGCCCGATAAGCCGCTGATACCACGTCGCGTCCGAATCGAGATTGGCGAGTACGAGTAAATCATGGTCCGTGGCGGCGAAAATCGGCGAGCGCAGCACGGTCGCGAGCGCAACGTTGTCCCACGGCGAGATCAGCAACCGCAGCAAGGCCAGGATATCGCGCACTTCCAGGCATTCGAGAAACGTGCCGCGGCCGGCACCGACGTAGGGGATGCCCGCGCGCCGCAACGCCGCTTCGTAAGCGGACGCATAGGTGCGGTAACGCAACAGAATCATGATGTCGCCGTAGCCGAGCGCGCGGACCTCGCGCTTGCGGAAGATCGGGCGGCCGATGAGCGAGCGGATCTCGGCGGCGACCATGTCGCCTTCGCGCTCACGGCGTTTGTCCTCCGCGATCACGCGCGGCTCGGCAAGCGGGTCGCGAAAATCGGGCGAAATCGTTTCTTTCGGATCTCGCAGGATGAGCGGCAGCAACTCCGCATGGCCCCAGAGTTCCTGGCGATACGTCTCGTGCGTACGGAAGTCTTTCAGGCGGTGTTCACCGTTCGCCGTCGGCGCATCGACCGCCGCCTTGTCGAACACCAAATTGACGAAGCGCACGACCGCGGGCGACGAGCGCCACGAGATATGCTGGTCGTAGACTTGGGCGCGGGTGTGTTCGGCAAGCCAGTCGCGCGCGAGCGTGAACAGTTTCGGATCGGCGCGGCGGAAGCGGTAAATCGACTGCTTTTCATCGCCGACCAGGAACACGCTGCGGTCGCGCTCGCCGGAACCGGCGGCCATCTCTTGCAGGAGCGGCAGCAGCAGGCGCCACTGGGTCGGGTTTGTGTCCTGGAATTCGTCGACCAGCAGATGGTCGATGCGCCGATCGAGCTTGTACTGCACCCACTCGGCGTGCTGGCTCTGATTGAGCATCCGGTAGGCGAACCACTCGAGGTCGGTGAAGTCGAGCGCGCCCGCGGTGCGCTTTTCTTCCTGAAAATGATACAGCAGGCGAGCGCCCACGATGCACCAGTCGCGGGTGCGCCGCCAGGTGGCATGGCGCTTGCGGCGGTCGGTCGTTTGTTCGAAGCAGTCGAGAAGCGTTTCGCGTCGGCGGGTCAGCGTTTCCGCCGCGTCGGGACCGAGCTTCTTGGCGAAGTCGTTGGGTATCCGAAAGGCGCGCGGGTTGTTCTCTTTCGTGTACAGCGCTTCGTGCATCAACCGATAAAAGTCAGCTCCCTCGACGGTCGTCAGCGCTTGTTCGAGACCGGCGCGCAGCGGCGCGAGACTGGGCGGTGTATCCGGTGCGATGCCGGCGATCACGCCTCGCGCCAGTGCATGGACCTCCGTGTCGTGCGCGAATGTATCCAGAACGTCGACGGTCGGATCGATCCGCAGCGTGTCCTGGAGGCGCTGCGCGGCGTAGGCGACGGGATCGGCTTCGTTTTCCGTGTAGGCCCACCAATCGTTGCGATGGCTCAGGAATTCATGCAGCGCTTTGCGCGTGTTCTCAAGGCCCCCGAGATCTTGCAGAAGCCGATCCATGGCGGCGATCAGCGCGTCGTCGCGGCCGCAAAGATCGCGATCCAGCGCACGCCACGCGGCCGCTTCGATCTCCGCGGCTTGATCGATCACTTCGAACGACGGCGGCACGCCGGCTTCGAACGCGAAGCGCGAAAGCAGCTCCTGGCAGAAGGCGTGGAAGGTCGTCGCGCGCAGCTCGTGCGGTGCGACGAGAAGCTGTTCATAGAGGCGGCGCGCGCGCGACGCGGTCTCGCGGTTCGGGTCGACGCCGATCGCGTCGAGTGCTTCGCGCAGTTTCGCGTCGGAGGCATCGCACAGTTCCAGCAAGCGTTCGTCAACGCGCAGACGCATCTCGCCGGCGGCTTTGCGGGTGAACGTGATGGCGAGTATGGACGATGGTTTCACGTCGTCGAGCAGCAATCGAACGATGCGACTCACCAGCAGCCAGGTCTTGCCGGTGCCGGCGGCGGCGTGCACGACCGCGTTGCGGCGCGGATCGATGGCGGGGAGGGCGTTGTCGACGTGAAGCGGCATTAGTCGCTTGAAGTCGGAAAGAGATCCAGTTGTTCGCGAGTGCGTGCATCCGTTCGCTCGTCGATTTCGTCCGGCGGCGGCGAACGGAGAGGGATCGACCACATCTGCTTGCGACACAATCCTTCGTAGCGGCAAAAGCGGCACGTCTCCGGGTCGCCCCACGCCGTTAACGGCGCGCCCTTATCGATGTTTTCGATCAGCGCGCGCAGCCGCCGTTCGAGCATTCGGACCAAATTTGAAAGCGCCTCCTCCTTTACGTCGACGTTCGTTTTGATAGCGTCTCTTTCAAACTTTGCGTATAAGACCTCCGTGATTTCGCCGGGATGAAGCAGCGCATAGAACGGAAGCTGCGCGTGCTCGCCGGACAGAACGGTCTCCGACGTTGGAATCGAGCCGGTCTTGTAGTCGATGATCGCAAGCCCGTTCGGCCCGCGATCGATGCGGTCCGCGCGGCCTTTGAGCGTCAGCGTGCGGTTGCCGACGGTCAACTCGCGTTCGAGCGCTTTCTCGGTCGCTTCCACTTGCCAATCGCGCGTCCGTTGCTCTTGCCAGTCGATGTAGGTCGCAACGAGATTTTCCCAGCGGAAATACCAGCCGCGCGTATTCAGGCGCTTGTCGGTGTCGTAGCCGAACACGCGCCGGCCGAGTTCACGCAGCAACTCCACCGCGTGCGCGCGATTCGCCGGCCCGACGACGCCGCCGCTCCACGGGCCGGGTAGTCCTTTCACGCCGGTGTGAAACGCGTGCAGGATGCGATGTACGTTTTCGCCGTAGTCGGCCTTCTCCATTTCGTCACGCACGTCGTCGAGCGAGCGCAGGCCGAGACCGTCGACAACGTAGAATTGATACGGACAATCGAGCAGGCGCTGGTGCGCGCCGGCCGACATGACGGGCGGGATACGCGCGCCCGGCAGAGGAGGCGCCGGCACCTCCGCGGCGTGCGGCAGCGGCGATCCGTCGCGGCGATACAGTGCCGTCTCTTGCGTCGCGAGAAGGCGGCGCAGCCCGGCGTCCTCCGGCGCGGTACCGTAGGCGAGGCGATGAAACGCCAGCAGGCGTTCGGTCCAAGGACTCGGAAGGATGGCTTCGGCGTTTTCCGCTTGGCGCCACGTCAATAGGACACGCGGCGCGGCTTCAAGCAGACGGCGAAAATCATGAAGCGGTGCGCGCAGGCGGTCCTCGCGGGTCGGCAGACCAAGGCGCGCGCGCACGCCGTCGTTGAAGAAGGGCGAATTGCTCAGCGCGCCCGGAAGATGGTCGCGCGTGCAGCCGGCGATGACAAGTGCGTCGAAGCGGCGGCATCGGCTTTCGGCGAGATCGAGCAGATCGACGCCGTTCTCCGGCAGCGGTGAACGGAACCGGCGCCGCTCGAGTTCGCGCTGCAGCCAGAAGTGAAACTCGTTCCACGTCAGGCGCACGCCGCGTGCGCCAAGCGTGCCTCGATTCGGGCGCAGCACCGCGAGCAGTTGGTTGCCGGCGGCGTCTGCGCTCAAGCCCGCCGCCAGCCCCGTCCGTTCAAGGCTGTTATTGAGCGCGGAGAGATGATCGGATGCGGGTCGCGATGTCCGGACGTTTAGCCGCTTCACCAGCGGCTCGGCCGCCGTCGTCAAACGCTCGAGCATGTCGAGCAAGACGGCGTCGGCGACGGTAAGCGTCGCGCGGCTCGAGCGGATAATGCGCCGGTAACGATCGAGCCCGCTGCTAACGTTGTACGTCCGAATGATTTGTTCTTCGAAGCAGTGAACGGTGTTTTCCAGTTCCGCTTTCGGAAACCCCAGCGTTACGAACGGCGACTTGAGAAAGTCGAGCAGCGGCGCGTGCGCGAAATCCTGCTCGACGCATTCGACCCAGCGCATCACCGCCGTCGCGGCGCTGGTGGTGGACAGCGCCCACCCGGCGGTGTCGCGCAGGCCGAGGTTCGCGCGCTCCAGCAACGCGCGCACACGACGCGCGAGCTTGCGATCGGGCGTGACGATTCCGATACTGCCGACGCCTTCGGCGTGCCAGCGGCGCACGGCGAGATCAACCGCGCGCGCTTCCTGTTCGAAGTCGGTCGCGGCGTAGACGCGCAGCCGCTCCGTTGCCTGTTCTTGAACGACCTCGGCGGCGAATGCACGAGCGCGCGCGCCGATGTCGGTGTCATCGGCGTATACGGATTCGATGAAACGGTTGAATGGCGAAGCCGGTTCGGCCGGCGCGGGCACCGGGGCGTCGAGCATTTCGTAGCAGCGGCGAATCGCGCCGTCCGGGTGATAGCCGCCGGTTCGAACGCCGCCGTGCAGCAACACGGTGGCCCGCCGCGCGTGCTGCAAGGGTTTCAACCAATCGGCTTCCGCGCCGGATAGGTTAACCGGCCCCACCACATATATATGGTATGCGCCGCCGTCCGGTTGTCGGCTGTTCGCCAGCAAGAGCCGTCGCCGTAGCGCTCGGTCCTGTAGCCGGTGATTCCGCAGATGTGTATTCCACGCCCGCCAAAGCGTATGCACGAGGTTCGCCTCGTCGTACAGCGGCGCAATGGGTTCACGCAGTCCGTAGCCTTGGCGCAGATCGACGGCGAACCGCTCGACATCGGGCGGAACCGCCGGATAGTGCGCGTTCAGTTCATCGAACAGCGCCAGCAAACTGTCCACCAACGGCCAGGTGCCGTAGCGCTCGCGCAGCGCCGCGTGCGATTGCAGGGCTTCGAGCAACAGCAGATCGCGTTCGGGCTCATCGACCAGCCCGCCGGAATCGTCCGCGTCCAATTGCAGCCAACTGTCGAGGGTGCCGCACCACGGCGCGAGCACGCCGCCATGCCCGCGGTGCCGCGCGGCCGACAGCAAGACGCCGCGGAACCGCGGAACGGCGCCGGGGTGCGGGAACAGAACGACCTGCGGGCTTAAGTCGGGAAGTTCGCGCCGATGCCGATCGAGCATCAGCGCGGCAAGAGTTTCTAACGGATCGGATTCGTACGGGACAAGAACGACGGACTCAGCGTTCAAGGTGCTCGATCTTGTTCGGCTTGTTTTCCCATTCGGCGGCGTCCGGTGGGGCGTCCTTCTTCTCGGTGATCACCGGCCAGCCCTTTGCCAGCTCGGCGTTGAGTTTCAGGAACTGCTTCAGATCTTCCGGGACGTCATCCTCGGCGTAAATCGCATTCACCGGACATTCGGGCACGCACAGCGTGCAATCGATGCACTCGTCCGGATCGATGACCAAAAAGTTCGGTCCCTCGTGAAAACAATCGACGGGACAGACTTCGACACAATCGGTGTATTTGCATTTGATGCAATTGTCGGTGACAACGTAGGTCATCGTGCTTGCTCCAACAGAATTTCGAATCGGGTGAGGGCGTAATGATACACGGTGGCGTGCAGAAAGTGGAAATGCAGAGACGCCTTCCACCGCCGCCATGTGAACAATGCGTCGCTCGATGTGATGCGGCGGGACGATTGCGCGACGCGACATCCCATCATGCGGGCGCGCGACGTTTGGCTTGCGGGACCACCCGGTGTCCCCGTCGGGAAACGTCCGACGCGTCGCGCCCTCCCAGAAGAAATGCCAACGCATGGGTCGGTTCCCCGGAGCGATACCAGAGAAAAAAATGTAAGCCGCCGAGGGTGTTAGGTCGAAAGAATGTCGCGAGAGCGGGCTTGGCAGAGGCGACCGACGCATGTGCTAGGCTTTTTAGGACAGGCAGCACCTGGTATTCGGCAGAGATTCTTCGGAACACTCGATTCGTGTTTAGCCCGGTCCTCTCGATTCCCGAACACTGCGTCTCCGCATGGGTCGCCGAAACGGACCCGAAGCATGCAAGCGCCTGGCTCGCCGCGCTGCCGTTGGCGAACAGCGCCGAGTCGGCGCGCGAAATCTATCAAGCGCTGTACACCGTGAACCGTCTGGACCTGCGGCTCGCGAATCGGCTGGAATTGATGGCGCTGTACAGCGGCGCGGTCGCGGCGGTGTGCCAGGGCCTGCAGCCCCACTTGGCGCACGAGGCGCCGCCGCTCGGACCGAAGAAACGCCAACTCGCGGAGTTTATACGCCGGTTGCATATCGAGATGGCGTATGGCTATAAGTGTTGCCTGCGCGACTTGAACCGGACGCGCTTGACGCTGCGACGCAAGGGGCGCTCGGCCGTTTGCGTTGAACGGGCGCTGTATCACTTAAGCGAAGTGATGCTGCGCTCCTACGTGGTCTATCTGCCGTACCCAGCCGGTACGTGGCGCGAAATTCACGAACTGTTCCGTTTGGCCGAATCCATCGGTATCGCCGAGGGGTCGGTCGCGGAGACGGCGCGTGAGGGCGCGGGCGAAACGCCGATCACGGAGCGCTATATGCGCACGCTGCTGTTGGGGTTGACGAATCCGTACCAGCTTCCGCACGGTGCCGCGCAACAGGTCGACGCGTTTCTTGCGCGCTGGGCGGCGCAAGCGCGAATCGCCGCGCCGGCCGAGCACGCCGACCCGACCGGGCGTTTTCGGATCGATCCCGAGACGGACGCGTCGCCGGTACCCCTGGGCAAGAGCGGACAGTCCTTCGAAAAGAGCGCTTACGTCTTGGATGTGCGCACGTTGTTGAACACCGTGCGAACCTTCGTGCTGCGGCTGGAAAAGGGCGAACCGATGGAAAAGCTCGGTCTCGGGATCGACTGCCTCGATAGCACCGGCATCGATCTTCTGCAGCGCATGGTTCGTTCCTGGGGCGAGACCGCCCATCGGCGCTACGCGCGGCGGCAACAGAGCAGCAACGTATTTGTTTGTGGCGGCCTGAACGCCGTGCACTATTTTGCCAACGGTCAGCGCCGCTTCGCGGACTACGTCGGTGCGATCGACCCGATCCCCGTGGCACCGCGAAAGCGCGCCGATGCGGATGACGAGACCTTCATTGATTTGGACAACGTTCCGCGGAAGCACGGCGAAGGCGGTTCAAACTCGGTGGCGGTCACGACACCGACCATCGAGTCGCATCGCGTGAATCGCTGGCACCTGCGCGATATCGGTCCGCAGGGAATGTCGCTGAATCGCTACGGCGATGCGCTCGCACCGGTTCGGGTCGGCGACTTGATCGGCGTGCAGCAAGCGACCGATCTCGGACGCTGGCGCGTGAGCGTGATTCGTTGGGTCAAGACACCGGAGGTCAACAGCGTTGAAATGGGCGTCGAGATGCTGGCTGGCGGCGTTTCGGCGGCGTTGCTGCGGCGACTCGACGGAACCAACGATCCCAAGAATATTCTTCCCGCGCTGCTGCTGCCGGCAACCGAGATCACGAAGCATCCGCCCACGCTGGTTCTGACGCGCGGTGCTTGTCAGATGGGTGACGTCGTTGAATTGATGGATGAGGATTCCGAGCCGCGACAGGTGCGGATCCTGCGGCTGCTGGAACGCACCGGGTCGTTCGAACAGGTCGTTTACGGAGAAATCGTGGCGCCGACCTTGCGCCGCTGAGCGGGCGGATTCCTAGCCGCCGCCGGTACGCGTGTTTTCCCAGTCCGGCGGTAGACACGCGGCGGTATGTTTCAGCAGTTCCGCGTAGATCTTCGGATTGCCGGCAACCAGGAGACCGGAGTCGAGATGCGCCTGTCCGCCGACCGGATCGCCGACCATGCCGCCGGCTTCTTCGATCAATAAACATCCCGCCGCCATGTCCCAGATCTTCAATCCGAACTCCCAAAAAGCGTCGAAGCGTCCGCAAGCGACGTGCGCCAAGTCGAGCGCGGCGGAGCCGGCGCGGCGTACGCCGCTGGTTTCGCCGGCGACGCGGCGAAACACGGCGATCCACGATTCGAGATACGCTTCGGATTTGAACGGGAAACCGGTCGCCAGCAGCGATCGCTTGAAATCGTGTGTCTGGCTGACGCGAATGCGCCGGTCGTTCAGATGTGCGCCCTGGCCGCGCGTCGCGGTAAAAAGTTCGTTGCGCATCGGATCGAACACGACCGCCTGTTCCAGCCGTCCCTTGTGTTGCAGCGCGATCGAGACGCCGTACTGCGGATAGCCGTGGATGAAATTCGTGGTACCGTCGAGTGGATCGACGATCCAGCAATAGTCATCGCTCATGGTGCCGCCGCTTTCCTCCGCCAGAATCGCATAATTCGGATACGCGCGCCGCAGGATGTCGATGATTTCAGCTTCCGCCAAGCGATCGACCTCGGTCACGAAGTCGTTGCGCCCCTTGGATTCAACCGTGAATCGATCGATGCGGTCGGCGTTACGCACCAGAATGCTGCCCGCGCGGCGAGCGGCCTTGACCGCGATGTTCAGCATGGGGTGCATGACAATAGCTCTAGAGAATGACGCGAAGGCGGCGGATTGTATAAGCTGCGGATTCCCGTTAAAAGGCAAGTTCACGCGTTGACCGCCGCTAACATGAATCCGCTGCAATCCGTTCGCGCCGTACTCATCCGGCCCTCGCATCCGGGCAACATCGGGGGGACGGCGCGCGCGCTGAAAAATATGGGTATCGGGCGCCTCTATCTGGTCGCGCCGGCCGACCACCGAGACAGCGAAGCGATCGCGCGCGCGGCCGATGCGGCCGACGTATTGGAACGCGCCACGGTGTGCGCGACGCTGGACGAGGCGATCGGCGATTGCCATTTCGTGGTCGGAACGACCGCGCGCAATCGCCGCATTGAGTGGCCGATGGTCGACCCGCGCGAAGGGGCGGCGACGCTGGTCGAGCAGGCGCGGCGCGGACCCGCGGCCGTGCTCTTCGGCCAGGAGCGATCCGGACTGACGAATGAGGTGTTGGATCGCTGTCACCGGGTGATGTATATCCCGTCGAGCTCCGACTATCCGGCGCTCAATCTGGTGTGTGCCGTTCAGATCGTGGCGTATGAGATTTATCGCTTCGCGGTCGAGCGTAAGCCGGCGGCGACGCCCACGGATCCGCCCGTAACCGACGCGGAAATGAGCCGGTTCTACCGTCATCTCGAAGAGGTGCTTACGGAAATCGATTTTCTCGATCCAAAGAATCCACGGCTGTTGCAGAGGCGGCTGCATCGACTGTTCAATCGCGCGCAACCGGATCAAAACGAAATGAACATTCTGCGTGGAGTGTTGAAACAATTTCAGGTCACCCTGCGGAAACCGCGCCGGGGAAGCGATGAAGAGTCGGAGAAGCCGCGCTAAAGTGGCCCGAATTGAGCTGTCGATTCGTCCGAGGGCGACCCCGATCGCGCTTGTATTCGGACCAGGTGAACCCAATCAATAGTTGACTGAATTAATCGGGCATGTAAAATATAGGTTATCTAAGGCAATACCTGAGCCGACATCATGAAGCTGACAACAAAGGGACGTTATGCCGTAACGGCGATGCTGGATCTGGCCTTGCACTACGACAAGGGCTCGGTGACTTTATCCGACATCGCCCGCCGTCAAGGAATTTCGCTCTCTTATCTTGAGCAGTTGTTCGCGAAGTTGCGTCGCTCCGGGCTGGTAGAAAGTATTCGCGGACCCGGCGGCGGTTACAACCTGGCCAAGCTACCCGCGCAGATTTCCGTCGCCCAGATTATTGTGGCGATCAACGAGAATATCGACGCGACCCGCTGCGGCGGCGAGCGTAATTGCCAGGGCGATGAGCCGTGTTTGACGCATCAACTGTGGGAAGAGTTGAGCGGTCAGATCTATCAATTCTTGAGTGGAATAACGCTCGGGGAGTTGGTGCAGCGACCGCACGTCCGGCAGGTCGCGACGCGGCAGCAAGTGCAGTCGCGGATTGCGACGCCGGTGCGCGAGGTGGTGTAAATGGCGATCACGCTGACTGAACGAGCCGTAACGCGCGCGAAGAACCATTTGGCGAAGTATTCACCGAATGCGGTGTTGCGTTTAGGCGTGAAGCCGACGGGTTGTTCCGGAAATGCTTACCTTGTCGAGTTCGCCGACGCCGCAGGCCCCGACGATCAGGTTTTTGAAAGTGACGGCGTGCGTATCGTGGTTGACCGAAAGAGCCTGGCGTTTCTCGATGGAACCGAAATCGACTATGCGCGCGAAGGACTGAACGAAGGTTTTCGCTTCAAGAACCCCAACGAAAAAGCCCGTTGCGGATGCGGTGAAAGCTTCACCGTTTAGGCAATGAGAC
>Ga0299906_10004244_pt1 | contig 11760 bp, 11 predicted proteins | sample RVTome_14_FD_200259 | JGI IMG/M metagenome (GOLD analysis project Ga0299906, IMG submission 200259) | Soil microbial communities from uranium-contaminated site in the Upper Colorado River Basin, Wyoming, United States - RVT145D125 (version 2) ... | reverse complement strand
AGGTCCGAGTAGAGCGCGTCCTCGTAGAGCCGCTCGACGAACGCCGCGTAGGGCAGAACGTCCGGCGTCTCCCAGGCTTCCCGGCCGGCGACGAGCTGCCCACGATCGAACTCGGCGCCGAGCGCCTGCGCCAGGCGGCGGTTGGGCGTGACGACGGTGATTCCCGCCGCGTGTCCGGCGGCGAGGCGGGCGAAGAGCTCGTCCTTGGCGAGCTCGGGCAGCGCGGCCGACATCCCCGCCGATGATAGGTCACGCGCCGCGCGCGCGGCGGGTGAGCTCAGCGGTGCGCCGATTGCGCGGTCCTCGTGGCCGGTTCCGGCGGGCGATCCGGCTCGGCGCCGAAGAGCCCGACCAGCACGATCGCGAGAATCCCGGCGATCACCACCGCTCGGTCCCCGAGCGACGACTGCGGTTCCATCTGCCGTGCTCCCTGCGAATAGGTGCAGGGAGTATGCGGGGGGTGGTGGCTCAGGGGACGAGCCTGTGGACGACCTAGTACCGCTTCAGCGCCGCCGCCAGCTGCTCCTTCACCGCCGCGCGCAGGCTCGCCGGCTCGAGCACCTCGACGTGCGGCCCGTGCCGCAGGATGTCCATCGCGAGCTCGCGGTGGTCGGAGAACGGCAGCTCGAGGAGATAGCTGCCGTCGCGCTCGAAGCGCCCCTGCTGCTGCGGATGCCACTGTTCGGCCGACACCCAGCGCGCCCGCTCGGGCGTGAAGCGCAGCTGCGCCCAGGCGGTCTTGCGCCCGGAGAAGATTCCGTAGCCCGCCGCCAGCACCTCGTCGAGCTCGCGATCCGGGACGCTCCGCGCCTTCTGGTCGAGCAGCTGCGCCGACTGGATCGCGTCGACCGCGAAGCTGCGCACGTCCTGGCGCAGGTGGCACCAGGCGTCGCAGTACCAGTTCTCGCGGTAGTGCACCAGCCGCTGCGGGCTGATGTCCCGTTCGGTACGCTCGTTCGAGCCGCGGCTCACGTAGACGATGTGCAGCCGGCGCCGGTCCAGGACCGCGCTGGCGACGAGCTCGAACTGCGGCAGGGCGAGGCGGCGCGCGCCGAGGTGGATGATCCGGATCCGGCGCTCGACCTCCTCCGCGGAGTGCTCGCCGCTCCCGAGCAGGGCGCGCAGCCGCGCGAGCAGCGGCTCCACGTGCGGCTCGAGCAGGCCCGGCTGCAGATCGGCGAGCAGATGCTGCATCGTGAGGAGCGCCCGGATCTCCGAGGGGTTGAACCAGAGTCCCGGGAGCTGGTAGCGACCCGCTTCCGCGGCATCGCCCGCGAAGCGATAGCCGCGACGTTCGCGGTCCCACTCGATCGGCGCATTGAGGCGGTCGCGCATGTACTCGAGGTCGCGCTTGAACGTCGCGCGCGACACGCCGAGCGCGTCGAGGAACTCGCTGATCCTCACCGCCTCGCGCGCGGCGAGCAGCTGGTGGATCTTGTAGAAGCGTTCGGTGCGATCCATCGCGCTGACGGGTTCCCGACGGGATTGTTACACGCCGTCAACTGGTGGGAACTCTTCCTCGCTCGGCCACCGAAACACTGGCCGATCGAAAACCATTGTCACACCGGCGCTTGGGCCCTTGCGCAGCGTGGCATGGTGGCGCCGGGTTCGCGCGTGATGTGCGCTGCCGGTGTCCCCCCTCCCATCAGGAGCCGGCGACGAAGCGTGCGGATTCTGAGTTTTCCCCTGCGGCAAGCGTTTGGGCCGGGTTCCCCCCCGGCCCTTTCTTTTTTCCTCAGGGCGCGAACTCGCGGAGCAGCTTGCCGGCACGGGGCGCGGACGGGATCGGCCCGCGTTCGTCGGCCACCCGCTCGCCGTTGACCCAAACCCCGTGCACCCCGATCGAGGAGGTCACGAGCCGCGGGGCGCCGGCCGGCAGATCGAAGACCCGCTGCTTCGGACCGCGGTTCACGGTGGCCGGATCGAAGAGAAACAGATCGGCGGCACAGCCCTCTTCCAGCCGCCCCCGGCCGGCAATACCGAACACCCGCGCCGGATCGCTCGTCAGCTTCCTGACGCCCTCGGCGAGCGACAGCACGCCCCGTTCGCGGACCCAGTGGCCGAGGAGGTGCAATCCGAACCCCGCGTCGTTGAAGAACGTGAGGTGCGCACCCGCGTCCGACAGCGAGACCAGGCTGTACGGGTGGCGGATCATCCGGCCGACGGCGTCCTCGTCGGAGTTGAGCAGCAGCGCGGCAAACACCGTCGCCAGGTCCTCGGCCAGCGCGAGGTCGAGCAGCGCATCGAGCGGGTCCTTGGCCTGCTCCCGGCCGATGTCGGCAAACGACCGGCTCTCGAGCGCGCGGTTGGCGGCCGACGCCGCCTCGACCACCTGGACCTTGTCCCATTCGCCGCTGAAGAGGCGGAACACCGCCGGCTGCGCGAGCTCGGCCCGGATCGCGCGCCGGAACGCGGGGTCGGCGATCGCGCGCTTGAACGCCTCGCCCTTCAGGCCCAGCGCCGGCTTCCACGCCGCCAGCCCCTCGAACGGGTACGGCGCCTCCAGCGTGAAGTCCATGGTGAGCGGGCAACACGAGATCGACCCGACGAGCCGCCGCCCGCGGGCGTTCGCCGCCGCGATCTCGTCGAGATCGCGAAACACGGCGTCGGGATTGGTGCTGCTGTGGAGGAGCGCCGCGATCACCGCCGGACGGCCGTTCCGCGCCGCGATCTCCTCGAGGAAGCTGACCTGCGTGTGGCCGCCCTTGGTGAGCATGAAGAGGCCCGTGCCCCGGACCGCCCCCGTGAGCGCGAAGAGCTCCGCGTCGTCGGCGAGGCGGGAGGGCATCGGCATGCCGCCGTCCCCGTTGTGCGCCGGCGAGGTCGACGTCGCGAACCCGATCGCGCCGGCCCGCATCGCCTCGGCGACGAGCCCGCGCATCGCCTCGACCTCCTCCGCCGTGGCGGCGCGCCGTGGCGCGTCCTCGCCCATGACGAAGGTCCGGATCGAGGAGTGGCCGGCGAATGCGGCGAGGTTCAGCCCCAGGCCGTTGCGCTCCAGCATCGCCAGATACTCGGGAACGCTCTCGAAGTCCCAGCGGATGCCGGCGCGCAGCGCCTCCAGCGACATGCCCTCGACGTTCGTGAGGTTGCGCATCACGAGGTCGCGGTCCTCGGGCCGGCACGGCGCGATCGTGAAGCCGCAGTTGCCGATGACCGCGGTCGTCACGCCGAGCGACGACGAGGCCGTCAGGTCGGGGTCCCAGGTGACTTGCGCGTCGTAGTGGGTGTGGTTGTCGATGATGCCGGGGGCGAGCGTGAGGCCTCGCGCATCGATCACTTGCCGGCCCGCTCCGACGTCGTCGCCGATCGCGACGATCCGTCCGGCGGCGACACCGACCGCGCCGTGCCGCGGCGGGTTGCCGAGCCCGTCGACGAGCTGCGCGTTGCGGATCACGAGGTCGTGCACGCGGTCCTCAGACGAGCACGAGGGAGATCTGCGGGAACGCGATCAGGATCCACAGCACGACGAGCATCACGGCCGCGAACGGCAGCGCGCCCATGAAGATGTCCTTCAGCGTGATCGACGGGTCGTCGACCGTCGCCTTGATGACGAAGCAGGAGATGCCGAACGGCGGGGTCAGCAGCCCGATCTCGGCGCCGATGACGGTGATGATCCCGAACCAGATCAGGTTGATGCCGAAGGGCTCCAGCGCGTGCAGGAACAGCGGCACCGCGATGAGGATGATCGACGCGGTGTCGATGATCGTGCCGAGCAGGAGCAGCACCACGACGTACATCAGCATGAACCCGACGAACGGCAGGTTGATCGAGGCGAGCCACTCGCCGAACAGCGTGGGCAGCCCGGCGATCCCGAGCATCCGGCTGTAGATCGACGCGGCGATGATCAGGAACAGGATGTTGGCGGTGATGTGCCCGGTCTCGACCAGCGCGCGCCAGACGGCGTGGAGGCTGAGGCGCCGCTTGATCGCGCCGATGATCAGCGCGGCGACGGTGCCGGCGGCGCCGGACTCGACCGGCGTCAGCACCCCGCCGTAGATCCCGCCGAGCACGATGAACACCAGGAGCGCGACCGGGCCGACCTTGACGACGCCGTCCAGCGCGAGCCGCCCGAGCGCGGGCGGGCGCCCGCGCGGCCCCTCGCCGCCCACGAACCCGGGCGCGATCGCGTAGAAGAGCGGGATCGCCACGCAGTAGGCGAAGGCGAGCAGCAGCCCGGGGAAGATCCCGGCGAGGAACATCGCGCCGACCGACTGCTCGGTGACGACGGCGTAGATGATCAGCATCACGCTGGGCGGGATGATCATGCCGAGGACCGAGCTGCCGGCCACCACGCCGACCGCGAACCGCCGTCCGTAGCGATAGCGGAGCATCTCGGGGATCGCGACCTTGGCGAACACCGAGGACGAGGCGATCGACGAGCCGGTCACGGACGCGAAGATCGCGTTCGCGGCCACGGTGGCCATCCCGAGGCCGCCGCGCACCGGCCGGAAGAGGTCGTTCGCGAACTCGTAGATGTCGCGTCCGAGCCCGGCGCGGCTGACCACGAGCCCCATCATCACGTACAGCGGCACGGTGGCGAACGCCTCGTCGGCGATCGAGTCGGCCATCGCGAGCGAGAGGAGGTTCAGCGCGATGTCGACGTTGCCCTTCAGCAGCACGACGCCGACGAACGAGATCATGCCGAGCGCGATCGCGATGTGCGCGCCGGCGTAGATCGCGATCACGATCGCCGCGACCGACGCGATGCCGACCGCGACGCTCATCCCCTCCATGGCTACCGCATGATCACCCGCGTGCCTGCCGGAACAGCGCGCCCGCGAGCCGGAGGAACTGGACGAGGCACACGGCGAGGCCGATCACGATGATCGTCTTCACCGGCCAGACCGGCGCGGTGAAGACGCCTTCGTTGCCGATCCACGAGTCGCGCTCGATCGCCTCCTTCAGCAGCGGGACCGAGCCCCAGAGCCCGATCGCCATGTACGCCGCCCCGAGCAGGCAGAAGGCGGCCTCGAGCGCCGCGCCGACGCGCGGCTTGCGGAACTGCAGCACGCCGAGGAACGTGTCGGAGCGCGTGAGCCGGCCGGTCCGGATCGCGTCGCCGAGCTGCAGGAACACGATGCCGACGATCGAGATCTGGATCAGCTCGTGCGTGCCGACGATGGGGTGGGTGAAGAAGCTGCGCCCGAGGGCATCCGCGGTGATGAGCAGGATCAGGAGCAGGATCCAGAGCGACCCGAGCGCGTTCATGCCGACGACGAGCCGGTCGAACCAGCCGAGCCGCTCCGGCGCCGCGGTCACTCCTTGTCCCACTGGCGCTCGATCGGCTGGTTCGCGGCGCGCATCGCGTCCATGTAGAACTTCAGCATCGCCGTACCTTCCAGGCCTTCCTTGTCGAGCCCCTCCGCCCACTCCTTCGCGATGTTGGGCAGCACGTGTGCCCACCGCGCGCGCTCGGCCCGCGGCAGGTCGTACACCTTGCCGCCGGCCTTCTGGTACGCGACCACGCTGTTGTCCCCGAGGGCCGCCGAGAGCTTCGCGAGATGGTCGCGGTAGGCGACCGCCACTTCCTTCAGCGTCGTCTGAACTTCCGGCGGGAGGCGCTTCCAGGTATCGGCGTTGACGGTGACGACCTTGGAGTTCATCGAGCCGATGTTGGCGCGCATCATGTACGGCGCGACCTCCGCCAGCTTGAACGTCACCGCCGCCTCCGGCCAGAGCATGCAGCCGTCGACGATCCCGGTCTGGATCTGGTTGTAGTAGTTGTTGAGGCTGCCGGCCACGCCGACCGCGCCGGTCGGGGGCAGGTAGCGGAGGTTGAAGCCGGCGCTCGCGATCTTCATCCCCTTGAACTGGTCGAGCGCCTTGGCCTCGTTCTTCGTAAACATCTGGTAGCTGTCGAGAACGACCTGGGCCGAGAGGAACACCTGGTTGTAGGACTCGAAGGTCTTCCGGATCCCGGGGAACTTCTCGGCCATCGCGTCGACGGTGCGCGCGACGAGCAGCGGGTCGGTGGTGGTGAACGGCGTGGCGTAGGCGACCGCCAGGATCTTCATCTTGTCGCCGTAGATCGCGGTGGTGACGATGCCGATGTCGCCGAGGCCCTTCTGGAGGCCCTCGAGGACCCCCTGGGGCTTGACGATCTGGCCGCCCCAGGCCTGGTTCCAGCGGATCTTGTACTTGTTGTCCCTGGCGAGGCGCTTGTCGACCTCGGGGATGTAGAAGTCGACGAACTCCTTGATCCACAGCGCCCGCGGCGGGTAGCCGTCGATGGCGGTCAGGTTGATCGTCTGCTGGGCCGTTGCGGTGCCGCAGATCGCGGCCAGGCCGATGCCGGCGAGAATGCCGATGGACTGCTTCCTCATGACCTCCTCCTTTATCTTGTGATCAGTGAAGCGAATGCGAGTGTATGCGGGGTCGGTGGTTGCCGCAATCCGCGTCGCCGGACGAGAATCCGGCATCCCGGACAGCCAGGCGAGGCCCCGATGCCCCATGCGACGACGAACGACGGCGTAAAGCTCTACTACGAGGAGGTCGGGATCGGGCCGACCATCGTGTTCGTGCACGAGTTCGCGGGGGATCACCGGAGTTGGGAGCCGCAGCTCAGGTTTTTTTCCCGGCGGTACCGGTGCGTGGCGTTCAACGCGCGGGGGTATCCGCCGTCGGACGTGCCGGAAGACGTCGGGAAGTACTCGCAGGAGCGGGCTCGGGACGACGTGATCGCGGTCATGGATCATTTGGGGGTCGAGCAGGCGCACGTCGTCGGGTTGTCGATGGGCGGGTTCGCGACGCTGCACGTCGGGCTCGGACATCCCCACCGCGCACGCTCCCTCGTCATCGGCGGCTGCGGCTATGGGTCGCAGCCTGGGGAGGAGGATCGGTTCCGGGCCGAGAGCGAGGCGACGGCGAAGCTGTTCGAGACCCAAGGGTCGGCCGTGGCTGCGGCGAAGTACGGGGTGGGGCCGACTCGGGTGCAGTTTCAGAACAAGGATCCGCGGGGGTTCCGGCAGTTCGCCGATTTTCTGGCGGAGCACTCGGCGAAGGGGTCGGCGCTTACGCTGCGCGGGGTGCAGATGCGGCGGCCGTTGCTTTATCAGCTCGTCGAGGGGATGAAGCGGATTACGGTGCCGGCGCTGGTGATGACCGGGGACGAGGACGAGCCGTGTCTAGATGCGGCCCTGCTCCTCAAGCGTTCGATTCCGACGGCGGGGCTGGTCGTGCTGCCGCGGTCGGGGCATTTGGTCAACCTCGAGGAGCCGGAGCTCTACAACCGCGCGGTGGCGGATTTTTTTGCGGCGGTGGAGGTCGGGCGGTGGACGCCGCGTGATCCGCGGGCGGTGGTGGGTGCATTGCTTGGGTTCGAGAAGCGGTAACTGGGAAACCGCCAGCGCGCTCGGCCGCTTGAGAGTCGCGTCACTGACTGTTCCAAGGGAGCCGAGCGAGAGCATCCGCCGGCATATTCACCCCGGCGGATACCCTTGTATGCCCTGCCTGTTTATCTCTGCCGGTAGATGCGAATAGCATGCCGGCGCACGACGCTCATTCATGAGTTCGGCGTCGCAAGCCCATCCGCGCCACTCAGGAGTAGTATTTGCACCATGAAAGTTGCTACCGGTACGGTCATCGACGGAAAGGTCGTCGTCGAAGGGGAATCCCTCGCAGAGGGCACCAAAGTGACGGTGGTCTTGCGCGAGGACGAGGAGTCCTTCGACTTGACGCCGGAGGAAGAGGAAGAGCTGCTCGCCTCGATCGCGGAGATCGAACGGGGCGAGTACATCACCGCGGATGAGTTGCTGGAACGGCTGCGCCGGTTCGGTTGAGCGCCCCGCTTCTTATCAACGTCTCGCGACGTGCGACCGCTCAGGTCGAGAAGGCCGCGGGGTGGTGGCAACAGAACCGGCCCGCTGCCCCCGGTGCAGTTCGTGAAGACGTCGCTCGCGCGCTCTCGCTTCTTTCCACCCAACCTGGTCTCGGCGTTCCAGCGCCTCGCGCGAAGACAAAAGGCATCCGTCGGCTGACACTCAGCCGAATTCGCTACTACCTCTACTATCGCGTGTCTAAGGGAACGCTGGAGGTTCTGGCGTTCTGGCACACGAGTCGCGGTCGGGAGCCTCGGCTGTGAGGTGCGCGACGCCGAACCACGCGTTCGAGCGGACCGGTCAACACCTTCCCTGTTGGCTACCCTCACGGCTTGGTGAACACCTCGAGCTAACGCCGATTGTTTGTCGAGCGAGATTGACAGGAGCCGCATCGACCCTGAGTGTCTCCCCCTCGCCCTCCTCTGCTCACCGCCCCTTGAACTCCGCCTTCCGCTTCTCCATGAACGCCGTGCGGCCCTCGCGATAGTCCTCGCTCGCGAAGCACGCATCGATCAGCTTCTGCAGGGCTGGGAGGTCGCGCGTCGCCGCATCGGCGAGCACCTCCCGGATCGCCGCCTTCGCCGCGATCAACGACAGCGGCGCGTTCTCCCCGATCAGCGCGCAGTAGGCGCCGACCTCGCGATCGAGGTCGGCCGCCGGATACACCCGGCTCACAAACCCCATCGCGAGCGCATCCCGCGCATCGAACTTCCGCGCCGAGAAAAAGATGTCCCCCGTGTTCGCCGCCCCGAGCACCTGCACAAACCGCCGCATCCCGGTGAAGCTGTACCCGATCCCCAGCCGCGCCGCCGGCATCCGAAACACCGCATCGTCGGACGCGAACCGGAGATCGCACGCGGCGGCAAGCCCGAGCCCCCCGCCCATGCAGATGCCGCGGATCTTGGCCACCACTGGTTTCGAGCACAAGATCGGCGCGAGGTACGCCGCCTCCACCGTCCGGTTGTACTCGGCCCGCGCCTGCTCGTTCGCGCGCTGCTCCTCGAACTGCGAAATGTCGGCGCCGGACACGAACGCCTTCTCGCCGTCCCCGGACAGCACGATCACGCACACCTGCGGATCGCTGACGAACGCATCCAACGCCTGCGGCAGCGCCTTCCACATGTCGTACGTCATCGCGTTGAAGCGCGCCGGGTTGGAAAACACGATCCACCCGACCGCGCCCTCGCGCTTGGTGATCAATTCAGGCACTTCTTCCTCTCCCTCACGTGACGACTCGAACCGGCTTGCCGGCCGCAAACGCGTTCACCGCCTCGAACGCGTCGCCGAAATAACGCTCGTAGGTATCCCGCTCCACGAATCCGACGTGCGGCGTCGCGACCACGTTCGGGAGCGACACCAGCGCGTGCTTGGGATCGAGCACCGGCTCGTCCTCGAAGACGTCCACCGCCGCCCTCCCCGGCCGCCCGGCCTTCAAAGCGCGCTCCAGCGCGCCGGGCTCGACCAGCTCCGCGCGGCTCGTGTTGACGAACAGCGCATCGGGCTTCATCGCCGACAGGTGCTCGAACTTGATGATCGACCGCGTGGCGTCGATCAACCGCAGATGTACGGAGACGATGTCGCACTCCGCGCAGAGCGCGGACAGAGATTCCGCCGTCGCCAACCCAGCCTCACGCGCCCGCGCGATGGTCGACTCGCGACCCCACACCGTTACCGGCACGTCGAACGCCGCGGCATACCGCGCCACCCGCTGCGCGATCCGGCCGAAACCGATCAACCCAAGCCGCCGCCCCGCCACCGCGCGACCGAGACCGCCCTGCCACAAACCCCGCCGCGTCCGCTCGATCTCCGTCGCCAGATCGCGCATGCCCATCAGGATCAGCGTCCAGGTGAGCTCGGCCGTGCTGACCGGCGACCCGCCGCTGTCGCACACCGTGATCCCGCGCGCGCGGCACGCCTCCAGGTCGATGTGCGGACCGACCTTCCCGGTCTGCACCAGGAGCTTCAGCCGCGGCAGCTTCGCAATCAGGCTCGCGGTGAACCGCGTCCGCTCGCGAATCAGGACGATCGCCTCGAACCCGGCGAGTTTCGCAGCGATCTTCGCCTCGTCCCGCTCCGCGTCGCTGAACACCTCGACCTCGTGCCCCTTGACCTTCGCGAAGCACTCCAGCGTCGGCACCGCCCGCTGGTAGTCGTTGAGGATCGCGACCTTCACGCTAGATCACGCGCTTCGATCGCAGGGCGGCGACATCGGCGTCCGAATACCCGAGCTCGCGCAGAATCTCGTCGGTGTGCGCGCCCCGCTCCGGCGTCGCCGTCGCGAGCAACGCCGGCGTGCGCGAGAGCTTCACCGGCTGGTTCACGATCCGGATCTCGCCGAGCTTCGGGTGCTTCACCGGCGCCGCGGCGCCCAGATGCTTCACCTGCGGATCGGCGAACACCTGGTCCACGCGGTAGATCGGCCCGGTCGGCACGCCCGCCTCGTTGAGGACCGCGATCCAGTCGGCGCTCGGCCGCGTCGCGAATGCCTCGTTCAAAGCAGCGTTCAGCGCCACCCGGTGCTTCGCCCGCTCCGGCTGGCTCTTGAACTCCACACGCTCGAGCAGCTCCGGCCGGCCGAGCGCGCCGACGAGCCGCGCCCACATCCCGTCGCCCGAAGCGCCCACGTTGATGTACCCGTCCGCGGTCCGGTACGCCGACGTCGGCATGCTCGTCGGATGATCGTTGCCGACCTGCTCCGGCACCTCGCCCTTCACGAGATACCGCGCCGCCTGGAAATCCATCAGCCCGATCCCGGCATTCAGCAGCGACGACTGCACCCACTGCCCCTCGCCGGAAACCTCGCGCTCGAGCAGCGCCGTCATCACCCCGAGCGCGGCGTACAAGCCCGCCGCGACGTCCGCGATCGCCGCGCCGGTGCGCATCGGCCCCTCCCCCGGCTTCCCGGTCACCGACATCAGCCCGCTCATCCCCTGCGCGATCTGGTCGAACCCCGGCCGCTCGCGATACGGCCCGTCCTGCCCGAACCCGGAGATGCTCGCGAGGATCACGCGGGGGTTGATCTCCTTCAGCGTCGCGTAGTCGAAGCCGAGGCGATCCTTCACGTCGGGCCGGAAGTTCTCGACGACGACGTCGGCGGTGCGCACGAGCTGGTAGAGAATCTCGCGCCCCTCGTCGGCCTTCAGGTTCAGCGTCATCGCCCGCTTGTTCCGGTGCAGGTTCTGGAAGTCCGGACCGTCGCGCGGGCCGCCCATGTCGTCGTTCGGATCGACCCCCGGCGGCGACTCGACCTTGATCACGTCGGCGCCGAAGTCGGCGAACTGCCGCACGCACGTCGGCCCGGCGCGCACGCGCGTGAGGTCGACGATGCGCAGCTGCGCGAGCGCCGTCGAGGACTGGATCCGTGGCATTCGGTTGTTGAGCGCGCTCGCGCGCCGGCGTAAAGTGCGAGGCCACTATGATAACCGCCCGCACCGACCGCGACCTCCAGGAAATCCGCGACGCCGTCGCGCGGCTCTGCACCGGCTTCCCCGGCGAGTACTGGCGCGAGCACGACCGCGAGCGGCGCTACCCCACCGACTTCGTCCGCGCGCTCACCCGGGCCGGCTACCTCTCGTGTCTCATCCCCGAGCCGTACGGCGGCAGCGGCCTCGGCCTCACGGCGGCGTGCGCGATCCTCGAGGAGATCCAGGCGAGCGGCGCGAACGGCGCGGCCTGCCACGCGCAGATGTACATCATGGGCACGCTGCTCCGCCACGGCTCCGAGGCGCAGAAGCGGCAATACCTGCCGAAGATCGCGACCGGCGAGCTGCGGCTCCAGGCGTTCGGTGTCACCGAGCCGACCGCGGGGACCGACACCTCGTCGATCCGCACGACCGCGGTCCGAAGCGGCGACAAGTATGTCGTGAACGGCCAGAAAGTCTGGACCTCGCGCGCCGAGCATTCGGACCTCATGCTGCTCCTCGCCCGAACGACGTCGCGC
>Ga0299906_10004243_pt1 | contig 11760 bp, 11 predicted proteins | sample RVTome_14_FD_200259 | JGI IMG/M metagenome (GOLD analysis project Ga0299906, IMG submission 200259) | Soil microbial communities from uranium-contaminated site in the Upper Colorado River Basin, Wyoming, United States - RVT145D125 (version 2) ... | reverse complement strand
ACAGCCTGCTTGCCTGGGCGGCGCGCAAAGCGCTGGCCTGGCAGGACTCTTTCGCCACAATGACCCGCTGATGGCTGAACCCATGTTGCAGATCGCTGGAGTGAGCAAGCACTACCGGCCCCAGGGCGGTCAGCCGCACCTGGCGCTGGAAGCCGTCGACCTCTCGGTCGAGCCGGGCGGGATCGTCACGCTGGTCGGCACCAGCGGCTGCGGCAAGTCCACCTTGCTGCGCATCGTCGCCGGCCTGGAGAAGCCGACCACCGGGCTGGTGCGCATTGCCGGCATGGAAGTCGCTGCACCCTCGCGCGACGTCGGCCTGGTATTCCAGGAGCCGCGCCTGCTGCCGTGGATGTCGGTGCGGCAGAACGTCCGCCTGGCGCTGCTCGACCTGTCGCGCGACGAGCAGGACCGGCTGATCGACGCGGTCCTGGCCAAGGTCGGCCTCGGCCGTTTCGCCGACGTCTGGCCGCACCAGCTCTCCGGCGGCATGGCGCAGCGCGCGGCCATCGCCCGCGCGCTGGTGCGCCGACCGCGCCTGCTGCTGCTGGATGAGCCCTTCAGCGCGCTGGACAGCTTCACCCGGCAGAGCCTGCAGGAACACCTGCTGGAGCTCTGGCGGGACGGCGGCTTTACCATGGTCTTCGTCACTCATGATATCGAGGAGGCGGTGGCGCTCAGCGACCGCATCGTCGTGCTGCGCGGCCAGCCGGGCCGCGTCGTGGCGCTGCACGAAGTGGTCCTGCCGCGCCCGCGCGACCGGTCTTCGCCGGCATTCTTCGACCTGAAAAACACCATCATTCGCCAGCTACGCCTGGTCTAGGAGGGCCGACGATGAACAGCGAGGAGCTGAAGGCGCTGCAGGCGCCGATCAAGGCGCGCTACCGCGAGGATGCCGCGGCCGCCGTGGTGACGCTGCGGGCCGAGGGCGAGCTTGCGGGCGAGGGCCTGACCTGCAGCGTCGAGACCGGCCGGGCGCTGGTGCAGGCGGGGCTGCATCCAGCCACCGGCGGCGACGGCTTTGCCGCCTGCTCGGGCGACATGCTGCTGCAGGCGCTGGTCGCCTGCGCGGGCGTGACGCTGAAGGCGGTGGCGACTGCGCTCGGCTACCCGCTGCGCGGCGGCACGGTGCGTGCCGAGGGCGAGCTCGATTTCCGCGGCACCCTGGGCGTCGCCAAGGAGGCGCCGGTCGGCTTCCGCAACATCCGCCTCGGCTTCGACCTCGACGCGGACCTGACCGAGGAGCAGCGCGCAACCCTTTTGAAGCTGACCGAGCGGTACTGCGTGGTCTACCAGACCCTGCGCCAGGCGCCGCCGGTGGCCGTCGCGCTGCGCCAGACCGCCGCGGCCTAACCATTGGCGGGCGCGCTCCGCCGGCGCTAGGGTCCGGCCATGGGCCTGACCATCACGCTGGGCGGGACGCGCTGGGAAGCGCAGTTTTCCATTCTCTACCAGCTGGAGTACAAGCCGGTGTGGCGCCGTTGGAGCGGACCGCTGGAGCAGGGTTTCCTGTTCAAGTTCCTGGTCTTCGTCCTGCGCTTTGCCAAGGGGCCCCGTCTGGCCTGACGACTCGCTGCGGCTGTGGTTCCCACCGCCCGCGCTGTGCTAGGTCTTGGCGCGAGGCCGTGGGGGGAGAGGATTGCTGATGATAGAGATCGAACAGAAGGTGCTCGACATCGTGGCCAAGGAGTGCCGGCTGGATCGCGCAACGCTGACGCTGGACAGCCGGATCGAGGACCTGAAGATCGAGTCGATCGACCTCATGCAGACGATCTTCCAGATCGAGGAAACCTTCGACATCTACGTTCCGCAGGAGGGTGAGAACTTCAAGCTGACCACCCTGCGCGACGTGACCGATGCGGTGGCACGGCTGATCGAGGAAAAGCAGGCCAAGGCTAGTTGAGCTCCATGCATCGTGTTGCCATCACCGGGCTGGGCTGCGTCTCCGCCCTGGGACTGGATGTTGCCGCGAACTGGCAATCGCTGGCGGCGGGCCGTCCGGGCCTGGGCGACATCAGCCTGGTGCCGCCGGAAAGCCTGAACATTCGCCTTGTCGGCGAGGTCAAGGGTTTCGATCCGCAGCGCTACTTCGATGACCGGCAGAACGCCATGCTGGACCGCTTCTCGCAGCTCGTCGTCGTGGCGGCGCGCGAGGCGGTGAAGGATGCCGGGCTGACCTTGCCGGGCGAGGCGCCGCGCCGGGTCGCGGTGGTCACCGGCATCGGCCTCGGCGGCGTCATCACCATGGACGAAGGCTATCATCGGCTCTACGCGCGCAACATGCAGCGCAACCATCCCTTGACCATTCCGCGCCTCATGCCCTCGGCTTCGGCGAGCCAGATTTCCATGGACCTCGGCATCACCGGTCCGGCCTTCTCCGTCACCAGCGCCTGCGCCTCCTCCAACCACGCACTGGGCGAGGCCTTCTGGATGGTGCGTTCCGGCCGGGTCGACGTGGCGCTGAGCGGCGGCAGCGAGGCGCCGCTCTCCTACGGATCGATGCGCGCCTGGGAAGCGCTGCGCGTGCTGGCGACCGATGCCTGCCGGCCGTTCAGTAAGGAACGCCGCGGCATGGTGCTGGGCGAGGGCGGCGGCATCGTCGTGCTGGAGAACTGGGAGCGTGCCAAGGCGCGCGGCGCCCACATCTACGCCGAGTTCGTCGGCTTCGGCATGAGCGCCGATGCGGGCGACATCGTGCAGCCCTCGGCCGAGGGTGCCGCAGCGGCGATGACCGACGCGCTGGAGGATGCCGGCCTGGCCCCGGAGCAGGTCGGCTACATCAACGCGCACGGCACCGGCACGCAGATCAACGACCTGGTGGAGACGCGCGCGATCCGTGCCGCTTTCGGCCCGCTTGCCGAGAAGATCGCGGTCAGCTCCACCAAGTCGATGCACGGCCACGCGCTCGGCGGCGCCGGGGCGCTGGAGATGGTGGCGCTGGTGAAGGCGGTCGAGCAGGGGCTGCTGCCGCCGACGGCGAACTTCCTCACCCCCGACCCCGCCTGCGACCTCGACTACGTGCCGAACGAGGCGCGGCGGCGGGAGGTGGAGGTCGGGCTGTCCAATTCCTTCGCCTTCGGCGGCCTCAATGCCGTCGTGGCGGTGAAGCGCGCGGCCTGAAGCGTCCAGGAGCCGGGTCGCCGCAACAGGCAGCGGAGCTTGTGGCCCATCCTTCGAGACGGCCGCTGTCGCGGCCTCCTCAGGATGAGGTCGTTGAATGTAGACACACCAAGGAACCTCATCCTGAGGAGCCCTGCGAAGCAGGGCGTCTCGAAGGATGGGCCAAAGAGCACGGCGCTATACCGCGCGCGCCTGCGCCTGGTGCATCACCGCCGAGTCGATGCCGAGCCGGTCGCGCCAGGAGCGCAGCTGCTCGGTGATGATAAGCGCCGCAGCGAGCGCGCGCCGCGCGTCGGCGGCCGTCACCAGCGGTTGGCGCTGGTGGCGGACGCAGTCGATGAAGCTCTCGAACTCGCGCTTCAGGTTCTCGCCGGTGGCGAACTTCTCTTCCTCGTGCGTCAGCAGCGGCAGGCCGGCGGCGGTGGCGTCAAGCTGCTTGCGGGTGATCGCCAGCTTGCCCTCGATCAGGTCGAGCATGATGTAGGCGTCCGGCTGGAAGATGCGCATGGTGCGCTCCTTCTTCCAGGAGACGCGGCTCGCCGTGATGTTCACCGTGCAGCCGTCGGCGAAGCGCAGCCGCGCATTGGCGATGTCCTCGGCCTCCGACAGCACCGGCACGCCGATCGCCTCGATCTGGTCCAGCGGCGAACGCACGATCGACAGCACGAGGTCGAGATCGTGAATCATCAGGTCGAGCACGACGTTGACGTCGGTGCCGCGATCCTGGAACGGCGAGATGCGGCGGCACTCGATGAAGCGCGGCCGGTCGAGGATGTCGTGCAGCGCCATCACCCCCGGATTGAAGCGTTCCAGGTGACCGACCTGCAGGATCAGGCCCTGCTGGCGCGCGATGCGGTCGAGTTCGTCGGCTTCGTTCAGGTTCGCGGTGATCGGTTTTTCGACCAGCACATGCTTGCCGGCGAGCAGCAGATCGCGGGCCACCCGGAAGTGGTTGCGCGTCGGCACGGCGATGGAAACCGCCTCGACCTCCGCCGGCAGCGCCCGGTAGTCGGTGACGACCAGCGCGTTCAGCCGGTGCGCGGCCTCAGCCGCGCGCTCCTGCTTGACGTCGCAGAGGGCCAGGACCTGCACTTCGGGCAGGCTTCGCCACGTCGCGACGTGGCGGGAGCCGAAATAGCCGATGCCGACTACGGCAACCTTGACGGGTTTCATGATCCTCTGTCGCTTGCGGCATTCGGTCCGGCGGAAAGCTTCGGCCGAAGATACCCCTTAACAATGATACAACGGCGAGGTATGGCATGATCAAGCCGCGAGCGCACCTGCGTCGGTCGAGGGGGCTCTAGTTGTCGCAGCGCAAGGCTTTCATCCTTTCGGCAGAGAACCGGCCTATCCTGCGCTGGCTCTTCAGCAATTACGTGCGGCCGTACTGCTGGCGGCTGGCTTCGGCGGCCTGCTTCATGGTGGTCACGGCGGCGGCTGCGGCGGGGCTCGCCTGGCTGGCCGGGCCGGCGGTGGACGACATTTTCGGCGACGGCGATCGGGACTTCGGCCGCCTGGTGCCCTACCTGGTGGTGGCGGTCGTCCTGGTGAACGGCGTGGCCATCTACTGCCAGTCGATCATCGTGCAGCGAGTCGGCCAGCGGATCATCGCCAAACTGCAGCTCGACCTCTTCCGGCACTTCACCGAATCGGACGCCGCGTTCCGCAATCGCACGCACAACGGCCAGCTCTTGTCGCGCTGCATGAGCGACACCGGGGCCGTGCAGGGCGCCGTTTCCGGCACCATCCTGGCGGTCGCGCGCGACATCCTGATGTTCATCTTCCTGGCCGGGGTGATGGTTTCGCGCGACGCCGGGCTTTCGGTGGTCGCCTTCGTCGTCTTGCCGCTGATGCTCTGGGGCGTGGGACGCATTGGCCTGCGCTCCCGCCGGCTGCACGAGTTGATGCTGCAGAACAACGGCGACCTGACCGCGGCGATCACCGAGTCGCTCGACGGCCAGCGCCTGGTGAAGGTCTACGGCGCCGAGGAGCGCGAGTACCAGCGCGTGGCCCGCGTGATCAAGGTCCGGCTGGCCCTGCAGCGGCAGCTGAGCCGCGTCCGTGCGCTCACCACCCCGGTCACCGAGGTGCTGGGCGGTCTGGCCATCGCCGCGGCGATGATCTATGGCGGCCAGCAGGCAGCCGCGAACAACCTCACCTTCGGTGAGTACAGTTCCTTCCTGGCTGCACTTATCTTCGCCTACCGCCCGCTGAAGCGCCTGGCCGCGGTCAACGTCTCGATGCAGGCCGGAATGGCGGCCGGGCACCGCCTGATGACAGCATTTGCGATGAAGCCGATGGTGGTCGACCGGCCGGGTGCCGCGCCGCTGCGGCTGAACGGCGGCGAGATCCACTTCCAGGGCGTCTACTTCGCCTACGACGAGGGTGCGCCGGTGCTGGACGACGTCGACCTGCAGGTGCCGGCCGGCCGGGCGGTGGCGTTGGTGGGCATCTCCGGGGCCGGCAAGTCGACCCTGCTGAACCTGATTCCGCGGCTCTACGACGTGCGGCTCGGCCGCGTGCTGGTCGACGGCCAGGACATCCGCGAGGTGACCCTGGCCTCGCTGCGCAGTGCGATCTCGGTGGTGACGCAGGAGACCATCCTGTTCGACGACAGCGTGCGCGCCAACATCGCCTACGGCCGCCCCGACGCCAGCGAGGCGGAAATCCTGGCCGCCGCCCGTGCCGCCGCGGCGCTCGATTTCATCCAGGCATTGCCGGCGGGACTCGACACGGTGATCGGCCAGCGCGGTGTTCGGCTGTCCGGCGGGCAGCGCCAGCGCATCGCCATCGCCCGCGCCATGCTGAAGAATGCGCCGATCCTGCTGCTGGACGAGGCCACCTCCTCGCTGGACAATGAGGCCGAGCAGCAGGTGAAGGTGGCGCTGCAGCGGCTGATGCAGGGCCGCACCACCCTGATTGTCGCGCACCGGCTGTCAACGGTCATCGATGCCGACGAGATCCACGTCATGGAGAAGGGCCGCATCGTCGAGAGCGGAATCCACGCGCAGCTCCTGCGCCTGGGCGGGCGTTACGCCGAGCTCTACCAGACGCAGCTGCCGCGAAGCGATGCCGCGGCCTGACGCTTCCCCGCGGGCCCTGCCGCGGGCCAGCGGCATCGTTGTCTACCTGGTCCTGCTGATCGCCGCCGTTCTGCTGTTCGGGCTCTGGCCGCAACTCGATCTCCTCGTCTCGGGCTTCGCGCGCGATCTGAGCGGCGGCGAGTTCCAGCTGAAGGGTGGCGACTGGCGCTGGCTCTACCGCGGCACCCGGCCGTTCTTCCTGGGTTTGAGCGCCGTGGTGGGGCTCATCGGCATCCTTGCCCTGCTGCTGCGCCGGCCGCTTGCCTGGCTGACGCCGCGCAAGGCCATCTTCGTGCTGCTCGCCTTCGGAGTGACGCAGGGCCTGGTGGTCGATCTCTACCTGAAGAGCGTCTTTGGCCGCGCCCGGCCGCGCGCGCTGGCCGAGTTCGGCGGCGACTCGACCTTCACCCCGTTCTACCTGGTCTCCGAGCAGTGCAGCTCGAACTGCTCCTTCGTCTCGGGCCACGCGGCGATGGTCTTCGCGCTCTTCGCCTTCGCCTTTGTCGCGCCGCAGCGCTGGCGCCGCCTGGTGTTCTGGCTGGTGCTCGTCGCCGGTGCGGTCGCCGGCTGGGCCCGAATCGTGCAGGGCGCGCACTTCGCCAGCGACATCGTCTTTGCCGGCCTGGTGACCTACGGCGCCACCTGGCTCATCGCCCTCTTGCTGCTGCGGCACGAGATCGGAGGGCGGTGGCTGGAGCGCCGTCTCGGCAACGCCAGGCGCGCGGCGTCGCGGGTGCCGGCATGATCCGGCTCAGCTACGTCATGCCGGTCTTCAACCGCGCCCAGTGCCTGGGCACGGCGGCAGAGAGCGTGCTGAGGCAACTGGAACCCGGCGACGAGCTGATCGTCGTCGACGACGGCTCGACCGACGATACGCCGGACCGCCTGCGGCTGCTGGGCGAGCGCTGGAACGGCCTGCTCCGCGTGGAGCGCCAGACGAACGCCGGGCCAGGCGCCGCGCGCAACCGCGGCATCGCGCTGGCCTCCGGCGATTGGATCGGCTTCCTCGACAGCGACGACGAGCTGCTGCCGGGCACGGTCCGCCTGGTGCGCGAGGTCATCACCCGCCATCCGGAGGCGGGTTTCCTCTGCGGCGGCCGACTGGAACGGGTGAATGGGGGGCCGGAGCGCCGGCTGGCCGGGCGGCCGGTGCCGGCCGATCCCTGCCGGGCGATGGAATCCTTCCTGATCACCAGACGGCGTAGCCTGGGCGTGGGCGCGGTACTGGTGCGGCGCGACGTGGCGCTGCGCACCGGCTTCCCGGCCGAGCTGCCCTTCGCCGAGGACAACGTCTTCTTCGCCCGTGTGCTGGGCTCGACGCGCACCATCTCGCTGACCGAACCGCTTTACCGCTATCACCTGGAGCCGGCCCGCGCGAACGCGCGCGCACTCTGGCGCGATTTCAGCGTCGAACGCATGGTCGATCTCATGTTCGACCCGGCGATCGTGCTGCCGGCGGTGCAACCGCTGAAGCCGCGCGCACTGGCCGCCGCCCGGCTCTCCGTGTTCCGCGACCTGCACCGGCTGGGCCGCGATCGCGAGGCCAGGGCCTTCTACCGCCGTGCCTTCGCTGCGGCGCCGGCCCTGGCGCTGCGCTGGCGCTACCTGCGCAAGTTTCTGCGCGGCCTCATCGGTGTGCGTCACCCGGAGAGCCGCCGCGCGGCGCGCGTCTGAAGGCGCGCCAAGCGAGCCTCGGCCTGCCGCCAGAGCCCGGAGAAGCGCCGCGCGGCCGCGCGGAGCGGCATGGCGTGATAGTGCGCAAGGAAGTGCAGGCGGTCGCGGTTGCTCAGCCCATAGGGCAGCGACGACCAAGCCAGTGCTGCCAGGTCCTTGGCGCGCCAGCGACGGCTGAGCCGGCGGCGCAACAGCGCGCGGTGCAGGTCGAGCAGGGCGATCTCGCCATTCGCCAAGCGGAAGACATGGCAGATGTAGAGGTCGCGATGCGCGATGCCGGCGCCGTGCAGGCGTCGTACGGTCAAGGCGACCGCGCGCAGCAACGCGCGTCGCTCGGTCGTGCCGAGGGGCGGCGGGCGCTGCAGCCGGTCCTCGATCGCTTCGCCCGGCGGCAGCGAGTCCATCAGCAGCGCGGAACGGCGGCTGGCCGGATCGAGACCGCGCTCGCCGTAGGCCAGGGCGCGCGGTGCCGGGATGCCGAGCGCCGCCAGGGCATTGAGGGCGCGCCACTCCTGGCGCGCGCCCAGCACCGGCGGCTTCAGCGTGAGCCAGTTCTTCAGGAGCTCGCGCCAGCCGGTCCCCTCGTGGCGTTTCAGGAAGAGCCGCCGGTCCGCCAGACTCACGGCCAAGGTCTGTCGGCGCTTCTGCTGGCGGCGGCTCTCTCCGGCGAGGCGGAACAGCCAGGCGAGGCCGTCGCCCTCTGTCGGCAGCAGCGAAGCCGCGCCCGCGGCGACTTCGAGCCCGGCCACCCGCGCGCGCCGGCGCGGGCCGCCCGGCTCCGGCAGGGCCTCCACCCAATCGGCCAGCCGCTCGATGCCATCCTCGGCCAGCAGGCGGGGTGCGGCCGCCCGCGCGCAGGCCTGCCAGCGGGCGAGCTGGCCCGGGCGCAGCGCGCGGGCCAAGAGGCCGTCCAGGTCCGCCTGCCGAAAGGGCTCCGGCAGCACCGCCCCGGCGCCACTCTCCGCCACCAGCCAGGCATAGCCGCAGGCCTCGCTGCACAGCACCGCCAGCCCCTGCCCCAGGGCCTCGACGATCACCTTGCCGCCGGCTTCGCGGCGCGCCGGATGCAGCAAGAGATCGGCCGCGGCATAGCAGAGCGCGACCTCGCCGCCGCTGCGCAGCGAGACGCGCCCGCTGAGCGCGGCAGCCTGACGGCGATGTCCCGACGTGGGCTCGCCGACGCAGAGCAGCAGCGGGGCGGCCGGCCCGAGTGCCGTCAGCGCCCGCAGTACGCGGTCCAGGCCCTTCAGTTGTGCGTCACGGCCGACGAAGAGCGCCACCGGTGCCGCCGCCGGCAGCGCCAGCGCGCGGCGCGCCTCGGACCGTGCCAGCCCCTGCCGATAGGCTCGGTCGCGCAGCGGCGGCAGCAGCAGGAAGCGCTCGAGCGGCAGATCGTGGGCGCCGGCGTAGCTGGCGCGCTGCGCGCTGGTGAGCACGGCGATGGGTGGCCCCTCGGCATGGCAGACCGCCCGTTCGAGCGCCAAGCGCGCCCGGCCGCGCGGCGGCAGGCGGGCGAGGGCACCGTTGCGCGCCTTCCAGCAGGGGTCGGCGGCGAAGTAGAGATCGAGGCCGGGCAGCTTGTCGAAGCCCACGACCCGCTCGCCCGGACGGATCGCCTGGCGATAGGCCGCGGCAAAGGCGAGGTCGCGCGCATGGTTGCTGGCGCCCGGCACCGGCACCAGGCGGCGCTCCACCCCGGCCGGCGGATCGCCCTCGGCAGTCCGGCTGACCAACGCCACCTGATGGCCGCGGCCGGCGAGCACGGCCGCCAGGGCGCGCGCATCGCGCTGCAGCCCGCCGGTGGGGAAGTCGCGATGCAGCACGATGGCGACGCGCATGGCGCTAGGCCCCGGCGGCGCCCGGCACCCGACGCATCATCAGCTCGATCAGCTGCAGCCAGACCCGACCTTCGGTCAAGCCGGCCATGCAGGGCGAGGGAAGCCGCGGCCGGCCGGTCACCGCGCAGAGCTTCTTGCGGCAGGGCGCGCAGGGCAGGCCGGCGGCGAGCTGCGCGGTGCGCCGGCCGAGCGTGCCGGTGCGCGTCGCGCTGCTCGGCCCGTAGAGCGTCACGGTCGGCACGTCCAGCGCGGCTGCCAGATGACCGAGGCCGGTGTCGACCGCGACGCAGCCGGCCGCGCCGCCGATCAGGCCCGCTGCCGCGGCAAGCGACCTGGTCGGCAGCGAGCGGGCCTTGCCAGTCGCGGCGGCAATACGCTCGGCGCGCGCCTGGTCAGACCGCGAGCCGTAGGGCAGCACGACCCAGTAGCCGGCGGCGGCGGCAAGCTCGACCAGGCCCTGCCAGTGGCTCTCCGGCCAGAGCTTGGTGATCCAGGCCGTGCCGTGCAGGAAGACGAGGTAGCGGCCGGACAGCGGAGGCGCCGGCAAGCGGTCGCGCGCCAGACCATAGTCCGGCGGTGATGCCGGCGTGGGGTAGCCCAGCGCCTCGGCGAAGAGCCGCCGCTGGCGGATCACCGCGTGCTCGCTGCGCGGGATGTGGTGGCGCACCGCGTAGGCGAGCGGCGCCAGCTTTTCGCGCGAGGAAGCCAGGTCGAAGCCGTGCCGCGGGCCGCGCGCCATCCAGGCGATGATCGCGCTCTTGTAGAGGCCCTGCGCGTCCAGCACGAGGTCGTAGGCCTCCGCGCCAAGCTCGCGGCGCAGGGCGGCAAGGGGCCCGCCGAACAGCCCTTTGATCGGCCGGAAGCGCCAGCGGCGGTAAGCGACGGTGATGATTCGGCGCACGCTCGGGTGCCAGGCGGGAATCTCCGCCAGCCCCTCCTCGACCACCCAATCGACGCTGAGACCAGGAACCGCGCGCTGCGCATCGGTCAAAGCGGGGAAGCAGTGCAGCAGATCGCCGATGGAGGAAGTCTTGATCAGCAGCAGCTTCATGGGTGGGCCTGGTCCAGGATCGGCGCCAGACGTTCGCTGACGGCGCGCGGCGACAGCTCCTCCAGGCATTTGTGGTGGACCAGGGGGCAGCGCCGAGCGTGGCACGGGCGACAGGGCAAATCCAGCGCCAGCACCTGGGCGTCGGGCGCGAGCGGCGGGGTCAGCGCCGGGTCGCTCGGCCCGAAGAGGGCGATGACCGGCCGGCCGAGCGCCGCGGCGAGGTGCATCAGGCCGGAATCGTTGGCCACCACCGCCTTGGCCTTGGCCAGCAGCGCGGCGGCCTGCGCCAGCGTGGTGCGGCCGACCAGGTTCTCCACCGTCGGGCCCTCGCCAAGGGCAGCGAGCAGCGCCTCGGCCGCGGGCCGGTCGCCGGGGCTGCCGAAGAGCTGGACCTGGCCGCCGACGGCGAGCCAGTGTCGCGCGACCAGCGCGAAGTGGCGGGCGGGCCAGCGCTTGGCCGGCCCGTACTCCGCACCCGGGCAGAGCGCCAGCAGCGGCCGGCCGCTGGCGGTGAGGCCGAGGGCGGCCTCCGCCGCCTCGCTGGCGCCGGGCGGCAGGCGCAGCTGCGGCGGCTCGACCGGCGGCGGCGGTTCGCCCGCGGCGGCGGCCAGTGCCACGAAGCGGTCCACCGTGCGGCGGTGCCGCTTGTCGTCCGGCCGGCTGTCGTTCAGCAGCACCCGGCGCCCCTCGCCGCGGTAGCCGCTCCGCTGCGGGATGCCGGCGGCGCGCAGCGGCAGGGCCGCCTTGAAGCTTCCGGGCAGGACGATGCCGCGCGTGAAGCCGTGGCGGCGCAACGCACGGCCGAAGCGCCAGCGGCCGAGGGCACGTGCCTCGCCATGCTGGAACGGCAGTGCCACGACCTCGTCAACTTCCGGCATGAAGTCGAGCAGCGGCCGCGTGAAGGCTGGCGCTGCCACCGCCAGGAAGGCCTGCGGATCGCGGCGCTTCAGCGCCTTGAACAGGCTCTGCGCCAGGATCATGTCGCCGACCCAGGCCG
>Ga0299906_10004241_pt1 | contig 11762 bp, 12 predicted proteins | sample RVTome_14_FD_200259 | JGI IMG/M metagenome (GOLD analysis project Ga0299906, IMG submission 200259) | Soil microbial communities from uranium-contaminated site in the Upper Colorado River Basin, Wyoming, United States - RVT145D125 (version 2) ... | reverse complement strand
AGCATCGGCCTGGCTCTGATGGGCGCAATGCTGCTCGCGCTCGACTTCTGGACCGACGTCGATCTGACCCTGGCCGATTATGCATTCGATCGCGAGCGCGGCGTGTTCCCCTGGCGCAACGCCTGGTTCGCCGCCGTCTTCATGCACGTGTGGGTCAAGGTCGCGCTGATCGCGGTGGGCACTGGAGTGGTGATCGTGACGGCGGTGGACGCGCTGCATCGACTGTCGTGCATCCCGCGCCGGGCGCGAACGCGCCTGCGCATCGTGGCGTTTTGCGCGCTGGCGATCCCACTGGCGGCCGGGGCGGTCAGACGCCACGCTGTGTCCCACTGTCCCTGGGACATCGATCGATATGGGGGCCACGCCCCTTACGTTAGGCTGCTCGAGGCGCCGCCTCCAGGTACCGCGCCGGGGCACTGCTTCCCGGCTGCGCACGCCACCAGCGCGTTATGGCTCGCGGCATTTGCGGTGTTCTGGGTGCCGCGCCGCATGCGCACCGCCGGGCTGGTGTTTGCGCTCGGCATCGGCACCGGGCTCGGGCTGGGGTGGATGCAGCAGCTGCGCGGTGCGCACTTCTTGTCGCACACGCTCTGGTCGGTGTGGATAGCGGGCGCCGTCGTACTGCTGTTCACCCGCCTGCTGCTGGGCTGCGAACGGCATGACGCAGAGGCGCCCGGCGACGCCCTCGCGCCCACCTGACCTCTGGATCGTTGCTGGCCGAGGCGCAATACCATGTGCCTCATGACCAAGCTGCCGGTCGGCATTGCGCCCGCGCGCCGATCCGCGTAGCGTGAGCGTGCGTCCCGCGCCCATCCGCACGCTCACCCGGGCGGGGTCCCGGTGCGATCCTTCTTCTGCGAGGTGCTCTCCCGATGACCGTTGCGCTCCGCCTCCATCGTCTTGCCGCCGGTTTCGCCGTTGCCCTGCTCGTCGCTGCGGGCTCGCCAGCCGGCGCGCAGCAGACTTCTCCGGCCAAGTACAGGGTCATCACGGAGCGCAGCGTGATGATGCCGATGACGGACGGCACGCGGCTCGCCATCGACATCTACCGCCCCGAGGCCCCCGGCAAATTCCCGGCGCTGGTCGAGCGCACGCCGTATGACAAGACCAAGTCCTCGGAAATCCAGGTGGGCGCGCACACTTTCTTTGCCGAGCGCGGTTATGTGTTCCTGGTGCAGGACACGCGCGGCCGCTTCGCCTCCGAAGGCAAGTTCTATCCGTTCCTGGACGATGGGTGGCTGAAGAACCGCGACGGCTACGACACCGTGCAGTGGATCGCGCGGCAGCCGTGGTCGGACGGCAAGGTGGGCGTGCTGGGCGGCTCCTACACGGGCCAGACCGCCTACATGATCGCGCCCACGCAGCCGCCCGCCATGCAAGCGCTGTTCGTGCGCGAATCGGCTTCGGACCTGTACGACCACTGGGTATACCGCGGCGGGGCGTTCGAGCTGGGGTTCGTCGCGGCCTGGTCCACGCGCACCTTCGGTCCCGATATCGTCGCGCGCGGGTTCGTTGGCAGCGACGCGGATAACGCCAGGCGCCGCCTGGACGCGGCGATCGCGCGCCAGGACCAGGATTTCTGGCACCTGCCGCTCGACACCTATCCGCAGCTCGATTGGGCGCCGGGCTGGCGGTACTTCTACGACTGGATCGAGCAGAACCAGGACGGCCCGTACTGGTGGCAACAGAACCTGGGGCTGAACCATCACCGCTTCCAGGTGCCCGTGGCTCACCTGGGCGGCTGGTACGACATCTTCCTCAAGGGCACGATCGAGAATTTCCTGGGCCTGCGCAAGCAGGCCGCCACGGCCTTGGCGCGAGACAATCAGAAGCTTGTGATCGGGCCCTGGATTCATGGCCCGACCAACGTGAGCAAGGTCGAGGTCGGGGAGCTGAAATTTCCCGGCGCGGATCAGGTGGACTTCAACGCGCTCCGGCTGAAGTGGTTCGACCACTGGCTCAAAGGCATCGACACCGGCGTGACGCGCGAGCCGCCGATTTTGATCTACGTGATGGGCGCCAACCGCTGGCGCGCGGAGAACGAGTGGCCGCCGGCGCGCGCGAGCTTCACACCGTACTATCTGCGCGCAGGCGATGGCGGCTCGGCGGCCACGCTGTATGACGGGCGGCTCTCCGCCCAGCCTCCCGCCAGCGCAGAAGGCCCCGCCAGCTATGCCTACGATCCGCGCGACCCGGTGCCGACCCTGGGCGGCAGCACGCTGTTCATCGCCACCGGCCCGACCGATCACCGCCGGGCCGACGCGAAAAGCCTCACCTTCACCACCGAGCCCTTGAAGGAGGACCTCGAGGTCACGGGCCCGGTGAAGGCCGTGCTCTACGCCATGTCTTCCGCCGTCGACACGGATTGGGTGGTGCGGCTGAGCGATGTTCATCCGGACGGCCGTGCCATCCTGATCGTGGACGGCATCCTGCGCGCCCGTTACCGCGAGTCGATGCGCGAGCCCAGACTGATCGAACCCGGCCGCGTGTACCGCTACGACATCGACCTGTGGGCCACGAGCAACGTGTTCAAGGCCGGGCACCGCCTGCGGGTGAGCGTGACCAGCAGCAACTTCCCGCGCTGGGACCGCAACCTGAACACCGCCGAGAGCCCCGAGCGCGGTGCGCGCCCGCAGACCGCGTTCAACACCGTCTTCTTCGACCCGCAGCGTCCCTCGCATATCCTGCTGCCGGTGATCCCTGGGTCGTCGGATTGATCCCGGCGTCGTCGGATTGATCCTGGCGCCGTCGGACTGACGGATTTTCGATCTTCAATGCCCCGCCATGAGCCGGGTGAACTGCGCCAGCTCCTTCTGCACGCTGGCGGCGGCCTTGGCTTCCATCTCCAGGTAGCGGCGCAGCACCTCCTGGCCGAGCTCGCTTACGCGCGCCCCACCGCCTTTCTGCCCGCCGGTCAGCGTCTCCACCACCGGCGACTTGAAGCACTGGTTCATCGTGTCCACCAGCAGCCAGGCACGGCGATAGGACATGCCCAGCGTGCGAGCCGCAGCGGAGATCGACCCGGTTTCCTCGATTGCGCGCAGCAGCTCGGCCTTGCCCGGCCCCATGGCGATGGCCTTGCGCAGCAGGATGCGGATCTGCGGGCGCGGCGCCTGGTCCGGCTGCTCCCGCTTGCTGGGGGTCGCTGTCTTGATGGCCTTCGCCATTGTCAACGCGTCGGCTCCGACCAGCGCTCGGCGGCTTGATCGTCGGCAGCGCGCGCTTCCACCCAGCGCGCGCCCTCCGGCGTCTGCTCCTTCTTCCAGAACGGCGCCTGGGTCTTGAGGTAGTCCATCACGAACGCGCAGGCGGCGAACGCCTCGCCCCGGTGAGCGCCGGCGACCACCACCAGCACGATCTGGTCGAGCGGCCGCAACCGCCCGACGCGATGCACCACGAGCACGTCGATGATGTCCCAGCGCGACTTCGCCTGCGCCACGATCTGCTCCAGCGCGCGCTCGGTCATGCCTGGATAGTGCTCCAGCGTCATCTCCGACACGCGGTCGCCTTCGTTCACGTCCCGCACCAGGCCGATGAAGCTGGCGATGGCGCCCACAGTGGGGTTGCCCCGGCGCAGCGCGGCGATCTCGCCGCCGACGTCGAAATCCTCGGTCTGGACCCGCACCGGCACGCTCTAGCCCCCGGTCACCGGCGGGAAGAAGGCGACCTCGTCGCCGGCCTGGATGCGCGTATCGCCTGTCGCCATGTCCTGGTTGACGGCCACGCGCACCGCGTTGCCCGGCGCCAGCTCGGTCGCCCAGGCCCCGCCGCGGCTTTGCAGGTGCTCGCGCAAGCCGGCGACGGTGGAAACGCCCGGCGGCAGCGGGAAACTCTCCGCGTCGCGGCCCAGCGTCTCCTTCAACCGCGCGAAGTACAGCACCCGCACCGCAGACCCCTGCTCGACCGCCAACCCTTTGTACACGTCCGAATCGCCCATCCTCGCCGCTTCCCGCCTCAGCTTCGACGCCCTGCATTATAATCCGTTATGTCCAAGTGGGATGAACGCCCGCCCAGAGGGGCATTGAGGCAGAGGGGCAGCGACGCAGTGGGGCAATGACCCACAGTGAGTAGTGATATTGGGGGCGAAACGGCATGGCAAACGACCATAATCCACAGCACGCGCGGGCGCCGGAACGGGGCCCGGTACCGCCACGCCGGCAGACCGCACCGCTCGAGGACACGCGCCGGCGGCCGCTGCGCGATCTGCGCATCTCGGTCACCGACCGCTGCAACTTCCGCTGCACTTACTGCATGCCCAAGGAGGTGTTCGGCAAGGACTTCCAGTTCCTGGAGCGCGATCAGCTCCTGTCGTTCGGCGAGATCCACCGCCTGGTGCGCATCTTCCGCGATCACGGCGTGGAGAAGATCCGCATCACCGGCGGCGAGCCGCTGGTGCGGCGCAAGCTCGAGCGGCTGATCGAGATGCTCGCCTACTGGGACGACCTCGATCTCACGCTCACCACCAACGGCTCGCTGCTCGAGCAGAAGGCGCGCGATCTGCGCAACGCCGGCTTGAAGCGCATCACCGTGAGCCTGGACTCGCTCGACGATGCGGTGTTCAAGTCCATGAACGACGTGGACTTCCCGGTGCGCAACGTGCTCGCGGGCATCGACGCCGCGGCGGCCGCCGGGCTGCACCCGATCAAGATCAACATGGTGGTCAAGCGCGGCGTCAACGAGCACAGCGTGCTCGGCATGGCGCGCTTCTTCCGCGACCAGGGCCACATCCTGCGCTTCATCGAGTTCATGGACGTCGGCGCCACCAACGGCTGGAAGATGGAGCACGTGGTGCCCTCGCGCGAGCTGGTGCAGCGCATCGACCGTGAGATGCCTATCGAGTCCATGCAGCCCAACTACGAAGGCGAGGTGGCGGAGCGCTGGCGCTACCGGGACGGCAGTGGCGAGGTCGGCTTCATCTCCTCGGTGACGCAGGCCTTCTGCCGCAGCTGCACGCGTGCCCGCCTGTCGGCCGAGGGCCAGCTCTACACCTGCCTGTTCGCCGAGCGCGGCACCGATTTCCGCGGCCTGCTGCGCGGCGGCGCCTCCGACGAGGAGATCGCCGACCTCATCCGCAGCGTATGGACCGTGCGCGCCGATCGCTACTCCGAGATCCGGACCGCCGAGACGCCCAAGTCGCGCAAGGTGGAGATGTCCTACATCGGCGGCTGATCCAGCACTCGGCTTTCATGGACAAACCGGCCTCCCTCGCGGCGCTCGCCGCCGACAGCGACTACGATCCGAATTCCATGCCGGTGGCGAAGGCGCGCGACTACATTCGCGCCTTCCTCACGCCGATCACCGGCACCGAGCGGCTGCACATCCGCGCCGCCCTCGGGCGCGTGCTGGCCGAGGACGTGGTCTCCGGCATCGACGTTCCCGCGCACGACAATTCGGCGATGGACGGCTATGCCTTCCGGCACGGCGACTTGAAGAGCGCAGGCGAGACGGCGCTCGAGGTCGTCGGCACCGCCTTCGCTGGCAAGCCGTACGCTGGGCAGGTCGGTCCCGGCCAGGCCGTGCGCATCATGACCGGCGGTGTGATGCCGGCCGGCGCCGACAGCGTGGTGATGCAGGAGCGCGTCACGGTCGCCGGCAACACGGTGCGCATCCCGGCCGGCCAGCAGAAGGGCCAGAACGTGCGCCTGGCCGGCGCCGACATCCGGCGCGGCGGCGCCGTGTTCGAGCGCGGGCAGCCGCTGCGGCCGGCCGAGATCGGCATGCTGGCCTCGCTCGGCGTCGGCGAAGCTTCGGTGTTCCGCAAGCTGCGGGTGGCGTTCTTCTCCACCGGCGACGAGCTGGTCGGCATCGGCAGCCCGCTCGCCGCCGGACAGATCTACGACAGCAACCGCTACACCATTCACGGCATGCTCAGCCGCCTGGGTTGCGAGGTGCTCGACCTGGGGGTGGTGCGCGACGACCCGGCCGCCATCGAACGCGCGTTCCGCGAAGCGTCGCAGGCCGCCGACGTCGTCATCACCAGCGGAGGCGTCTCCGTGGGCGAAGCCGATTTCGTCAAGCAGATCCTCAACCAGCTCGGCGAGGTGCTGTTCTGGAAGATCGCGATGCGCCCGGGGCGCCCGCTCGCCTATGGCAAGCTGGGACAGGCGCATTTTTTCGGCCTGCCCGGCAACCCGGTGTCGGCCATGGTCACCTTCTACCAGTTCGTGCGCGACGCCTTGCTGGTGCTGATGGGCGTGCCCGAGCCGCAGCCGGTCCCGACCTTCAAGGCGGTGTGCGCCTCGCCCATCAAGAAGGCGCCCGGGCGCACCGAGTTCCAGCGCGGCATCCTGAGCCGCGGCCCCGATGGCCGCTGGACGGTGCGCGTCACCGGCGACCAGAGCTCGGGAATCCTGTCGTCCATGAGCCAGGCCAACTGCTTCATCGTCCTGCCCGACGACCAGGGCGCCACGCCGGCGGGCGCCGAAGTGGACGTGCAGGTGCTGGAAGGCGTCATCTGAGCGCCGCGCCGGTCACCGGCGTGATCCTCGCCGGCGGGCGCGGGCGGCGCATGGGCGAGGTGGACAAGGGCTGGGTGAAGCTGGACGGCCGCCCCCTGGTGGAACGCGTGCTCGAACGCTTCGCGCCCCAGGTGGGACAGGTGCTGATCAGCGCCAACCGCAATCGCGAGCGCTACGCGGCCCTCGGCCACGAGGTGATCGCCGACGTCATGCCCGATTACGCGGGCCCTCTGGCGGGACTGCATGCGGCCTTTGCGCACGCGCGCTACGATCTGATCGCGACCGTCCCCTGCGACAGCCCGTGGCTTCCTCTGGATCTCGTGGACCGGCTGCGCAGTGCCCTCGAGCGCTCGAACGCGCAGGTCGCCGCAGCACGCTCCGGCGGGCGGCTGCATCCGGTGTTTCTACTGTGCAGGAAGGCCGTGGCCGGCCAGCTCGAAGCGTATCTCGCCGCAGGCGAGCGCAAAGCCGAAGCCTGGTGCGCGACCCTGCAGTGCGCACACGCCGACTTCGACGATCAGGCCGACGCCTTCCGCAACATCAACACGCCCGCCGATCTCGAGCGCTGACGGCGGGCGATGGCGCGCAATCTTTCTCAGCCAGGAGTCGCCATGGCAGACAAAGTGCTCGTGTTGCTGGCCGCGACGTTCACTGCTCTCATGAGCTCCAGCCCGGCCGGCGCCCAGCCGGTCACCGGCGTCGAGCATTGGATCGAGCACTCGAATCTCAAGCTGCAAGTGTGGGAGAAGTTCGTAGACGCCGCCGGCGGCAAGCCGATCGTGGTGCTCGCCCACGGCTCCGGCGTAGGCGGCCGGGAGAGTTTCGACCTGCACGCGCCGCTTCGGTGCCTGCCGATTCCCCCGGTCTATCGCGCCGGCTGCGCCGGATCCAGGACCTGGAAGAACACCTCGTCCTGGCGGATCATGCCGAGCTCGCTGCGGGCCCGCTCTTCGATGGCGTCGTAGCCGGTCTTCAGATCCCGCACTTCCGCATCCAGCGCGGCATTGCGAGCCCGTAGCTGCTCGTTGCTCTGGCGTTGCGCCTCGAGCTGGCGGTCGAGCGCCCACACTCGCAGCCAGCCGCCCTTGCCGAACCACAGCGGCGTCTGGATCGCCGCGATGAGGATCACCAGGACGACGGCCAGAACGCGCATCGCGGGCGTTCAGAACAGCTGGTAGAACGCCCCGCGCCCGGGATAGCTGGCCGATTCGCCCAGGTCCTCCTCGATGCGCAGCAGCTGGTTGTACTTGGCCATGCGGTCCGAGCGCGACAGCGAGCCGGTCTTGATCTGCAGCGTGTTCGCCGCCACGGCGATGTCGGCGATGATGGTGTCCTCGGTCTCGCCCGAGCGGTGCGACACCACCGAGGTGTAGCCGGCGCGCTTGGCCATCTCGATGGCGGCGAAGGTTTCGCTCAGCGTGCCGATCTGGTTGATCTTGATCAGCACCGAGTTCGCTACGCCGCGCCGGATGCCTTCCGCCAGGATGCGCGTGTTGGTGACGAACAGATCGTCGCCCACCAGCTGCACGTTGTCGCCCAGCCGGTCGGTGAGGATCTCCCAGCCGTCCCAGTCGTTCTCGGCCATGCCGTCCTCGATGCTGATGATCGGATACTTGTCCACCCACGCGGCGAGATAGTCGGCGAACTGCGCGGCGCTGAGCTGCAGCCCCTCGGACTCGATCCGGTAGCGGCCCTCCTTGAAGAACTCCGAGCTGGCGCAGTCCAGCCCGATCGCCACCTGCGTGCCGGCGGTGTAGCCGGCCGCCTCGATGGCTTGCATGATGAGCTGCAGCGCGGCCTCGTTGCCGGGCAGGTTGGGCGCGAAGCCGCCCTCGTCGCCCACGGTGGTGGGCATGCCCTTGCCGTTGATCAGCTTCTTCAGGGCGTGAAACACCTCGGCCCCGCAGCGCAGCGCCTCGGCGAAACTCGAGGCGCCGACCGGGATGACCATGAACTCCTGCAGGTCGAGGCTGTTGTTGGCGTGCGCCCCGCCGTTGATCACGTTCATCATCGGCACCGGCAGCTGCATGCGCCCCGCCCCGCCCAGATAACGGTACAGCGGCAGCCCGGATTCCTCCGCGGCGGCCTTGGCCACCGCCAGCGACACCGCCAGCGTGGCATTGGCGCCCAGCCGGGCTTTGTTGTCGGTGCCGTCGAGCTCGATCAGGGTCTGGTCGATCAGCGCCTGCTCGACCGCGTCCAGGCCGATGATCGCCTCGCAGATCTCGGTGTTGACGTTCTCCACCGCGCGCAGCACGCCCTTGCCCAGATAGCGCTGCGGATCGCCGTCGCGCAGCTCGATCGCTTCTTTCTCGCCGGTGGACGCGCCCGAGGGCACCGCCGCGCGCCCCATCACGCCCGACTCGAGCAGAACGTCGGCCTCCACCGTCGGGTTGCCGCGCGAGTCGAGAATCTCGCGCGCGATCACGTCCACGATTGAGCTCATTGCAGGTCCCTTTGTTATCGCTCTTGATGCATGCGCATGCTGCAGGTCCGCCTGCAGGCCGGCCTACAGCAGGTTCTCGGCGAAGCCGCGCCGCTTCACCAGCGCGTCGATCTCCTTGAGCGTCTCCAGCAGCGCGCGCATGTGCTTCAGCGGCCAGGCATTGGGGCCGTCCGACAGCGCTTTCTCCGGATTCGGGTGCGTCTCCATGAACACGCCGGCCACGCCGCTGGCCACCGCCGCCCGCGCCAGCACCGGCACGAACTCGCGCTGGCCGCCGCTCGCGGTGCCCTGCCCCCCGGGGAGCTGCACCGAATGGGTGGCGTCGAATACCACCGGGCAGCCGGTCTCGCGCATCACGGCGAGCGCGCGCATGTCCGACACCAGGTTGTTGTAGCCGAACGACGCACCGCGCTCGCACACCAGGATGTTGTCCCGGGCGCTCGCCTCGCGCGCCTTGTCCACCACGTTCTTCATGTCCCAGGGCGAGAGGAACTGCCCCTTCTTGATGTTCACCGGCTTGCCGGCGGACGCCGCCGCGCGGATGAAGTCGGTCTGCCGGCACAGGAACGCGGGCGTCTGCAGCACGTCCACGACCGCCGCCACGGGCGCGATCTCCTGCTCGGTGTGCACGTCGGTCAGCACCGGCACGCCGATGGTCCGGCGCACCTCGGCCAGGACCTCCAGCCCCTGCTCCATCCCCAGCCCGCGGAACGACTTGCCCGAGCTGCGGTTGGCCTTGTCGTAGGAGGACTTGAAGATGAACGGGATCTCCAGCGCCTGGCAGATGGCCTTCAGCTCGCCGGCCGTATCCATCTGCAGCTGGCGCGACTCGACCACACAGGGGCCGGCGATCAGGAACAGCGACCGGTCGAGGCCGGCTTCGAAGTGGCAGAGCTTCATCGGGACTTCGCCCCCGCGGGTCGAAAAACCGGAGCGAGGTAAGCGGTCAAGGTGAGCGCTGTGCTACGTCATCGACGCAACCCGCGCGGGCTGCGGCTCGGGCTCGGCATCCCGCCCGGCGTAGGCGATGGCCGCGCGGATGAAGGCGGAGAACAGCGGATGCCCCTGCCTCGGCGTGGAAGTGAACTCGGGGTGGAACTGGCAGCCGACGAACCACGGATGGCCCGGCAGCTCGATCATCTCGGTGAGGTCCTCGGTGGCCGAGATGCCCGACACCCGCAGGCCGGAGTTCATCAGGTGCGGGATGTAGCGGTTGTTGACCTCGTAGCGATGGCGATGCCGCTCGAGGATCTTCTCGCGCCCGTAGATCTGGCGCGTGAGGCTGCCCGGCAGCAGCATGCACTCCTGGCCGCCCAGGCGCATGGTGCCGCCCAGGTTCGAGGCGGTGTCGCGCAGTTCGAGCTTGCCCTCGCGGCTGTGCCACTCGGTGATGAGCGCGATCACCGGGTGCGGCGTGGTGGGGTCGAACTCGGTGCTGTGCGCGCCGTCCAGCCCGGCCTTGTGGCGCGCGTACTCGATCACGGCGAGCTGCAGGCCCAGGCAGATGCCGAGGTACGGCACCTTGTTCTCGCGCGCGTAGCGGATCGCCTGGATCTTTCCTTCCACCCCGCGCTTGCCGAAGCCGCCCGGCACCAGCACCGCGTCCTTGTCCCTCAGGCAATCGACCCCGTCGCGTTCGATGCTCTCGGAGTCGATGTAGTGGATGTTGATGCGCGCGCCGGTGTGGATGCCGGCATGCGTCAGCGCTTCGGACAGCGACTTGTAGGACTCGGTGAGATCGACGTACTTGCCGACCAAGGCGATGTTCACCTCGGTGCGCGGGTGCTCCAGCGCATGCACCAGCTGGTCCCATTGCGACAGGTTGGCCGGCGGCGCCTGGATCTCGAGCTTGCGGCACACGATCTCGTCCAGCCCCTGCGCGTGCAGCAGGCCGGGGATCTTGTAGATGCAATCCACGTCCACCGCCGAGATCACCGCCTTTTCCTCGACGTTGGTGAACAGCGCGATCTTGCGGCGCTCGTCCTCGGGGATCTCGCGGTCGGCGCGGCACAGCACGATGTCGGGCTGGATGCCGATCTCGCGCAGCTCCTTGACCGAGTGCTGGGTCGGCTTGGTCTTGATCTCGCCGGCGCTGGGGATGTAGGGCACCAGCGTCAGGTGCACGAAGCAGGTGTTGTTGCGGCCGAGCTGCAGGCTCATCTGCCGGATCGCCTCGAGGAACGGCAGCGACTCGATGTCGCCCACCGTGCCGCCGATCTCGACGATGGCCACCTCGGCGTCGCCCGCGCCCATGCGGATGAAGTGCTTGATCTCGTCGGTGATGTGCGGGATCACCTGCACCGTGCCGCCCAGGTAGTCGCCGCGCCGCTCCTTGCGGATCACGCTCTCGTAGATCTGGCCGGTGGTGAAGTTGTTGCGCTTCGTCATGCGCATGTCGACGAAGCGCTCGTAGTGTCCCAGGTCGAGATCGGTTTCCGCGCCGTCCTCGGTGACGAACACCTCGCCGTGCTGGAACGGACTCATGGTGCCCGGGTCGACGTTGATGTAGGGATCGAGCTTGAGGAGGGTGAGCTGGATGCCGCGGGATTCGAGGATGGCGCCGAGGGAGGCGGCGGCGATGCCTTTGCCGAGGGAGGAGACTACCCCGCCGGTGACAAAGACGAATTTGGTCATGCCCGCCCTTTGCTCAGAACGTAGGCCGCATCATAGCACAGCGCCTCAGGCATGCGACGGCCGCGCCTCGCGCGCCAGGAACAGCCAGGTCTCGACCACGGTGTCGGGATTCAGCGAAATGGCGTCGATGCCCTCCTCCACCAGCCACTGGGCGAGGTCCGGGTGATCCGACGGTCCCTGCCCGCAGATCCCGACATACTTGCCGGCCTTGCGGCAGGCCTGGA
>Ga0299906_10004240_pt1 | contig 11764 bp, 10 predicted proteins | sample RVTome_14_FD_200259 | JGI IMG/M metagenome (GOLD analysis project Ga0299906, IMG submission 200259) | Soil microbial communities from uranium-contaminated site in the Upper Colorado River Basin, Wyoming, United States - RVT145D125 (version 2) ... | reverse complement strand
CGCTGGACGGCGCCCGCCTCGCCCGCGACATCCTGGGCGCCGCCGGCATCGTGGACGAGCACCCGGTCATCCGCCACATGCTGAATCTCGAGACGGTCAACACCTACGAAGGGACGCACGACATCCACGCCCTGATCATCGGGCGCGACATCACCGGTCTGGATGCCTTCGGGATGGGTTCCTGAGGGTGGCGGCGGCGACGCCGGGGGAGCGTGGATGGCCCCGGCGGACGCCGTCCGGTCACGGCGGCAATTCAGGGGCGGGGCGATTCTCCGCTGCGGAGCGCGATCTCGCGGACGACCTCGTTGATCTTGCTGACGGCGAGACCGATGCGCTCGGCCGCCTCGCTCGTCGCGGTGCTGCGCTCCTTCATCTCCAGCAGCTGAGCGCTGGCGAGGATGACCGCCAGCGGGTTGTTGATCCGGTCGCCGAGGTACTCGCCGAGCTCCTTCAGCAGCGCCAGCTCGGCCGACTGCACCGTCCGCTCCGCCGCCGCCGCCGCCCGCCGCTCGGCGTCCAGCCGGGCCACCACGTCGTCGAGCGCCTGGGCGCTGGCGGCGACCAGCTCGCGCAGGTCCTCGGCGCCGCCGTCGTCCAGCGAGCCCAGCACCACGTTGTGATAGCGGCGGGCGAACTCCACGTCGTCGAGCAGCCGGCCGAGCGTCTCGTCGTATTCCTCGCGCACGTGCCGGGCAACGAGCGTCTCCAGCTCCCGCGCGACCTGGTCCGGCGCGATCTCCTTGGCGTCGAGATAGGCGGTGGCGCCCAGGTCGCGGCCGAAGGCGTGGGCGGGGTCGCCGATGAAGATGCTGCTGTAGAAGATGAACGGCAGCCGGCGCCAGCGCGGGTCCTGGCGGATCGTCCGGCAGAGCTGGAAGCCGTCCATCCTGGGCATCCGCACGTCGGACACGACCGCGTCGATCTTCTCGTGCTCGAGGGTCTCCAGCGCAACGCTCCCGTCGCCGGCGGTCACGACCTCGTGCCCGGCGCGGCCGAAGAGCGCGGTGAGCAGGCGCCGGTGCGGTGAGGAGTCGTCCACCACCAGGATGCGCATGGGACCCGCCTATCATGGCGAGGCGGCCGCTGTCGGTCAAGGTTTTTGGCGTGGCCGGGCGGACCCGCTTGAGTGCGGCCGGCGAATCCGTACAGTAGCCGGCATGGACGACGCGACGAGGACCCCCCGGTGAGAGTGGGCATCTTCTACGAGCTGCAGCTCCCCCGGCCGTGGAGCGAGGGGAGCGAGTACCGGCTGCTCCAGGACGCGCTCGGCCAGATCGAGCTGGCCGATCGCCTGGGCTTCGACTACGCCTGGTGCGTCGAGCACCATTTCCTCGAGGAGTACTCGCACTGCTCGGCCCCCGAGGTGTTCCTGGGCGCGGCGACCCAGCGAACGCAGCGCATCCGGCTCGGCCACGGGATCATCCAGCTCCCGACCAACCATCCCATCCGGGTGGCCGAGCGGGTGGCCACGCTCGACCTGCTCTCGGGCGGGCGGGTGGAGCTGGGGCTCGGCGAGGGCCAGGGGCCGGTGGAGCTGCACCCCTTCGGCGCCCGCGTGCGGGAGAAGCGGGACGTGTGGGAGGAGGCGGTGCAGGCGCTGGTGCCCGCCTTCACCCGGCACCGGCACGAGTGGCACGGCAAGTACTTCGAGTTCCCCGCCCGCAACGTCGTCCCCAAGCCGATGCAGAAGCCGCACCCGCCGCTGTGGGTGGCGTGCTCGAACATCACGACGATCGCCAGCGCCGGCCGCTGGGGGATGGGCGCGCTCGGCTTCCAGTTCGTCTCGCCGGACGCCGCCCGCGCGTGGGTCAATCGCTACTACCGCGAGCTGACGCAGAATCTCGGCAAGCTCGCCGACTACCCGACCAACCCGAACATCGCGATGGTCAGCGGCTTCATGTGCGCCGGGACCGACGCCGAAGCGCTCGAGAAAGCCTCCGGCTGGACGTTCTTCGTCTTCTGCCTGAGCCACTACGGCCGCCACGGCATCCCCAACCCGGGCGAGGGGAACATGTGGGAGGCCTATCAGGAGTGGCGCCAGACCGAGCAGGCGCAGGCGACGCTGCGCAGCGGTCTCATCGGCTCCCCGGAGACGATCCGCCGCCGCCTGCGTGAGTTCGAGGCGACCGGCGTGGACCAGGTGATCCTGCTCGCCCAGGCCGGCCGCACCGCCCACGACGACATCTGCCGGAGCCTGGAGCTGTTCGCGCGCGAGGTGATGCCGGAGTTCCACGCGCGCGAACCCGAGCATGCCCGCTGGAAGGCCGACGTGCTGGCCGGCCGCATCGCCCTCGACGGCGACGAGGCCGACACGTACAGGCTCTACGCCCACCAGAACGAGGACATCGTGCGGCTGACGCCCGAGGAGCTGAAGGCCAAGATGGCGGCCAAGGAGGGCCGATGATCGGTGAGTCGCACCGGCGGCTGGGCGGCGAGCGCTACGTGGCCGGCCGCGGCCGGTTCGTGGACGACGTGCGCGTGCCGGGAATGCTGCATGCGAGCGTGCTCCGCTCGCCGCACGCGCACGCCCGCCTGGTGTCGGTCGACGCGAAGCGCGCGCGCGACATGCCCGGCGTGCACGCGGTCCTCACGGCCGCCGACGTGCCCGCCACGGCCATCATCCCCAGCCGCGTCCCGGCGCCGGCCGGCACCGAGCGCTACCTGCAGCCGGGCATCGCCCGCGCCGTCGTCCGCTACGCGGGCGAGCCGGTGGCCCTGGTCGTCGCCGACGATCCCGCCCTTGCCCGCGACGCGCTGGAGAAGATCGACGCCGTCTACGAGCCGCTGGCGGCCTGCGCGTCGGTGGCCGACGCGCTGGCGGCGGGCGCGCCCCGGCTGTTCCCGGGGACGGACTCCAACAACGTGGCGACGATCACGATGCGGGTGGGGGATGCCGGCGCGGCGCTGGCGAGCGCCGCCGTCGTCATCCGCGAGCGCTTCCACTACCCGCGGCAGACCGCCGCCGCGCTGGAGACGCGCGGGCTCGTCGCGGTGCCGCCCGATCCACGCGGGGGCGAGCTGCACCTGCTCGGCTCCACCAAGTGCATCCACATCAACCGCACGATCCTGGCGTCCATCTTCGGGATTCCGCCCGGCGCGCTCCGGCTCACGGAGGTGGACGTGGGCGGCGGCTTCGGCGTGCGCGGCGAGCTGTACCCGGAGGACATCCTGGTGCCGCTGGCGGCCATGAAGCTGGGGCGGCCGGTGAAATGGATCGAGAGCCGGCGCGAGAACCTCACAGCCGCCAACCACGCGCGCGAGGTCGCCTACGAGGTCGAGATCGGCTTCGACCGCGAGGGCCGCATCCTCGGCCTGCGAGCGGTGATCCACGCCGACATCGGCGCCTACGTGCGCACCGCCGCGCTCGTTCCCGCCGAGTTCGGCGCCGCCCTGCTGCCCGGCCCCTACCGCGTGCCCAGCTACGCCTGCGACCTGTGGTCGGTGGTCACCAACAAGACCCCGGCCGGCACCCTGCGCTCGCCGGGGCGCCCGGAGTGCAACTTCGTGCGCGAGCGCCTCCTGGACCGGGGCGCCGCGCGCCTCGGCCTCGACCCGGCCGAGATCCGGCGCCGCAACCTGATCCGCGCGGACGAGATGCCGTACGACTGCGGCACCACGTCGTTCGGCGTGAGCACCGTCTACGACTCCGGCGACTTCCCGGCGCTCTTCGAGGAGCTGCTCCGCCGGCTGGATTACGACAGGGCGCGCGCCGAGCAGGCGGTCATGAACGCGCGGCCGTCGGGCCCGCGCCGGGGCATCGGCCTGGCCGTGTACGTCGAGAAGACCGGCCTCGGCCCGTTCGAGACGACGCAGGTGGAGGCGCGGGCGGACGGCACGCTCGTCGTGGACACGGGCGCCTCGTCGATGGGCCCCGGCCTCGAGACCGTGCTGGCGCAGATCCTCGGCGAGGCCCTCGGGCTGCCGCCGTCGCGCTTCGACGTCCGCCACGCCGACACCGCCGCGGTCGAGAGCGGGGTGGGCACGTACGGCTCGCGCGGTACCGTCACCGCGGGCAACGCGGCGGCCCTGGCGGCGGCCAAGCTCATCGCCGAGGCGCGGCAGCGGGCGGCGGCGCGCTGGGGCGTGACGGAGGCGGACGTCACCTACGCGGGGGGCGCGCTGGAGGCCGGCGGCCGCAGCGTCACGCTGGCCGAGCTGGCGGCCGAGCGGCGGCTGGCCGCCGGCGCCTCGTTCGAGGTTGCGAAAGTCACCTACGCGGGCTGCGCAGCCGCCGTCGTCCTCGACGTCGATCCCGAGACGGGCCTGCTCGCGCTGAAGCGGGTCGTCGTCGGAGCCGACGTCGGGCGGGCCGTGAATCCGGCCCTGATCGACGCCCAGCTCGTCGGCGGGGTCGCCTTCGGCATCGGCAACACGCTGCACGAGAGCCTGGTGTACGACGCCGGTGGCCAGCTCCTCTCCGGCACGCTGATGGACTACGCGCTGCCGTATGCGACCGACGTGCCCGCGGTGGACGGCTTCTACCAGGAGGTGCGCGCGAAGACCAACCCGCTCGGCCTGCGGGGGCTGGGCGAGTGCGGCAACCCCGGGCTCGGCGGCGCCATCGCCAACGCCGTCTGTGACGCCCTCGGCCGGCCCGCTCTCGCGCTGACCGCGCTGCCCATCACCCCGGCGCGGATCCTGGCGGCCGCCGCGCATCCGGATCGATGATGCTCGCCGCCGACCGCCTGGAGGTCCTCGTTCTCGTCGACAACTCCACCGACAGCCTGTCGACGACGCCGAGGAACGTCGTCCCCGAGTGGACGGGGCTGCTGGCGGCCGGCCGCCTGCCCACGCTGTCCGGCGAGGCCACCTGCCGCGCGCACCACGGGCTGTCGCTGCTGCTCACCGCCCACGTCGGCGACACCCGGCACACGCTGCTCTTCGACGCCGGCCCGGCTGGCTCGACGCTGACCCGGAACGCGGAGATCCTCGGCGTGGACTGGGGCGCGATCGAGGCGGTCGTCCTCTCGCACGGGCACTGGGATCATGGCGGTGGGCTCCTCACGGCGATCGAGTCCGTGGCGACGCGACGCAGCCCGGGCAAGCTCGACTGCTTCGTGCACCCCGGCATGTTCCGCCAGCGCGGCTCCGAGCGTCCGGACGGCACGCGGTTCGTCTACGAGCGCCTGCCGGACCCGGAGCGCCTCGCGAAGGCCGGCGCCAACGTCGTCAGCACGCGGGAGGCCCAGACCGCCGTCGGCGGCGTCTTCTTCGTCAGCGGCGAGATCCCGCGCGTGACGTCCTACGAGGTGGGGCTGCCCGGGCACGTGCGCCGGGCGGCCGACGGGTCCTGGGAGCCCGACCCGCTGATCATGGACGAGCGATTCGTCTCGGTGCAGGTGCAGGGCAAGGGCCAGTTCGTCTTCTCGGCCTGCTCGCACGCCGGCATCGTCAACGTGCTGACCCACGCGCGCGAGGTCTTCCCCTCGGTGCCCGTGTACGGGGCGATGGGCGGGCTTCACCTGTCGGGGTCGACGGAGAAGATCATCCCGGACACCGTGGCCGACCTGAAGCGTTTCGGGCTGACGATGCTGGCCCCCGGCCACTGCACGGGCTGGCGGGCGCTCGCCGTCCTGGCCCGGGAGTTCGGCGACGAGCTGGTCCCCTCGGCGGTCGGCAAGCGGTACGCGATCTGATTCCGCGGTAGGATATCGGCCACCGCCAGGAGGACGGACATGGGCGAGATCCTCGGCCTGGGCGTCACCCATTACCCGCCGCTCATCGGCCTGGACGAGAACATGGCCGGCATCCTGCGCACCGTGCTGAAGGACCCCGGCCTGCCGGAGCGCTATCGCGACCCCGCCGGCTGGCCGGAGCCGATGCGTCGTGAGTACGGCGCCGACGGTGGCGCCGCCTCGGCGGCCGCCCACCGCGCGAGCCTCGTCCGCCATTTCCGTCACGTCCGCACGCTCCTCGACGACTTCCGGCCCGACGTCGTCGTCATCTGGGGCGACGACCAGCACGAGAACTTCACCGAGGACGTCATCCCGCCCTTCTGCGTCCTGGCCTATGACCACGTCGAGGCGCGACATCGCCCCCGCGACGTGGCGGCGCCCAACGTGTGGGGCGAGGGTCCGGACACGGTGTTCCGGATCCGGGGGCACCGTGAGGCGGGCAAGTTCCTGGCCCGTCGGCTGCTGGAGCAGGGCGTCGACATGGCGTACGCGTACACGCCGCTGCACCACCCGGGCCTCGCCCACGCGTTCCTCAACACGATCCTGTACCTGGACTACGACCGCATCGGCTTCCCCTACCCGGTCGTCGCCTTCCAGGTGAACTGCTACGGCCGGCGCGTGATCGCCCAGCGCGGCTTCCGCAGCAGCCTCGCCAGCCCGCTCGCGGACGACCAGCTCGACCCGCCCTCGCCCTCGCCGAGGCGGTGCATGGAGGTGGGGGCCGCCGCCGCGCGGGCGATGCGCAAGAGCCCCTGGCGCACGGCGCTCATCGCGTCGTCGAGCTGGTCGCACGCCTTCCTCACCGACAAGCACCACCAGCTCTACCCCGACATCGAGGCCGACCGCCGCCTCTACGAGGCGCTGCGGGCCGGCGACTGGGAGACCTGGCGGGAGCGCCCGCTGGCGGCGATCGAGGCCTCGGGCCAGCAGGAGATGCTCAACTGGTACATGCTGGCCGGCGCCATGGAGGCGCTCGGCCGCAAGCCGGACGAGTGCGAGTTCATCGAGACGTGGTCGTTCAACTCCAACAAGTGCTTCGCGGTGTTCAGGCCATGACGACGCCGGCGGCGAACGGCGCCATCCCGAAGCTGAGCGGCGACATCCGGCGCCTGATCCCCACCCTCGGCCTGCGCAACTACTGGTACCCGGCCATCGACGACCGCAAGGTGGGCGCCCGCAAGCCGGTGAAGGTCTCGATGCTGGGCGAGGAGATCTGCCTCTTCCGAGGCGCCGCCGGCAACGTGGCGGCCATCCAGGACGTCTGCCCGCATCGTGGCGCCCGGCTGAGCGAGGGCGATTGCCACTACCGGGGCACGGTCGCCTGCCCGTACCACGGCTGGGTGTTCGACGAGAGCGGCAAGAACGTGGCGGTGCTCTCGGAGGGGCCGGACTCGGGCGTGTGCGGCAAGCCCGGCACCGAGGCGAGGCTCTACCCGACGCGCACGCTCAAGGGCGTCGTGTTCGTGTGGATCGGCGATGGCGATCCCGCGCCCATCGAGGAGGACGTCCCCGAGGAGTTCTTCGACGACGACGCGCTCGTGCAGACCGGCCAGGTCGACTGGCGGTGCAACTGGGAGGTCGCGCTCGAGAACTCGATGGACTCGCACGTCAACTACGTGCATCGCAACGCCGTGGTCGTCGCCCGCGCGGGGTTCATCGCGCGGGGGGCCCAGGGCGAGCACCCGATCTTCGTCGGCAACGGCTTCACCGGCGACGTCAGCCAGGGCACGTACCTGCGGCGCGGCCCGCTCCAGGACATCTACCCGAACGGCTGGCGGTGGCCGAAGACCAACTACCGGCGCTTCTGGACGTGGCTCACCCGGCCGCTGGCCGAGCGCGCGCGCCGCAACATCCCGCCGCCGCGCTCGGCGAAGTGGTGCGGCGGCCACCACCTGCCCGGCATGTTCCGGGCCGAGTTCGGCTGGGACCTCTACACCCGCATGTGCGTGCCGGTCGAGGAGCACCTCACGCGCGTCTGGTACTACCACACCACCCGGCCCGGGAACGCATGGCGCCGGCTCTGGGACCGGCTCATGTACGCGACGGTGCGCCGCTGGATCATCGAGTACAACTTCTCCCGCCAGGACGAGGCGGTGATGATCGACCAGCGCTACGACACGCCCGAGAAGCTCTCGGCCACCGACGCGGAGGTGATCCAGTGGCGCCGGCTGGTCGTGACCAAGCACTACGGCGGCCGCCACGCGCCGTTCGAGTACCGGAACCCTGACGGCCTCGATCCCGACGCGGTGCCGCTCGAGCGGGTCTCCGCGCGGTACCTGCAGGAGAAAGCCCGGCTCCAAGTCCGTCGGTAGGCGCGGCCGGCGGCGCGCTGGCCCGCTCGGCTCCGCGCGCCGCTCGCCGTCGCGGACCCTCCTCCGGATGCCGCTGATTGACCGGGTCAGCGGCGCCGATTATAGTCGTCTCCCTCTCTGGGCACGCCGGATAGAGGAGCGCACGCGTGAGGCTCGCGGGGAAAGTGGCCATCGTGACCGGGACGAGTCCGAACATCGGCGGCGGCCTCGCCGGGGGGCTGGCCGACGAGGGCGCCCGGGTCGTGTGTGTCGACGTGGACGCCGGCAACGCCGAGCAGTGCGCGGACTGGATCAGGCGGCGCGGCGGCGACGCGCTGGCGGTCGCGTGCGACGTCACCGACGAGGTCCAGGTCGAGGCGATGGTCGCGCGGGCTTGCGATGCCTACGGCGGTGTGGACGTCCTCGTCAACAACGCCGGCGTCCTCGGTGGCCAGAGCGTGCTGGAGATGCCGCTCGAGCGCTGGAACCGCCAGCTCGCGGTCAACCTCACCGGGACGTTCCTGTGCACCAAGCACGTGGCCCGGCTCATGGTCGAGCGCCGGACGACCGGCAGCATCATCGTGATCGTGTCCACGGCCGGCCACCAGGGCCAGGCCGGCAACATCGGCTACTGCACGAGCAAGAGCGGCCTGCTGAACTTCACCCGGGCGGCGGCGATGGATCTCGCCCGGCACCGCATCCGCGTGAACAGCCTCACCCCGACGGCGACGGACGTCGAGGAGGGGCTGGACCGCGCGGTGGCGTGGGGCCGCGCCCGGCCCGAGCGCCGCGGCCGCCTGCTCGACTTCGAGAAGATGGTCCCGACCGGGCAGCTGCCGAGCCCGCGCCACTACGCCCGGGCGGCGGTGTTCCTGGCCTCGGACGACTCGGAGATGGTCACGGGCGCCGACCTGCGGGTCGACGCCGGCGCGATCGCGAAGTACTGGCCGTGGGTGCCGCACCCCTGACCCGCGTCCGAATGGAGGCGACGATGGCTGGAAAGGTCGGATTCATCGGGCTGGGAGCGATGGGCGGGCCGATGGCCTCGAACCTCGTCAAGCACGGCTTTGCGCTGGTGGTGCACGACGTCGACCCATCGAAGGTCGAGCGGCTGCGGGCGCTGGGGGCCTCGCCGGCGGATTCCGCCGAGGAGGTGGCGGCCGCCGTCGAGCGGACGATCTGCATGGTGGAGACGACCGCGCAGGCCGAGGCCGTCATCGCGGGGGAGCGCGGGGTTCTCCAGCGCGCCCGTCCGGGCCACATCGTGGCCTGCATGAGCACGATCGACCCGTTCGTCGTCCGCCGCCTCGGCGACCAGCTGGCGGCCCGCGGAATCGGGATGGTCGACGCGCCGGTCAGCGGCGGCACCGAGCGGGCGGCGTCGGGCGAGCTGTCGATCATCGCCGGCGGCGCGGCCGACACGGTCAAGGCGTGCGACGACCTCTTCCGCGCCATGGGCCGCAACGTCTTCCACGTGGGCGGGCTCGGCCAGGGCCTCGCCATGAAGCTGGTCAACAACATGCTGATCCAGGTGAACACCGTGGCGGTCGCCGAGGCCCTCGTGCTGGGCGTCAAGGCCGGGCTCGATCCGCAGGCGATCTACGACGTCGTGCGGGTCAGCACCGGCACCAGCTTCGCCTTCGAGACCCGCGTGCCCCGCATCCTGAAGCGGGACTTCGCGCCCGGCGGGACCGTGGACATCTCGTTCAAGGACCAGGAGCTGGAGACCGCGTTCGCCAAGCAGCTGGGCGTGCCGGTGCTCCTGGCCAACGTGAGCCAGCAGGTCTACCAGATGGCCCGGGCGGCCGGGCTCAACAAGGAGGACGGCTCGGCGATCGTCAAGGTGCTCGAGCGCCTGGCGGGCGTCACCGTCAAGGGAGGCGCGTGACGATGGCCACGTTCGTCCTCGTCCACGGGGCGTACCAGGGCGGCTGGATCTGGAAGCCGGTGGTGGAGCGCCTGCGCGCCGGCGGGCACGCCGTGCACGCGCCCACGCTCGACGGCTGCGCCGAGCGCCACGCCCAGATCCGGCCCGGCATCACGGCGGCGACCCACGCCGAGGAGGTCGCGCGGCTGATGTTCTACGAGGACGTGCGCGACGTCGTCCTCGTCGGCACCAGCTCGGGCGGCATGGTGATCTGCAAGACGGCCGAGCTGGCGACCGAGCGCATCGCGCGGCTCGTCTTCGTCGACGCCCTCGCCCTGCTGCCGGGCGAGCGCATCGCCGACATCGTCAAGCGGCCCACGCCCGTCTCCACCGACGTGGCGACCGGTCCCTCGCGCGAGGACGCCGAGGGCCGCATGTTCGCCGATCTCGACCCCGCCACGCGGAGGTGGGCGCTGGAGCGCTACACGCTCCACCCGATCGCCGCGATGAACGACCCGATGGTGCCGACCACCTTCTGGGACCGTGCGTGGCCGGCCATGGTGATCCGCTGCCGCCGCGCCGCCAACCCACCCGAGGCCCACCAGCGCCGCACCGCCGAACGCCTCAAGGCCCGGTGGGTCGAGCTGGACACCGGCCACTACCCGATGCTCAGCCAGCCGGACGAGCTGACCCGCCTGCTGGTGCAGTAGACTGGCGGCCAGGGAGAGAGCCATGAGCGTTCAGGCGGCCGCAACGAGTGCTCGGCAGGAGTTCGTGTCCACGCTGTCGGCGGCAGGCCTCGACGCCCCGTGGCTGGAGCCGGGCCCGCTCATCCGGCCGAAGGCCTCCGCCATGCGGGCGCGGCTGTGGCAGTGGCGGGACATCGAGCCGCTGGTGCGCCGCACGCCGGAGTTCATGGCGCCCGGGCGCGGCGCCGAGCGGCGCATCCTGCGACTGGACAACCCCGGCGTCCCCGAGCGGACCGCCGGCCACACGATCTCGATCGCGGTCCAGTACCTGCTGCCGGGCGAGGTGGCCCCGGCGCACCGCCACACGCCCAACGCCGTCCGCTTCATGCTCCACGGCGAGGGCGCCTACACCACGATCGAGGGCGACAAGTTCGTCATGCGCCGCGGCGACCTGGTCGTCACCCCCAGCATGACGTGGCACGACCACGGCAACGAGGGGTCGGAGCCCGTGATCTGGACCGATGGGCTGGACTCGCCGGTCGTCCGGTACCTCGAGAACCTCGCGATGGACCCGTACGAGGGCGAGACGCAGCCGGTCCGCACCGGCCCGCCGGCGCGCCGCCTGCACCATCGCTGGGAGACGGCGTACGCCGAGCTGGTCCGCCGGGCGGCGGGGCCACCCGACCCCCACGACGACGTCATCATGGAGTACCTGGACCCGGCCACCGGCAACTCCGTGGTCCCGGCCCTCGGCTGCTATCTCCAGATGCTGCGCCCGGGCGTGCGCACGCGCGCCCACCGCGAGACATCGAGCGCGGTTTACCACGTGGTCGAGGGGCGGGGCTTCAGCGTGATCGACGGCGTCCGCCACGACTGGGGCGAGGGCGACTTCTTCGCCATCCCGCCGCGCGCACTGCACGCGCACGGCAACGAGGGCAGGGCGCCGGCCATCCTGTACTCCGTGCAGGACGTCCCGCTGCTGCGGGCGCTGGGCTTCTACCGCGTCGAGGGTAGGTGAGCTGTCACCCATGTTGCCGGTTTATTCCGTTACCTATGTTTCTGGTTGCTCACGGTGCTCGGTGCACCCTGGAACTCCGCGACGACCTCGATCTGACCAACGATGTTGCGGTTGAGTTCCGGCGATTCCTCCGCCGGAACCCACAGTTCTTTGTGGACCGCTGCACCAACCGTATGTCGTGTATCGCCGGGCGAACTCCGCGTTCAGCTTGAAGCGGGTGACGT
>Ga0299906_10004239_pt1 | contig 11765 bp, 13 predicted proteins | sample RVTome_14_FD_200259 | JGI IMG/M metagenome (GOLD analysis project Ga0299906, IMG submission 200259) | Soil microbial communities from uranium-contaminated site in the Upper Colorado River Basin, Wyoming, United States - RVT145D125 (version 2) ... | reverse complement strand
GCCACTCGGCAAAGGAGGCATGGGCCGCGTCTTTCTTGCGGAAGATACCGCCCTCGATCGCAAGGTCGCGCTGAAGTTCCTCCCCGCGGCTCTCGAAGAGGACCAAACCGCGCGCCAGCGCTTCCTGCGGGAGGCCAAGGCGGCGGCGGCGCTCGACCACCCGTACATCTGCAAGATCTACGAGATTGGCGAGGTCGAGGGCAAAGCCTACATCGCGATGGAGTACATCGAGGGCAGGACTCTCTTCGAGAAAGTCGCCTCCGGTCCCCTTCCCCTCGCGCAGGTCCTGGACCTGGGAGCCGAGATCGCGGAGGCACTCGAAGCCGCGCACAAGAAACAGATCGTCCACCGCGACATCAAGAGCGCGAACGTCATGGTGACGACGGAGGGTCACGTCAAGATCCTCGACTTCGGGCTCGCCCGGATGCTGGCGATGGAAGCGCTTTCCGCGAGCAAAGTCGACACCTATTCCGGACGCCTCACGTCTCACGACTCGACTCCGGGCACGGTCATCTATATGTCCCCCGAGCAGGTGCGGGGAGAGCCCATCGACGGGCGCACCGACATCTTCTCCCTGGGGGTGGTTCTCTACGAGATGGCGACGGCGAACCTTCCGTTTCAGGGCGCGACCTCGGGCCTCATCTACGACGCCATCCTGAACCTCGGTCCAAGGCCTCCGAGCTATCACAACCCGAAGGTGTCTCCCGAGCTCGAGCGCATCATTCTCAAGACCCTCGAGAAGGATCGAGAACACCGCTATCAGAACGCCAAGGATCTGATGGTGGACTTGAAGCGGCTCAAGCGGGACACCGACAGCGTCACCCGGTTGCCGGAGAGACCCGCCACGACGCCCCTGGAACGGACGGGTATGCGATGGGGCGCTCTGGTTGCGACAGCGGGGCTTCTCGCCGCACTCGGAATCGTCCTCTATCGAGCAGGGTCCGGCGGAGCGCCGAGCCCGGCCATCGACTCTCTTGCCGTGCTCCCCTTCGAGAACACCCAGAACGACGCCGAGATCGACTATCTCAGCGAGGGCATCGCCGAGACTCTCATCAACCGCCTTTCGCCCGTCCCGGAGCTCCGGGTCATGGCGAGAAGCACCGCGTTTCGCTACCGCGGCCTCGACCCCCTGGAAGCCGGTCGAGCACTGAAAGTTGGAGCGGTGGTGACGGGACGGGTGGTCCAGCAGGGCGACAACCTGAACGTTCAAGCGGAGCTCGTCGACGTCGGGAGCGGGATGCAAATCTGGGGCGAGCAGTACAACCGGAAGCTCGCCGACATCGTCACCGTGCAGAACGAGATCGCGCGGAACATTTCGCAGGCGTTGCGACTCACTCTGACCGGCGACGAGGTCACCTCCGACAGCGAGGCCTATCAAGCCTACTGGAAGGGCCGCTTCCACTGGAACCGTCGGACCAATGCGGACCTCAAGAAGGCGATAGTCTTCTTCGAAGAGGCGCTCGCGCGAGATCCCGCTGTCGCTCTCGCCCACGTGGGGCTCGCCGACAGCTACGTCCTTCTCGGGGCCCAGTTCTACGGCGCTGAAGCGGACTTCCCCCCGGGAGTCGCCATGGCGAAGGCGCGAACTGCGGCGCAAGAAGCGCTCACTTTCGACCCGGGCCTCGCCGAGGCCTTTACCACCCTCGCGTACATTTCGCTTCTTCACGATTGGAACTGGGAGGCCGCGGAGAAGAATTTCCTCGAGGCCATCGAACGTAAACCCGGAAACGCCGTGGCCCATCAGTGGTACTCGGAGCTTTTGATGGTCCTGGGACGCCACGACGAAGCGGTGGCACAAGCCCGACAGGCGCTCGAGCTCGAGCCGACCTCTCCCATTCTTTCGCGTGAGCTCGGATTCCGGTTCTATCAGGCGAGGCGTTACCCCGAGGCGATCGACCAGTTCCGAAAGACCCTCGAGCTCGACCCGGAGTTTTCCTTCACCCGAGTCCTGTTGACCGATGCCCTGTGGGATGGCGGCCAGATCGAGGAAGCGCTCGCCGAGGCAGAGCGCATCGAAGTGAGGCGAAGAACGCTCCTCCAGCTCGTGGCCCAGTCAAAGACGGATGAGGCCCGGGCGTGGGTCGACTCGTTCCCCCGAGATGAATTCTCGCCGATGACGTTGAGCACGCTCCACGCCCGGGCCGGAGACAAAGAGAAGGCGCTCGCTCTTCTCGAGGAAGGATTGGAGAAGCGCCTCCCGCAGCTATTGACCACCGTGGGGCGGCCGGTCTTCGACCCCTGGCGCTCCGAGCCGCGCTTCACGGAGATCCGGCGGAGGATGGGTCTCGAGCTCTAGCTCAGCAATCCTCGTCTTCGACCGACCGGACCTGCTATGATCCCCGACAATTCAGGAGGTCGAACGGTGGATCGACGCAGGTTTCTCGAGACGGCGGGCTTCGCGGCGGTCGGCGCCGGACTCAGCCGGTGCAGCTCCCGTTCCGCTCCCGCGAACCCGACCCGGCCCCCGGTTCCCCTGACCCCGGCCGACGTCTCGTGGGAGCGGATCATCCGGACCACGGTGGGCCTCAGGCCTCATCGGGACGCGGGGTTCGTGCTGCGCTCGGAGAAGCTAGATCACAAGACCGTCATCCACAACTACGGGCATGGTGGCGCAGGCATTTCCCTCGGATGGGGAACGGGCCAGATGGCTTCCGAGATGGCGCTCTCTCATCTCGACCGCCGCGCCGCGGTCATCGGCTGCGGCGCGGTCGGCCTCAGTTGCGCACGCGAGCTTCAGCGGCGAGGCTTCGAGGTCACGATCTACGCCATGGCCGTGCCGCCCGATACCACGTCGAACATGGCCTTCGCCGGCTTCACGCCGACGGCGTGGCTGGTCGATCTCAAGAGCCTCACCCCGGAGTGGGAAGAGCAGTTCCGTCGCGCCGTGACCCTCGCGTACCGGAAGCTCCAGCTTCTCGCGGGGCGCCGCTACGGAATCACCTGGGTGTCCACCTACACCCCGACGAACGATGCCCGGGCGGCCTCGGGCTCGATCGAGCTCCTCCCGGCAGAAGTGCAGACGGGTCAGGTGCTGCTGCAGCCGGGAGAGCATCCTTTCCCCACGACCTACGCGGTGCAGGGCCTCATGATGCGCATCGAGCCTTCGATCTATCTCGACGCGCTCCTCGAGGACTTCCAACGCTCCGGGGGCCATATCGTGATCCGGAAGATCGACACCAGGAACGACCTCATGTGGCTTCCCGAGTCTCTCGTCGTCAACTGCACCGGAATCGGAGCCAAAGCGATCTTCGGCGACGAGGAGCTGGTTCCGCTCAAAGGACAGTTGACGGTGGTGGTGCCCCAGCCCGAAGTCGACTATTCGACCAACGGAGGCGTCTCCACTCCGAGCGCCGTCCCGGGAAACGGACTGCACATGATGCCGCGCTCGGACGGCATCATCCTCGGCGGCATCGCCCAGCGCGGGGTGTGGACGCTCGACGTCGACGAGGAGGAGCGCAAGCGGATCGTGGAAGGGCACATCGAGCTTTTCCACTCCATGCGCGCCCCGGCGTCGCGGATCAGCGATTCGGGTCGAGGCGCTTCCGCTCTTCGAACCAGTTGAGGACGATGTCTGTCCATCTCATGCAGAACTGGTCCAAAGAAATGAAGACCAAAGTTCCGTACGCACGAACGCAGCTCCTCCGGTCAGTCTTGACACTCGACTCCTCGGCCAGGCGGGTGACTGGAGAGCGAGGCGATCCGCCATCCGTCCGGAGTCTTTCCGAAGACATAAGTCACGCCGTGTACGGACATGACGCTTCCATCCTTCTTATAGCGGTAGAACGTGCCGCTCACGGTCGCGGACCCGAGGCTCAAAACACAGACTCTCGGGCTAGGGAAATCCGAGCGCTCCCACCCTTGAGGCAGGATCTGCGCGAGTGAGCTCTCGAAGAGCGCCGCCGTCTCCTCGACGCTCGAGTAGACCTTGGCTCCCTCCGGGTCGAGCAGGATCCAGGGCATGTGAAAGATGCGCGCCCCGATCGCTCTCGCGTCCCGCGACGAAAAGAGCTGATAGTAGGTCGCGACGGCAGCGGTGACTTCCCGCTCGACCTTCGCGACCTCTTCGGCAGAAAGAGGCGGATACTGCGCTCGAGCTGTCGTTGCCGCGAGCCCGATGATGGCTATGCCCATCACCCATGTTTCGAGCCAGAGCGCACGTTTGCTCATCGATTACCTCCTCATCCACCAGATCGCGCAACATGGGTCGAAACGCCGCTACGGAAGATCCCGTGGCAGGAGTCGGGGCCGCCCGCGAATCGAGACAGTACCGAAGTGCCGCAGGTCCAGGGTAGCGATCGCCTCGGCTCTTTTCCTCTCGGCTACGGCGATCACGACGCTATCGACCAAGCCCAGGCCCAGGTCACGGTACTTTCTGACGAGCGCCTCCGCCCGGTCGAGATCCCTCGCATCCCCCCACTCGATCCGGAAGGCTCCCTTGGCCAGGTCGGAGACGAAATCTACCTCCGCTTTTTTTCCGACATATTTCGCAAGCAGGTAGTCCACCTCGGGCAAGATGGCCCACGGCACGAGCCATTCGCCCGGGTCTTCTTCGAACAGAGAGAGCAACTCGCGATGGTGCCGGTCGTCAGAATCGACGAGGGCAACGATGGCGCCGGTGTCGGCGACGATCACCGCCCCATCCCCTCGAGCAAATCCTCGGCTTTCTCGCTCAGATCGCCGCGGCCGCTTCGTCCCGCACCGAGACTTTTCGGCTTCACCCTCGGCGCCCGCCGACGGGCGTAATCGGCGACCGCATCTCGGACGAGCTCGGCCGCGGCGCGGTTCTGTCGCCGCGCAATGGCTTTCAGCCTTTCGTAGTCCGATTCCGTCAGATAGACGGTGGTTTTGATGAGGCCCGACATATGGTAACTATATATGGTTCCCGTCTGTTCGGCAACACCGTCGTCGCGCGCTCGACGCTGCCTCTCCAATGCGGTCGTTCCTGAACGCTTCCACCCCGAGCGCCGCTGATCCCTTGGATGGGAACTGGGAGACCCAGACTGGACGGGGCGAAACTCGATCGAGAGGCCCTGCTGGCCCGGTGGAAGTTCTGAGGGTGCTGTCAGCGAAATCGTTCGCTCTGAAAAACCTGGCCGTCCATGGAGGCCAACATCCACTCTTCGTGGTTCCCGAGAAGGGTCACGACCGGGAACGGAGCCCCTTTTGGGAGCCGGACGATCTCTTCGATACAGCCTTTCGAATCCGGCCCGCGGTCGATGTAGTCGCCGAGAAAAACGAGGGTGTTCTCCGCGGTCAGATTGGCGATAACCGTCTTCAACAAGTTTCGAAGCGCCGCGAGATTTCCGTGAACGTCTCCCACCGCGATGGTTGCCATCCTGGGTCTCGATCGGTCTACTTCAATCCTTCCACCAGGTACAGCTCCGAGAGGAGCCTCCGGGAATACAAGACGTACGCGTTCGCCTCAGGCGCCACGTGAAGCCAAGCCGTTTGCGCGCCCACGGGGTCGAGTGGGGTTACCTCCTTCCAGAGCGCACGGGCGCCGTCGTCGAGATGGACACGGTAAACCTTCGTGACGCGCTCCAGCCGACAGACATAGATGGCAAGAGCGTCCGCGCTCCAACCCACGACCCACTCTCCATTCAGAACTCCGGAAACGACCCGCTTCTCACCTTCGTCCACGGGAATGAGCCACCACTTCCCGTCGGTGCTTCTGGCAGCGACCCAACTTCCATCGGGGGACAGTGCACTGAAGTCGTAGCCCGGCGGGCTCAACGCTCGAGGTGCCGCGTCGCCCTCCATGTCCAGTACGAACACTCCCGGTGCCTCCCCTGGCTTATAGGCAACGAGGACGAGTCGCCGGCCGTCGGGGTGGAAGTCGACTGTGACGAAGGCAGAGAATCCATGCTGGCGGATTCGGCGCGGCTCGCCTGGGCCCGTCGGGAGAAGAACGATCTCCGGGGGAGGTCCAAAGAGGAGGCTCGCGACCCACCTCCCATCGGGAGAGAGAGCCAGGCCCGCCCCGGTTCCGAGACGGACGGGCGGCGAGCCGTCGGTGCCGCGAAGGTAGACGTCGTAATTGGGGGATGCGCTGCCTGTGCCCCCATAGGTCAAGAGAACCGTCTTGCCGTCGCGGGACAGTGTCGTTGCCCAGGAGTAACCCAGATAGGTGAGATCTCTCGCTCGATCTTGACCCGTCCCTCTTTGGTCACGAAGAGGTTCTCGGGCTTCAGATCCCGATGAGTCACTCCCCGGTCATGGGCGGCGCCGAGGCCCCGCGCGATCTGCGAAGCGTACTCGACGGCCTTTCTCGCAGAAATGGATCGAGATGTAATCTTCTCCCGAGGGGTCTCTCCCTCGAGAAGCTCCATGACGGCGTAGGCCGTCCGGGCTTCTTTTCCAAAGTCGTGGATCGCGAGAATGTTGGGGTGACTGAGAGCGGCCACCGACTTGGCCTCCCGCTCGAAGCGGGCGAGCGCCCCGGGATTCTCGGACAGGTGCTCGGGCAGAATCTTGATCGCAACCTCGCGATCGAGCCTGCCGTCCCGGGCTCGAGGGTCATGGCGGGAGGCAGATGCCCGGATGGTTCAGCGCCGAGGGCGCGCGCGACTCCCGCTCGAACCTTTCGACCGCCACCGGGTTTCGGGCAAGATCCTCGGGGAGAAACTTGAGCGCTACCAGACGGCGGAGCCGCGTGTCCTCCGCCCGGTAGACGATTCCCTGTCCTCCGCCCCCAAGCTTGTCCAGAGCGCGGCAGTGCGAAACCGTCTGACCGATCATCGACTGGAGCCTCATCGAGCTCGCCACGGGGCGCTTTCTGATGAGCGATAGTCTACTCCAGGCTTCGCATCGAAAGAATGGCAAGCGTTTGCGAAGCGAATCGAAGGTGAGTCTCGAGGTTCAGGCAGTGCTAGGCGACGACCATGGCCGACTGCCCAGGACACAAGGCTCGGCGCAGAGATCCCGCAGCGATTAGAGGCCGAGAATCTGACTCTGGGATACCTTTGGCAACGGCGATATCATAGTAGGCGGTGGGTTATGAGATATCCCGTGATCGTGGAATCGAAGTCCGAGAACGAGTTCGTGGCGGAGCCCTTAGGCAAGCCTGAGCTGAGAGCGGTGGCATCGACGGAAGCGGAGGCTCTCGCGAAGGTTGAACGCGCCCTCGAAGAATGGCTCAGATTTGCGAAGCTCGTGCAGCTGGAAATTCCTGCGGGCGGCGCTGGTAACCCCTGGCTCGATGGTTTTGGACGCTCGGCAGACGACCCGGATTTCGACGCGCTCCTTGAGGAGATCGGTCGCGCGAGATCGTGATCGCCGCCGCGATCCAATGGCTGTTCGATACCGACCACGTCAGTTTGCACGAGCGAGGACACCCCGGACTCAGGGCAAATTGGAAAGGGCTCCACCTGGGGCTATAGCCGTCAGCGTAGTCACCGCCGAAGAGATGATTCGCGGTCGTCTTGCCGTACTAGCGCGGCGTAGCGAGGGCCAAGCCAGGGTCCACGCCTACGTTAAGTTCCTGGAGACGGTGCACTTCTTCAGTTCGATCCCGGTCCTGCCGTTCGACCCAGCGTGCGAGGCGAAGTTTCAGGAGCTGCGAGCACTGGGCCTTCGTGTTGGCAGCCAGGATTTGAGAATTGCCGCGACTGCAGTCGTCTATGAGCTAGTCCTGGTGACCCGAAATAAGAAGGACTTTGCTCAGGTGCCCGGATTACGATTCGAAGATTGGTCGCTCGCGTAACGTTCCGCCGCCGCGTTACGAAATGAGCACCGACAACATCAGCGCGAACTATGACGTTGCCGCCGATGGCCGCTTCCTCATGATGGAGGACGCTTCCGGCGGGCGCGCGCCACGGTCAACGTCGCCCTCAACTGGTTCGAGGACTTGCGACGCCTGAGTCCTAAATAGCTACCTAACGAGCCCGCTCCCAAGTCAGACGCAGTGATGGGGTCTCGACCGGGGTCAGAATGAGCCTGTCGCCGGGGGCGAACTCGTATCGGCGCACCGCGTCGACGCCGACTCCGCCAGGGACGAGAGAGCCCTTTCGGTGGTGGCTTACGGTGCCAGCTTTCTCGTCGACGGTGTAGGTGCCAAAATAGGCCGCATAGCCGGTCATCGCTTCTTTGGCCTGTTCGGGAGTCGGCGGCTCACCCGGTTTCCATTTCGGGCGATCCCGATCGGGCATGATCTGTGCTGCCATGTTCCCGGCACCGTCGTAATAGATGAGCCCGACGGGATGGGCGCCCCTGGGGTCAGGCTGGCCTCCCGAGTCGATCGAGACCAGCCTCCAGGTGCCGACGAATCGCTTCGCATCTTCGCCATTTTCCGTGGGCGGAGAGAACCCGAAACCAAGTGCCACTACGAGCCATAGCAGTCTTCGCATCATAGACTCCTCAGGTCGGAACGGGCGCTTCTGAACTACGCAATTCGGCGGACGATTATATGCGGAATCAAACCGCCATGTTCCACCGAAGCCTCGCCATCGGCATCGACACTCCCCCTTGACATCGCAGCGGTTTGGGCGTAAATCCTTTTCCATACGCAAGCCAGAGTTTTTCTTCAGCCCGATACCAGTCTCAAAGGAGGGTCAAATGAGACGATCCGTGGCTTTCTGCCTCGCTTTTTCGCTCGCGAGCGTGCTCGCGTCCCCGCTAGTCGCCCAGCAGGGGGGGTTGTCGCATGTCACCTGGGTTACGGTGAAGGCAGGGATGACCGCCGAGTTCGAGGACTACGTCAAGAAGATCACCGCCGGCGCGGCAAAGGTCAACGATCCCCGGCCGATCGCGGCATACAGCCTGGCCATGGGCGGCCCTCAAAGGACTTACGCCTTCGCCCGTACGTTCCAGAAATGGGCCGAGCTCGATGCCGACTTGACCATCCCCCAGATTCTCGCCAAAGCCTACGGCGACGTCGAGGGGGCGAAGATCTTCAAGATGGGAAGCGCTGCCATCGAAAGCTCGGAGACACGGGTCTCCCGTACGGTCCCCGAGCTCAGCCGCTCTGGTCCGTCCGGGGGCGGAGCCGCCGCCTACGTCTTCGTGGTCCGGACGGAGGTCGAGCCGTCCATGGCACGGACCTATCGGAAGTACATGGACAAGTTGAAGGCTGCAGAGGACAAGCACGATCCCTCCCCGGTGATTCGACGCGTCAGCGTCCTCGGGGACGCTCAGGTGTGGTCCTCAATCCGCCCGTTCAACAAGTGGGCCGAGCGGGACGCGGTCATGAACCCCGGAGAGGCCATGAACAAGGCCTACGGTGAGGAGGAAGCCCGCGAAATCACCGACATGGCGGCAGGCTGCATACGGAATCGGACGACCTACGTCCTCGCTCACCGACCCGATCTCAGTCGGACCGGCACCGCGCCGACCACCAACGACTGAGTGAGCTCGACTGCGGAGGACCATCGTGCAAGATGGTCCTCCGCATCGTCCGTTGTTCCTGGCTCAACCCCGAGGCGGCCAGGGCTCCTTGACCTCGAGGGCCTCGCGTTCCCATTCGCCGCGGTTCGCCGCGGCGGCGTATGTCGTCTCGAGAAAATCGAGGAGCGTGGCGTCGGGATCGGGCGCCTCGCGGACCGCATCGTACGGCAGAAAGAACTCGCGCCAATCCTCGCTGTAGAACGCCGCCTCCGGCTTTACCCCTTGCTTCCCGAAGCCATCGGGCTCGGGATAAGCGTAGGAGTAGAACGCCGGCCTCGGAAATTTGTCGTTCCCCGGCCAGAAGCCGCAGCTGCTCACTTCGTGCGAGTACGCTTCTCGAGTGACCCAGTCGGGCAGGTTCGGCACGCCGCCCGGGTGCATGGGCGCGCGCCGGCCCGAAAAGCGCGTAACCGCCAGATCGAAGCTTCCCCAGAAGAAGTGAACCGGGCTCACCTTACCCAGGTAGCGGCTCCGGAACTTCTTGAACACCCGATCGGCCTGAACCAGCGACAGCCAGAACCGGTGCGCGGATTCCGGATCGTACGCTCGGTGCACCCGATCCTCGTCGAAGGGGGTCGCGTCCTCGATCTCGTTCGGCTTCCGATGAATCCTTACGGCGAATCCAAGCTCGGACAGGTCTTGAAGAACGCTCCCATAGAAGTCGGCCACGGTTCGGGGCTGAAGGGGAAAGCTTCTCTCGGAGCCGTCGCTCGCGCAGAAGCGCAAGCGGTGGTCGGTGAAATCGAGCTCGATCTCGACCGTTCTCTCTCCTGCAGGGATCGGCGACGTGGTGAGGCCGCGCGAGGTCACGTAGAGCGTGACGTGCCAGGAGTGGTTCACCCATGGAGAGCCTTTGAGCCGGACCTTCCCCACGATCTGGGTCCACCGGTGAAGCGTGGCGCAGGTGTCCTTCCAGCCCTCGTACGGAATGGACGGCCAGGCCGCGCTCACGGATTTTCCGTCGGCTTCGGCTTCTCGTCTTTCGCCTCTTTCGCCGGAGCCGTCTCCCATACGTAGTCCCGGCCCATGCAGTGCTTCTCGAACCAGTCGAGCTCGACGTTCACCTTGAAGAGCTCGTGGCGCAGCTCCTGCCATCCGTGAGGCTCGCGGGGAGCGATGTAGAGGTGCGTCTGAACCCCGTTCGACCTCAACGCCTGGTAGAGCTCGACCGACTGTGGCGGCGGGACGCGCACGTCCTTCTCTCCCACCAGGATGATCGTCGGGGTCTTCGCCTTGTAGATGTCCTTCAACGGGGAGTTGTTCCAGTAGGCGTCGATGGGAGCGTCCTCCTGCCAGGGGGTCCCTCCGAACCACGGGGTGCGGTAGATGCGGACGTCGCTCTGGGCGTACATCGAGATCCAGTTCACCGCGCCGGCCCCCGACGAAGCGGCCTTGAATCGGTCGGTGTGGGTGATGATCTTGTTGGTCATGTGACCGCCGCCGCTCCACCCCATCTTGACCAGGCGGTCTCCGTCGACAAGACCCTTGGAGATGAGATGGTCGACCCCGGTCATCACGTCGAGATGCGCCTGGTGGAAGTAGTGCCCCACCATGTCGCGCAAGACGGCGTCGCCGTAGCCGGTGCTTCCTCGATAGTTCGGCTGAAGGACGAAGTAGCCCTTCGACGTCAGGACCGGGAGGTACTCGCTCCAGCGGCCGAACCCGAACTTGTCCGAAGCGGCGGGTCCGCCGTGCGTCTGGGCCACGAGCGCGTACCGCTTTCCCTCCTGGTAGTCGAGCGGATAATAGAGGAGCCCCTCGACCTCGACTCCGTCCTCTCCCTTCCACCGCACCGCCTCCTGGCGCGGAAGCTTGAAGTCCCTCGCCAGATAGTCGTAGACGCGGCTCACCCGGGCGGGCGTCCCGCCGGCCGCGGCAAGGACGTGAATGTCGCCGGCGTTGTCGCGTTGGTCGATCCCGAAAACGTGCTTCGCCGCGGACGGGGCGTAGTGCCACTGGACGAGGGCGTGGTCTCCCTTGGTGAGCTGAGTCAGCCCCTCGGACGTGACCTCGACGCGGAAAAGCTCGCTGCGGACGCCGGTATTGGCGGTGAAGAATAGAGAGCTCCCGTCCTGGGACCAGCTCGCGTCCTCGACCTCATGAGGCATCGAGGCGAGGAGCATTCGATGGGTTCCCCCTTCGGCGGGCGCGAGGAACAAGTTGTCATTGTAGTAGGGCTCGAACTTCTCGTTGGAATCGGAGACGAACGAGACCCACTTCCCGTCGGGAGAGAGCTCGGCCGCCGACTCGGACACCGTGTTGTTCGTGAGCTGACGGGCGTCGCTTCCGTCGGCCTTCATGACCCAGACCTCGCTCTGGCCCGCGCTTCCAAAGAGCGGCGTCGGGGCCCGGTGATGCGCGACGCGGAGGCCGTCGCGAGAGAG
>Ga0299906_10004238_pt1 | contig 11766 bp, 11 predicted proteins | sample RVTome_14_FD_200259 | JGI IMG/M metagenome (GOLD analysis project Ga0299906, IMG submission 200259) | Soil microbial communities from uranium-contaminated site in the Upper Colorado River Basin, Wyoming, United States - RVT145D125 (version 2) ... | reverse complement strand
CCCCTGGCGGTTTCCGTGCACAGCATCGTGTCGTGGGACTTCGCAATGTCGATCGTTCCGGGTCTGCACCAGACCATTTTCGCTCCCTACTTCGTCGTCGGCGCCATCTATTCCGGGACCGCCGGCATCGTGACCGTCATGTTCGTCTTGAGGAAGTACATGAACTTCGAGCAGTACATCACCAAGCTGCACTTCGACAATCTCGGCAAACTGCTGCTGGTGCTTTCGCTGCTCTGGTCGTACATCAATATTCTGGAGCTTTTCACCGGCTGGTACAGCGGAACGTCGACGGAATACGAGCAGCTCAAGTACAAGTTGTTCGGCTATTACGCGCCGCTGTACTGGGAGATGATCCTGTTCTGCGGCGTAGCACCGCTGCTGCTGATCTCGAACAAGTTCAGAACTTCGTTCGTGCCGATGCTGATCCTTTCGATAGTCATAAACATCGGCATGTATACAGAGCGATTCCTGATCATCGCAACGACGCTGTCCCGGCAGTATCTGCCGGAGACGTGGCGCGTTTACGTTCCGAGCGTCGTCGAACTGTCGATCATTGTCGGCTCGGTGGCGATGTTCGTCACCTTGTTCCTGATTTTCGTCAAGATTTTTCCCAGCGTTTCCATTTATGAAGTCAAGGAGACGATGAAAATACCGAAGACAAAAGGCATTCCGGAATGGCAAGCAACGCATTAGGGTTATTCCGCGATCCGGATTCGGCGCTCGAAGCAGCCAGGCAGTTGAAGGACGCCGGATTCGCGCGACCGGAATTGATATCGCCGATACCGATTCACGGCGTTGAAGACGTGCTCGGGCCCAAGAAATCCGTAATCAGGCGGTTTACTTTTTTTGGCGGACTGTTCGGCGCACTGTCAGGCTTTGCGCTCGCAGCCGGCACCGCCGTGTTGTACCTGCATCCGACCGGTGGCCGGCCGATCATCACGATTCCGCCGTTCCTGATCATTACCTACGAGATGACCATCCTGTGCGGCATTCTCGCCACGGTGCTGGGATTCCTGATCAGCGCGAGGTTCCCCGCCATTCGCGAGCGCGTCTATGTGCCGGAAGCCGGCGTCGACAGGTTCGCGGTCACCGTTGCCTGCGACAGCGAGGAACGGCTCGGTCGCGCCGAGGCGATCCTGCGCGAGGCAGGCGCCGAGAAAGTCAAGTTCATCGGCGAAGGTGAGTCATGAAGCGAATCGTGAAAGCGTCGGGACTCCTGATATTCCTGATCATGGCGGGATCGGCGTCGCCCGCCTGGGCATACCCCTGGGACAAGGACATGGTGGATCAGCCGTCGGAGAAGCCGCAGGAATCCGCCGCGCCTCCGGGGCCTGGGTCCATTCCGCTCGGCGGCGGGGAAACGATGCCGCAGCCGCTGACCGACGAAGAGAGTTTCGATATGAAAGACGCGGCCGCCGTGATCGAGAACCCCGTCCCGGCGACAGACGAATCCATAGCGAGAGGCAAGTTTTTCTACGAGATCAATTGCCTCGTCTGCCACGGACCGGAGGGTCGCGGAGACGGGCCGGTCGGCCTCAAGTTCGTCGAAAAGGCGCCGGTCGACCTGAATGATGCGTACACGCAGGACCAGGCGGACGGGCAGCTGTTTTTTACCCTGACGCGCGGCCGTGTCCTGATGCCGTTTTACCGTGACGCATTGAGTCCCTCGGAACGATGGGACGTCATCAACTACGTCAAAACCGAGTTCGGCGACAATGAATAACCCGAAATATCAACGTGGCGGCATTGTCCTGTGGCTGTTCATCGCCGTTTTCCTTCTCGGCGCTGCAAGTCTCGTCTACGGGTTGTCCGCTGCCGAAGCCCGGCCGGACTTTGCACTCCTGACGGTCTCGTACCTGTTTCTGCTGGGCGTCAGCCAGGCAGGCGTTGTATTTACCGCAATCCTTCGCCTGGTCAAAGCCGACTGGGGCAAGCCCTGGTACCGCCTTGCCGAACTCTCGACGCTCGCCTATTTTCCTTTTGCGATTGCAGGCTTCCTGCTCATTTTCTATTACGCCAGGCACGACCTTTTCTACTGGCTGCAGGCGTCACCCGAAGAGCATATCAGTCCGTGGCTCGACATCGACTGGCTCATGGTCAGGAGCCTTGGGGGGCTGCTGTTGTTCTACGGCCTCGCTGCAATCTACGTCCGGAAGAGCTTGCGACCGGATCTCACCAGCGGCGAAGATGCGTCGTCCATCGATCACGATGAGGCCGAGCGACAACTCTACCGGTTCTCACCAGTCGTGTTGCTTGGTTTTGTGATCTGCAACACGTTCATCGCCTGGGACTTCGCCATGATGCTGATACCGCACTGGCACAGCACCGTGTTTCCGATTCATTACTGGTTCGGCAATGTTTTCGCAGGCTCCGCCGCCATGATTGCAATTGTTGCTGTCATGCGAAGGATCGACGGCGGCCAACATTTCGGTCCGTATCAGATCAAGAGTCTGGGGATGCTGATTACCGGCTTCACACTGATGTGGCTGTATTTCTTCTGGGCGCAGTTCTTTGTGGTCTGGTTCGGCAACCTGCCGCACGAGACCGAACCCTTGTGGCGGCAGATGTACGGTCACTACGGTCCGTATTTCTGGGCCATGCTGGCCGGCTGCTTTTTCCTGCCGTTCGTCGCATTCCTCTTCGCTGCCGTCAAGCGATCGCTGTTTGCGATGTGCGTCATTGCACTGGCCATCAATGTGGGGATCTGGACCAACAAGTATCTGATGATCGTCCCGGTGTTCTCCCCCGACGACCGGCCGTTCGATCACTGGATCGATATCACGCTGGCGCTCGGACTGCTTGCCGGCTTTCTCGCAGTTGTGACGATGCTGACAAGCCGGCTGCCTGTCTATTCTGCATGGGAGATGAGGCGCGAATCCTGATCACCCATGATGACAAGTTGGCGCGGCAGGGAGGATTCGTGATGTATGAGGATCCAGAGCGCGACGTTGACATACCGTCCGGTAACTTCATCGTAAATGCCGGAGCGGTTATGGCTGTGCTGCTCGCAATTCCCAGCCTGTTCATCGGTCTTTTCGGCCTTGTTGGCGTCATCACCGGGCAGAAACTGGTCGCCGGTGGCCTGGGCGCCGCTTGGGGGTACATGGCTGTCGTCGGCACGTACGAATTGAACCGGCGCAAATTCAACTGGATACACGGCAGCAAGTACCGCGATCAACACCTCCTGGCGGGGTCCCTGGCAGTAGCCATCGGGCTTGCGGTCGGCGGCGCGGTGCACGAAACGATGCCGGCGCTGGCGATCGTTCCGGTGCTCTCGGCGATCAAACAGGCAAACGACGGACACGAGTGGAAGGTTCCGTCCCTGGTTCACGCAATGATATTGCTCGCCGGGATCGGCGCCGGTATCTGGCTTTACTCGACAAACAATACCGCCATCATAATCCTTGAAAGAATCGCAGCAATGCCGTGATGAGGCGTTGCGCACGTTACCCTGATTCTCGTTTCGTCCAATTCGCGCAAGAGCGCTCCAGTGAACCTTCGGCAATCGTCCCCACCCAGATGTCCACGAGAGAATCTTGTCAGTCGGTTGCGATTCGACCAGGCACCAAAAACGGGTGCCTGACCGCGACGTCTATTCCCGATCGGAAATATTCAAACCGATAACGGCCGGTTGAAGATAATTATTCCCGAACGGGAGTACTTCGTTCCGCAGGACGCTGGGCATCCGCCTGGCGCTGTCCACGCCCCATGGTCCCGGGGGAGGGTAAGCATGGCCCGCACGCTAAATGTCTATTGTGACCGCGAGCTCGTCGGCCAGTTGACGCAGGACGATGGCGGGCAGATGACCTTTCAATACGATGCGTCCTGGCTCGGTAAGCCCGGGCCGATTGTACTGTCCCGGTCACTGCCATTGCGGAAAGAGCCGTTCACGCAAAAAGAGTGCCGGGGATTTTTCGGCGGAATCCTGCCCGAGGAGGACAACCGCAAGATCATCGCACGCATTCTTGGCATCAGTGACAAGAACGATTTTGCGATGCTCGAACAAATCGGCGGTGAGTGCGCCGGCGCAATCACTTTTCTGCCGGAAGACGAGGCAATCTCCGAAGACAATGATCGCTATCGCGAACTTGCCGCTGACGAGCTCGCCACAATCCTGCGCGAGCTGCCACGCAGGCCACTCATGGCCGGTAAGGAGGATATTCGCCTGTCGCTGGCAGGTGCGCAGGACAAGATCGCCGTTCGCCTTGATGATGGGAAAATCTCGGTACCGCGCGGCAGCGCGCCCAGCTCCCACGTTCTCAAACCGGCGATCGATACCTATGAAGGTGTCGTCTTCAACGAGGCGTTCTGCATGAAGCTCGCGCGCGCTTGCAAGCTGAATAAGGCGGGCCATCGCTCGCGGATTGTTTTGCCCTGGTCCGGAACGCATCAAGTGCTGCGGCACCTGACCTGATCGCTTTGCTGCTGACGCGGGTCTTGGCGCCGCGCAAACGTGTGCGCGCATTCCTGCGCTGGCAAGCAGGCTCCTTGAGGTGATTCCCGGAATCGACAAGCCGCACCCGTCCTCGGAGTCAGTCGCTTTGCTGATTACAGGGCGTGTAAGGAATGCAAGTCGCGGTTCGGCAAAAAATAGATCTTGCCGCGGACGTCCCAGGTGCGCGTCCATGCGTAAAGCACGGACAAACCCTTCCGTGGCCAGGAAGGAGTTCGGGATAAACGCCGACAACGCTGAGACCACCTTGCTGGCATGTCGGAAAGTCCGAGGCTCAAGTCAGCGAGTCAACATCGTCTTGGCGGCCCTTTGGACTGAGACCTCCGCCGGGCCTCAGTCGGCGTAGAACCAGCCCGTCAGGGAATAGCGATCCCCGCCGGCGAACGGCGTCACGAAAGTGACGGAGTGGACGTGGCGGACGTCGAACAGGGACAACCGGTTGAACGCAGGCGCCCATGCGTCACGCGGCTCGCCGCTGTCCTCGAAGAACTGCAGGAGCCCGCCCCAGTCGGGGTGCCATGCTCGCGTGAATCCGAAAACGTAGGCGATCCGTCGCGACTGGTCGTCGAAGATGTCGCGGTGCCGGGTCAGGTACTGGCCGGAGCTGTAGCGCGTGTACTGGGCATCCGCGCGGCTGACGTCCGCGCGCCCCGTGACCCTGGCGATGAACTCGAGCATCGGCGGCGAATTGAGGAAACCGGCCACCTCGTGCAGGAAGGCGAGATCGGGATCGTCCACCTGTGCCTCGTGCCGCACGAGGTAACGGCAATAGAGGAAGCCGACGCCACGAGCAGCGTTTTGCATCAGCTCCCGTGCCAGCCGGGATTTCGTACTGTCATCGAAGGCAGCCATCTCGGATGCGCTGGTCGACCGGCAGCCTCCGTCCTGGAAGTACGCGAACTCGTATGGCGTCTTGCCGCTGCAAATGGTGCGGACACGCTCCGCCACTTCCTCGAGCAGCACGTTTTCAATCCGGATGCGCTGGTCGGCCCGATACTGCGCCGCGAGCGCGTCCACATCCAGGGAGAGGTTCAGCATGACGATTGCAGGCCTTGTCGCTTGCCGCTGCAACGCGGCGAAGGATAGGAAATTCTAGCGCGTCGTTGAGGCCGAGTGAATGGGAAGCGGGCGCTTAGCGTTTATCGGGCCGAATCACAAAGTAAACGTGGACCATGATCATGGTAATGCTGCAAAGACCGGCAAGCCCGTGCAGCAGGAAAACGACGCCGCGCGTTTTCTCCGCAATGAACAACGGGTTCCGCTCGCCGAACGGCGAATTGACTGCGGCCATCATGATGACGCCGGTGACGCAGGCCGTCAGGACGACCATCGCGACCGCGTGATGAAGCATCGACCCCAGGCATCTGATTTATATCGAAAAAAGTCCATCGTGCCTCAGCAGGACGCGTGTCGGGCCGATCGTGCCCGGGATGCTATAGTTGCTACGCTCACTTTCAATCGCAACGCGCTTCTCGCATGGTGGATAATTCTCCGCCGGCAGCGAGCGATAATTCATAAAGGATCGCGTTTACGGCCTGCAGCAGAATACATAGCATCTGATTATTCATCAGCCAAGGTGCACATCGATGAAAGACCCAATCCTTTACCATCCAGGCGATACAGCCACCGTTGATGAGGCCGCCCCGGGTACGTCCGTATTGAGCGTATTGAGAATGAGGGCATCGAGACGGTCATTCATCAAGGGCATTATCGCCTCGGGCGCCGTCGCCGGATCTTCGGCGTTCCTGTTCGGCAGCCTCGGCGGCTGTGCTCCGGACCAGCCGGGGGCAGGTGCAGTCGAGCGACTGCTGTCGCTCAACATCAACGGCAAGGTTCGGCGCGTCGACGTGCTGCCAAACGAAACGCTCGCCATGACGCTACGCTACAAACTCGGACTCACGGGCACCAAGCTCAGCTGTGACCGGGGCGAGTGCGGTGCCTGCACGGTCGTAATCGACGGCCGCACGACTTATTCATGCTCCACGCTGACACACATGGTCGGCCAGCGAGAGGTGCGGACGATCGAAGGTCTGGAGGGAGCGAACGGCGAATTGCATCCGATCCAGCAGGCGTTCATCGACGAGCTCGGCCCGCAATGCGGATTTTGTACACCGGGTCAGATCATGAGTACCGTTGCACTGCTCGCGGTGAACCCGACTCCGACCCGGGACGAAGTCCGGCATGCATTGTCCGGCAACCTCTGTCGCTGCGGCGCCTATGACCATTACCTGAACTCCGTCATGCGCGCGGCGCAGGGGGCCTGACATGGCACACAAACTTCTCGGACAAAATTTCACGCCGCCGGATGTGCGCGGCAAAGTCACCGGCAAGGCGAAGTACGCCGAGGACTTCCGTGTCGACGGAATGGCTTTCTGCAAAATGCTGCTGAGTCCGATGCCGCATGCCCGGGTAACCAGCATCGACACCAGCGAGGCCGAGGCAATGGCAGGTGTGTTCGGCGTGCTGACCGCCGCCGACGTGCCGCCGGGACAAGGCGCGAGCGAAGTCATATTGACCAATACGCCGCACTTCATTGGCGAACCGATACTTGCGATTGCCGCGGTCGACGAGATGACGGCCGCGGATGCGCTCGAGAAAGTCAGGGTCGAATACGAACCGTTGCCGTTCGTCATCGACCCGCTGGAAAGTTTGTATCCGGGCGGTCCGGATGCGCGCGAAGGCGGCAATGTCGCCAACCTGCAAATCCCGCTCCGGACTGTCAAGTGGACGGCCAAGGACTTTGCCGAAGTGGAGGAAAACCAGCTGCCGATGAGCGGCGAGCCGGTTGCGGAATGGTCGTACGGTGATCTCGAGGCTGAATTCGAACAGTCGGCAGTCGTCTATGACGAGACCTTTGTCACGGCCAGCAATTCTCATCACTCGATGGAACCGCGAACGGCCATGTCTTACTGGGAGAACGGTAAGTGCTTCGTCTACGGTTCGTCGCAAAGCCAGAGTTTCATCGTGCCGGGCCTTGCCGGTCTCATCGGCATCGAGCCGAAAGATCTGGTTTACATTGCAGAGTTCTGTGGCGGCGGTTTCGGTTCCAAGGGCGCGCCTTATTCGCTCATGGCCCTGCCGGCTTACATGTCGAAAAAAATCGGCCGACCGGTGATGCTGCGCGTGACCCGCGCAGAGGAGTACTACCTGGGTTCCAACCGGGCCGGGTTCCAGGGTCGGGCACGCATCGGATTTGCAAAGAACGGCAAGATCAACGCCGTAGACCTTTACGTCGTGCAGTCGAACGGTCCGAACGGCGGATTCTGGGATTTCACGGAGGCAGGTGCGGCGGTGTCCATCTGCTACCAGCCGAACGCCATGCGCTACAGGGGGATACCGGTGCTGACCAACACGCCACCGGGAGGGCCGCAGCGCGGACCTGGCGAAAACCAGATCGCCTGTGCGTTCGAACCGTTCCTCGACAGGGCGGCCGCCGAACTCGGCATCGACCGTGTGGAAATTCGCAAGATCAATGCCCCGGACAACGATGCAATCTTTGACGGGCACCGGAACCCGGTGACCAGCGCGTATCAACGAGAGTGCCTGAGCAAAGGCGCCGAGAAATTCGGCTGGCAAGAGAAAAGCAAGCGCAGCGGAGAGCGTAACGGCAGCAAAGTCATTGGTGTTGGCATCGGCCAGGCCTATCATTCCGCGGGCTTCTCGGGTTTTGACGGCCTCGTTCGAATTACTCCGGACGGAATTCTGCACATACATTCCGGCGTCGGAAACCTGGGCACCTATTCTTATGCGGCAACGTCAAGAATTGCAGCAGAAGCGCTGAACTATGACTGGGAGCACTGCGTCATCGAAAGAGGCGACTCGCGCAAGCATCTCGCCTGGAACTTCATGCAGGTCGGCAGCAACACGTCGTTCACGATGGGGCGCAGCTACCATGCGGCAGCCATCGATGCAAAGAACAAGTTGCTTGAAATAGCAGCGGCCACCCATGGCGGCAGCGCAGACGATTACGAACTGGGTGACGAAGTCGTCAGCTCAAAAGCGGACGGCGCCGTGCAGTTGACGTACGCCGAAGCCGCACAGAAAGCGATCGAGATGGGCGGCAGGTTCGACGGCAGCGAGGCGCCGAACGATATCAATCCGATGACGGCGGCCTCGACGGCAGCACTCGCCGGCACAGGCCTGATCGGTGTCTCCAAAGACAATTACGCGATCACCGGCGTTCCGCCCGCGCTGGCAACCGGCTTCATGATGATCGAGCTCGATACCGAAACCGGAACGTTCGAAATCCTCGACTACACCGGCGCAATCGATTGCGGCACCGTCATCCATCCCATGGGACTGGCGACGCAGGTCAAGGGCGGTGCGGTCATGGGCATAGGGTTGGCATCGACGGAGCGCATCGTTTACGACCCGCAGAACGGTATCGCCGCCAACGTCGGTTTTTACCAGGCGAAACCGCCGTCCTATCTCGATGTGCCCTCGAGCATGGAATGGGCCGCGGTCGATATTGCGGATCCGCAAAGTCCGTTGGGTACGCGGGGCATGGGCGAACCGGTCATGGGATGCGCGGCTTCCGCGCTGGTCTGTGCCATTTCGGATGCACTGGGTGGCCACTACTTCAATCGAACGCCGATTGTAACGGATATGATTGTGAATGCCGTAGCCGGGCGCGAGCAGTCACACAAACCGTTGCAAGTCGCGACCTTTTAGCGCGACGTTTCGAGCGCGATATCCCAAGCAGGAGGCAACAATGTCAAAAGATATGATGCCGATGTTCGAACTCTTCCAGCCGACGGATATATCCGGCGCCCTCGATCTCGTTGACCGCTACGGAGCCGATGGCTGGAAGCTGGCAGGCGGACAGGACAGCCTGGACTGGCTGAAGGACCGAGCCAAGAGAACGAAAGCCGTCATTGACCTGACTCGCATACCCGAGATGAAAGGCATACGCGAAACGGCAGACGGTGTGGAGATCGGCGCGCTGACGACTTTGACCGAGATCGAAGAAAGTGCGCTTATCCGTGAGAAGTTCGGCTTGCTTGCGGAAGCGGCAAGCAGGGTTGCCAGCCCGCAGATCCGGAATGTCGGTACCATCGGCGGCAATGTGTCGCAGGATGCGCGTTGCTGGTATTACCGGGGCGGCATGGACTGCTATCGGGCCGGCGGCAGTACCTGCTATGCCGACACGCCGCAAGGCATGAATCGCGAACATTGCCTCTTCGGCGCGGACCGTTGTGTCGCCGTTACTCCGTCGGATACGGGTCCTGCGCTGGTGGCTCTCGATGCCAGCATGGTCATTCGAAATGCCGACGGTGAACGCGTGGTGGCTGCCGAGGACTTTTTTATCGGCCCACAGGTCGACATCGAGCGTATGACCGTGTTGCAGGCCGATGACATCCTCACGGCCATTCGCATTCCGAATACCTGGGCCAATGCCGTTTTCTATTTCGAGAAAGTGGCAGACCGCAAGACCTGGGATTTCGCGCTGGTCAATATCGCAGCGGCAATGCGATTATCCGGCGATACGATCGAAGACATTCGAATCGTAGCCGGGGGCGTCGAGTGCGTACCGCGAAGACTGAGCGTGGTCGAGAACGTCGTCAAAGGCAGCCAGAAAAATGCCGATACGGCGAAACTCGCCGGTGGATCTGCTGCACGTGGCGCCGCACCACTGAATTACAATCACTTCAAGATTCCACTGCTGGAAAACCTGGTAGCCCGCGCGATCAGGAATGCATGATCCTCAAGGCTGAGATTCTCTCGACAACCTTGGCAATTTCGCCGGCCGTCGTGGACCGGCCCAGGCTGAACCGGACGGCGCCCTTTGCAACATCCTTGCTGATGTTCATTGCCCGCAGTACGGGCGACAGCTCGATTTGCCCTGAGTGACAGGCGGATCCGGTCGATGCTGCGATCCCGTCGAGGGCGGCAAGCATCGCGGCTCCATTGAGGCCGACAAAGGAGACATTCAAGGTGTTTGGCAGCCGCTGGTCGGGATGTCCGTTCAGCACAACACGATCGCCCCACTGTGCGTGCAGCGCATCCCAGAACCGGTCGCGCAAGCGGCGTACGCCCGCCATGGCTGCCAGATCACCGGCCAATCCGCACGCCGCCCCGAGGGCAGCCGTCAGCATTGCGCTTTCGGTTCCGGCTCGTCTCCCGCCTTCGTGCCCGCCGCCATGAATCAGCGGCTCGAGCCTTGTTCCGTTACGCACATAGAGTGCTCCGATCCCCTTCGGTGCGTAAGCCTTGTGGCCGGCGATGGACAGTAAATCGATTCCGAGTGCAGCGACCCGGGTCGGTATCTTGCCGACGGACTGTGCCGCATCGGTGTGGAAGGGCACGCCGTGGTCCCGTGCGATCTGCGCGCACTCCGCGATCGGCTGGATCGTTCCAACCTCGTTGTTTGCATGCATGATGCTGATCAGGACAGTCTCGCGCGTGATGGCACGGCGCAGATCGTCGGGATCCAGGAGTCCCGTGCCGTCTACCGGCAAATTCGTCACGCGGGCACCTTGACGCGCCAGGAATGCGCAGGGCGACAGCACCGAGGGATGCTCGACCTGCGTCGTAATCAGGTGCGCGCGCCGGCCGGTGCGCGCGAAGTACACGCCTTTCAGCGCAAGATTGTTTGCCTCGCTGCCGCCGCTCGTAAACACGATCTCCTCGGGCATGCAACCGAGGAACGTCGCTACCTGCCGGCGGCTCCTTTCCACAGTGTCCTTTGCCGGCATGGCCGCCCAGTGCGGGCCAGAGGGATTGCCGTAGCCGTCATCCGTCGCGGAACGCATCGCTTGCGCAACGCCCGGATCAACCGGCGTGCTCGCGTTGTAGTCGAGATAGATACGATCGGAATTCATGCCACACCATGAGCGAGTCCGCTCCCCGCGACCGGCGCCATGAACAGCGGCACGCTCTGGGATTCCTGTGGTTTGCTGGCCGCGGCGCGCCTGAGCGCCGCCAGGTCGATCCCGTCGATCTCCGAGAGTATCGACAGGCTGGACTGCAACTGCCCCTCGGCGTCCGCCTTGCGGCCGGCGCGGATCAAAGTCGCGATCAGCGTGGCGTGCGCCTGTACACTGTACGGTTCGATTTCCACCAGGTCCTGCAGCCACGATGCGGCGTCGGCGGGTGACTGTCCGAGCCGCCGCCGTATCAGCTCGCAGAGCAGCTTCCTGCGCAGGGTCCTGAAGTCCTCCCGCTGGCTTGACAGGAACCGGGAGTATTCCGGTTGTCCCGATGAGTCGAGGCCGGGCAGCAGACCGCGCGATGTGATCGACGCAAGCTCCACCAGTTTCCCAGCGTCAACTGAGGCCACGCCATTGGTCAGCGCCTCGCGCAACCGGAAAATG
>Ga0299906_10004236_pt1 | contig 11768 bp, 13 predicted proteins | sample RVTome_14_FD_200259 | JGI IMG/M metagenome (GOLD analysis project Ga0299906, IMG submission 200259) | Soil microbial communities from uranium-contaminated site in the Upper Colorado River Basin, Wyoming, United States - RVT145D125 (version 2) ... | reverse complement strand
ACCGGAAAAGAAAAAAATTAAAAACTTTTTGGCTGAAAAGGCGTTTTGAAACGATAACTACAACATATGATCCGTTGTTTTTGTAATTTTGATGAATTAAACACTAAGGATATGAAAAAAAGCTTTTTGTTCTCTCTCACCTGCATTGTATGCCTAACTGTGGCGCAGTTAGATTCATTCGCCCAATATGAAAAAGGGGATATCATTCTCAACCCCGGGTTGGGACTTGGCTATTGGTATGGGGGTGGCAGCGGGATTGCTGTTGGATTTTGTATCAACGCAGAATTCTCAATTACAGACGATATTGCGGTTGGCCCTTATTTCGCTTATACCCATAAAAACTATAACTACGGTTCGGTTATAAATGGAGACTACAACTATAACTTTATCGACATCGGAGCCAGGGGATCCTACCACTTTGCCCGACTGCTCAATGTAAACAATGACAAGTTTGATCCCTACGCCGGTGCTTTCATTGGTTTTGTGAGCTCCAGCGGCAATGCGGATCCGATCTACAATGGATATTACACCAGCTATGGAAGTAGAGTACAAGCCGGTGTTTTTGCCGGTGCCCGTTATTATTTCTCTGATAAGTTCGCGGCTTTTGGGGAAGTCGGTGCAGGCTTACATCCTGTTTTTATTGGAGTAACTTTTAAGCTCAAGTAGAAGATAGACTGCCTCACTGCGTTTGACAACTTGCTTTCCGGGTATGACTCAAGAGGGCAAGTTGTTTTTTTTTTAGCTGTCCCCTAATCCACTAACACCTCCGGAAATAATAAATTTCATCGCAATGTGCCCTGGTATATTTAACATCCTGATGTTTTCCTTTGGAACAAAATAGTGTATCCCTGAAAACGCATATGAATACGGGAAGTAAACAACGACCATATCCTTCAATCCCAAAGCAGCCAAATCGGGTTGAGTGATGAATCCTATTTGATGGAGGTTATTTTCTTTGTTCATCCTTACCAGGACCGGTTTGTCGAATTTCTTTTTATCGCCAACAAAAGCGCCCAGCAGGTCCTTGACAGCTGAATAGATCAGCTTCACCAACGGAATTTTATTCATTCCATGATCAAACCAATCGGTGGCAGTTTTGAATGCAAAATTTGTAGTCAGGTAGCCAAATCCTGTGATCGCCACCAGAATAATAACAAAACCCAGACCGGGATACGGGAGGTTCAGCAAATTATCGAGCCAGCTGAATGAGATATAAATAAAATAGGCCGTGGCCACCAGTGGAACGATAAAAAGTGTACCACTGAAAAAGTAGCGGAGAATGCGTCTTACGTTATTTTCCATAGTATAAAAAAAGGCCTCCGTTTTTCCCGGAAGCCTTCGTTTCGTTAGTGTATCTCTTCTAAATCGAGAATCCCAAGAAGCTAAGGAATCCGAATGACATTAATCCAACCAGGATAAATGTAATCCCTAATCCCCTTAGCGGACCAGGGACATTCGAATATTTCATTTTTTCCCGAATCCCGGCCAGAGCTACGATAGCAAGTAACCACCCGATACCTGACCCTAGTCCGTAAACAGAAGCCTCCATCAGGCTATAAGGACGTCCCACCATAAATAAAGCTCCTCCAAGGATTGAGCAGTTCACCGCGATCAGCGGCAAAAAGATACCCAGCGTACCATATAATGCAGGTGAGAATTTTTCAATAGCCATTTCAGTCAACTGAACCACGGCAGCGATTACAGCGATGAAGACAATGAACTGGAGAAAGTTTAAATCTACCCCGGCGAAATCTGAACCTATCCAGGCCAGGGCGCCGGTATTCAGTACATAATTCTGAATGATCCAGTTAACGGGCACCGTAATTCCCAACACGAAGACTACGGCGACTCCAAGTCCAAATGCAGTATCCACCTTCTTTGAGATTGCCAGAAATGAACACATGCCCAGAAAGTAGGCAAAGATCATGTTCTCCACAAAAATTGACCTGACACCGATACTTATAAGATTTTCCATTTTCAAGTAAATATTAGTGTGATTCCCGATATCCATTCATGCTTCGTTGCACCCATATGATGACTCCAACCACAACACAAGCGCCGGCCGGAAGTAGCATCAGACCATTGCCCTGATAGTGAAGTCCTACCGCTTCAAAAACCTTGAATCCAAAGAGAGACCCGGCACCAAAGAGTTCGCGGAAGAAAGCTACCGCCAACAGGATCAATCCATATCCCAATCCGTTACCCACTCCATCCAGGAATGAGGGACCCGGTTTATTACTCATGGCAAAAGCTTCCAATCTTCCCATTACGATGCAATTTGTAATGATCAGTCCCACAAACACAGCCAGTTGCTTGGAAACATCGTAGACATAAGCCTTAAGTACCTCGTTGACCAGCGTAACCCAAAGTGAGACAACTGCCAATTGAACAATAATCCTTATTCGCGACGGGATAGAATTACGCATCAACGAAATGGCTACGTTCGAGCAGGAGGTAACAACGAGAAGGCTCAACGCCATAATGAACGCCGGCTTCAGCTGCGTCGTTACGGCTAGCGCAGAACAAATGCCCAACACCTGTACAGTAATCGGATTATCGATATCCAGTGGATTGGAGATCAGTTTCCTGTTCTTTTTGGAGAATAGCGGCTCGCTTTTTTTCTCAACTACTACTTCCTGAATAGTTTCACTCATCGTTATTAGCTGTTAGCTTTTTTCTTTTTCAAGTAATTCTCGTAGCTCTTCAAATAATCCATTAACATGTTGTTAACCCCCTTTGCTGTAAGTGTCGCGCCGGACATACCATCAACCTTGTGAGGGTCACTTGAATAGTCGTTCCCCTCTCCTTTCATCATTGTTACCGAAACAAGATTGCTACCATCATAAATGGACTTTCCCTTGTAGCGCTCTTTTATTTCCTGGTCGGTTGCAATACGGGCACCTAGGCCTGGCGTTTCTCCCTTATGATCGAAACTTATCCCACGGATAGTATTGAGATCTGATTCGAGCGCTACGAAACCCCATATCTCATTCCAAAGTCCAAAACCGTGGATTGGAAGCACAGTGTTTTCTACGTTACTTGGATCACTTTCACTTTTAAATTCATAAACCGGCAACAAACGATCCTCAGGCGCCTTCTTGTATTCCGCCGCAAGATTCAAGCTTGCGGGATCAACCCCTTCCTTTACATTCCCCTGAAAATCGATCACAAATTCTGTGACACGTTGCTCATAAATGCTGGTGACATCCTGTCCCTCCGATAACTCAATCACCGTTCCAAGGATATTTTTTTTCTGCTCCAGGGCGATATTAAACTGCTGACGTTCTTTTAACCCTTCAGATGCCAATGCCAATAACCCACCACAAACAATGGCGAGTGTGGAGGCATACATGGCGATGTATAGATTAGACTGTCGCACGTTGTAATCTTCTTTTTTTATTAGCTCTAACTACAAAATAATCAATCAGTGGTGCAAACACGTTCATGAGAAGGATCGCAAGCATTATTCCCTCCGGATATGCCGGGTTAAAGATGCGAATTAATACTGTAAATACTCCTATCAGAAGCCCGTAGAACCACTTTCCTGTTTCGGTCTGTGTTGCTGTCACTGGGTCGGTAGCCATAAACACAGCCCCGAAGGCAAGCCCACCAATCACCAGATGATAGTGCGCCGGTAGTAGCATAAATGCTGAACTGCCCACAAGATTCAGGAACAAACCCATCCCGTAGGCTCCGGCGAATACGCTGACAATAATCTTCCAGCTCCCAACACCAGTAAATACGAGAATAAATGCACCAATCAAACACATAAGTGTGGAAGTCTCTCCAACGCTGCCCGGGATAAATCCCAAAAACAAATTGGTGAAGCTATAAATATCGTTGGCCCATCCTGTTCCGAAACTATTAAGTGCTGTTACCGCATCAACACCGGCAGCACCGGAAATGACGGCCAATGGCGTCGCCCCCGAGTACCCCGCAACGGTAGCCGCACCTTCCGGCAAATAGGTCCAAACTTCACCGGCCATATCAACCGGGTAAGCAAAATATAAGAACGCACGCGCCGTCAACGCCACGTTGAGCACATTCATTCCGGTACCACCAAATGCCTCCTTCCCGATTACAACGGCAAAAATCGTCGCAACGGCAACTTGCCAAAGTGGAATATCCGGTGGCATTACCAAAGGGATAAGCATCCCTGAAACCAGGTAACCTTCGTTTACAGGATGCCTTCTGAAAGTGGCGAAAGCAAATTCAACACCTAACCCGACGGCATACGACACAATAATAATAGGAACCACCTGAACTACCCCTATCCATACTTTATCCCAGAGCGCTGCTTCCTGACCGAGGGCAAGGAAATGCTGTTCTCCGACATTAAATATACCAAACAGGAGACACGGTACCATCGCGAGTATCACCGTCATCATTAGGCGCTTCATGTCCACCCCGTCTCTGATCTGGGCGCCTTTTTCGGCAGTAGTAGTATTGGGAACGAACGCAAATGTATCCAGAGCTTCGAAGGCATAATAGTATTTCTCCCATTTACCTCCTTTCTCAAAATCGTGTTTTACGTTGTCGAGTATTTTTCGCAAAAACTTCATATTATCAGCTATTGAGCATTAATTCTATACCTTCCCGCAATATACTTTGCACGTTATGTTTAGATACATCCACAAACTCGCACAAGGCAAGGTCTTCTTCAATAACCTCATAAATTCCCAATGCCTCCATATCGTCATAATCTTCAGCAATAATAGCTTTCAAAAGGTAGGTAGGCAGGATATCCAGCGGGGTCACTTTTTCAAAAACACCCGTCTGAACAAAAGCGCGGGGCTCTCCCTTAGTGTTACTGTCTAACACAAATTCTTTCTTATAGTTTAGAAAAGACAACAACCCCCAGGCGCGACTAAAACTCAATTTTTTTGCCGATGGAGTAATCCAACCCAGAAATTCGTATTGATCTCCTTCAGGGATAACGGTCACCAGTTGATCATAAAAACCAACATGGTCTTCTTTCCCAATCCGGGTTCCGGTCAAGACATTGCCGGAGATGACACGCACATGATCTTGTTTGAGATTATCCATCAAAATTTTCTTGACAGACGCTCCGGTATATGTCTTATAATATTGTGGTCGTTTTACTTCAGAACCGGCGATGGCGATAATCCTTGAAGCGTCATAGACACCATGGAGGAACAGTTTACCAATTTGAATTACGCCAAGCGGGGTAACCGTCCACACGGCATTGCTTTTACCAATCGGGTCAATATGGTGAATCTGAACACCAACACAACCCGCAGGATGTGGACCCGAAAACTTGTTTAGCTCCACCCCTGTCGCTTGTGAAAATACGGGGCTGATCTCCCGCTCTGAATGGACGTTAAGATGTATTTGTCCATTGGTAAATTTCTTTAGAATTTCTATTCCAGCCTGAAAAAATTGCTCCTGTCCTTTATAAATAAAATTATAGTCCGGTGCCAGCGGGTGACTATCGAACCCGGAAATAAAAATGGACTTGGGAGTTTCTGTGGGATCGGCAATGATGCCATAAGGGCGTTGTATGATGTTTGGCCAAACTCCACTCCGGAGCAGTTGTTCTTGTGCATCCTCCCGGCTAAGCGATGTTATTTCCGAAACTGAGTACCTGGAGAATGACACATATTCCACTTCTTTATCCGCAAGAATTTTGACCTCCAGTAATTTCCGTTTTTCGCCCCGGTTTACTTCAACGATTTCACCACTGACGGGCGCGGTAAAAACTACCTTTTCATTTTTCTTGTCGTGAAACAGTGGAGATCCTGCCTTCACTATGTCTCCTTGGGCGACCAGCATTTTCGGCATGTATATGCCCTCAAAATCAGGTGGTTTTATTGCGAAAGTTTCAGGCTGTTCAACGTCTGCAAGTGTTAAGGCGGCTTTCCCGGCCAGGTTGATATCGAAGCCTTTCTTTAAACGAATAAATTTGCCCATGTACGTGGCGGTATGGTTAGGAACGGGGCAAAATTAGCATTTTTTCGAACATTCAATAAGGGATTCGGATATAATTGGTTGGGCTAAAAAGCACATTTTTGCCGCCGGTAAGAGCCCTAATAATCCGACGAAAATACCCGTTATTATTGAGGTGCAAAAATCTTTGACATCGCCAGGCGAATAACCTCGTCGACCTGCTCATCGAGCGTTACACTGGTGGTGTCAAGATAGTAGGCATCGTCCGCCTGTCTTAAAGGACTTTCTTTCCGCGTAGTATCGGACTTGTCACGAAGGAGGATATTTTCAACTACATCATCCAGATCAACAAGTTGACCCCGGTCCAATAATTCACGTTGTCGGCGAAAGGCGCGAATCAGAAGATCAGCATTCATGAATACCTTCAGGTCCGCTTGCGGAAAAACCACCGTCCCGATATCACGTCCGTCCATAACGACCGCTTTCTCTCTGCCCATCCTGCGTTGCTGTTCCACCATGGCAGTCCTAACTTCTTTTATTGCACTAACCTGACTAACAAACTCTGAAACACGCATGGTCCGAATCGCCTTTTCAACGTTAAGTCCATTGAGATAAGTTTCAGACTTATTTGTTGAATTGATCCTGACAGAAACATGCAGTTGCTGTAACGCTCTTGAAACTTCGCGTGGGTTCGTCAAGGCCACATGGTGATCAAGAAAATATAATGTTACCGCCCGGTACATCGCGCCGGTATCGATATAACGATAGCCTAAAATAGCGGAGACAGCCTTTGCCGTGGTGCTTTTTCCGCAGGCGGAATATCCGTCAATGGCAATTACGATCTTACGCAGGTTCATCAACAATCTTTTAGCGGACAAGGAATAGGTTTGCCAGGCTTCAATTTCTTATGCTTCTTTGGATGATGAGACGCACAGGCAAGCAGAAGCGCAACTAAAAGAACAATAGACAGGCGAATAAACTTCTTCACAGCGTTGATTGACAAAACTTATCAAAAAGATTTCATGGAAGCGCTTCGGCAACCCTCAGCATATCCATCTCGTATTATTATTAGTATTATTAATTTAAATGACAACAATTTTTTGCGTCAATTAAGACTACTTCAGTACAGGTTTGTAAATTGTAAACAAATACGCACAAATGGAAACAAATGATCCCGGGAAAAAAGAAAAGAATGCCAGTAATTTTGGCAAGAAAATCGACGATTTCATGGCCGAATTAAGCGAAGCCGGTGACAAATTGCAGCACGAATTCAATGCCAAATATGAAGAATTGAAGCAGTCTGCAGAAAAACTAAAAAATGAGTCCGAAAATAAGGAGCGATGGAAAGAAGTTGAGGATAGTCTGAAAAATGCAGGTGACGAGCTGGGGCGCGCATTTAAAGCAGCCTTTAAAAAGCGGGAAAACAAATAAAAAGCCAGATGCTCGCGTACTAAAGTAAAGCAAGCACCTGACTTTCAACGATGCATTAGATCTTTATCAATTTCCATTTTCCCCGCCTGAAAATGATAATCGCCACAACAGCCATCAGGGACTCTGCAATAGAAATCGCGGCGTAGACTCCTACCGGGCCGACATCAACGGCTTTGGCCAGCGTGTAGGCCAGGGGGATCTGAAAAATCCAGAAACCAAAAAAACTTATAATCGTCGGCGTCTGTGTATCCCCTGCACCATTGAATGATTGGTTGATTACCATCCCATAGGCATAAAAAATATAACCGAGCGACACGACCTGGAGGCATTGAACACCATTTTGCAAGACATCGATATCGGTGGTAAACATTCCAACGATCGGCCGTGCAAGACTAAAAAACAACACCGTTACCACCGCGAGAAACACCATGTTTAAAAAGGCAGCCCGCCAAACCGACCTGGCTGCACGGTCCGGAAACCCTGCTCCCAGATTTTGCCCCACAAGTGTTGCGGCAGCATTGGCCATACCCCAGGCTGGAAGAATTGCGAAAACGATTAACCGTATGGCAATGGTATACCCCGCCAACGCTGCGCTTCCGAAATCTGCCATAATACGCACAAGGAAAATCCAACTGGCAGAGCCAATCAGAAACTGTCCCGTTCCTCCCGCTGAAACCTTGACCAGGCGCCTTACGATATCCCATTTCACTAATAGATCCCGGGCATGAAGTTTTATCATGCCCTTTCCTCGCTGTAGATGATACACCTGATATAAGACACCCATACCACGCCCGATATTGGTAGCAATAGCGGCGCCTTCAACACCAAATGCGGGCACGGGACCGAATCCAAAGATAAAAACCGGATCCAGAATTATGTTCAGGCCATTGGCTAGCCACAGTGATCGCATGGCGATAGAAGCATCACCCGCGCCTCTAAAGATGCCATTGATAAGAAACAGCATCATGATGGTAATATTACCGGAAAGCATCCACCGGATATAGCCGGCATTTTTTTCCATAAGCTGTTCGCTGGCACCCATCAGACTCAATAGCTCCCGCGAGTACAGGGTACCCACGAGACTAATCACTACCGACAAACATACACCGACAAATATTGCCTGCGCTGCGGCTGTCGCGGCCGCAGCGGGATTTTTTTCTCCTATCCTGCGTGCCACCATCGCCGTGGCCCCCATACTTAGCCCCATAGCGAGGGAGTAAATCAGGGTGAGCACCGATTCGGTCAGACCGATGGTCGCCACCGCATCGTTGTCGTGGAGTTGACTTACAAAATAAACATCAATGACGGCAAATAACGACTCCATTGACATTTCAAGGATCATAGGTACCGAAAGCAGTACGATCGCACGGTCAATACCACCTGAAGTGTAGTCTTGCTGTCTGCCGGATAGGGACTCCTTGAATAAACGTATAAACGATCTAAGCTTGTTAGAAAACGACATTTTGAAAAATTGTTAGGTAAATAGATTCGACAGGCTTCCGGAATGAAGCCATAAAAGAACGGGTGGCTGTGCCAACCTTAGAATGTCAGAATCATAGGCGTGAGCATAGAATCTATTGGTACGTCAAAACGGTGCGTAAAGTTCTGCGATTTGTAAGTTTTTTTCTCAAGATTCGAATTTTATCAGGCATGCACATCTCTGTCATTTCTTTTTACGTTGCCAAAAACCAAAAATGGCCAACTTTCGGTTGGCCCCCGTGAAGCTTTACGAGCAACATCGTCTATTCGTTTCGTACAGAACTTGCACCTGAAACACTTGACGTGACCGATGGAAAACCCCGGTACAACAGCGTGCTCGCTCCAGTTGCCGCGGCCTGAAGTTCAGACGCTACATACACCCTACCGCTACTTGCACCCGACAATGAGATCGCTGCTTCGTCAACAGGATAGTCAAAAGCGCGTAACACCGACGCTCCCGAAACCCCGGCCTTAATTTCCTCGCCGATTCCAAACATACGAAGGCTGGACGCACCCGACAGGATTACATCCACCTGGCGGTAATCGGCATCAAGTTGGCATATTGATGCACCACTCAGGAACAAGTCAAGCCCTTCCCCGTTGTCAAATCCCACAATCCGCGACTCACTTGCCCCTGAAAAGTTCACAGCCTCCAACCGCGGCATCGTAATGTTGATGTCGGTCTCGTGGTTACGATGGCCATTTTCACTGAATTCTATCACTAGCGTATTTCCGCTTTTAAATACGTTCAGGTCATCGATGTTTCTACGATCACCACGTGCGCGAATGCTAAATGTATTTCCCTGGGTAACATGAATATTAAAGGCATTACCCATTTCAAGCCGATCAAAATCAATCAGAGAAAATTCTTTTTCATAGGCTTGAAGGGGTCCTGGATCTTCTGTCTGACATGCTGAAATTATTATCGAAGCACAAAGTGTCAGGATAATTGAGAGATACTTTATTGGATTCGTCATGATATCTAATTGTTTTCCAGCCACAAGACAACCCACCGGGATAGTACCCCTATGCAGGCATAAAAAAGGCAAAAAAAAACCAGGATGACTCCTGGTTTTCAGCGCTAAAGAAAGGTTTTCAGCCGATTGCCACGCGCTTAAACCCGGCAACGGTCAACCCTTTCGAAATGCTATCAAGGTATTGCGCTACCGTCTTGGAGTTGTCTTTTACAAAGGGTTGGTGCAAAAGCGTATTGTCTTTAAAGTATTTCTTGAGTTTCCCTTGCGCAATCTTTTCTACCATATTTTCCGGCTTTCCTTCCGCCAGAATCTGGGCTTTCGCAATTTCAAGCTCTTTTTCGATAACTGTTTTATCGACGGAGTTCTCGTCAATTCCTACCGGATTCATGGCAGCTATTTGCATACCCACGTCGCGACCTGCTTCGACAACATCCTTTCCATTTACTCCTTGTAAGGAGACTAAGACGCCGAGTTTAGCACCGGCATGGATATAAGAAACAAGCGCCTCCCCGGTCATATACACGTATTCACTCACCTCAATTTTTTCACCGATTTTACCAACGAGTTCAACAATCTTGTCATGTAGCGACAGGTCACCCACTTTCGTTGTTAAAAGGCTGTCTTTGTCGGCGGCTTTTTGAGCGAATGCCGTGTCGGCAATCAACTTACCCAATGCCTGGAACTCATCATTTTTAGCCACAAAATCGGTTTCACAATTAAGGGCAATCAGCACTGCCTCTTTGTTGTCATCACTTACGGTTACAAATACCGACCCTTCTTTCGCATCCCGATCAGAACGTGAAGCGGAAACCTTTTGCCCTTTTTTTCTCAGGATTTCAATGGCTTTATCAAAGTTGCCGTCTGCCTCCGTTAAGGCTTTCTTACAATCCATCATCCCTGCGCCAGTCATCTGACGAAGTTTGTTTACATCTTGTGCTGTAATTGCTGACATAGTTATTTTATGATTAAATCTGTTATTTATATGAAGTTACGCCCGGGCGCTAAATAAATCGTCCCACCAGCTTACAGTGTTGCAAAGCGGCAGGACGACAAAAAGATTTCTTTACGTATTATTTTGCTTCTTCTACGGGCTCGTCAACGCGTCTCTTTTCTTCCTCATCTTTTTTGTGCGCCGCATCTTCCTTATCCTTTTTCCGCTCCATCAGTGACTCTTCGATCACTTTGCTGATATACTTCGTAAGTATGGAGATGGACTTAAAAGCATCATCATTAGAAGGAACCGGGAAATCTACACCGGAAGGATCAGAGTTAGTATCCACCAATGCAAAAACCGGAATATTAAGTTTTTGAGCCTCGGTCACCGCGATATGCTCACGTTTTACATCGATGACAAAAAGCGCTGCCGGAAGACGGTTCAAATCGGCAATACCTCCAAGGAGTTTCTCCAATTTAGCCTTCTCACGTGTAACCATAAGGCGTTCACGCTTTGCAAGATTTGCAAAAGCCTCATCCTTCATCAACTTTTCGATCTGAGAAAGTTTCTTGAGCGACTTACGGATTGTTGCAAAGTTGGTGAGCATACCGCCCAGCCACCGTTCTGTGACGTACGGCATGTTGAGGCGTTTTGCCTCTTCCGTGACGATGTCTTTGGCTTGTTTCTTAGTGGCGACAAACATGATCTTACGGCCAGAACGCACGATATTTTTCAATGCGTATGTCGCTTCGTCAAGACGCGCTAATGTTTTATTTAAGTCAATAATGTGGATGCCATTATTTTCCATGAAGATGTACTCGGCCATCTTCGGGTTCCACTTGCGGGTAAGGTGTCCAAAATGTACACCTGCATCCAACAATTCCTGATATGTTAATTTTTCAGCCATTCTTTTCGTATGATTAACGCTTGCTAAACTGGAATTTCTTTCTTGCCTTTCTTCTACCTGGTTTCTTGCGCTCAACCATACGTGAGTCACGGGTCATAAAACCCTCCTTTCTCAAGGTAGGTTTGTTTTCAGG
>Ga0299906_10004235_pt1 | contig 11771 bp, 6 predicted proteins | sample RVTome_14_FD_200259 | JGI IMG/M metagenome (GOLD analysis project Ga0299906, IMG submission 200259) | Soil microbial communities from uranium-contaminated site in the Upper Colorado River Basin, Wyoming, United States - RVT145D125 (version 2) ... | reverse complement strand
GGGCTGGTTCTTGCTGGCTGCGAAGGCAACCAGATGGGGCAGAAGCAGACCGTAGGCACACTGGGTGGCGCGGCGCTCGGCGGTCTTTTGGGATCGCAGGTCGGCGGCGGCACCGGCAAGCTGGTTGCCACGGGGCTCGGTGTGTTCGTGGGCGGCTTGCTGGGTAGCGAGGTCGGCAAAAGCCTCGACAAAGCGGACCGGCTTGCGGCCAATCAGGCCTACGGCAAGGCGCAGGCGGCGCCGGTCGGCGAGACGGTCAACTGGAGCAATCCGCAATCGGGACATTCGGGCAGCTATACGCCGGTGCGCGAAGGCACTTCGACCTCAGGCCGGTACTGCCGCGAATTCCAGCAGACCATTACCGTCGGCGGCAAGACCGAGCAGGGCTATGGCACGGCCTGCCGTCAGCCGGACGGGTCCTGGCAGATCGTTCAGGGTTAGGCGCAAGGTGACAGGTACGGCTGCACTTTCATCTTTGCTTGTGATCAGGGCGATAAAAAACCGCCTCGCGGAGAGCGAGGCGGTTTCACCCGAATTACGTACTTATCAGCTGCTATCGGTCGCTGGACCTATTGGCGAACTTCGCGGAGGACCCCACTGTCTGCATGACCCAAAATCTGATCCACCGCACGTGTGATACCGATCCAGGTTGCCCCGCCCTTGAAGTCTTCCGCGGCAAGCCGTCTCTGCGCTTGCATCGCGGCTCTCAGCGGCGCATCTTCACCGTGTTTTTGTACCAATAGCCGAGCTATTTGCCACCCACTGTCGTCTTGCTTCATCTCCCCCTCGAGACTTGGCTGCAAGCACTCCTGGCGCCAACAACGTCGCCAAGGACGCGTTAACTACTACCAGCATTCCCGAGCCGCCGATAATAGTTAAAGAAATAACTGCCCCAGTTTCCGAATAGTGATGATGCAAATGCCACAGTTGTGGTTAGACGGTGGCGTTTGTTCGTTCCTGCCGCCAGGATGGGCCGCCGGGGAAAATGCTTGCGTCCGAAGGTTGTGCGCAAAGATGGCTTTGCCGGCCATGCAAATTGTGCTCTATCGCCGACCGAGCACAGCGCCACTAAGAAAAACAAGGCGCTGATCGGCGCCGGAATGAGAGAGAGTTCGATGCCCAAGAGTTACGTAGAACGGATCTTGCGATCGCGCGTATACGAGGTGGCGCGCGAGACGCCGCTCGATCCTATGCCAATCCTATCCCAGCGGCTCGGCAACAATGTCCTGCTGAAGCGGGAAGACCTTCAGCCGGTCTTTTCGTTCAAATTGCGGGGCGCCCATAACAAGATCGCCAATCTCACCCCGCGTCAGCGCCAGCGCGGCGTGATCTGCGCCTCCGCCGGCAACCATGCGCAGGGCGTGGCCTTGTCGGCGCGCCGTCTCGGCTTGCGCGCCGTCATCGTCATGCCGGAGACGACGCCGCCGATCAAGATCGACGCCGTGCGGCGTCTCGGCGGAGAGATTGTGCTGCACGGCACATCCGTCGACGATGCCAGAAAGCGCGCCGAGGCGATGGCCTCTTCCAGCGGCATGACCTTCGTTCATCCTTACGACGATCCCGACGTGATCGCCGGCCAGGGCACGATCGCGATGGAAATCCTGCGCCAGCACAGCGAGGACATCGAAGCCATCTTCGTGGCCGTCGGCGGCGGCGGCCTGATTGCCGGGATTGCCGCCTACGTCAAGGCGCTATGGCCCAAGATAAAGGTCATCGGCGTTGAGCCGAAGGAGGCGGCGTGCATGGAGCGGGCGTTGGCGACCGGCCGGCGCACCCGCTTGAAGTCGGTCGGGCTGTTCGCCGACGGCGTGGCCGTCGCGCAAGTCGGGAAGGAGCCGTTCCGCATCGCGAAGCAATGCGTCGATGAAATGATTCTGGTCACAACCGACGAGATCTGCGCGGCGGTAAAGGACATCTACGACGACACACGATCCATCGCCGAGCCGGCGGGCGCGCTCGGCGTCGCGGGCTTGAAGGTCTATGCCGAGCGCGAGCGGATCAAAGGCAAGACGTTGATCGCCGTGGACTGCGGCGCGAACGTCAATTTCGATCGATTGCGCCATATCGCCGAGCGGGCCGAGATCGGCGAGCATCGCGAAGCCTTGCTCGCGGTCACGATTCCCGAACGAGTCGGCAGCTTCCGGGAGTTCTGCCATGTCATCGGCACCCGGTCGGTGACGGAGTTCAACTATCGTTACTCCGACAATGATGCGGCCTACATCTTCGTCGGCGTCGAGCTCCGCAACGGCGAGAAGGACAAGAACGACCTGATCCGCGTGCTTCGGAAGAACAAATATCCCGTCATCGACATGACGGACAACGAGCTCGCCAAGCTCCACATCCGTTACATGGTCGGCGGCCGGGCGCAGGCCCTGAAGGACGAAAAGCTCTACCGCTTCGAGTTTCCGGAGCGGCCGGGCGCGCTGCTGAATTTCCTCAACAACATGGGCGAAAGCTGGAACATCAGCCTGTTTCACTACCGCAACCACGGCAACGCCTTCGGCCGCGTGCTGGTCGGCATGCAGGTGCCGCGGAGCGAGGAGGCCAAATTCCGCTCGTTCCTGCGCACGATCGGCTATCCAAGCGCGGAGGAAACCGGCAACCCCGCCTATGACCTGTTCCTGAAGTAAGCCGGGCCTCTCTGTCCGGCGTCAAAGACCGGTGAAACGGACCGTGAAACGATGCTAGCCTATTCTTTACTTGGCGACTGGGGCTCCATCGCGGCAAAGTTGCGCCATTGAGACGGTGTCCACAGCCGGGAAGAGAAACAATCCGTTCCATGGTGTCATATCCGATCGAGCTTACGGAAGAGCGTGATGGCACCTTTCGGGTCGTCGCCCCTCATTTTCCGGAGCTGGAAACATTCGGCGATTCGTTGGAGGACGCCCTGATGCACGCGGGCTTTGCCCTGGAACAGGTCATCGCCGAGCGAATGGCGAAGCGCCAGGTCGTTCCGATGCCGCTCAAGGCTGCGCCCGCCCATAAGTCGGTAGAACTGCCGGCTCCCTTCGCGGGACTGCTGGAATCCTACTGGAAATACAATCTCGGCACTTATCCGCCGGACCGGCCGGCCTGATCATGCTGCCGCGGTCGTGCAGCCCTGCTGCAATTCGCTTTCCTTGCCAAGTCGGTCGATTGCGCTTATTCCCGCCCGCGTGGACCGCGTGCCGGACAGCGGCGCGCCCCGAGCTCATCCATACTGACTGTTGGAAACAAAGTTGAAGCTCGCCTTCGCCATCTCCGCCATTCTTGGCCTGGCTCTGGTCACCGTCCTGATCGGCTATTTCGGGTTTCGGTCCGTCGGCGAGGCCTTTATTGGGGTGAAGTGGGGCCTCCTGGTGCTTGCGGCCTATCAGGGGCTCCCGATTCTTTGTTCGGCGCTTGCCTGGCAAGCGGTCGTAAAACCGGTTTGGGATGCACCGACGGCATTGTTCTTGTGGGCGCGGTGGGTCCGCGAAGCCGTGAACACCCTTATGCCGGTAGGGCAGGTGGGCGGCGACATCGTCGGCGCGCGCCTGCTGGCGGTAAACGGAGCGAGTACCGCCGTTGCAGGCGCTGGCGTCGTCGTCGACAAGACCGTCGAAGTGCTGACCCAGTTCCTGTTCTCCATGATCGGCGTCGCACTGGTCCTGATCGTGAGCACGGACCGATCCCTGGCCTGGGCCGTGGCCATCGGGCTCTTGATCTTTGCGCCGATCCTGATCGGTTTCGTCATCGCCCAGCGGATGGGGATGTTTCGCCTGATCGAGCAACTGCTGCTGCGGTTGGAGGCGAAATCGGCCTGGCTCAAGCTCGGCGACGTCTCCGGGCTGCACGACATGATCCTGCACCTCTACCGCAACCGGCGCGGCCTGCTCGTCGGCACGTTCTATCATCTCGTGACGTGGCTCTTGGGCGTCGGCGAGTTGTGGCTGGCGATTCACTTCATGGGATATGAGGTCACCCTGGTGGCGGCGACCATCATCGAGAGCTTGGCCCAGGCGGTGCGCAGCGCGGGCTTCTTCATCCCGGCGTCGCTCGGCGTGCAGGAAGGGGGATATCTCGTATTCGGGATGCTCTTCGGCCTGAGCCCGGAAGTTGCCTTGGCGCTTTCGCTGGTACGCCGCGTCCGCCAGCTGTTGGTCGGGGTGCCGGCTTTGTTCGCCTGGCAGTACTACGAAGGGCGTCGGATCATTCTGGCGCGGCAGAATTCAACGCCATCGGACCGATGACCAGGGCAGCCAGCAGCGCCTATTCGCGGATGGCGACCCGTGCCGGCGGGCCCTCTTCGGCGGCCTCGCGATCAAGATGGCGTTTACAGCGATCCAGATAGTGACGCGCCACGGGGTCATCCGGAAAGTCGGAAACGAATTCCTGCAGCATCTCTTCAGCCGTCATCCAATCCGCGTCAGCGCAAACGGCGTAAATCGCTGCCCAGCGGCGGCACATTTCGACCTGTCGGTCGGTGGCGCGTATCGAGCTCTGCCCTTCGAGCGCTGCGCAGAGCTCGTAAACGATCACGCGCCTGCTCAGCCCTTTCACCGCGGCAACGTCGATTGGCCGGAACAGGAAAGCGTCCTGCGCCGCGTGCGCGACGCTTTCGCTGACGAGGATTTGTGTGCCATACCGCTTGTTCAGGCCTTCGAGGCGCGCGGCCAGGTTTACCGAAACGCCGAGCGCCGTATAATCCATCCGGTCGGGCGATCCGATATTTCCGACGACCGTGTCGCCGGTATGGAGTCCGAAACGGGTGTGCATCAGGGCCTCGTTGCGCGCGGCCCATTCGTCGTTGAGCTGCTGGCTGCGCAGCCGGCATAGCAAGACAGTGCGGCACGCGTGGGTGACGTGATCGGCATCGTCCAGCGGCGCGTTCCAGAACGCCATGATGGCGTCGCCGATGAACTTGTCGATCGAACCCTGATTGGCCAGGATGATCTCGCCCAGTTCCTGGAAGTAGTGCGAGGTCTTGAGCATCAGGTCTTCCGGCGACATGTCCTCCGACAGGTCGGTAAAGTTTGCCACGTCTGAGAACATGATCGAGAGCTGGCGCCGCTCGCCGCCGAGCCCTTCCACGTTGCCGGACTTGATGAGCCGCTCGACCAGCGCTTTCGGAACATATTGGGCGAAGGTCCGGATCGCCGCCTTCATCGCCGATACCGATTCCGCAAGCTGGCGAATCTCCGTTATCCGGGAGTCGATCTCCGGCGACCCCTCGAAGACGAGCTGACGGATCTTCTGCGTTTCCTGGACGACGGCGCGGATCGGCCGCGCGATCCATTCGGAGACGACCATGATCAGGGCGATGGCAATGAACAGCGGCACGACCGAATAGAGCAGGCTCCGGAAGCGGTGCTCGGCGATCGGGCCGATGAAGTCGTTGATCGGCACGACGATCGCGACCTTCTTGTCGGCGCCGAGCGCGCCGTGCAGGGAAGAAACGCTGGCGATGTAGTCCTTGCTGTCGACACTGAAGACCAGTCGCTTGTCCTCGCTGCCATGGAGCTGCAGGAGCGCTTCGGTCAGGTCCGGCCGGTCCAGTTCCCGCACCTGTACCGGGCGCAGCAATTCCTTGCCGTTCTCGGTGACGGTCTTGACCGTTCTATTGGCGTCCGGATAGGCGATGACTTCACCGCGGTCGTTATGAATGAAGACGATTCCGGACTCGCCGACCTTTTGCTCGCGCAGGAACGAAGACAGGCGCGCGAGCGTGATGTCCGCGGCCACGACGGCTTCCCCGCCGCCCGAGATACGCCTCGACACCGTCAAACCGGGCGCCCGCAGGCTGGAAAAGATATAGGCATCGGTGACCGATACCTGGTCCTGGCGCAGGGCTGCGCTGTACCATGGCCGGGTGCGGGGATCGTAGCTCGCGGTCTCCACGAGGGGTCTCCCGAGAACCTTCCGGTCCTGGCCGAGAAAGGTCCACGCCTGTTCCCGTGTCCCGTCCTGCTTTCCCTTGATGTTGCGAATGCCGTAGGCGGCGTCCGCCGGTGCGCCGATCAGCTTCAAGGTTGCGGCGTCGACGCCCGCGAACTGTACGACCTGAAAAAATCCGCCGTCGCCGTAGCCGACGAAAAGCCCATAGAGCTGCGGATAGGCCGACAAGGCCTCGAGAAAGTATTGCGCGACAGGATTGTCTGCGTCGCCGGGTTGGCTTGCGAGTGTCGGCAGGTTCGCGGCGAGGCGTATCAAGCCAACCGGCGGGTCTACGAAGTTGCGTGTCCGCTCAACTACTTTTTCGCTGACGTTCTGCAGGAGGGAATCCGCGGCATCGAGCGCAAGCTCGGCATTGCGGGAATAGTTATACCAGACCAGGCTTCCCGTCAGCGCAATGAATATCGCAATGAATATTGCGATAATATTGAAGTGCAGCGGTGCTTTTATTAGTAGGCCGCGAAACCCGCGCGCACGATTATTCATCATTTACTCGAATTAGAAGACCATGCCGCCTGCGGAGTATGTGCGGCAAGATACCCACGTTGCCCCGCGCCGATCATTACATAGCTTTGGTGCGATTAGCAAATTCGGAATCCTCGTACTGCAGCAAGGTTGGCTCGGACAGGTCTGAGTAGTCTTGCACCACGAATAGATGGAGATGCGAGGTACTCGATTTCGGCGGCGGTTGATCGTCCAGCCATCTTCTTCCATAAGTCTACGGCGATGGCCGAAGGGCCGTCATGCGCGATAATGTGACAGCCGATGCCGGCAAAGCTGGTTCGCAAGCGGCGTTAGGGCGATGGCGAAGAAAGATAGGCGAAGCAAACGAGGTGGCGGCGCCCGGCTGGATCTGGCGAGCGCATTTCCCGCGGCATCCGACGAAGCGTGGCGCGGCCTCGTGGGCCGCATTCTCGGCGACCGCGATTTCGCCGAGGCGCTGGTCCGGAAGACCTATGACGGGATCGCCATCCAGCCGCTTTATACCGGCAAGGACTGGCCGGCGGCGGAGGAGGCCTCCGGGTTTCCCGGAATGCCGCCGTTCACCCGGGGACACCGGGTCACCGGGCAGGCAATGTCCGGATGGGATATCCGGCAGCGCCACGTCCATCCCGATCCATCGCGTTGCAACGAAGCCATCTTGGACGACCTTGGGCGCGGCGTGACCTCGATCGACTTGCAGCTTGACCTGGCGGGCCGGATGGGCCGGGACAGCGACGCCCCCGATGCGGCGGGCATGGTCGGCATCGGCGGTGTCATGCTCGCCTCTATCGACGATCTGGACGAGGCGCTGAAGGGCGTTTATCTCGACGCGTGTCCGGTCGGGATACAGGCCGGAGCCGCGTTTCTGCCGGCAGCCGCCATGATGCTTGGGCTCGCGCAGCGGCGCGGCGTCGCGCGCGAGGCCTTCAAGGGCGTACTCAATGCGGATCCGCTCGGCGCATTGGCGGAACTGGGCGGATTGACGACATCCACGCGCGATGCGCTGGCGCAGCTAGGGTCCCTGGCCCGGCACGTCGCCGAAGCGTTCCCGGCGGCAACGGCGGTCGGGGTCGACGCGAGCGGCTATCATGACGCCGGCGCGAGCGAAGCGCAGGAACTCGCCTGTGCTGTCGCGACGGGGACTGCCTATCTTCGGGCGATGACCGAGGCCGGTCTCGATATTGATGTCTGCTTTGGACAAATCGCCTTCACCTTCGCCACCGATACCAATCTGTTCCTGTCGATCGCGAAGCTCCGGACCGCCCGCCGATTGTGGAGCCGGGTGGCGGAGGCCTGCGGGGCGCCGCAGGCCGTTCGCGGAATGCGGCTTCATGCCGTTACCTCCGGGCGGATGCTCGCCAAGCGCGATCCCTGGGTGAACATATTGCGGGGAACCGTCGCGACGCTGGCCGCATCGGCGGCGGGCGCCGACAGCATCACCGTCCTGCCGTTCACGGCTGCGATCGGCGTTCCTGACTGGGCCGCGCTGCGCATCGCCCGCAACACGCAGCTTGTGCTGCAGCAGGAATCTTCGCTGAACCGCGTGATCGATCCTGCCGGAGGGGCATGGGCAATCGAAACCCTGACCGACGCGATGGCGCGCGAGGCCTGGAAACTATTCCAGACGATCGAAAGCGAGGGCGGTATGCCGGCGGCGCTCGAAAGCGGCCGCATCCAAGACCGCATTGCCGCGGTGGCGGCGCAGCGGGCCGGCCGTGTCGCTGCGCTCGCCGAGCCGCTGACGGGCACGAGCGCCTTTCCCGATCTTGCCGAGCGGCCGGTCCCCGTCGATCCGGTGGATCTGCCGAAACTGCGAGCGCAGGCGATCGCGCGCCTCAAGAAGCGCCGCGCAGAGTCTGCCGCGGCGTCCCCCGATCTCCCGGCCGCTCAGGCGGCCGCAGGGGATGCCGCGTCCTGGGAGACGCTGGTCGCGGCAGCCCTGGCCGGGGCGTCTCTCGGGGCATTCATCCCGGCATCCGCCAAAACGTCGCCCGCGATAGCGGCGCCCTTGCCCCGCCATCGCCTGGGTGAGCCGTTCGAAGCGCTTCGCGACGCCAGCGATGCCTATCTTGAACGGACCGGAAAGCGGCCGATTGTCTTTCTTGCGGCCATCGGCGGCTTGGCGGGGCATACGGTGGCGGCTTCGTATGCCCGTAACGTCCTCGCTGCCGGCGGCATCGAGGCCGATATGGCGGACGGCGGATCCGATCCATCGGCGATCGCCAAGGCTTTCCGGCGGAGCGGGGCGGATGTCGCTGTGATATGCTCCGATAAAGCGGGTTACCGGACGATGGGCGCCGATCTGGCCGCGGCGCTCGCGAAGGCGGGAGCCCGGGAGGTCTATGCGGTCGGCCGGCCGCCAGCGGAGGTCGGCGCAGACGGCGTGAAGGGATTTCTTTACGAAGGCTGTGATGTCGTGACGCTGCTGCGCGGCATATTGCAGGGCATGGGGATACTGGGGCGATGAGCGTCATTCCCGACTTCACCAAGATCGATCTGGCTTCGGGCGCCAATCTGCGCGGGACCCGGGACGACTGGGCCGCCGAAGCAGCGGCGGGACAGCCGATCGAAGCGCTCGATTGGCAGACTCCGGAAGGGATCGCGGTCAAGCCGCTTTATTCGGCTGCCGATCTCGAGGGGCTCGATTTCCTCGATACGCGCCCTGGCATCGCGCCTTACCTGCGCGGTCCCTATCCGACGATGTATGTCACGCAGCCATGGACGATCCGGCAATATGCCGGCTTCTCGACGGCCGAAGACAGCAATGCGTTCTACCGCCGCAATCTGGCGGCCGGGCAGAAAGGTCTCTCCATCGCGTTCGATCTGCCGACGCATCGCGGATACGACTCCGACAATCCGCGTGTCGCCGGAGACGTGGGAATGGCCGGCGTGGCGATCGATTCCATCCTCGACATGCGGACCTTGTTCGACGGCATTCCGCTGGACGAGATGAGCGTATCGATGACCATGAACGGCGCCGTTCTGCCGGTCATGGCGCTGTTCATTGTCGCGGGCGAGGAACAAGGGGTGCCGCCGGAAAAACTTTCAGGAACCATACAGAACGACATCCTGAAAGAGTTCATGGTCCGGAACACCTACATCTATCCGCCCCAGCCGTCGATGCGGATCATCTCCGACATATTCGCCTACACGTCAACGCGCATGCCGAAGTTCAACAGCATCAGCATCTCCGGCTATCACATGCAGGAGGCAGGGGCGACGTCCGACCTCGAGCTCGCCTACACGCTGGCGGATGGGGTCGAGTATGTGCGCTGCGGGATCGGCGTCGGCCTCGACGTCGACGATTTCGCGCCCCGGCTGTCCTTCTTCTGGGCCGTCGGCATGAACTTCTTCATGGAAATCGCCAAGCTGCGGGCGGCACGGTTGCTGTGGGCGAAGCTGATGCGGCAGTTCGAGCCGAAAAACGCGCGGTCGCTCTCGCTGCGCACGCATTGCCAGACCTCGGGCTGGAGCCTGACGGCGCAGGACGTGTTCAACAACGTCGTCCGTACGTGCGTCGAGGCGATGGCGGCGACTCAGGGCCACACCCAGTCGCTGCACACCAATGCGCTAGACGAGGCACTGGCCTTGCCGACCGACTTCAGCGCGCGCATCGCCCGGAATACGCAGCTATTCCTGCAGCAGGAGAGCGACACCTGCGCGACCATCGATCCCTGGGGCGGCAGCTACTATGTCGAGCGGCTGACCTATGAGCTGGCGCGCCGGGCGTGGCAGCATATCGAGGAGGTCGAAGCGCTCGGCGGCATGGCGAAGGCGATCGAAGCCGGCATTCCCAAGCTGCGGATCGAGGAAGCGGCAGCGCGCACCCAGGCGCGGATCGACTCTGGACGGCAGACGGTGGTCGGCGTGAACCGCTACAGGTTGGAAACCGACGAGATGGTCGACGTGCTGAAGGTCGACAACAGCTCGGTGCGGCGCGCGCAGATCGAGAAGCTGGAGAGGCTGCGCGCCGAACGCGACGAGGCAGCGTGCCGGGACGCGCTTGCGGCGCTCACGCGCTGTGCCGAGACCGGCACTGGCAATCTGCTGGAGGCGGCGGTCGCGGCGGCGCGCGCCAAGGCGACGGTCGGCGAGATTTCCGGCGCAATGGAAACGGTCTTCGGCCGGCACGTCGCCGAGGTGAAGGCAATAACCGGAGTGTACAAGAGCGAGATGGGCGAGTCGGAAGCCAGCCTGCAGCGCGTGCATGCGCTCGTGTCGCAGTTCGAGGAGCGCGAAGGCCGGCGCCCGCGCATCCTCGTCGCGAAAATGGGTCAGGACGGGCATGACCGCGGCCAGAAGATCATCGCCACGGCCTTCGCCGATCTCGGGTTCGACGTGGACATCGGTCCGCTGTTCCAGACTCCCGCGGAGGCCGCGCGGCAGGCTGTCGAAAATGACGTGCACATCATCGGGGCCAGCTCGCTCGCCGCGGGGCACCTGACGCTCGTCCCCGAGCTGCGCCGCGCGCTGGATGCGCTCGGTCGGGGCGACATCATGATCGTCCTGGGAGGCGTGATTCCGCCGCAGGACTACGAGGCGCTCTACGAGGCGGGCGCCGCGGCGATCTTTCCGCCGGGCACCGTGATCAGCGACGCGGCGGTGGACCTGCTGGCGAAGCTGAATCAATCGCTCGGGTACGAGCCCAGGGTCCCCTGACGGTGGCGTCACGCAAGCGCGCGAGCCGGTCGTCCGTCAGGACGTCACGCACAGAGCCGACGGTCGACGAATACGTCGAAGGCGTGCTCGCAAACAACCGCGCCATACTGGCGCGCGCCATTACGCTCACCGAAAGTCGTAAGCCGGAGCATCAGCAGATGGCGGAGGCGATGCTGCTCCGACTGCTGCCCCGTTGCGGCAAGGCCCACCGCGTCGGTGTCACCGGCGTTCCGGGCGTTGGCAAGAGCACCTTCATCGATGCGCTCGGCACGCAGCTCACGGCGCAGGGGCAACGCGTCGCCGTGCTGGCCGTCGATCCCACGAGCAGCCGGACCGGCGGCAGTATCCTCGGCGACAAGACGCGGATGGAACGGCTTTCGCGCGACGATCGGGCGTTCATCCGCCCCTCGCCGACGGCCGGCACGCTTGGCGGCGTGACGCGCCGGACGCGCGAGGCGATGCATATCTGCGAGGCAGCCGGCTTCGACGTCGTGCTCGTCGAGACGGTCGGCGTCGGACAATCCGAGGTGGCGGTGTCCGAGATGGTCGATTTCTTCCTGGTCCTCGCGATCGCCGGCGCCGGCGACGAGCTGCAGGGGATCAAGCGCGGAATCCTGGAGCTCGCCGACATGATCGCCGTCAACAAGGCGGACGGAAACAACAAGAGCCGCGCCACCCGGGCGGCCAGCGAGTACGCCGGCGCCATGCACCTGATC
>Ga0299906_10004234_pt1 | contig 11773 bp, 11 predicted proteins | sample RVTome_14_FD_200259 | JGI IMG/M metagenome (GOLD analysis project Ga0299906, IMG submission 200259) | Soil microbial communities from uranium-contaminated site in the Upper Colorado River Basin, Wyoming, United States - RVT145D125 (version 2) ... | reverse complement strand
CACCGAAAAGCTGCCAAAGCCGATAAATTCAAAGGCCAGCTTGAGGTCATACTCCGCCGCAATATCGCTGAGGTCTTGCAAGGCCGCCACGTGTTCGGCCACAATGGTCTCCCAGGGGGTGTCCCAGGCCGGCGCGGGGCTGGGGATGACCGCGATAGAGGGGCAACCGATGGCCTGCCCAATCTCACTGAGCTGGCGGCAGCGGGCCTTGATTTGCTCGAATTCATCGCCCCGAAAGGCGATAAACTCAATCGAGTTGAAGGTCATCGGGGCGATGTTGTTATCATCGAGCAGAGCCTTTAACTCTGCCACGGAATGATCTTCGAGAAATTTGTCAACTTTGGCCGCCCATAGCTCCAAAGCCTTATAACCGGCCTGGGCCGAGACGGTCACATCTGTTTGTAAATCAGAGGTCATGGTTGTTGCACCATGAAAACCTAATCTCATTTTTCTTTTTCCTTTCTTTAAGATTTATCAGGCGGTGGGGCCAACGGCTGTGGCCGGTCTCCGACCGCGCCACAACGGGCACGGTCAGAGACCGGCCCGAGCCGCTGAGTAGATACTTCCTTTAAGATTTATCAGGCGGCGGGGCGGTTGACGCCCGGACCACCAGTTCAACCGGCAGCATAATTGTTTGCGGCGGCAGGTTGCCTTCATTTTGGGCCAATTCCAAAATGATTTGACCGGCGCGGCGGCCCATCTCCACGACGGGAAACTTGACCGTTGTCAAAGGCGGGTTGAGGTAACGAGAGTTGCTGGTATCATCGTAACCCACGATTGAGATGTCATCAGGTACCACCAGCCCGGCATCGTGGATGGCCCGCATGGCCCCGATGGCCAGCACATCATTATGGATAAAGACCGCGGTGGGCGGATTGGGCAGAGCCAGCAACTGCTGCATCGACGCGTAACCGGCGGCCTGTCCGGCTTTACTCTCGATGACGAGCGTGGGGTCGAAAGGGAGGCCCGCTTCTAGCAGGATGTCGCGATAGCCAACAAAGCGGAGGTTACTGAGGGCGCTGGTGGGTTGGCGCTTAATCATCCCGATGCGGCGATGTCCCAGTGATAACAGGTGATCCATCGCCAGGCGGGTGCCTTGCAAATCGTCAATGGCAATGCAGTGGGTATGGGGCAGGTCGTGTTCCAGAACAACGATAGGGATACCGGCTTGTTGCAACGGTTCCAGAATGGCTTGTGGCGACTCACTGGGCAAAACGACGACGCCATCGACCTGCTTGGCCCGCAAGAGTTTGGCGAACTCCACTTCTTTTCGCGAATCACGCCCGGTCCCTCCCAAGATAACCAGATACCCTTCTAAAACACACGCCTTTTCCAAACTTTCCGCAATTTCGGCATAAATCGGGTTGACCAGGCTGGGGATAATCAAACCAATCGTGGCCGTCTGTTTTCGGCTCAGGCTGCGAGCCAATTCGTTGGGGTAGTAGCCCAACTCTTTGATCGCTTGCCTGACTTTAGCCTGGGTTTCCGGGGCCACCGGGCGCGGGCCATCATTAACCACATAGGACACCACCGCCACCGATACCCCGGCTCGCTCGGCGACCTCTTTGCGGGTAACGGGTTTTCTTTCAGTCATAGGCTGACCTCCGTTTTGCCCAAAGGTTTGTTGTTTATTAAATGATTGGGTTTATCTGTGTTGGTAGAGTTATAAGCATGAACAGGAGGTGTGTTGAAGGCAAGCGACCGATCCGGGGAGAATAGTGAATCCGCCGTCTGTAGGACCTGGGGGATATGACAAACTGTTTTTTGGGGCTGAACCTGGCCGGCCCCAAACCGTTCAACGTTGACTCTGCCTGTCATCAGTGACAGTTTCCTCGGTAGCGATTTTATCTACCTGCATTGTCTACGCGGGTTGTCTACGCGGGTAGATAGCCTGGATAATAACACAAGGCTTTTTGTTTGTCAAGAATAGGAATTTTTTCTCTAGAATTAGAGTAAAAGTGGTTGAATTACTATGTGGATTGGCGAATAACCAGTTTGTAGGGCAATTCTTCCCGCCGTCCGGTTTCTGGGGCCGGCCCTATCAGGCGATCAAAAATCATTTGGGCTGCCCGCCGCCCAAGGCTTTCCAACGGCTGGGCTATAGTGGTTAAAGGTGGGCTAACGAGTTTGGCTACCGGAATGTCATCAAACCCCATCACAGCGATATCCTCTGGCACACTTAACCCCGCATCTTTAATGGCCATTAAGGCCCCAATTGCCATCAGATCGCTTGCAGCAAAAACGGCGGTTGGCGGCGAGGAGAGGTTGAGCAGATTTTGCATGCTTTTGTATCCGCCCTCTTCCTGAAAACCACCCCCTCGAATCAAGCTTTCATCAATTGGAAGGTTATGTTCGGCCAACGTTTGCCGGTAGCCAAGCTCTCGCTCTCGGCGGGGAGGTGTATTTTCTTGCCCTGCTATCAACCCTATTCGAGTGTGCCCCCGCTCGATCAAATGTGAAACCGCTGCGCAGGCAGCCGTTACATCGTTAACATGCACACTATCGAGGGGAAAGCCTTCCACCTGCAACGGCATGACAATTGGCCCCTGAACCACAACCGGGATATTTATTTCCAGCAATGAGAGAAAATCCTCGGCTCTCAGATGCAGGGAGGTCATAATAACCCCATCAACCCGGCCTTGTTTTAGCAGCCGCAGCGATTTGCGCTCTTTGGTCGCCAGCCGGTTGGTATTATACAATACCAATTCATAATCCTGCTGCTCGGCAACATCTTGCACGCCTTTGGCAAAGACCGTATGAAAAGGGTTGGTGATATCCACCACAACACAGGCAATGGTTTGGGTTTTGTTGGTGCGCAGGCTGCGCGCCACAGAATTTGGCACATAGCCTAATTCATCGATGGCATCTAAAATCTGTTGCCGAGTTTCCGGCGGAATGGAAATCTTGGTGTTGTCGTTCAAAACATACGAGACCATAGCCTGGGAAACCCCGGCTAATCGGGCCACATCGGCTTGAGTTGGTCGTTTTTTTGGTCTGGATTTTTTCAGCACCGTTGGTTAATCCTTTATCAAAGGTAATTACTCAGCAGCTCGGGCCGGTCTCTGACCGTTCCCCACGTGCCGCGGTCGGAGACCGGCCACAGCCTGGGCTGCTGAATAGATACCATCAAAGTTGACACTATTGGCTGGCCGTAATGCCGCCATCAATATAAAGAATCTGCCCCGTCACAAACGCGCCGGCAGGCGAAGCAAAGAACAGAATGGCCCCTACAATATCTTTGGGGGCGGCAATGCGCCCTAACGGAATGCGCGATAGCAGTTTTTCCCGAAAGGCATCATTTTCCATGACGTGGCGGATCATCTCAGTGTAGGTAAAAGTAGGGGCGATGCCGTTGACCGTAATCTGATGAGGCGCTAACTCCAGGGCGTGCTGTTTAACCAGCATCACCTGCCCGCCTTTGGCGCTACAGTAAGCCGAATACCCTCGATTACGCAAACCCAACCGAGACCGCACCGACAGCAAATGGACCTGCCGCCCACCTCGATCTGCTTTAACCTGATGTTGGGCGGCAGCCTGGGCTAAAAACATGGAGGCTTTGAGGTTTACCTGATAAACTTCATCGTAAGCTTCCTCGGTAACTTCTAAAAGCGGCTCCTCGCGCTGGATACCGGTGGAGTTGACCATTATATCCAGGCGGCCATATTTTTCAACTACAAAATCAACCGAGTCTCGAATTTCGGCCACCGATTTAACATCAACCGCTACCCCGCTGGCTTCAAATCCTGCGCTGTTTAGTTGCGAGGCCAGCGTTTCGGCTTTATCCTGATTTCGACCCGAAACTACCACCTTAGCTCCGCGCAGGGCCAACCCCCATGAAATGGCTTCGCCAATGCCGCCATACCCGCCGGGAATATAAGCAACTTTATCTGTTAGATCAAACAGGTCGGCCAGCTCTTCGGCAAAATTGATGCGCGGTGTAATGTTATCCATAAAAATCTGTCTCCAAGATTTGGGCGTGTTTCCTCTCATTTTGAGAAAGTGACAAGTGATGCGTGATGAGTGATCATTCTCACTCGTCACTTGTCACTCATCATTCCAATTTGGCTTCAAGACATTTGAAACACACCTTATACTTTTAGCGCCAACTTGCAGCTGTAGCACTTCACTACAACGGCACAACTTCCTGCACGGTGGGCCACATGGTCACTTCTTGAATCCACAAGTGGTTGGGCAGTTTGCAGACGTAAAGCACAAGATCGCCCAGTTCGGTGGGTTTGGTGGTGCGGGCGCGAATATCATCGGGCTTTTCTTCCATGTTGGCGTTAATCATAAAATCTGTTTGCCCCCACGAGGGCGTAACCAGCGTGGCCCTGGCTCCAAAGGGACGCAGTTCGGCGTAGAGACATTTGGTAAATTGCTCCAAGCCGCCTTTAGCCGCCGAGTACACAGTCCAGCCCGGCCACGCTTCCAAAGCCACCACGCTGCTAATGTTGACAATTGTGCCCGAACGCTTTTTTTTCATAATTTGAGCCGCCCGTTTGCTGCCCAAAATCACGCCGGTCAAATTGATATTTACACAGGCCAAGATATCGTCATCGCTCAAGTCAACCAAATCGCTTTTGTTGATGCCGCCGCCGGCATTGTTGATTAAATAATCGACCGTGCCGGATTGGGCCACCACTGTTTCAAAAACCCGATCCCAATCTTCAATTTTGGTCACATCGGCCTGAATCTTGTTGACTCCGAGTCGTTCAGCCGTAGCTTCTAATTTTTTCTGATTGCGGCCCGTAATCCAAACGTTGATGTTGTTGTTTTTGAATACCTCGGCGATACCGGCTCCATACCCTCCATTTCCGCCGGTTACAATGGCAACTTTTTTGTGAGTCATTCATGCTCTCCTTGAATTTGGTTAGTATTGATAATTATTTTGCGACTATCCAGGCATGTCATTCTGAACGAGCGCAGCGACGTGAAGAATCTTCTCGAATCGAGATTAATAAGCGTGACTCTTTGGCAAAAAGTAAACCGAAGGGCTTATTTTTAAGCCAAAGCAACTGAATTTGTGAGTGCCGCTATAGAAGATTCTTCGGCCTTCGGCCTCAGAATGACATGAAGGCTGAATAGTTACCAGACAGGTTAATCAAAATGCAACCCACCGTTAATGTCGATGATCTCACCGGTGATGAAGCCCGCCAGCGGCGATACCAAAAAACGAACCACGTGGGCAAACTCTTCCGGCTCGCAAAAGCGGCCAACCGGGATTTGGCTCAAAAGTTCCTGCCGCTGCGCTTCGGTTAATTGCTCTGTGACCATCGGTGTTTTTACATACGCCGGCGCAATGCCGTTGACGGTTACGCCATACGCCGCCGTTTCGCGGGCCACCGAAAAGGTCAACGAGGCCATTCCCCCTTTTGAGGTTGAGTAGGCCGTGCCGGCGGTGACACCACCGGTTTTTCCGGCCATCGAGCAGGTGTTCACAATGCGCCCCCAGCGCTGCTCAACCATGTGGGGCACGGTTAAATGGCACAGATAAAAAGCGCCGTCGAGGTTGGCCCCCATCACCCGCCGCCACTCTGCCGGAGAGGTTTGGCGCACTTTGTTGTTTGATAAAATCCCGGCATTGTTGATCAGAATATCCACCGGGCCGAAATTCTGGCAGATATCTTGATGCGCGGCGGCTAAGGCATTGTAATCGCTGATGTCAACGGCAACCGGATAAACGGCGTCGCCAAATTCGGCGGCCAGCGCCTGGAGTTTGTCCTGGTTCAGATCGAGCATAACCACGCTCAACCCATCGGCCAGCAATGCTCTGGTTGTCGCCAGCCCCAAAACGCCGGCGGCTCCGGTGATCAGCGCCACTTTGCCTTTAAGCGTGTCTGTCTGCATCATCCAACTCCCTGCAACATCTGTTGGCGCTCGTAAGTTTCCAGATTTTCGCCCAGGTATTGGCGCGCGTCGTCATCGCCAACAAATGCCTGCCAGCTTTGATACTGCCGGATTGAACGGTTGATGTGATCACGATGCACAAAGATGAACTGCTCGCAAATTTCGCGCACAATCTGCAAATGGTAAATTTCGGTGGGATGCAGCGACATAAAAATCAATTTGCCGCTGCTGCGGAGCGATTTGAAAAAATCGAGCATAAAGCCGATGTAGCCATCTTGGGTGTTGAACTGCGGCTCGTCAAACAGGTGAATAATTGGATAATCCGAGTTGGCGGCTTCGAGCATAAAGTTGGGCTTGGTCCATTTAAGCTGTCGCACCTGATAGGATTGATGATAGTGAATCGCCAGCCGGTCCCGCTCGTTATACTTAACATTGTGGATGTTTTGCCCCTGGCAGTACACCTGGCCGCCGGTGGGCGGGTTGCTGCCGGTGATGATCTCAAATAGAGTGGTTTTGCCCGCGCCGTTAGCGCCCATCACGCCGATAATGGCCGGTTCGGCAAAGCGCATGTCGGCTCGCAGCGAGAAGGTGACTTCTTTGTTAAATCGACCGCGCGTATAGGTTTTGTGGATGTTATCAACGTTCAGAATATAATCTGTCATCAAACTGATATCCTTGCTTTAAGGATTGTGAATTAAATAGATATTATTGGGAAATAAGCCAAACTGACTCGATCGGCGTATTGCGTGTTGCGTATTGCGTAATTTTCGCTGATACGGAATACGCAATACGTAATATGGCGAGTATCTTGTTATTTCCGATAAACTCTAATAACTACGTAGTGCATAGTGGGTAATCCGTATTATATCGCTTTTACGCACTACGAAATACGCACTACGCTATATTGTCCGACGACCAAATGAGGAAGTTATCTGATTTTCATTCCTAAATTCCGATGAGCAATTTGCGCTTGGCTTCATCGCGCAGCAGGTCCGAGGCCAGCCCTTCGTGAATAATTTTGCCGCGATCCATCACGTATGCCCGGTCGGAAACGGACAGGGCCAGTTCGGCCTGCTGCTCAACAATCAGCACCGAAACCCCTTCGGCCTTGAGCCGCCGCACGGTAGCCATTACATCCTGCGCAATTTTAGGGGCCAGGCCCTGGGTGGGTTCGTCAAACAGCACCAGCCCCGGAGCGCCCAACAGCGCCCGCGAAATAGCCACCATTTGCATCTCGCCCCCGGACAGATTTTCAGCCTCGCGTTCCATTAAATATTCAACCGCCGTGAAAATTTCAAATATCTCATCAAGCGACCAGGCCCGGTAGGGGGTTTTCTTTTGCCCCAACTGCAAATTTCGGGCTACGGTCAGGGTGGGAAAGATACGACGATCATCGGGAACCCAGCCGATGCCCGCTTGCGAGATGACGTGGGTGGGTTTGCGGGTGATGCTTTCGCCGTTGAAGATAATCTGGCCGGCTTTTGCGGGCGTTAAGCCCAAAATCGAACGGAGCGTTGTTGTTTTTCCGGCTCCATTTGGCCCCAACAGAGCCACCACTTCACCCTCTTCAACGTTCAGCGAAACATCGTACAGAACGCGGGTTTCGCCATAATAGGTGCTGATGTTATCGAGAGTTAAGAACGACATTTATATTGCTCCCAAATCCGAAGCTCGAACCCACTTGTTTTGGCGAAGTTCGCGCGGCGTGCCGCTGGCAATCACTTGCCCCCAATGTACCACAGAAATTACATCGGCCACTCCAAACAAAAAGCTCATATCGTGTTCGATGATCACCAGGGTTACTTTCTCTCGTAATTTATCGATGAGGGCGCTCAGGCTGGCAATCTGCTCGCTACCCAGGCCCTGGGTAGGTTCATCTAAAAATAACATTTTGGGATTGGTTGCCAGAGCCACTCCAATTTCCAGCGCCCGACGCTTGCCGTAGGGCAAGCTTTTGGCCTGTATGTGAGCATCCTGCGCCAAATCGATCTGTTCAAGAATGTTGAAAGCTCGATCGGTGATGGCCTCATCGTTGCGCACATTCAGCAGCATGTTGAAGCGGTGCTGTCTAATGTTGGGCAGGGCCACGGTAATATTTTGAAGCGCGGTATAATCATCAAATAAGTTCATAATTTGAAAGGATCGAGAAATCCCTTTTTTCACAATAGCGTGGGCCGGCTGCCCCGTAATATCTTCACCGTCAAACATAACGTTTCCCCGGTCGGGTTTGTATTGGCCGGTTAAAACATTGAACAGGGTTGTCTTTCCGGCTCCGTTTGGCCCCATAATGCCGCTCAGTCGATTGGCTTCAAAGCCAAGATCGATCTTTTCCAGTACCACCTGCTGGCCAAACCGTTTGTGCAAATTTTTGGCTTCAAATAGCATAAGCCCTCCTATTTAATCTGCTGCAAGCTGCTATCCGACAGAGGGGCTTCCTGGCCTGTTGCGGCGGATTGAAAATATTTACTGTTGATACCGCCCCACACTTTGCGCCAAATACCAACCAAACCTTCGGGTTGGAAGAGGATAATGAGCATAAAGGTTAACCCAAACCACAGCATCCAGGTTTCGGTGTAGGTTCCCAATAAATCGCGAGCAATAAAGTAGAAAATTGTGCCCACGATTGGCCCCCAAAAGCTCACCAATCCACCGCCGATAATCACCATCATTACAATAATGCCCGACCATTGCAGGTTCATCACATCGGGGAAGGCGCTTTGTTGGGCCAGGGCAAACATCCCTCCGGCCAACCCTGAAATGCCCGCCGAAATGGTAAAGCTAATCCATTTGAAAACACGCACATCGTAGCCAATAAAGCGAGTTCGCATTTCATTTTGTTTGAGGGCTTGAAGGATGTGCCCAAAGGGAGAATGAATCAAAATCCACAACACAATCAGCGTTAGGGCAAACACGGCCAGGGCAAAAAAATAGTAGCTGAAATTTTCATCCAAGTTGAGGCTGAAAACACCAAATTCTGCCGGAAGGCGCTGCAAATTCAACAGGCCGTCCTCGCCTTTGGTCAGGCTGCGCCACTTGATGGTGATAAACCAGAAAACCTGACCAAAAGCCACAGTCATCAACGCAAAATAGATGCCGCGTCGATGGGATAAAAACAGGGCCACCAGCCCTCCGGCAATAGCGCCAAATAAGAGCGCAAAAAATAGGCCAATCCACAAACTTTGTCCGGCAAAGTTTAGTTGGTAGATGGCCATAGCGTACGCGCCAACTCCCAAAAAAGCGCCGTGCCCAAACGATGGCAGGCCGGTGTAACCTAAAGCCAAATTAAAGGCCATAGCGTAAGTACACCAGATCAGGATTTCTACACCAATGTACTGGTAGAAGCCAATGCGACTGATCCAAAAGGGAAGGCTGGCAAAAAAAAGCAAGATAAAAAACATCTTGCCAAAATCGGTGGCATACATGCGGAGTAACTTCATTATTAAATGTCCAAACTGCTTGCTTTTCCAAACAAGCCGCGCCGGCGAAAGGTAATCACCACAATGAGCAGAATATAAATGCTAACAATTGACCAATCCGAGGCAAAGGCGCCGGTTAATCCGGCGGTTAAACCCACCATTAACCCGGCAATCACCGATCCCCAAAAGCTGCCAACGCCGCCGAGCACCACAATTAAGAAGGCCGGAACCACCGCATCAACCCCAACGTGGGGTCGAATTCCCCAGATTGGAGCCATTATGACGCCGGCGATGGCAGCCAGGCCCGTGCCAAAAGCAAACACAAACAGGCGCAGCCGGGTAATGTTGATTCCCAAGGCGCGCACCATCTCACTATCGTGCGCGCCGGCTTTGATGATAGCGCCCACTTTTGTTCGTTCGATGAGATACCAAACCAGGATAATCACAATAATGGAGAAGATTGCGGCAAAGATGCGGTATTTAGAATAAATCAAATCACCTAAAAGAATCGAGCCACTGATTAAGCTGGGAACATCGAGGATATATTCCCCACTACCCCAAACCACCCGAATCGCTTCCTCTATAACCAACGCCGCCCCAAACGTAAGCAGCAACCCGTAGAGCGGATCTTTGCCGTAGGTGCGCCGCATGGCAACTTCCAGCCCCATGCCAACCACCGCCACACCCAGCGGCGCTAATATCAAAGCAACGCCATAGCTGAACAGCGGGGACATGGTTTCTTGCAACGGTTGAAACACGCCCAATACAACTAACGCAAAATAAGCTCCCAGGGCAAATAGTGATCCATGCGCCAGGTTGATCAGTTCCATTACGCCTACAATCAGGGTGAAGCCCAGGGCAATCAGGGCAAACAGCAACCCTAAACCAATCCCGTTAATAAGATGAGGCATTAAGTATAGCATCTCAATTTATCATCCTTGCTGTTTTTCAGAGATTAGAGATTGGGAGATTAGAGATTTGGATGCGCCAATCTCCAATCTCTAATCCCCTGAGGAAACCTGAAGTTATTCCTGCACAGTTAAGAATCGACCCGGTTTCAGATCAATTCGATAGAGTTCTTTATGGTTCGTAAACAGGTGTATCTTCAAATGACTCAAGAACACAGTCGGGGGATTTGTCCATAGCATCTTCGGGGCTGGCAGCCGATATAATTTTGAAGATGTCAAATTCTTCTTCTGGCTCCGGGTTTTCGCTACCCAAATAGATTGTTTGCTGCACGTGATGGGTATCCGGATCGATCCAGGCATCGTGATCCTGCATTCGCTCCTCGGCAGTCCAAGTAAATTGCTCTAACTCTTTGATAACGGCGTGGTTGTTGGTGGTTCCGGCACGTTCAATAGCAGTCAACAGGGCCTTGGTCGCCATATATCCATTGTAAAACACATTACCGGGGACTTTAATGTTGGTGTCAGGGTACATTTCCTGGTATCTCTGCACAAATTCATCCACGCCGGGCAAATCCAGATTATAGTACCAGGTAGTGCCAAAAACCCCAAAGGGAGCCTGACCGTAAACGTCCGGCCAATCTTGCTGATTATTGATCCAGGCCGGGGACTGACCCAAGCCGGCCTCAACAACTTGAATTCGCATGGCTTTTTGATCATCGCCGCCCACAGCTGCTGCGACAACATCGGGGCCAATCTGTTGAATATTCAAGAGGTACGAGCTAAAGTCCCGTGTCCCCTGGGGCACAAGTAGTTCGTCAACAATCGTTACCCCGCTGGCCTCGGCCAATGCCCGCATACTGGCCGATGTTTCGTGTCCCCAAACATAATCGTTGGTTAAAAGCAGCCAGTTATCACCATATGACTCTATAGCGTTGAGGGTTGTAGCCCTGGCAAAGTTGCCGCCATGACCGTCAAAAACAAATTTAACCCGGTGGCAATTCTCGCCCGACTCGGTTGGAGAGCTGGAGTTTGTATTGAGGTAGATAACCCCATGTTTTTGAGCCACTTGAGAAATAGCATTAGCTACCCCGGAATGAACCGCGCCAATCAAAAAGCTCACGCCTTGCTGGTTGATCATTCGCTCGGCAACACGGGTGCCGGTGGCCGGCGTTGTTTCGGTATCGATGTGAATCCATTCAATGGGTCTGCCCAGAACACCCCCTTTGGCATTAAACTCCTCAATCGCCATCATCATCCCCCGGCGATCCATAGCGCCACTATTGGCATACTGACCACTGGCATCCGAGGTAAATCCAATAAGGATAGGCTCTAGGCCTTCTTCCGGTACGGCAGTTACTTCAACAATTTTTTCAACCTCAACTTCTTTTACAACCTCTACGGTTTCAATAACTTTAACTTCTTTTTCTTTTACAACCTCTACGGTTTCAACAACGGTAACCGGTTCTGGCGCTGCTCCGCACGCGCTTAAAAAGATTGAGGTAATTACACTTATACTAAAAACAACAACTGTCTTCCTTAACATTTTTCCTCCTTCGTTGGACAGAAAGATTTATTCAAGTTTTAGGATAGATTTTTTAGGGG
>Ga0299906_10004233_pt1 | contig 11774 bp, 10 predicted proteins | sample RVTome_14_FD_200259 | JGI IMG/M metagenome (GOLD analysis project Ga0299906, IMG submission 200259) | Soil microbial communities from uranium-contaminated site in the Upper Colorado River Basin, Wyoming, United States - RVT145D125 (version 2) ... | reverse complement strand
GACGTCACGGACCCCGACCCGCGCCAGCTCGTCCACGAAGCTTCGGGCCCAGAGCGTGTTGGCGACCGCCCCGCTCATGCATCCGGACCGGGTACGCGCTCCGACCGACGCTCGGCCTTCGACTCGAGCTCTGCGCCGCTCTCACCGAGCGCCTCGAGCATGGGCTCGAACTTGATCGCCGTTTCCTCCCACTCGAGCGCCGGAACCGAGCCTTCGACGATGCCCGCTCCCGCGAAGAGGCGCCATCCAGAGCCCGTGGTGACGCCGGTCCGCAACGCCGGTGCGAAGACACCGTTGCCCTCCGCGTCGAACCAGCCGACGGGCCCCGCATACCATCCACGCTCGAAGGGCTCCTCGGCTCCGAGAAGCGCCATCGCGGCATCCCGCGGCAGACCGCAGACCGCCGGAGTCGGATGCAGCAGCCGGAGGAGGTCGAGCACACCCACGTCGGCGGGCACGCTGGCCCTGATCTCGGTCTCGAGATGTTGAATGCGGGCGAGCGCGAGCACGTGCGGCTGGGGATCGGTGCGGATCTGGTGCGCCACCGTATCGAGCCGTGCCACCATGTCGTCGAGCGCGATCCTCTGCTCGGCGCGGTCCTTGTCGCTCGCCAGCAGCCGCGCCGCCAACTCCGCCCGTTCACGCTGCGAGTCCCCCGGCCGGATGGAGCCGGCGACCGCGGTCGCATGAAATACGCCATCACGGAGTGTGGCCACGGTCTCGGGCGCGGCGCCGAGGACGGCCGATCCCGGAACCGGCTCGAAGAGAAAGACGTGGCTCCCGCGATTCCCCTCCCAGAGGCGCTCGACGACCTGGGCGGGATCGATCGTCGCCTCGAGCTCCACGTCGAGCGTTCGCGCGAGCACGGCCTTGGATATCGATCCATCCTCGATGGCGTCGAGCGAGGCAGCGACCGCCGCTTCCCAGTTGCCACGGTCGGTCGCGGTCGCCACGCCACGCACACGAGAACGCGGCGGCGGGAAGTCGGCGAGCGTCGCGAGCTCGGCCCGGAGGCCTTCCGCCTCCCGCCTGAGTCGGGCGAAAACCTCCCTGACGGCCGCGGCGTCGGCGCCCGTACCGGGGGCGACGAGGGCTCGGGCGCGAAGCCATGCGTCACCGGTTCCGTCTCCCTCGAGCTCGAATTCAGGGAGGTGGAACAGCCATGCCGGGAAGTCACCCCAAACGCCCTCCGCCCGATGGTCGGGTCGGAAAGAGAAGCCACCGTAGAATCGTAGCCGCGGCGCGCGGGCGGCGCCTTCGGGCAGGATCGCATCCAGCGCCACGGCGCGCGCGCGGCGCGCGACCTCCTCGAAGCGGTCGCTCGCGGGCCCGGCGGAGCCGCTCAGCTCGACGGTGACGCCCCGATGCGCCACCCAGCGCTCGTCCCGGGCCCAAAAGCCTCGCGCCGCTCCGGAGGCATGGCGCAGGAAGGTCTCCGGACGGATGTCCGGCGCTGGAATCGTGACCGTAGCGAGGCGGGAACGTTCCCCTGATCGGACCAAGTCGCGCTCCTCGGGCGGTGTGCGTCGGATCGCCCGCTGCGAGCGACCGGTCCGCAATATAGGGGCCCGCCGGCTTTGATGAAGCGGGCGAGCGCCGTCAGCCGCCCGATACGACTCGAACGAGGAACCGGCGGGTTTCGGCAGGCGCGACTCCGGCTCCCGTGGCGGGCGCCCGCCGTCGCACGCCGCGCACCACGCGCCTCACCTCGAGCTCGACCGCCGTTTCGTCCACGACGCCGGGAACCGAGTCGGCCACGACCAGCTCACGCCGCGCGATGATGATCGAGGCGTCACTAGAGGGGTGCGGCGAGATCGGGGGGAGCCAATGCACCGGCACCACCAACAGCGCGACGAGAGAAGCGCGGATCCACACCGGGTCCGGTCGACGGGGCGCGTCGTGCAGGATCCTCCTCACCCGGCTCGCGGGCCCACCCGCCGTCGGCCGGCCGCTCATCGCCACGCCTGGCAACGGCTCGGGCCGGCCGACCGACCAGTGAGCCACCCGCGCGATCGAGCTCGCCAGACCGAAGCGTTCGCCGGTGCGCGCAAGAGCCCAGTCGTCGCAAACGAGCTCGGCCTCCTCGATCGAGGAGGCGAGGGCCAGACGATTGAGCGGCTGAATCCAAAGCGCCGAGGTCACGAGCCGCAGCCCCAGGAACCAGGGGAGGTCCCGGCGGACCACGTGGGCCACCTCGTGCGCGAGCACGGCCCGCAGCTCTCCGCCCGTCAGCTCGAGCTCGCACCTGCGGGAAAGGGCGATGATCGATCCAGGCAAGATACAGGGGCCATCGATCTCGTCGGACACCCGGAGGCGGATGTCGGGGCGCCACCCTCCGAGCACCTCGCCGAGATAACCCTGAATACGGGGCATCGCCGGCTCCAGGCTGCGCATCGTGGTTCGCAGCCGGCCCACACTCCCGAGGATGTCGGCCACTCCCACCAGGGCACCCAGGAGCCAGATCCCGACGATTCCCTGGAGCCACCACCAGGCGGTCGGCCGAACGGCATAGAACCGCGAGGAGACCTCGGCGTCCCCGGCGTGCGACACTTCGATCGTCCGAGCCACCAGGTGAAAGCCGCCAACAGGCCCCGAGGCGAGCACCGCCGCGAAGCTGGTCACCAGTCCTCCTAGCAGCGCCGTTCTCCAGAGGGCGTCGCGTGTCTCGGGACGGAGCCGGATCAGCTTCGTGGCTACCCAGACGCCTCCGATGAGCAGGGTGCTGTGCATCAGGTAGGTCAGGAGCCAGGCCGCGGTAAGGGCGGCCGCCGCCGCGGCTGTCTCAGGCATCGTCCCCCTCGCCATCGCTCACGGCGTCGTCGAGCATGTCGCGAATTCGCCTAAGCTCCTCCGCGTCGACGTCCTCCGCCCGAACGAGGTGGCTCACCAGCGCAACCGAGTCGCCTCCGAAGAGGTTCTCGGTGAGCTCCTTCACCTTGGAGCGCCGAACCTCGGAGCGGGTAACGGTCGCCCGATAGACGTATTGGCGACCTTTGCGCCGATGCGTGAGAACGCGTTTACGCTCGAGGCGCGAGATGATGGTGGCGACCGTGGTGAGCGCGAGCGGGCGCGCCGCGGTCAGGCACGCCCACACGTCCTGGGTCGTCGCCTCGCCACGCTCCCACAGCACGTCCATGATCGAAAGCTGGAGGCCGGTCAGACCCACGGTTTCCTGCACGCTTCACTCCCGGGGCATGCTTGATTCCGGGAGCGCCGGATACCCACGAGCTCCCAGGCGTTTGAGACGCCGACACCCGACAGGAGGGTTGCCGTCAGGGCATCGGAGCGGACGGGGCTTCCCGAACGACGTAGCCGATCTCCTCGTCGGCGACGTGCGCGGCGTAATCCACGAAGACGGTCAGGGGCACCCCCGTCTCGAGGTCGTACGTCACGTCGATGTCGTGCGCGCCCCGAGCGATCGCATCCCCGATGAAAGCGAAGAGCCCCTCGACCGTCGGGAACAGCCCGGCGAATGCCGCCTCCACCGGCTCCTCGGTGTCCACGTAGATACGACTCGTCGCGATCGGGCCGGAGGCGGTCACCCGCACGGGCCCCCTCGCCTCGACCCCGCAGAAACACTGGCGCTCGACGGTATAGACGTAGTTGAGGGGACCGACGTCGCCCCATAGCTGCTCGTTTCGCTCGAGCTCCTCGCGCAGATCATCGAACGGTTCGACGGTACCGCATCCGGCCAGGAGCAGCCCGAGGGCCGTCACCGCCGCCCAACGCCTCGTGTGGAAGATCATTCGGAATCCGCCCCCGGAAATCGTTTCGCGCTTCTTCCCTCCTCGTCCTCATGAAGGTACGAATGGCGGCGCGGACCCGTGACGGCGGGCGGATGTCACGGCGCACAAAAGACCGGCGCGCGGGACGCATGTCGTGCTATCTTGCCTCGCGACCGACGCCGTGAACCAACGACAGACCGACTCTGGGAAGGGTGATGAGCAACGACGACGCTCCCCGGCACGTCCCGACGTCCGCGACGCCACTGTCGTGGCCACCTCCGGGAATGGAGCGGCTCCAGGGAAGCCTCTGGCGGGTCATCGGTCTGTGCTGGACCGGCAGTCTCATTCTCGTGCTTCCTCTGCTGTGGGCACTCGCGGTCGAGCAGCCGTTCTACAGTCTCGGCCCCTTCGAGGGCAACTGGGAGCTCGGCATGGCGATCGCGACCGTTGGCGCCGTGCTGGTCGCGTTCGCGTTCTGGCAGCTCTGGATCCTCCTGCGTGGAGCAGCGCAAGCGGCCGAGCTCGGGTACGGTATCCTGACGATTCTCGAAGTGGCGGGAGACGCCGGCCGTGACACGGGCTTCCTCATCCAGGGCAAGCGCCACTTCGGCGGGCTCGACGAGGGACGCCAGGTCGCGGTGGCCTGGGCAAGGATCGCGGGCGGGCTCCTCCTCATGGGCGCCGCGGTTTGGCTTCTCCTCGGCTTCGGACTGGGAATTCTCCTGGCCGCGCGCGGCTTCGTGACCCCCTCGGGCATCTGGTTGGTCACGGTCGGACCGACGGCCGTGATCGCGGCGATCGGCGCGTTCTTCACGATCTCCCAGAACACCACGGTGCGCGCGCTCCAGACCGAGTGGAACGCACAAGAGGGGATCAACCGAATCCACTCCGAGTCCGAGGCCTGGAATGCCCGCTTGGACGATGCCGGCGGCAGCATCGCCCTGGGACCGGGTAGCCGCGGCGGAGCGGGTCGGTTTCGTGCGGCAGCCGCGGTCGTCGTCGTGATCTTCGTCCTGGGCTTCGGACCCACGGCGACGATCGCGGTCACGACCGCCATCGGACCGATTCTCGCCGAGATCGCGGTGCCGACCTTCCTCGCGGTGCAGGAGATGGCCGGGGCCGCCGAGGTGTTGCGGCGCTTCGACGTCGAGAAGGATCCCTCCATTACCCCGGCCCGCGCCGGGGCGGCACTGCACAACATCGCATTCGTCGGGTTCGACGGGGTGGCCGAGCCGATGGAGCAGGAGCCGGCGACCGTGTACGCCGACGGATGGTTCCCGAGTCCAGGCTTCCCCGACGCCTTCTCCGAGTCGGTGGCCGCGGACCTCATGCGCCGGCCGCTCACGGAGTTCCCGGATGCGCACCGAGCCGCGCTCCTCCACGCCGCGGGGCACCCCGCCCACGAGGAGTTCCATCTCCTGGCTCGCGCCCAATTGGCCGATGTCGTCAGCGGCCGTTGGACCCTTCCGTTTCCCGATTCGCTGACGTTCCAGGAGCTCCCGTGGCCGCGGTTCCAGGCATTTCGAACCGCCGGGCTCGCGCAGGTCGCCCGGGCGGCGGTCGAGGTCGCGGAGAGCCGGCCGGACGAAGCGGAGCACACGCTGCGCGAGCTAATAGCCACCGGCTTCCTTCTCATCGACCAGGGCCCGACTCTGCTCGACAACCTCATCGGTGTCGAGCTGACCCGCATGGGTGCGGACGGACTCGGCGCCTACTACGCGCGAACCGGGCGTCCGGAGCTCGCCGAATCGCTCGGCTGGGCAAGAGAGGGAGCCCTGGCGGCCGCGAGGAAGGCGCGCGCAGGCTTGATTCCCGAAGACGCTCAGGCGCTCCTGCAGGGCGTGCCAACGTTGGTCGAGAACGAGACGGCGCTGCGCGGGCTACGATGGGAGTACTTCGCGACCTTCAACATGCTCGCGCCGTGCATCAATCTGCACAAAATGGTCTTCGGGCCGGACGACAGCTACGAGCAGTGGCGGCGCCGGGCGGAGCGGGCCATCGTACGGGTTCCCGGTGAGCAGCGACTGTTCGATCTGGCTGAAGGCGGCGTGCTCGAATCGGACGGCCGGGACCTCGATGGCTTCCTGCCCCGCTTCCTCGGCCTCGTGCTCGGGAGCCGGGGCGCACCGGGCAGCTGCGCCTCCCTCATCGCCACACTCCAATGATTCGAACCCGCCCCATGGGGCTCCACCCGCCACTGCTACGGCCGTTCGTGGCCCTCGTCGCCGCGCTCTCGGTGGGTTGCACCGCGGGCGACGACAGCATGCCCGATGAGACATCGGACACCGTCGCGGGCGATTTCGTCCCTCCTCGCGACACTGACATCCTGCTCGCCGATCTCCGGTGGGATTCGATGACGGGGCCGCGCATCGACGCGCTGTCGAACCTCACGCAGCGACCGGGCTACGACAATCAGCCGTATTTCGTGCCGGACGGGTCGGGTCTGTGGTACACCGTGATCGACGAGCATGACGGCCAGGCCGACATCTGGCGTTACGATTTCGAGCCGCCGATGATCGCACGCGTCACGCAGAGCAACCCGGAAAGCGAGTATTCGGCGACGCCGCTCCCCGACGGGAACGGCATCTCGACGATCCGCGTCGAGGCAGACTCCACGCAGCGGCTCTGGCGCTTCGACTTCGATGGCTCGAACGAGGCCGTTCTCCTCCCCGGGCTGGCGCCCGTCGGGTACCACGCCTGGGCCGACGCACGCACCGTCGTCATGTTCGTGCTCGGGGAACCGGCGACGCTGCAACGGGGCGACGTGCAGAGCGGTCGCGTGGAGATCCTGGAGCGCGACGTCGGCCGCTCGATCCAGACGATTCCCGGAACGAACGACGTCAGCTACGTCCAGCGATTCGGCCCGGAACGCTCCGCGATCATGAGGCTCCCCGGCGACGGTGGAGCACCGGTGTCACTCATCGACGCCGTCGACGGCCTCGAGGACCATGCGTGGGCGCCGGACGGAACCCTGTTCATGGCGAGCGGCGCGGTGGTCCATGCGCTTTCTCCCGGGGCCACCGAGTGGACGCCCATCGCGGACTTCTCGGAGCTCGGGATCTCGATCTCACGACTCGCCGTCAGCCCGGACGCGTCCCGGATCGCGATGGTCGCCGAGGCCGCAGCGCCCGAGGGCTTTTCCTCGAACTAGAAGGGTGTTGAAGAAGTAACAGTGGCCCGCGCGACCCACGCCTCACGGCGTGGGTGCCCCGGTCTTGCGCGTGTCAGAGCAAGGAACGATGACGAGGCGTAGCAGCGCTACGGCGAGGAAGAGTAACGCAGCTATGGCCCGCAATCCCCCTGCGCCCAACAGTCTGGTGCATAATAACGTACGCGGTCGTGGGTTGGGGTGGCACGGCCCGACCCACGCGCTGCGCGCGCGGGTGCCCCCCGTCGTTGGAGCTCCTAACCGTAGCTTGGGCTATGGCGTCGTCGCTCCGCGACCCACGGCTTCGCCGCGGGTGCCCCTCTGGGGCCGTGGCATCCCGGGTACCCGCGCGATAGCGCGGGTGGCGGGCCGCTGTACTTCTTCAACACCCTTCTACACCCACGTCCGCCACTCGTCCTCGGCGTGGCCCACGGAGAGGCGGGGTCCCATTCGGACCAGCGGCTGCCGGAGGATCAGCGGCTCCTCGCACGCGAGGTCGAGCCACCGATCATTACCGTAATAGGCCGTCTGCAGCCCGAGCGCGTGAAAGCGCTTCGACGAACGATCGATCAGCCGCTCCTCGCCGAACTTGTCGAAGAAACGGCGAAGCTCGCCCTTCGACGGCGTCCGCTGCTTGAAGTCGACGAAGTGGATCTTGATGCGGCGCTCCTTGAAGAAGCGCTCCGCCTTTCGGACATCGGCGTCGTTTTTCACGCCGAAGATCTGGACATCCATGGCCACGACCCCTGCTCCGCTTGATTCGTCGATGCCCATCCGCTAGCCCTCCCCGCATGGATTTACAGCTCGGCCTCTTCCCCGACGAGCCTATGGCGCCACCTTCGACCCCGGTCGATGGCGTCACGGTGCCCGACGAAGTCGCGGCGATCGCGCGGCGACTTCCGCTCTCGGTGCACCTCGGAACGTCGTCGTGGAGCTTTCCGGGGTGGCACGGCATCGTCTACGACCGACGGGTGTCGCAGGCCGTGCTCGCTCGTCATGGGCTCGAGGCCTACGCAAAGCACCCTCTGCTGCGCACGGTCGGCATCGACCGCACGTACTACCGTCCGATCTCGGCCCACGACTTCGCCGCCTACGCTGAGGCGGTACCGGTCGACTTCCGCTTCCTGGTCAAGGCAGATCGCGTCTTGACGTCCCCCGCCGATCCGGACAGCCACGGCGTACGGACACCCAACCCACACTTTCTGGATCCGGGGTACGCGATCGAGCATGTCGTGCGTCCGATGATGGACGGGCTGGGTGACAAGGCGGGCCCCCTGCTGTTTCAATTCCCGCCGATTCCGCCCAACCTCGTCGGGGGCCGCCACGCCTTTCTCGAGCGGCTCGACTGCTTCCTGCGCTCGCTACCCGAGGGGCCGCTCTACGCGATCGAGTTGCGCACACCCGCATTTCTGGGCGAGGAATACGCGCGGCTCATCGAGGATACGGGGGTCGCCCACTGCTACAGCGTCCATCCGGCCATGACACCGCTCGACCGACAGCTCCAGATCATCTCTCCCTTCTATCAACCCGCGCTCGTGGTCAGGTGGATGCTGCACGCGGGCCTGGAGTACCGGGTGGCGAAAGAGCGATACGAGCCTTTCGACCGCATCGTCGACGAGGACGTGCCATCGCGACACCGCATCGCGGTCGCGGTGCTCGACGCGCTCGTGGCCGAGCGTCACGCTTTCGTGATCGTCAACAACAAGGCCGAGGGCTCGGCGCCCGTGTCCGTCGTCCGCCTCGCCCGTCGCATCGTGGGCGGTCCGGACGAGGTCCGCGGCGGCGAAGAGCAGGCGCGGACCGGGCGGAGCGAGGTGGCCGCCGATGCTCCGTAGCCCCAGGGTATGGCTCTACGCCGCCGGGGGCTGGCTGCTCGTGATGGGGGCGGCCCATGGCGCCGTGCACGTGTGGGCGATCGTGCTCGAGAACGGGATGGTCGGGCTGCGCGAGTTTGCCATGAACGCCATGAAGCAGGCGCAGTCCTCCGATCCGCTGCGGCCGAGCCTCTGGCGACAGTTCCGGATGTTCAGCGTCTCGTTCTCCTTGTTGCTCGTCTTTGCGGGCTCACTCGACGTCATCTTCGCGTTCCTGAGCCTGCCTGCGAGCACGCTGCGCGTGCTCGCGCTCGTCGGGACGGTGTTCTGGACGGTCGCCTTCGTGCCCTTCGCGTTCGTCGATCCGGTCATCCAGGGGATCGTGGTCGCGGCGGTCGCGGTGCCCCTGCACGCGATCGCGTACCTGACGGCTACGATCGAGGGAGAGTCGCGGGGCTGAACGCAGCGGCGCGCGTGCGGCTGGACGCACGACTCCGTGTCACGATACGCCCGCGCGCCGTTCCTGCCAGCCCAGGACCGACGCGAGCACATGGTCGATGTCCGACTCGTCGTTGTAGGCTCCGACCGAGAAGCGGAGCACGCCGCTACGCAGCGACAAGACGACTCCGTCGGCTACGAGGTGATCGTGCAGCTCGTTGATCTCGGGGTCGTCGGCCGTGTAGTGCCGACCGCCTCCGATGCGTCCTGCCGAGACGATGTGGGCCAGGTGTGGGCCCGGCGGGCCGCCGACGACCGGGAGGCCCGCCGCCAGCAGGCCTGTGGCCAACCGGGCAGCGAGCCCGCGCACGTGTCGCTCGATCGCCTCGACGCCCACCTCCCGGATGAGCGCCAGGGAGGCGCGGGTCGCCGACATTCCGAGGTAGTTGTAGTTGCCGAGGTCGAAGCGGCGAGCTCCAGGCAGATACTCGAGCGGCCCCTCCGCGTACGCGGTCTCGTGCGCGTCCAGGTCGATGCCGTAGCGCGCGACGTGAATCGGCACCAGCGCGTCGGCCACCTCGCGGCGCACGTAGAGGAATCCGAAGCCGTAGAGGGACATGAGGCACTTCTGCGCCGCAACGGCCAGCGCGTCGAAGCCCCGTGCGTGCACGTCGGTCACCAAGGCGCCAATCGACTGCGCGCCGTCCGCCAGCGTGAGCGCGCCGACATCCCGAGCGGCGCGAACGAGGGGATCGGTGTCGGTCAGGAAGCCCGGGGCGAACGAAATCGTCGGAAAGGTCACGATCCGTGTCCGCTCGTCGGTCGCCGCAACCATCCCCACGACGGGAATCGTGCCCTCCTCGGCGGGAACGGCGCGAACCTCGACCCCGTGCCGGCGCCCGAGGTTGTACCAGAGGTAGATGTTGTTGGGGTGCTCGAGCTCGGGGCAGACGACGACGTTGTCGCCCGCCTTCCAGTCGAGGCTCGCCGCGAACAGGTTGAGTCCCTCCGAAACGTTCTTGGTGATCGCGATCTCGTCGGCATCCGCGCCGATCATCGTGGCGAATGACGCGCGCGTTTCGTCGACCCGCGCCCGGAGCAGATCCTTGTCGCTCGTGCCGGCCACCTGCTCGTCCATGTATGCCCGAACCACGTCGCGGACGGTGGTCGATACGAGACCTTTCGCGGCGATGTTCAGGTAGACCTGCTGCTGCGCGCCGGGAAAGAGCGACCGGAACTCTGGGTTCAAGGGGACTCCTGCGGCTGGGGTTTCGTGACGCTCGACGGCACCGCCACCTCGTCGGCGACCACCCCGCCCCGCTTCGCTTCCGAGTGGGCGACGAGCGACGTTCCGACCATGTCTCCCATCACGTTGATGGTGGTGTTGCCCATGTCGACCAGTCGATAGATGCCGCCGACGATCGCGGCGACCTCAATGGGGAGGTTGAACGCCTGAACATAGATGAGGGCGATGACGAACCCACCCCCCGGTATGCCGCCCGAACCCTCCGAGAGCAGCAATCCCACGAGGATGATGGAGACCAGCGACGCCGCCGTGAACTCGACGCCGGCCGCCTGTGCGGTGAAGAGCAGCACCGCGCCCAGCATGACCGACGTGCCGTCTTTGTTGAGTTGCGCTCCGAGCGGGAGCGTGAAGCCGTAGACGGCGCGCGGCAGACCTATCCGCTCGGCGGTCTCGAGCGAGACGCTCAGCGACGCGAGGCTCGACGTCGTGGCGGCCGTCGTGGCCCAGAGCGCCCCGGTGCCGCGGAGGAACGGCCCCGGTCGCCGATCGGTGAACAGCCGCAACAGCACCATGTAGCCGAGGAAAACGACGAGCTGCGCCGTGTAGACGCCGAGCAGAAAGCGCGTCATCGGGCCTAGGAGGGCTGCGCCATACCGGCCGACCGTCACCGCCATGAGCGCTCCGATTCCGATGGGCGCCCCGAGCAGGATGAGATCCACGAGGCGGCGCAGGAGGCCGGCGAGGTCGGCGAAGGCTCCCGCCAAGCGGGCCCGAGGCTCGGCCGGGAGCATCATCGTGGCGATACCGAGTAGCACCGAGACGACGACGATCTGAACGACGTTGCCCTCCGCGAAGGCGGCGAAGGCGTTCGCGGGAATCATGCCCAGCAGGACCTCGCCCACGGACGGTACCGTGCCCACCGTTCCTTCGACCGGCTCGCTGAGCTGCATCCCCACGCCCGGTCGGAAGACCGCCATGGCACCGAGCCCGAGGCAGAGCGCCACCACGTCGGTCGTCACGTAGTAGCTCATGATCTTGGCGGCGAGGCGTCCGAACGTGCGCACATCGGTGAGCGCGGTCAGTCCCGCGAGCAAGTTGAAGAAGACGAGCGGGATCGCCGCCAGGACCAGAAGCCGGATGAAGAGATCGCCGATCGGCTCGATCACGACGACGCGCTCGCCCACCACGGCTCCGATCAGCGACCCTACGGCCATCCCGACGAGAATCCGGGTTCCGAGGCCCGGGCCGGGCCGGGGGGTGGGCAGGTCGTGTCCGTTCGTCATTCCGCGCAACTTGCATTCGGCGCCCCTCGCAGCAAGTGTGCAAACATGAACAGACTCCTGGCGGCGCTGCTCGCCGCGGTGGCTCTCGGCGCCTGCGGAGGGGAGGGCGGCGACGCGCGC
>Ga0299906_10004232_pt1 | contig 11774 bp, 2 predicted proteins | sample RVTome_14_FD_200259 | JGI IMG/M metagenome (GOLD analysis project Ga0299906, IMG submission 200259) | Soil microbial communities from uranium-contaminated site in the Upper Colorado River Basin, Wyoming, United States - RVT145D125 (version 2) ... | reverse complement strand
TTGACCGGCACGTACATGGCGTCGCGGCGGGGCGACCCGTCGTGGATGGCGCGCGCGAAGAGCTCCTTTCCGGTGCCGGTCTCGCCCTCGAGGAGCACCGTCGTCGGCGCCGGCGCGACCTTGGCGACCAGCGCCAGGGCGTCGTGCAGCTTCCGGCTGGATCCGACGACGCGATGCGGGCGCTGCGCCGAGCCCCGCCAGTACTCGTTCTCGGCGGCGAGCTTCTCGTTTGCCTCGCGCAGCTCCTTCAGGAGCCGCCCGTTCTCCTGGATGAGGTGGTAGACCTCGACGGCCTGCTTGAGGGTGAGCCGCAGCTCCTCGGTCTCCCAGGGCTTCGCGAGATAGCGATAGATGCGTCCGGCGTTGATCGCGTGGATCAAAGCATCCATGTCGGTGTACCCGGTCAGCATGATGCGGATGGCGTCGGGCCGGAGGTTGATCGACCGCTCGAGGAACTCGGCTCCCGTCATGGCCGGCATGCGCTGGTCGGCCATGATGACCGCCGCGTCGTGCTCCCGCAGCAGCTCGAGCCCCTCGGCCCCGCTGCCGGCGGTCAGGATGCGGAACTCGTCGCCGTAGTTCAGCGCCACGGAGCGGAGGATGTCCGGCTCGTCGTCCACGACGAGGACCGGAAAGGCCTGGTAGTCGACGTCCACGGGGCCCTGCTATCGACCGCGTCGCGCTCCGATGTCAAGGACCAGCGCCGATCCGGGGCGCCGGTCGAGCCCTTGCGTACGGCGCCGGCCGCCGCGCTCACGCCGACTGCGCGGCCGTCGCGGGCTGCCGGAGCGGCAGCGTGATCGTCACCTCGGTGGATGTGCCGAGCGTGCTCTGCACGTCGATCGTGCCGCCGTGGTGCGTGACGATGCCGTGGCTGATCGCGAGCCCGAGGCCGGTGCCGCTCCCGACCGGCTTCGTCGTGAAGAAGGGGTCGAAGACGCGGCCGAGGTCGGCCGGGGCGATGCCGAGGCCATCATCCCGCACCCTGATCCGCACGACCGCGTCGTCGGCGGACGTCCGGATCCAGATGTTCCCGGTCGTCTCGATGGCGTCGCACGCGTTCGCCAGGACGTTCATGAAGACCTGGTTGATCTGCCCGGGGGCGGCCTCGACCGCGGGGAGGGCGCCGTAGCTCCGGTGGATCTCGATGCGGCCGTCCCAGCGTTGGCGGAGCAGCCGGAGCGTCATATCCAGGCCCTCGTGCACGTCGACCGGCTTGGGATGCTGGCTGCCGGGGCCGGAGAACGTGCGCATGTCCCGGACGATGCCGGCGGTGCGCTCGGCGCCGCGCGCGATGATGTCGAGCACCTCGGTGATCCCCGCCACGCTGCGCGCGAGCCGCTCGTCGCCGTGCTCCGCGGCCGCGGCCTGGAGGGCCTCGATGCGCTTGCGCAAGGGGCCGAGGTTGGTGACGACGAAGCTGATCGGGTTGTTGATCTCGTGCGCGAGGCCCGCCACCAACGAGCCGAGCGACGCCATCTTTTCCGTCTGCACGAGCTGGGCCTGCGTCGTCTGGAGTTCGCGGTACGATCGCTCGAGCTCGGCGGTGCGCTCCTTGACCTTGGCGTCGAGCTCGGTGTTGAGCACCGCGAGCTCGCGGTACGAGGTGGCGTTCTGGATGGCGATGGCGCTCTCCGCGGCGAGGGTGTCGAGGATGTCGAGGTCCTCTCTGCTGTACGGGCGGCCGGAGCGCTTCGGCCCGAGCAGGTACGCGCCGATCACGCGCTCCCCGAGCGCGAGCGGCACGACGATCGCCGGCCTCGCCGGCCGCCCGTTCGCCGGGGTGCCGGGCGCGACGACGAGCTGCCCGACCAGACCCAGCGACGCCGCGACCCGCCCCGGCTCGGGGGCGCGCCATGTGCGGGGCGGGCCGTTCCGGATCGCCGCGTGCGGGATCGCGCCGGTCGCCGCATCGGGCTCCATGCGGCCGCTCGAGGCCGCGTAGCGCCAGGCGCGGGGCGTGCCGTCGAGCCAGAGCGCGGCGGCCAAGGACTGCGGCTGCAGGCCTTCCGAGAGCGTGCGGCCGACCCGGTCGAGCACCTCGTTCAGGTCGAGGAGCGTGGTCAGGTCGGCGCTCAAACGCCGCACGGTCTCCCGATAGTCGAGGCGGGCCCGGAAGAACGTGCGGTCGATGACGGCTTGCAGCCGCGTCCGGGCCGGTTGGAACAGGACCGCGATCAGGACCACGAAGGAGATGTTGAAGCTCCGCGAGCCCTGGACGATCTCGAGCGGGAACAGCAGCCCCATGGCGATGAGCGTCCCGGCGTAGGCGACTGTAATGAGGAGGGTGAGGGCACCGTAGACCAGGGCCTGCTTCACGAGCGCGTCGATGTCGAAGAGGTCGTGACGCGCGATCGCGTAGCCGATCGCCAGGTAGAAGATGATCGGCGTGAGGGCCATCAGGTTGGTCGGGAAGTGGCCCCCGAGCCTGGTCGCGTCCAGCCAGCCGAAGAGTCCGAGGCCGGCGCCGAGGACGAACCCGGGAAGCACGACGTTCAACGCCCGCCGGACCGCCGGCGTGCGGTTCTCCCAGTACGAGAAGCCCAGGAGCCCGATCAGGACGACGATCGAGACCGCGGTGTAGAAGTAGAGGAAATAGAGCGGCGTCGTCCTCGGGGGCGAGGCATAGAAGTCGATCCAGACCCAGAGGGTGAGCGCGATCGCGATCAGGTACGGGACGGCGAGCCAGGCCGGCTGGCGGATGACGAAGCGGCGCGCCACCGGGAACACCAGGCCGAGGTGAATGAAGGCCGCCGGAAACGCGGCGTGCGTGAAGAACTGCAGACGGGAGAGCCACCAGTGGTCGGGGTGGTACATCGTGTTTCCCGTGAGCGCCGATAGTCCGCTGAGGACCGCCTGGCAGAGAAACGCCCGGGCCGCGGCGGTCTGCGGCTGCAGAAAGGCGACGATCAGCCCCGCTCCGACGGCGAGCACCCCGAAGGCGTTCATCAAGCCGACCGTCAGCCAGTAGTCGCGCAGGCCGAATCGCATAGTCGGCGCGGTCGCCTCGAGGGCGTGCGTCGCCTTCGTCAGCGTGTAGTGGATCGGCGTGCCGACGGGCACGGAAGCGACGTACGCGTAGAGATCGGCGCTCGTGCGTACGGGATTCCGATCCGCCGCCACCACCTGGGCGTGGAAGGGGATTCCCGCGCGGGGCCCGGTCCACTCGCTCAGGCCGACCGTCGGGATGACCGCGTTCCCCATGACGAAGAATCCCGGGAAGGGCCGCCCCGGCCAGTAGAGCGTTGACGCGATGCAGAAAGCGGTCAGGGGGATCGCGACCACCGCCGTGAGCACGGCGGGCCAACGCTCGGCGGTCCAGCGCGCGCGCGCCTGCAGGGGCGCAACCAGATCGCTGGACGGGTCGAAGGGTAGCACGTTGGGCGAGGGTGTAGCAGACATCGCGGCCGGCTCGCACGCGACGCGTGCAAGGTTGGTGCCGGTGGCAGTGCGACGGGCCTGGGTCGATCGGGGCGGAACCGCGGTTCGTGAACGCGTGCGCGACGTGAACCCTGGTTCCTGCCGCTGGAGAGCGACTCCAGCCGATGTCGGCCGCGGATCGAATACCACCGGCGGCCCGGCCGAGTGGCACGCGGGGTGCATCCGACGCGCCGTACCAGGACGATCGGAGGAAATCGCAGGGCAAGCTGGTCCCCGGCTCTGGAGTCGTAGAGGAGACGAAAGGGAGATATGAGCTATTCTGGCGCAGCGCGGTCCTTGCCGCGACGAACACGTGGCTGCTACAGTCGCGCGGTCGCTGGGCGGTCCCGGTGCCTTCTCTCTCCCCGGAAGAATCCAGCTGGCCTCCTCATGCCAACGGGACGCCGACACGTCGCGGGAAGCGCTGGGCGCACCACGCGAGGTGTGGCCGATGGGGCCCGACTCACCGTGGGCCTGGCCGCGTCGACGCTGGCGCTGCTGGTTCTAGCGGGGCCTGTGCGTCCGGCGCGCGCGTCCTGTAATCTCATTCCGGGAACGGTCAAGACCTTCAACGGCACGCTCGGCGTCGCCAACCGTCCCTATGCCGGTCCCGGCGAGCGTCTGGAGCTTCATGTGCGTCCTTGCGACGCCGCGCAGAGCGGCAGGGCGCTCACGGCGAACGCCGCGGATCACGTCGTCTCGGTGATCTTCAAGCCCCTCGGCAACGCGAAGGCCAACGCCTTCATCCTGACGACGGCGCCGGATTGCAGCGCGATCGACATCGCCGGCTGCGACAAGAAGCTCGGGACCGCGCGGTGCGTCCCCGGCTCGACGGCGGGTCTCGCCATCGTCGAGCGCAACGGCGTGCGGAAGCTGAGCTTCCGGTTCCCGGACACAGGCGAACTCGTCCCGGGTCCGGATCGGACCCTCGCCGGCCCGGCCGTGATCGCCGTGACGCGCGCGGGCGATCCCCTTCCCTGCGATCTCGCAAAGCTCTCCTGCGACCAGCGGCCGGGCCTGGTCGCGTGCATCGACGAGTTCTTCGCGAACGACGGGGGCTGCGGCACGGCCGAGAGCAATCGGCCGTTCGGTCACTTCACCGCGCTCCCACCGCCGAACAACTACCAGGCCGATTGCATCAGCCAGGTGCCGCCGTGTCAGGGATCCGCGGACGAGCTGCGCTTCGCTCTCGATCCGGCGGGCAACGTGCTCATGCCCTTCAACTGGCAGGGCGTCCTCGTGCGCAGTCGGAGCATCCCCGTGCCGCGGCTCGTGCGGGGCGTGCTTGCGCTCGACGACGTGCAGATCACCGGCCCCTCGTTCCTCGGGTCCTTCACGCCGGAGGGCGGACGTCTCGAGCCCATCTTCGAGCCGCAGGCCGACGGCGAGACGCCGATGGGGACGCTCCGGTTCTTCGGCTCCGCGGATGCTCCCTACACCGTCCTCCGGTTCGGCCGGCGGAGCGCGACCTTCCAGGCGTGTGCGGGCGGGGTGAATGGCGGCCGGCCGTGTGAGGCCGCCGCGGACTGTCCCGGTGGTGTTTGCGGCAAAGCGACGTGTGAGGGGGGCTCGGATCACGGCGAGGACTGCGCGAGCGATGCCGACTGCCGGCGCGGGGAGTGCGGCCCTTCATTCTTCGACCTGAGCGACCGTCTGATCGCCCAAGGGGCGGGGCCCGGCGTCATCACGCGCGTCGTCGAGTCGGGAAGCGGCATCTGCGAGGCCGACGTCGTCCAGGGGAGCGGCCCGGATCTGTGCACTGCCGGCGGATGCGGCGCGAACGGCCCCTGCGTCAGCTACGCCATGGAGGCCCAGATCCCGGTGCCGCTCGATGGGCTCATTCAGACCGACGACGCCTCCGCGTTCGTCGTCAGCGAGTCGATCGCGGACAAGGACTTGAACGGCGATCAGGACAAGATCGACTCGGTCGTTACGCTTCAAGACCGCCAGACCGGAGTCGTCCAATCGTTCTCCGTCCTTCCCGCCTGCGGTCTCGCGGCGACCGCCGGGCGAGCCGGCGTGCGTATCCAGGAGCCGCCCTTCAGCTTCCCGGCGGTGGCCGCAGACGGCGATCTCGTCGCGTTTCTCGAGTCGGAGTCGGCGGGGAACGATCCTACGACCGGGCTCGAGTGCGACCAGAACGGCGACGGCGACGCATTCGACACCCTCCTGCGCGTCTTGCGGATCGAGCCGGGCGGCAACGCGCTCGCCGACTTGACCGCGGCGCTCGCGCCGCCGCGTGTGGTCGATGCCGCGCCGCTGGTCAACCGCAGATCGCTCGCGATCTCCGGGCGCCGGGTCTTCTTCCGGACTCTGGAGTCCGGCAACGCGGCGCAGGCGACCACGCGCGATAGTCTCGGCACCGATGGCGTCGCCGGCGACGGCGAGGCCCGACGGCCGGATCTGTCGTTCTCCGGGTTGAAGATCGCGTTCGAGAGCGAGGCGGAGAATCTGGTCGAGGGCGACGGCAACCAGCTCGGGGACGTGTTCGTCCGCGACCGTGCCACCGGAGCCGTGACGCGCGCCAGCGTCGACCCCGAGGGGGGAGACAGCGACGGGGAGAGCAACGACCCGGCGCTTGCCGCCGACGGACGATTCGTCGCGTTCACGAGCAAGGCCACCAACCTCGTGGACGACGACGACAACGGCGTCGACGACGTCTTCGTCCGCGACCTCGATGCTGGCACGACGACGCGGGTCAGCGTGTCCTCCAGCGGCGAGGAGGCGAACGGGCCGAGCGGCGGCGCCGCCATCTCGGCGGACGGGCGCTTCGTCGCCTTCACCAGCCAGGCGACGCACCTCGTCGCCGGCGACGGCAACATGGACTGCGGCGGATGCGATGCCCCCGGGTGTTGCTCCGACGTTTTCGTGCGCGATCGGGATGACGACGGAAACGGGGTATTCGACGAGCCCGGCGGGACTGCCACGCGGCGGGTGAGTGTGTCGTTCGCGAACGGTGACCCGGACGATCTGGTCGGGAGCATGGATCCGGCCACCTCCGCCGCCGGCCGCTTCGTGGCCTTCGTCAGCGGCGCGACCAACCTGACCGCCGGGGGGACGAGCGACGACGAGAATGAGCCCGACGTGTTCGTGCGTGACCTGCTGCTGGGCGTTACCGAGTTGGTGAGCGTCTCGACCGACGGCCTCGAGGCGGACGGCGAGGCGGTCGAGCCGGCGATCTCCGCCGATGGCCGCTTCGTCGCCTTCGCCTCAACGGCCCTGAACCTCGTGCCGGGCGACACCAACGTACGTACGGACGTGTTCGTCCGCGACCTCGTCGCGGGAACGACCGAGCGCGTCAGCGTCGCTACCGGGGAGATCCAGGCGGGCGGCGACTCGAAGCAGCCGCGCATCTCCGCCGACGGCCGCTTCGTCGCCTTCGTGAGCGACGCGACGAACCTCGTGCGCGGCGACACCAACGTCTGTGGCTGCATGCCGGCGGGATGCTGCAAGGACGTCTTCCTGCACGACCGCATTACGCGGACGACCATCCGCGTCAGCACTGGCGACGGCAGTGGCATGGGCGGCGACGTCGCGAACCCCGGACTCTCCGGCGACGGTCGCTTCACGGCGTTCGAGGCGCCGGCTGATCTCTTGTCGGGCTCCGGTGGCGCCAGCAACGACGTCTTCACCCGCGGTGTCGATCTCACCGATCCCTTCGGCGTCGACGCCGCTCTCTTTCCGGACGGGGCACTCGACGATGCCGTCCTCGAGGTCTTCGACGCCGATGCGTCGACCTTGACCACGCTCTGTCCGGCCGAGACCGTGGCGGTTGCCGGCGGCCGGGCTGCGTTCCTGCGACCCGAGGCGCCGGTCGATGACTCGAGCCCCGGCTGTCCGGGAGACTCCCGGAACGGCGACGACGATACGGACGATCTGGTGGTCCATCTCTGGACGGGCGCGGGCCCGCCCGTGAGCCTGGAGCGCGCCGCCACGGCGATCGGGCTGTCGCCGGAGTGGCTCGCTGCCCTGGTGTCGGAAGCGGGCGAGGGCGCCGATCTGAACGGCGATGACGATCTCGACGACGACGTCGTGCACGTCCGTCCGGTCGATCCCGCGGGTCCGTCGGGTCCGTGGATGAACACCCACCACGCGGCAGACGATCTCGACGTCTCGGGATCGGTGGTGGCCTTCACCACCCCGGACGATCGCGTGCTGCACGTCGTCGACGCGGCGGTCTCTGCCGTGCCGGTCGATCTGAAGCAGGCCGCCGAGGAGTTCGTTCTCGGCGACCGGACGGACGACGATTGCGGGAACGGGTCGGGCCTCCACCTGATCGCCTTCCGCACCCGCGAGGCGGCGCACGGCCAGGACCTGAACGACGACGATGACATGACCGACAACGTCCTCCAGGTCTACGATGCGGTGAGCGGCGAGCTGCGGTCGACCCGCCAGGCCGTGACCCCCTGCCGCATCGAGGCCTGCGACCCCCGCAGGCCGTACCGCGTTGCCGGGCGGAAGGTCCGATTCCTGACGCTCGAGTGCGAGCAGGGGGGCCACGTCACGGCGGGGTGTCCCGGGGGCGGCACGGATCTCAACAACGACGGTGACGCCGCCGACCTGATCCTCCAGGTGTTCGACTTCTGCGAGGAGACCCTGACGATCGTGGGCGCGGTGGACCCGGGGTCCGCGGCCAACGATCCCCTGGCCAGCGTCGACGACAGTGCCGTGCTCGTGGACTCGGCGGGGCGTTGCGCGGCCCTCGCGTGCGATCCGGACGAGGGCTGCGAGGGCGCAGCCTTCTCCGGGTGCGATGTCTGCGATCCCGATGCGGACGGCCTCGGCCCCAAGTACTGCCGTGCGACCGGCGACGCGTGCGAGAGCGATGCCGATTGCCAGCCGTGCGAAGTCGGCACCTTCTGCGAGACCGATCGATGCGATCCGGACACCGAGCGCTGCCTCATCCACCGGGAGGTGGCGTGCGACGCGGATGCCGATTGCCAGCTGTGCGTGCTGCCGCAGCCCTCGACGTGCATGGCCGAGGGGGACTGTCCCGCGGGGAGCGCGTGCGTGAGTTCCCTCGTCGTCGCCCCCGCCGGGGTCGCCGACGCGGACGGCGACGGCATCCCCGACTCGCAGGACAACTGCCCTCTGGTCGCGAACCCGTCGCAATCCGACGGCGACGGTGACGGTATCGGCGACCATTGCGATCCGCAGACGTGCGGCAACGGGGTGGTCGAGGAGGGCGAGCAGTGCGACGACGGCTGCCCCGCCGGCGAGCCGAACGTCTGCGAGCCCGCGGACGACGGCGACGCCTGCTCGGCCGACTGCGCCCTCGCGTGCACGCCAGCGCCCCGCGCCGGCTGCCGCGCCCCGGTTGCCCCAGGCAAGGCGCAGCTCACGTTGAGGGACAGCGCGAAGGACGCCCGCGACCAGCTCGTCTGGAAGTGGACCAAGGGCGCGGCGACGACGAAGGAGGACTTCGGCGATCCGCTCCAGACCGACGCCTACACCCTCTGCATCTACGACGGCAGCGGCCTCGTCCTTGCCGCGACCGCCCCCGCCGGCGGCTCCTGCGGCGGCAAGCGTTCGAAGCCGTGCTGGAAGGAGCAGAAGAAGGGCTTCACCTACAAGGACAAGGCCCTGACCCCGAACGGCATCCTCGACATCAAGCTCACGGCCGGGGCGGTCGAGAAGGCGAAGATCCAGGTGAAGGGCAAGGGGGGCGCATTGCTGCTGCCAGATCTGGCGTCGATCGCGTCCCCGGTGACCGTGCAGCTCGTGAACACGAGCGCCTTGTGCTGGGAAGCGGACTACAAGCCACCATTCAACAAACAGACGACCGAGCAGTTCAAAGCGAGGAGCGAATGATGGCCAAGCCCGAGCGTGCCATGACAGCACTGATCGTGGTGTGTGTCCTTCTGCTGGAAGCGCGACCGGCGGAAGCGCAGGCCGCGGGCGAGGGATGCCCAACGGTCCTCTGGTCGGAGACCTGGGAAGATTCGAGCTGGGACGATGACTGGCTCGTGGAAGGCACGGCGTGGGAGGTGGGTGCGCCGACCACCGGCGGTCCGCCGGAATCCAGCCCTGGCGGCAGTCGGTGTCATGAGGGTACCTCATGCGCCGCGACGATCCTGGGAGGCGACTATCCGGAGGCTACCACCAGTCGGCTCGTTCGGCAGACGAGCTTCGTCGTCCCGCCGGCGGAGGAGCAGCCGCGGCTACGGTTCTGGCACTGGTTCAGGTTCTCGACGGAGTACTCGCTGAACGACCACGGGGTGGTGGAAATCCGTCCGGTGGGTGGCGAGTGGGTGGAGCTCTCGCCGCGGTACACGAGCTCGAGCGGCGCGTGGACGCGGCCGTCGCTCGATCTCGCGCCGTACGCCGGGCAAGAGGTGCAGGTCGCCTTTCGGCTCACCTCGGTCGACGATGCCTTTCTCCAACCCGATCGATCGTCGGGCTGGTACGTCGACGAGGTCGCGGTGGTCGCGGGAGCCGTGACGTTCCCGAACCCCGAGGGTTTCGAAGGAGGGCTGGGGGATTGGGGGGTCGAGCGTGGGGCCTGGGAGGTGGGGAGTCCGACGAGCGGGCCGGGGGCCTGCTACGCGGGAAGTCAATGCGCGGCGACCATCCTGGGCGGGGATCACCCGGAGCGGCAGTCCTCACGGCTCGTGAGCGGATCGTTTCCGGTGCCGCCGGCGGAGGAGCAGCCGCGGCTACGGTTCTGGCACTGGTTCAGGTTCTCGACGGAGTACTCGCTGAACGACCACGGGGTGGTGGAAATCCGTCCGGTGGGTGGCGAGTGGGTGGAGCTCTCGCCACGGTACACGAGCTCGAGCGGCGCGTGGACGCGGCCGTCGCTCGATCTCGCGCTGTACGCCGGGCAAGAGGTGCAGATCGCCTTTCGGCTCACCTCGGTCGACGATGCCTTTCTCCAACCCGATCGATCGTCGGGCTGGTACGTCGACGAGGTCGCGGTGGTCGCGGGGCCGTGCACCCAAGACGTCGAATGTGATGATGGGAGCTCATGCACGGCCGACGTGTGCGGGGGAACGGGGCTCTGCTCGCACGAGCGCGTTAGCGAGGGTAGCTCCTGCGACGCGGGCGATGGTACCTGCCTCGATGGAGTGTGCGTTCCGATCCCGCCGGACTCGACGGCCAATCTGTCGGTGCTGAGCCCCTGTCGACCCGAGCCGGCGTGTCCCGAGGGGACGGTGCGTTGCGACATCCACGTGTTCAACCAGGGGCCGACCAGCGCACCGGCGGTCGTTGTGACGCTCGACCTGACCGAGGACCTCCAGGTCGTGAGCGCCCTGGCGCCGCTGCGAGTGTACGGCCCTGGTGGCACCGTCCTTGGATCGGGAGAGACACCGCTCGACGAAGGACAGCACGTGGAGTGGACCGCGACTGACGTTCCTGCCGGCGGGAAGGTCGCGACGTGGCTTACCCTATCCGTCGGCGCGGCAGGCGGCGAGAAGACGGTGGCCGCGTATGCGCAGGCGCTCGATGGAGCTCCGGTCGACCCGAATCCCACGAACGACGTCGACGTCTTGAGCATTGTCCCCAACGGCGCGCTGTGCCCGCCGGTCGACCACGCGCAGCTCGCGGGCTCGAGCCCCCGTGCGGGAAATGCAATCTGCCCGGCGGAGTCGCTCTTCTACCTGGCGACGTTCCAGCACCCGGGTGCGACGACGGCCGACGTCGTGATCGACCTCGACCCGTGCCTCGATCCGGGAACGGTGGGGGCGCTGATGCCCGATACCGGGTGCGAGATCACGGCGGACGCGATCACGTGCACGGCCGTGCCGCTCGACGCCGGGGGCGGGGGGCAGGTGTCGTTCGGCGTAAAGCCGCGCCTCACGTGCGCATTGGGCGCCATGATCGAGGTGCAGGGTACGGTGACGTTCGACGACGCATTGATCCTCGAGACGAACACGACGAGCCACGAGTTGATGTCGTGCGCGACCCCGACGCCGACGAGCACGCCGACGGTCGGCCCCACTCCGACACCCATCGAAACGCCCACATTGACTCCGACGCCCGCACCGACGGAGCACGTATGCGCGACGGTCGGGCCGGGGGAGTCCGTGACGACCGACTCGGAGAACGACGGGGCAACCGAGGACGATCCCGTGGAGACCTGGGTGAAGGTGCCTGCGGGCGGGGAGGTGTGCATCACCGAGCAGCCGGCAACCATGCTGCCCCCGGTGGGCTACGCCGTCCTGGGCCAGGAGATCGACATCACGGCGCCCGCGGCGACGGCGGGGAATCCCCTCAGGATCACCTTCGTGCTCGACGGGGCGTGGGTGCCACCGGGGAAGAGCCCGTTCACGCTCGAGATCTTCCGGAACGGCGCGCTAGTTCCGGGCTGCGTGACGAGCAGCGGGACGGCGAATCCAGACCCCTGCGTCATG
>Ga0299906_10004231_pt1 | contig 11774 bp, 9 predicted proteins | sample RVTome_14_FD_200259 | JGI IMG/M metagenome (GOLD analysis project Ga0299906, IMG submission 200259) | Soil microbial communities from uranium-contaminated site in the Upper Colorado River Basin, Wyoming, United States - RVT145D125 (version 2) ... | reverse complement strand
GCTTCTTCTGAAGGAGCTTCTCGAAGCGGGCAAAGTAGTATCTGTTATCGATAGATGCTACCCGTTGAGCGAGGTGGCGGAAGCTCTCCGGTATCTCGAAGAAGGACACGCCCGAGGAAAAGTCATCATCACAATGTGAAGCCAAGTCTCGAGTGCGGCGGCCATCGGGTTTTGATGCTCCCGAACGGTCTGACGGCGATCCGGTCGGGATCAACTCGAGGCCCTGACGACTTTGACCGTTCGCGAAACCGGAGGCGTCGGCGGCATCGTAGAGTCCACGACGCTCAAGTTGAGACGAGACGGCGCCGGGCTCTCGACTTCCGCGGGGACGCTGACCTCGGTGTGCTTCACCGCGAACCAGTCGGTGACGGTACCCACCGGCGTGCACTATGATCGGACGCAGGGGGGGAGCCCCGCGACTCTGACCATCGCTCTCTCCGGAAGGGACGACAACGGCCACGCGATCCAGGCAACGCGCGCCATACCGGTCGCGGCGTTCTCCGGTTCTTGAGAGATTGATTCCTCTTTTTCTCGGCGTCCTCGCCGCCCCCGCCCTGGAGGCGGGTGATGCCTACGTCAAAGGAGGATGGCTCCTCCATGTGTATGGGAGCGCCGAGATCGACGTCGAGGATCGGTGGTGGGTTGCCGGTGGCAGCGACTGGCATTTCGCCGGGGCAGGTCTCATCGGCTTCGAGCTTTCGGGCGGTTATCGATCGGATGTCATCGGAGGCAAGGTACAGAGCCGGGTGGTGCCGATCGATGCTCTCGTAAACGTTCGGTGGAAGTCGCCATCAGGCTCGGCGCGGCCGTACGGAGGCGGAGGCATCGGGCTCGCCTCGGCTCTCGTCTGGAGTGATGTCGCGGTTCCGGGGTTCTCGTCCAACTTCGCCTGGAAGCGCGCGCTCGCCTATCAGGGCTTCGGTGGAGTGGAGTTCAAGAGACGGTGGCTCGTGGAAGCCGTCATCGAGCGCACCTACGCCAGCGCTGCCAGCGTGCAGGTGAACCCCGTGGGACCGGACCACGCGTTCTCCATCGCCGCCGGCGTGACCTGGTAGACTTCGAGCTGCCGTCCGTCGCTCCCGTTTGAACCTTCAAAGTCCTAGGCGCCAGAGTTTTCTGGAGCTTTGGAAGGACGCCGATCCGGACCTCCCCGAGCTCCGGCTGGCGCGCGAGGGCCTCGCGAGGCTCGGAACGGGAAGCCCGCGATAGAGCTCGGTCCGCTGACGATGGGGAGGCGCGAGACTCGGATCTAAGGAGCCAGAGGGATGCTGGCCGCGAGATCGAATCGGATGAGCGCCCGGATCTTGTTCTCCATCTGGATATAGCGCGCGGCCTTGATCGCGGGGATCAGTCCGTTCAGCTTGTCCATGTACTTCTTTTTCAGCGCGACCTCCGCTTCCTCGATGGCGAGCGCCTCGGTCATCAACGTCTTGGCCTTCTCATCGGTCAGCGTCTTGGCGTTGTACTCCTGGGCATAGCTCTGAATCGTCTTCCCCAGCCGCTGGTTGATGGCCTCGAGCTCCTTCTGGTACTCCTCGTACACCGGCCAGAAAACCTTGGACTCTGCCTCGGTGAGACCCAGGTTCTCGGCGATGAGCAGCTTCTTGTCCGCCTTCATCTTGTCCCGCAGGATCTCCATGTTGCTCGCGGGCTGGTCCTGAAGTGCGGACGCGCTACTCGCGATAGTCGCAGCCGAGAAAACGGCACCAAAAAAGATTGCAGAAGCGATCCGGGAAACAGATGGCATGGTTCCTCCAAACAAAGCCGGGCGCGGTCGGCTGATTTTTGACTCTCGCACCGCGCGAGTATACCGCATCGACTCGGTCGGTAGCATTTGTTGGCTCCTTTGGGCGACGCTCCGGTATAGACTTCCCTGGTCGTTTTCCCTTCTCGAGAACGTACGATGGGATCGCTTACAGACTTCGCCGCCGGGTTCGTACTCTCATTGCTCGTGGCCGCCTGCGGGGAGGGAAAAGCGGAGCCGCCGAAGGAATCCCGAGCGGGGAGACTCGGCGAATCGCTCACCCTGGGTGTGGGCGAGTCGGTGAGAGTCGAAGATGTGGACCTGACGATCGCGTTCCAGGAGGTAGCGAGCGATTCGCGCTGCCCGAAGGACGTCACCTGTATTCAGGCGGGTGAAGCGGTCGTCCTTCTTGCTCTCGGCACCGAAGCGGGAGAGAAAGCCGTGCTGGAGCTCGGGGTCCCGCCGGGCGGAAGCAGCATCGAAGCGAGCTTCCACGACATCCGAATCACCATCGTGGAGCTCATTCCCCAGAAAGAGTCCGGAAAACCGATCGATCCGGCTACGTACGTAGCGACGGTGAAGGTGAGCCGGGCTTAGAAGAAACTCTCGCTCGCAATCCTCCGGGAACCTGTCCTAGACTTCGAGCACTAACGGGTTCAGCAGGTCTCCGTAAAATCGAACGCGTTCGCTCGCGCGTCAAGGAGTCTTCTATGCCCAACGTGAAGGCTTGTACCACGAAGGCAGTCGGCGCGGGTCTCCTGATCGTCCTTTTGGGTCCCCGCGTCTCGGCTCAACTCCCGAAGGAACCGGCTATCTCCATTGATGCTCTCGAGTTCTTTCGGCCGGAGTTGGCCATAAGCACGTCCAACGTTCGCCTCGAGGAGGTCTTGTACCAGCTGCCGAACCAGGCCGCCTGGCAGGCACTCCTTCAGAATCGCGTGGCGAGCGCCCCCCGGATGGAGGTGCTCATCGATCCGCGCTCCGCGACGGCGGTGAACATCCTGACCTCCCAGCCGCTCATCCCCGGGACCGGGAGGGCCAACCAGCTGACGCTGGCCGACTTGAGTCGAAGCCTCGGTCGGCCCATTTCGACCGTCGACCATGAGGTCGTGGCCGAGGCAACCCGCCGCCACGCCCTGAAAGACCGCGATCTCCTGGGGATCGACGAGCGGCAGCTCGGCGAGGCCCGCGCGACCCAGGTGACCCAAGGCCTCTGGCAGGTAAGCATCCAGCAGGTCTACCAGGGCGTTCCGGTTCGTGACGGTCGGCTGGCCGCCACCATCAGCCATGGAAACGTGGTGTTGATGGGGACCGAGACCTGGGGGAACGTGAGCATGGAAACGACGACGCCGAGGATCAGCGCGGCGCAGGCGCTCGAGACCGGCTTCGCCTATGCCGGCGGTCACGCCGCGAACGACGTGATGGTGCGCGGACCGCGCCTCGAGATCGTTCCCGTCGCCCCGCCGCAGTATCAAGCAGGCGAGGCCTTCGCGGGTCCCGTCGGCACGGGCTACGAACACTGGCTCGTCTGGACCTTCGTCTTCCGCCGTCCTCCCGAAGCCGCCCATTGGGAAGTGATGGTGGATGCTGCGAGCGGCGAGGTGGTGGCCTTCGTCGACAAGATCCAGCATCAGGAACGCCAGATCAGCGGGGCGGTTTATCCTGTAACCAGCACGGAAATCTGCCCCAACCCGGGGCAGTGCGGGACGATGCAGAGCAACTGGCCCATGCCTTTCACCGACACGGGGTTCGCGGCGCCCAACAACTTCACGAACAGCGCCGGCATCTTCAACTTCGCGGGCGGGACAACGACCACGACCCTGACCGGAAGGTTCGTGGACATCGTGGACAATTGCGGAGCCATCAGCGCGAGCTCGACCACGGGGACCCTCAACCTGGGAGGCGAGAACGGCCAGCACAACTGCACGACCGCGGGTGGTTCCGCGGGCAACACCGCGTCCAGCCGCTCCGCCTTTTACGAGGTCAACCGGATCGCGGAGCAGGCGCGCGGGTGGCTCCCCGGCAACACCTGGCTTTCCAATCGGCTCACCACCAACGTCAACATCGTCGACACCTGCAACGCCTTCTGGAACGGGATCAGCATCAACTTCTTCCGCTCCGGCGGCGGGTGCCGGAACACGGGAGAGCTCGCGGGAGTATTCGATCACGAGTGGGGCCACGGCCTCGACGACAACGACGCCGCGGGCATCCTCAGCAACTCGAGCGAAGCCTACGCCGACATCGCCGCCATCTACCGACTTCAGACGTCCTGCGTGGGGCACGGGTTCTTTGACGCGTCGAGCTCCGGGAGTTGCGGATTGACGGTGGACGGAACCGGCCGGAACGCGAACGAGAATCAGGTGGGGCAGACCCACTGTGCCCTCGACTGCTCCGGCGTGCGCGACGCGGATTGGAGAAAGCACGCGAACAACCTGCCGGATACCGCGCTCGGATTCGTCTGCGGGGAGTGCGCGTCGGGACCCGGCCCCTGCGGCCGGCAAGTCCACTGTGCGGCGGCACCCTCGCGGCAGGCGGCCTGGGATCTCGCGGCGAGCGACCTCCAGGCGGCGCCGTTCAACTACGACAGCCAGACCGCGTTCATCGTGGCCAACAAGCTCTTCTATCAGGGAAGCGGCAATATCGGCTCGTGGCACGCCTGTACCTGCGGGGCATCCTCCAACGGATGCGGCGCAACGAACGGTTACATGCAGTGGCTCGCGGCCGACGACGACAACGGGAACCTCAACGACGGCACACCGCACATGACCGCCATCTTCAACGCTTTCAACCGCCACGGCATCGCCTGCGCAACGCCGGCGCCTTCGAACGCCGGGTGCAGCGGAGGGCCCACGACGGCGCCCTCGACGCTTACCGCGACCCCCGGCAGCTTCCAGGTCGGCCTTTCCTGGAGCGCCGCCTCGGGAGCCACGCGCTACTGGGTCTTCCGAACGGAGGGACACGCGGGCTGTAATTTCGGCAAGACCCGGATCGCGGAGATCACGGGCACGAGCTACACCGACACGCAGGTGGCGAACGGGCGGACTTACTACTACAACGTCGTCCCCGCCGGCGCCTCCTCGGCCTGTTTCGGCCGGGCGAGCAACTGCGTCAGCGCGACGCCAAATCTTCCCACCAACCCGGACTTCAGTCTGGCCTGCAGTCCCTCGAGCCTCAGCATCCCGCAGGGCGGTAGCGGGACGAGCACCTGCACCGTTTCGTCCCTGAACGGCTTCGCCGGCGCAGTCAACCTCTCTTGCAATGGTCTTCCCAGCGGAGCCACGTGCAGCTTCAGCGGAAACCCGGTGACTCCGCCCGCGGGCGGGAGCGTCACCAGCACGGCCACCGTCTCCGTCGCCGGAACCACCGCCACCGGGTCGTTCCCGTTCCAGGTCCAGGGCGTGAGCGGTGCCCTGACGCGCACGTCCGCGATGAACCTCAACGTCACGGGGACGGGCGGCGGGGGCGCGCAGACGGCCGTCTTCGACGCCGCGCTCCAGACGCCGAAATGCGCCATCGTGGGCAGCTCCTGCGATTCGGGCGCAACCCTTCTCCTGGGCCGCAACGGCAGAGGCCCGGAGCCCAACCAGCCGAACACCATCAACGACTCCTGCGCGGACGGAACCTCGGGGACGTTCCACGTCGACGAGTCGAACGACCGCATCCGGATCTCCACGACGGACGGAACCAACTTCGCCCCCGGCAAGACCGTTCGCATCGATGCCACCGTCTGGGCGTGGACGACCCCGAGCGCGGACCGGCTCGACCTCTACCGCGCGGCGAACGCCGCGAGCCCGAGTTGGACGCTCGTCGCTACGCTCGCGCCCACGGTGGCGGGTGCTTCGACTCTCAGCGCGACCTATACATTACCCTCGGGCGCACTCCAGGCCGTTCGAGCGCGCTTCCGCTACCAGGGGAGCGCCGCCCCTTGCAGTACGGGCTCGTACAACGACCACGACGACCTCGTCTTCGCCGTCGACACTCCAGCGACCACCGTGGTCTTCTCGGACGACTTCGAGGTCGATCGAGGTTGGACCCGCAACCCGAGCGGAACGGACACCGCGACCACGGGCCTCTGGGAGCGAGGCGATCCCGAACCGACGGACTCGGTCGGGCCCAAACAGCTCGGCACGACCGTGAGCGGCTCGAACGGACTCGTGACGGGCCGGCTGGCCGGCGCCTCCGCGGGCGTTCACGACATCGACGGCGGCGTCACTTCGATCCAGTCCCCCGCCATCGTGCTACCCGCGACCGGTCCCCTGACGCTCGGCTTCAGCTACTACCTCGCCCACGGTTCCAACTCCTCGAGCGCGGATTTCTTCCGGGTGAAGGTGGTGGGTTCGACGACCACGACGGTCTTCGAGAGGCTGGGCGCCGCCGCCGACCTGGACGGCGTCTGGAACGCGGGCAGCGCCAGCTTGAATGCGTTCGCCGGTCAGACGGTCCGCATCGTGATCGAGGCAGCGGACGCGGCGACGGCGAGCCTGGTGGAGGCTGGAGTAGATGACGTGAGGATCACGCAGCCGTAAAGTATTCCGGGGGGAGCTTCAGTTCGTCGCAAAGAGAAGACGACCCGCCTGCCCTCCGGGGGTTTTCTTTGTCGTCATTTGCTCTCCTCCTGACCGGAGGATGAAGCTAGGGACTACCTCGTAGTCGTCGGCCAAAGGACGCCCTGGTCCTTCGAGCGAACGGGGGCCATTCCCTTGTAGACGAACTTCTGAATGCGCTTCCCTTCATAGGTTTCCGTGGTGTAGACGTTGCCCTTCGAATCGGTGGCGATGCTGTGGACGCCGAAGAACTGCCCCGGCTGCCGGCCGCCGGCGCCGAAGCTCGTGAGGACTTCGAGCTTCTTGCGGTCGATGATGTAGACCTTCTCGTTCTTGCCGTCCGCCAGGTAGATGTAATTCTGTCCGGGATCACGGGAGAGGGCGATGTCCCAGACGGCCCCGCTTCCGAGGGTCTCTCGGGCGACGATGAGCTCGTTCACGTACTCCCCGCTCAGGCGGAAGACCTGGATGCGGTTTGCCTGGCGGTCGCAAACGTACAAAAGACCGTCCTCGGAAGGCTCGGCGCAATGAACCGGATTCCGAAATTGGGGTGAGGGGGGAGCCTTGGGGTCGTAGAGGCCGAGGTCGCGATCGTCGGGCTCCTTCCCGTACGCGCCCCAGTACCGCTTGAACTCTCCCGTGGAGCCGTCGAGCACGGCGACGCGTTTATTGAGGTAACCGTCGGCGACGAAGGCCTCTTTGCCGCTCGAGTCGAAAGAGATCTTGGCCACCCTCCCGAAGCTTTCCTTGTCGTGGCTCCCGCCCACGAACTTCGGCTCCGCTCCCGACGAGCTCTTGTCGCGCCGCGCTCCGGGATGTCCGAACTGTTTCAGGAACTTTCCGTCCCGGGTGAACTTCAAGACGTGGGAATCTCCCTGGCCGTTGCCGCCGATCCACAGATGGTCCATGGGGTCGATGGTGATCCCGTGGTTCGACTCCGGCCAGTCGTACCCCGCGCCGGGGCCGCCCCAGTGTCCGACGAGGTTCCCCTCGGGGTCGAACTCCAGAACGGGAGGAGCGGGAACGCAGCACTCGAGGGCCGTCGGCGGCTTGGTGGCGGCGCTCACTTCGGTCAATGGGTTCAGCGTGGCCTGCCGATGGATGACGAAGACGTGATCCCGCGAATCGACGGTCACTCCGATGGTCGATCCGATCACCCACTGGTTGGGCAAGGGTTTCGGCCAGAACGGATCCACCTCGAACCTCGGGGCCTCGACGCCCGTTGCCTGAGCGGCCATCGCTCGCTCGAGAACGAACCGTCCGGTGCCGAGCGCGAGAAGCAAGCCGAGAACCAACGCACCGATCGCAACTTCTCTCTTTCGAGCCGAATGCGCCATCGAATCCCCCAGTCTCTGAACGGGACACCAGTGTCCGCGGCCAGTCTATCAGGAGCGATACCCGATTGCCGCCCACAGGATGGAAAGCTTCCGGCGAGCTCGAGACAACGGTGTGCCGCCGAGACGCGCACGGCGATATCGCGGTCCCCGCGGCACGAATGCGCTGGAGGGGGAGCTAGTTCTGAGGCTGCGGGCGAACCGCGAAAGCTATCGGTGCCATGACTTTGGCCACCTTGCTCCTCGGGTCGACGGCAGCGGCGCTCGACGTCAACTGGCGTCGCTGCCCCCGCCGCTTCGCCAGCTCCGCGATCGCGCTGCGCCGCCTCTCCAGGAACTCCGGGTTCTGGGACTTTCTGGACTTAGCCATGTCGGACCCCTTTCGCCGTAGCGTCGGGATAACGTTACGCGAGGGAGCCGGAATCTGTCAATGACTCAACGTACCGAGACGTTCGCGCGCTCGAGGATCGTTCCCTGCGCGCGCTCGAAGGCGACGATCGCTTTGTTGTAGTCGATGAGCGCCCGAAGCTCGTTGGCCGCCGCCTGCGCCAGATCGCGCTGCGCCTGGACGATGAGGAAGCTCGTCGACATGCCCACCTCGAACTTCTTCTGCTCCGCCTCGAGTCGTTTCTCCGCGAGCTCGCGCGCGACCCTTGTGGCGTCGATGCGCTTCCGGTTGGTGTCGACCGCCCGGGCCGTCTGCCGGACCGACTGCGCGATCAGGATCTCGTTCGAGTCGATCTGCGCCCGCTGCTGTCGGACCGCGACCTGCGCCTGGGCGTGCTGCGCCTCCGCCACGGAGTTCCCGAGGGGGTAGGACACGTTGAGCCCGAGGCTCCAATCCCGGAAGTCGCCGCCGAAGAGCGTATCGATGGCGTCGCCGTATCCGCCGGGGATGACGCCGCTCGCCGCTCCGGCGAAGTCCTCTCGGACGATCTGATCGCCGCCGATGCCGCTCAGGGCGAAGGAGCCCACGAGGTCGAGCTGGGGAAGGATCTGGTTCTTGGTGAAGCGCACGTTATAGTCGCGGGTCTCGAGCTCGACTCGCGACGCAGCCAGCACCGGCTGTCTCTGGAGAGCCACCCGGATCGCCTCCTCGACGTCGATCTGGATGTCCCGCATCGTGGGAGCCGTCGCCGGAAGGTAGCGGGTCTCCCAGAACTGCGGCGACTCGGGGTCGTTGATGAGGCTCTTGAGAATGTCTTCGAACGTGCGGATCGACGATTCGGCGAGGATGACGGACTCCTCGCGGGCCGCGACCTCGGCCTCGGCCTCGAGCACGTCGATGGGCGCCATCGTTCCCACCTCGACCTGAATGCGATTGTTGCGCAGAAGGTCCTGAGCGAGCTTCAAGGACTGGCGCGCGACTTCGAGGTCGCGGATGCTGAAGACCAGATCGAGGTATCCGATCGAGACGTCGCGCACCGTGTCCATCACCTGGACCTCGAACTGGTGGCGCGATATGCGCTCGGAGTTCTGGGCGACGAGGATCCGCTGATTGTTGGGGTTGAGCCGGAAGTTCTGCGCGAGCGGCTGGATGACCTGGGCGCTCAGAGCGGCGTCATAGAGCGGATTGAACCCGGAGAACGCGCTGTTCGTGGTCTGGCGCAGGTTCTGCCAGGAGACGTTGTAGTTGCCGCCGGTCGCGAGCTGCTGGTCCCAGGCGAGGGCGGTGTTCGTCCGGGTGCTCGAGAGGATACTCGCGCCGATGAGCTGGTTCTGCGCCGGGCTCCGGCTATCGAGGTTGTTGAGGCTCGCCGAGACGAAGGGTTTATAGACCCCTCTCGCGGACGCGACTCCTTCGGCCTGGACCTGGGTGTCGAGTCTCGAAACCACCACGTTCAGGTTGTTCTCGAGGGCCATCTCGATGGCCTGCTGGAGGGTCAACTGGATGGGGTCCGGATCCTCGGTCTGAGCCGGCGTCTCCTGGGTGGCGGCGGGCTCGTGGGGCGCCGCCGCGACGGCGGCAAGGCTGAAGCACAACATGCAGAAAAGAACGAAAGGTCGGTTGGATTTCATAGCGTGTCCTGTCCTCATGGATGCGGGTTCAAGGTCGTCATTCCCTCCCGGAAGGGAGCACGAACCTCGTAGAAAAGATCTACGCCAGGCCCGTGCTCGAAGTTCCGGGGCGCGCCATTCTACCTCGGCCGGCGCCAGGAAGAGCCCCGCGAGAGGGGCCCGGAGCGCTCTAGCAGGGTGCTGAAAAACTCATCTGCACCCTGCGCGAGCGGAGCGTCCGCCTTCGCGCGAAGCGCTTCGGCGGGACCCGCCCGTAGCCTTGGCGGAGGCGGGAGCCCGGCGCGCCGCCGTCCGCAGCGAGCGTGCGAGCGGAGGACCGTGCGCGAACGAAGAGTGAGCGCGCATTGATGAATGTCCGCCGACGAAAGGCCGGGCCGCGGGGGTGGGGCCCCGCGGCACTATAGAATGAGGGCCGCCGTGCCGAAGCTCAAGGTCACCCTCGCCTATGACGGAACCGCCTACCGGGGGTTTCAATTGCAGCCCAACGAAGACACCATCCAGGCCCGCTTGGAGTCCGCGCTCTCGCAGATGTCGAAGGAGCCCGTGCGCGTGACCGCGGCGGGGCGAACCGACAGCGGGGTCCATGCCTGGGGTCAAGTCGTCCACTTCCGGCTGCCCCGGTCGATCCCGCCGCGCGGGATCCTCGAAGGTCTCAACTCGATGCTGCCGGAGGACATTCGCGTCCGCGAAGTGGAGGAGACGGAGGACGCCTTCCACGCTCGCTTCGACGCCCGTTCGAAGACCTATCGTTACTACTTCGATCGCTCGCCTGTCCCCTCGCCCTTCCGCGGCCGCTATGCGCTCCACTACCCGTACGCCCTCGACCGGGAGGCTCTCGACGAGAGCGCCGCGCTCTTTCTGGGCGAGTGTGATTTCGCCGCCTTCCGCGCCTCCTCCTGCCGCGCCCGGTCCACGCTCCGGAGCTGCACCCGGTCGGCGTTTCTCGACGAGGGAGAGGAGCTGGTCTTCGAGATCGCCGCGTCCGGCTTTCTCCATCACATGGTCCGGAACATCGTCGGCACCCTCCTCGAGGTGGGCCGGGGCAAACGCGAGCCCTCATCCCTGGAGTCCCTTTTTGCCTCGCGGCAAAGAAGCGAGGCCGGCCCCACCGCTCCCGCGAAGGGGCTTCACTTGGTAGAGGTTACCTACTGAGATGTCGCGCCAGGCCATTCGAGTACGGGGGGCCCGCCAGAACAACCTCAAGAACCTCGACCTCGATATCCCTCTGGGAAGCCTGGTCGCGGTCACTGGAGTCTCCGGCTCGGGAAAATCCTCCCTCGCCTTCGACACGCTCTACGCCGAGGGACAGAGGCGCTACGTCGAGAGCTTCTCCACCTACGCCCGGCAGTTCCTGGATCGCATGGACAAGCCCCTGGTCGATGAGATCGACGGGATTCCGCCCGCCATCGCCATCGACCAGGCGAACCCGGTCAAGAACTCGCGCTCGACCGTGGGCACGATGACCGAGATCAACGACCACGTGAAGATCCTCTTCGCCAAGATGGGAGAGCTCTCCTGCCGCGGATGCGGGAAGAGAGTCGAAAGCGACGACCCTGCCGCAATCGCCCGGAAGCTCGCGGCGGAGCGAAGTCGGGAGCGGCAGCTCGCTCTCGTCGGCTTTCCTCTCGATCTCGGCCGGATTTCTCCCGAGGAGGTCGCTCTCGAGCTCTCGCAGGCGGGATTCCGAAGGCTCGTCTCCGCCGGGGGCGCGATCTCGGAGCTCACGCCGGAAGCGCTCTCTGCTCGCGAGCAAGCGATGGTGCTCGTGGACCGGCTCGAGATGAGAGAAGAGGCCGCAAGCCGCCTTGTCGAATCCCTGGAGCAGGCCCTACGTCATGGAAAAGGAAGAGCGAGCGTTTTTCTCGAGACCGCGCCCTCGGTCTTCGCCGAGCGGAAGTTCAGCGACAGGCGCCACTGCGCCTCGTGCGACCTCTCTTACTCCGAGCCGGTTCCGAACCTCTTCTCGTTCAACAGCCCTCTCGGCGCCTGCGCGCCCTGCAAAGGGTTCGGCCGCACGATCGGGATCGACATGGATCTCGTGGTTCCCGATCCGAGGCGCACGCTCGCAGAGGGCGCGGTCAAGCCCTGGACGACCCCGAGCTACCGGGAGGCCCTGGACGATCTCAAGGCGTT
>Ga0299906_10004229_pt1 | contig 11779 bp, 5 predicted proteins | sample RVTome_14_FD_200259 | JGI IMG/M metagenome (GOLD analysis project Ga0299906, IMG submission 200259) | Soil microbial communities from uranium-contaminated site in the Upper Colorado River Basin, Wyoming, United States - RVT145D125 (version 2) ... | reverse complement strand
CACGCTCGACCTCACGCTGCCCGGCGACGGCGCGTGGGTGCCGTTCGTGGTCGCTGGCATGGGCGGGCAGCTGAGCCAGCGCGACAAGGACGCGGTGATCGAGATCCTGGAGCGCCGGCCGGACGGCATCGTGCTGGGCCGCAAGTCGCTGATGGTCGTGCGGCGGCCGACACCGATCGGGCCGCCGCCCTTCCAGGTCGAGATCCAGCTGGGCGGTGCGGAGACGATCGACGACTACGTGGCGTGGCGGCCCGTCCGGGCTCGCGTCCGGTTCGCCGATCCGCCCGGAGAAGGCGCGGACGTGCCGGTCGTCGTGCGCAACATGTCGCCCGTGACGGGCGGCAGCCTCGTGTTCGGCGCCGTCCCCACCGCCGGCACGACACCGCCGCCGATGGCGCCCACCCTCGATCTCGTCCTGCCGCGGAGCGGGGAGTGGGTGGACTTCTTCGTCGCGGGCGACTTCGCCGCGCCGAGTCGCGACGACAAGGACGCCGTGTTCGAGGTGGTACGGGTCGCCGGGAACCAGCTCCTCGGCCGCGAGGGGATCATGGTGCGGGTCCGCAAGAACGCCAACACGCTGACCGCGGACGAGCGCGACCGCTACCTCTACGCGGTGGCGCGCGTGAACATGAGCCTCGGCAACTACGTGGTGCACCAGTGGATCCACGCGGTGTCGAGCGCCCAGGCGCACGGCGGACCGGCGTTCCTCGCGTGGCACCGGCCGTTCATCCTGCGCTACGAGCGCGAGCTCCAGGCGGTGGATCCGGCCGCGGCGCTCCCCTACTGGCGCTTCGACGAGGCGGCTCCCGCCGTGTTCTCGCCGAGCTTCATGGGCGGCCCGCCCGTGGGCCTGAACGCCTCGTTCGATCCCACGAACCCGCTGGTGGCCTGGACCATCGAGGGGTTGAGCGGCCTGCCGCGGAATCCCACGTTCGATCCGACGGAGTCGCCCAGCGATTTCGGCATCCGCACCGAGACGGCTACGCTCGCGCTCGGCGGCGTCGGCGCGACCTACGCCGCGTTCCGCACGTTGGAAGGCAACCCGCACGGCTCGATCCACGGCCTGTCGAGCGGTGGCGGGTGGATCGGGTCGGTGCCTACCGCCGTGCGCGATCCGCTGTTCTTCATGCTGCACGCGAACGTGGACCGGCTGTGGGCCAAGTGGCAGTGGCTCTACGGCCGGGACGACCCGACGGACCTGGCGAGCTACGAGCCGCAGGGCGCGTACGCGGCGCCGTGTCCGCCGTCGATGAGCCCGCGCCTCGGCCACTACGTGGACGATCGGATGTGGCCGTGGGACGGCACCACGGGGTTCGTGACGGCGGGCGACCCCTGCACGGAGCGCCCCGCGACGGCGCCGGGCGGCCCGATCCCCGCGGCCATCGGCGGGTGGGGACCGCCGGCCGTGCCGCGGCCGCGGGACGTCATCGATTACGACCGCTGGACGCTGCTGGGATCGTCGGGGCTCGGCTACGGGTACGACGACGTGCCGTTCTCGTTCACGCCGTGATGCGGTACTGTTCGATGGAGGGGCCCATGAGACACTCGCACCGCATCCTACGGACGGCCGCACTCCTCGTCGCCGCGTCGGCCGCCGCCGGCCTCGCATCGCCGGCGAGCGCGCAGGGCGTGGATCAGGACTCGCTGCGGCGCGCGCAGCTGGCGCAGATCGATCAGCACCGGGCACTGGTCGCGGCGGGCGCGGCCGTGTTCCTGGATCGAACGGTCACCCCCACGGAGCGGCTCGCGGCGGTGCGCGGCATCGCGGCGTTCGCCGAGTCGCTGCACGTGGCGGGGGCCGCCCGCATCGCGCTCGACACCGCCGAGAGCCTCCCGATCCGCGTGCGCGCGCTCGAGCTGGTGGGCCATCGAATGGGGACCGACACGAGCTTCGCGCGCGCCGTGTTGCCATTCGTCGCAGACTCCACGACGGCGCTCGAGCTGCGGCGCGAGGCCGCGACCCAGACGGCGTTCGCGACGTTCGGGTCGTCCGCGTTCCATGCCATGAGAGAGCGCTTCCTTCAGGCCCTGCGGAACGCCGCGGTCGATCCCGATCTCGAGGTCCGCCGCGCGGCGTTGCGGGCGCTCGCGGGGCAGGGGGACGAAGCCGCCCTTCGCCTGCTCGAGCGCGGGCTCGTGACTCCGGGCGACGCTGGGCTCCCGCCGAGCGAGGCGGTTCACTTGCTCGGCCTGAACGATCCGACTCCCTTCTTTGCCGTGCTGCACGGCGTCATGCGCGAGCCGCCGGACTCCGCTACCCGGCTGGCGGCCATCCGGCTGCTCGGCGGATACGAGCCGAGCCGGGCGGACCTCGTCGCCCTGCTGCGCGACACGCGGGAGTCGCCCGCCGCCCGGCACGCGGCGCTCGGCGCGCTGGCCGCCGGCGACCCCCAGGGTCTCGCGGAGCGGGTTGCGCCGGTGGTGGCCGACGAGGGCGCGCCGCTCGACTTGCGGCTGCGGGCGATCAAGGCCGTGGAGATCATCCGCACCTCGCGGGACCCCCGCGTCCTGGGCCGCGTGCCGGACGAGTTCGACCGTACGCTGGAGCGGCTGGCCGAGCGGTCGAGCACGCTCGCGGTACGCGACGCGGCGCGCGGGTATCTCGATCGCACACGGACTGCGCGGTAAACGGAGGAGCAGAAGCGGGGCCGCTGGATCCTCAGCGCAGCGTCGCGTACCGCAGGTACCACTCGAACGGAGGACGGTGCGTTGCAACGGCGCGTGGTGTGCCCAAGCGGCCAGCTATTGTGGCGCTAGTGGGCGCAGACAGCCTCGTGTTCGACCTCACGGAGAGCCTGAACGCAAGAGCGCAGGGGAGCTAGGTGCTGGTCCAATTGGCGCCAGCACGACGTTCACCCATTCGAGAAACGGCGTGCTGCCGGGGATACCGTCCCTGCCGAACATCCGACATGTCGTGTATATCCCGTGGGGATTGCAGCGCCCATATATATGTGTCACACGCCCATTCTTCGACTTCCCGTGGTTACCCCCTCCTCGGCCTCGTTCAAAGACCCAGTCCGACCCGCTCATTCCAAACCTGTCGAGCCGCGCTCGCACTTGGCGCTCGATAAGGCACTGCGCTACATCCAGGCGAACTACAGTCAGCCGTCCCTGCATCTTGGAGACGTGGCCGCAATAGCGTGTTTGACGGAGTGGTACTTTTCCAGGCTCTTTCACCGGTCTTCTGGAATGACGTTCCAGCAGTACGTGATCGCCCTCCGCACGGAAAAAGCAAAGGGATTGCTTCGCTCCAGCAGGTGGTCGATCAGTCGCGTCGCGCTGGAGTCCGGTTTCGGTACCTTGAGGAACTTCGAGGCCCATTTCAAGCGACTTGCTGGCGTGACTCCCTCCGAATACCGCAGGAACCACACTCCCGCAGGCGGTTCTTCGGGCAAGTGACAAGATTCTTCCCAACCTCGGACAAGATCCTGCGTGCAAGTAGATCGTTCGTGTTGTACAATCGCTTTTGGGGTGTTTCGTTGCACCAGTAGCCGAATAGATGAGCGCGCGAGGAGGCCATAACATGAGCAGCGGCGACAAGTTCGATACGCGCCTACGGGCAGAGATCGAGGAACGGCTGCGCCGTGCCATCGATGCGGGCGCAAGCCCGGACGACGTGGCCAAGGAGCCAATCCCGGTTACGATCACGCATGCAGAGCCGCTCAGAGCAGGTCTGGAAAAGGACAGGAAGAAGGCGCTTCGGGCTGTCGAGCAGAAGTTTACTGCCGCGCAGTCGGAAATGGTGGAGTCTCTCAAGGGAATGAAGGTTACCGGACGTAGGATGCTGCTATCAAACTCATGGGCCGCCGAGCTGAATCTGCAGCAACTTCACCAGATAGCTCAACTCGATTCAGTCGGGAAGATTCGCCTGGTGAAGCCTGAGACGGTGACCTGTCTCAATCAGAGCGCGAAGGTGATCGTTGCACCGGAGACTTGGGCGGTGCTGGGGTACGAGGGGCATGGAGTCAAGGTGGCTGTGCTCGATTCCGGAGTGGACAAGAACCATCCCGCGTTGGCGGGGAAGGTAATCGCCGAGGTCAGCACCCACGCCGACCCAGTTACGGATCCCGGCTCGCATGGTACGCACGTGGCCGGAATCATCGCAAGCCAGGACTCGTATCGGCGTGGCATTGCCCCTGGTGCGGATATCATCAACGTCAAGGTGCTGAGTGCATCTGGGTCGGGAGTCCATACCGACGTCGAGGACGGCATGGAGAAGGCGTACGAACTCGGGGCCGACGTCGTCAACATGAGCCTTGGCTGGAGCCATATCTACCACGGGTGGGACTGTCCGGACGGCTACTGCTCACTGTGTAGAGCGGCGCAAAGCTTAGTCGACTTGGGTGTCACGGTCGTCGTGGCTGCTGGTAACGAGGACAATGCCAAGGACCCGCCTCCGCCTGATGGAGATACGAATCTTCGCTGTCCCGGCCAGTGCCGCGGTGTGATCACGGTCGGCGGCGTCCAAAAAGACCTCGCGATGTACAACAACTCCAGTCTGGGCCCTCCAAGCTACTGGGACGGCTGGACGCTGGACATCCACTTCTTTTTCTGTCTGAACCTGAGTATCCCGATCCCGGGTGAGCCCTGGGTGACGAAGCCGGATTTGTGCGCTCCTGGTGTCGGGATCACCTCCACGGTGCTGAACAACCAGTGGGGTTCGAAGACAGGCACTTCGATGGCAGCTCCACACGTAGCGGGAGTCGCCGCCTTGATGCTCCAGAAACAGCCGACGATGCCGCCGGCGACGATGAAGAGCATCCTCACGCACACGGCAAGGGAGCTCCCGTTCGATCGATTCACGTGCGGTGCAGGTGTGGTGGATGCCTATAGCGCGCTGCTGCATTCCTAGCAGGGGGTATTCGTCACGCGTTATTCTCGACAGGTCAATCCATAGTGTTCTGTCGGTCAGTGAGCTAGCATTCTATTGAATACCGACGTGGATCACGAGGTATTCGCCCTAGGGGGCATTCTCGTGACGGAGGTAAGAGGGAATGACGTCCAAGATAGACCCTCACTTCATAAGAGCGGCTCAGGAGGGGGGTGAAACGATAAGACACCCTGTTGCAATCGAACTGAGGCAGGCGCTCGAGCCCACCAAGGGGAGAAGCCGACGAGAGTCCCTCGAGTCCTTGAGGAAGCAGGTTGACCGACATCAGGTAGATGTAGTCAATCTGCTCACTTCGATGGGGGTAAAGGACGTTCAGGTGCTGTCCCTCTCGAACTCCATCAAGACCAGCTTGACGTCCGAGCAGTTAGCCAAGGTGGCGGAGCATCCGGATGTGAAGACGATACGGCTCGTCAAGCCAGAGAAGGTGATCACGTAGTGGGAAGTTGTAGCAGGTGGCAGTAGCGCTTCACGACCACGCTCTTCGACTCCAATTGCCACGAGACCGCAATCGCACTCCTCCCTCAGGTCTCGAACTCTCGGCGTCAAACTCCCCCTTCCGTAGTGAGCGTCACCGAGCCGAGCCCCTCATCCTAGCGATTCCGCTTCCCCGCCTCAGTCCGCCGCGATCACCGCCACGATCAAAATCACGAGCACGATGACGATGAGAAGCGCCAGCCTCCCGAAACGGGTACAGCAATGCCGCAGCACGGCCACGAGGCGGTCGATGTCGGCGTCGCCGCGACCGAGTTGGGGCATCGGTTTGCCGCTGCCGTCGGGGTTGGGATGCACCGACGAGGAGTCGCCGCCCAGGGCGTCGACCCGTTCGCCCAGGAACGCGAGATATCTCAGGAAGATCGGGTACCAGCGATTGGTGGACGGGATGGTCTGCCCGATGTGCTGGAGAATCGAGTAGTCGCGGATCTCCCGGTCCAGGATGAGGGCGGCCTTGGTCACCGGAATCGAGAACTCGACCGAACCGATGATGCGCCTGGACCGCCCCTCCACCTGGTGGATGCTGATGCGGAAACGTTGGCCCGACACGATGCTGTCGGGCAGCCGCACGCTCAGCAGCGCCGGAATGTTGACGCCGGTTCCGCCGGGAATCGGCACCCAGGTGTGGTTCGCCACCGTGAAGCGCAGGGTCCGGTCGTCCACTACCCGGAAGGGGGCGGGAGAGCGTCTGAACAGAGCCGCCAGTTGGGCGATGTCCGCGGTGTCGACGTTCGAGAAGTACAGCGTCACTTCGCTGTCTCGAGGCAGATTACCCCAGTTGATGATCAGCTCGTCGGGGCCGAACTTGCGCTGCCCGATCACCGCCGCCCCGAGCTCGGACTCCGCGGAGATGGCCGGCATCACGAACAATGAGGGTTTGACCTCGAACGGATGCAGCACGTGATGTGACCCGGGGGCGCCGGGATTGTCGGCATGCAGCAGCGCCAGATTGCGTTGCGACAGGTTGTCGGAGGTGCCGGGCGTGGCGCCCGCTACGGTGGCATCCGGTTCGAAATACACCTCGGCCACCAGACACTGGTGGGGGGATCGGAAAAACTCCTGAATCGGCTGGCAGGAATCCGCGCTCCACGGCCCGTCCGACGTTCCCGGGGTCAGCGGGAACCGGTCCACCTCGGGCTGGTTGATGTCCAGCCAGCAGGCGAAATAAGCGGTGACCTCCGCACCGGCCGTGGGGGCGATGTCCTGGAACTCGTAATCCGCCGCCAGCGGCTGCGACGACATAGCGTCAGCGCCCGTGAAGCCGGATCGGGTCTCGACCCGCGGGCCGAGGAAAAACGGGATGGAGGCGACCTCGTCGCCCCCCCTCCCCAGCAACGGCACCGTGTCGGGTCCGCCGCCGCTGTTGCGGTACACCCGGTTGGTGTCGAACTCGAGGCCGGTCGCCGCGGTGGTGCACAACCGGAAGAACACCTTCACCCGCCCCGCGGTGGTGGTCACCGCCCGATACCGAACCTTCGCCACCGCATAGTTGTACACCCGGGCGGTCCCTTCGAAGGGCGCCAGGTCCACCGCGGCGGCGTCGCCCTCTCGGGGCAACGCCACGAACGGGTGGGCGGAGTTGTTGGGGAGCGAACGGAAACGATCGATCACCGCCCTGGCGAACGCCTCGGGAGCGTTCGTCCCCGACCCGTGGGCGATGTCGCCGAACATGGTCTGGCCGGCCCGCACCCGGAACGTCCGAACGTCGGTGCTCAGCCAGTGCGGGTTCTGCACCGCCGGGTCGATGTCGATCATGTAGGGGTTGGGGTCCTTCGAAAGATCGACGGTGGCGGTGCACGAGTGCATGCCGTGGGTGAACGTGACCCGCACCGGCCGGGTGTCGGCGATCCCCGAAAACACCGCCGGGTCGCGAATCTCGACCGTGAAGGGGTAGGTGATCCGTTGGGCGACCTCGGTCCAGAGATACGAGTATTCGAACCAGCGGCCCTCGGTCGGAACCACCGCGATCTGTGACGCCGGCACGGCGGCGTTGGTATCGGCCCACGTCACCGCCACACCGATGGCGTCGGGCAGCTCGTCGCCCAGGAAGCCGTCGAACATGGCGTAGATCGCGAACGGGAACTCGGCGTCCGCCGGAGCGAACGAGAGCACCTCTTCCTCGGAGAAGGTGGAGCGGTCGGTCACGACCTCGCACGAGACGTGGGCGACCCGCACGAACGGGGCCACGACGCAGGGAAGGCCCGCGTCGTTCACCGCCCACAGCATGTAGTAGCCGGGCGGCAGCACCGTCGAGTCGCGGGGAAGGGTGGCCGTGACGGTGGCCGAACCCGGCGCAGTGGTGAACGCCAGCGCCACGTATCGCTGGTCGAAGTCGGCGGCGTGGGTGACCGAGCCGCATCGGATCAGCGCCACTTTCTCGATCGCGGCGGCTTGGGCGGCGCTCCCCATCGCGAAGGAGTATTGCGGTTCGCCGGAAGTGATGAGCGGAGGCGCGTCGGCGATCACGGGCCTGGACGGGCTGTCGTAGTAGGTGGGGAAGTACAGCTCGATGTTGCGCTGGGCGAAAGTGGCCGGGTCACCTGGCTGGCCGTCGATGTTGGATCCCGACACGAACACGCTCCCGTCGGGAAGCAGCAATGCCACACTGTGATAGTTACGGGCCTGCTCGGCGGGGTCTTCGATCGTCGCCCAGGTGCCGATGGTTCCCGGCGCGTATGAGAGGGCGCTCCAGTCGACGTTGGGCGTAAAGGTCTCGGGCTCCTTCACCGCCTGCACGTCGTCCGACCCGTCGATGCCTCCCGACACGAAGATCTGGCCGGTCGGCAGGTACACCGGGCAGGAGAACGTGCGCCGCTTGCCGTCGGCGCTTCCCTGGCGGGTCCCGGCGTCGGCCCACTCGGGAGTCGGAGCCCCGCCGGAGAGGTCCAGCGCGATGAATCGGGGCTGCACGCCGTTCACCGCCATCACCCGGCTGCGGTACCCGTCGCCGGGGACCAGCGGCAGGAGGATCACCGAGTAGTTCCAGCCCGTGTCGTACTCGGCGCCAGGGGGCTCGATCTCCGGGCCGGTGAGCGCCCCGCTGCCCGGGTCGAACAGCCGACACTTGTCGTCGTGCCGGGTGGTGAAGAAGATGAGGCCGCCGGTGACGAGGCTCGCCCTGGGATACCAGTTCCCGGGAAGCGACGGATGCTCGAACCCAAAAGCGTTGGGATACCAGGTCCACACGTTGGCGGGCGACCAGTACCTCTCGGGAATGTCGTTTTCGTGCCAGTTCTCGCTCAGCCGGCTGGGGTGGCCGCCGAAGGCGGCGAGATCGCCGGAGGGAAGGGTGAGGATGGTGGGATACCACCGTCCGCCGCCCCGACCCGGTCCGGTCTCGAACCCGAGGTCCGCGGCGCGGTCCCAGGTCTGGCGATCCTGATTGAAGATCCAGCAGGTCCGATGACCGCCGAAGTTGCCGTGCTGATGGACGTGACCGCCTCCGGGGCCCTCGGGTTCGCCTCCAGCGCCGGCGCCCCACGATTCGGTGCCCCCGCCGATCAACAGTCGGCCGTCGGCGGTGAAGGCATGCCCCGAGCAAAACACATCGGTGGTGGGCGAGGCGATCTTGATGGCGTCGGTTTGGGCGTCGACGTCGTAGACGGCGGCTCGATCGACGTTGGCCGGCGTGGCGGGGGCGTCATCCGTGCCGCCCTGGGCGGGGTTGTGCTCGGAGCCGCCCATCATGACGACCTTGCCGCTGGCGCCGCCGGGAACCAGCGCCGCGTGTACCGAGAAGATCACCGAATTGATCAATGTGTCATGCCACGGCATGCGTGTGTCCCTCCTTCGTGGTCCAAACCCGTGGGCTTGGGCCAATTGGCCGCGGGCGCGATGCATCGGGTCTGCCGCCGTTCGGCGCGGGAAGACAGCGCTACGGTCCGGACCCGGCCACAATGTACGGTGAATCCGTCAGGTGGCGGTCAACCGCTCGTGATCGCGACGGTTGGCGGGCGGGCCTCGAATCACCATGCTTCGGCCCCTAGCCCCATCCCACATCAACGAAGCCTTGCCTGATGCGCGCGGTCACCTTCGCCAGCGCTGGAACGCCACGGCATACGCCTGCCGTCGCTCGATGACCAGGGTCGTGTCCACCCGGATGGTATCGACCCGAATCCGCGATTGGCCCTGAACGTTGAGCGCCGCGGCGGGCACGATGGTGGAGTCGATCACCTGCCCTACGACGCGGTACCGGCCGGGCGGCAACAAGTACGTTCCCAAGTAGTTCCCGCCACTCCTGAAGGTCCCGCCCACTGACGCGACGGAGAACGGCGAGGCCGACGGAGACGATACCACGAGCAGGCCGAGCGAGTCCGGTGGGACGATTCGGGCCGCGAGGACGTCGAGACCTCTCCGCAACGCATCGAGCACCGAGCGGTCACCGGCTCGCCATCCCGCATCCACCGTTTCAAGCCGGCCAAGCGTCGCAAACGTGTCGCGCGTCCACTGGGTGATGAGCCGAAGCGTGTCGCGGATCGCGATCGTATCCGCCAGAAGGGAGCGCCATGCGGTGAGCGTCCCCGCCGTCGTGTGCGCGGTGTCGCGGGTCTGCATCACGAGTTCCCGAAGGGAGTCGAGGTGAGCCAACCCGTTCAGGACGATGTCCATCACGTCGCTCTGCGGATCGACGCCGTCCAGCGCCTCGAGCGCCGTTCGGTGCTCGTGTTGATGCTCGATGGCGGTCCGGAAGCGATCGGCCAACTGTCGGGCGTCATCATCATGCTGATCGTGAACCGTCGACGCCACCGCGGCGTTCGCCAGGTTCTGCGGGTTGGCGATCGCGGACGGCGCGGCGAGCAACAGCGCAATGCTCGCTGCCAGCGTGAACAGTCTTCGCGACGTCGGCTTGATCGCCAGCGGGCCCACCTGGTCCTGCGACTCGCCCACCTTCCTGGACCGCTCGAACGCCAGCCACAGGAGATACGCCGCCAGGGTGACGATCGCCGCGGCCAGGAGCACGGTCCGATTCAGCCAGAACAGCTGCGCGTTCCGGGCGGCCAGCTCGTTCACGATCTCCCGGGCGAGCCCCGCCGCGCGACTGGGATATCCGGCCTCGTACGCCGGCTTCAACATGGCGGCGGCCGGAACTCGGGCAGCGTCGCCGAGCGTGCCCTCGAACAAGGACTGGAGTCGCCGTGCCTCCTCGTCGACCGACTGGCCTTCGCCGGCGACGAGATGCTCCGCTTCCGGCGCGTGCAGGTTGGGAAGTACGCGAAGCAGGGTCGCGGCATCGAGGCTGGCGAGATCGAACCGGGCCACCGCGTCCACGACCTCGTGTTTGGCCGCCACGGCGAGGGTGAGGATGATGGACGTCGCCCCGGCCAGCAGGTAGTCCGGAAGCCGCTCCCGGAAATTGCTCTTGCTGGGAAGAAACATGTCGCGCAGGCGCCGGCCGTGCCGGCGGTGGCGCGCGAACCAGAAGACCGCGAGGACGGTGACGAACGACGTGGCCGCCAGCAAGAAGATCCCCGCCGCCGCGACGACGAGAAAGGCCACCACCTCGACGGTGGTGGTCTGCTCCGCGAGGAGCCTGCTCGGCTCACGCAGCAGATCGGTGAGGAAGGTCCACAACGGCATTCCATCTGCTTCCGTTGAATCCGGCAGAGCCGGTGGAAGCCGCCGGCGCACGGCGGCTCCCGTACACCGACAGTCTGGGTACGTCCGGTCAATTCTAGGTCAAGCGAGATGTCGATGGTCGCCCCGGGGTGACGCACAGTGGATCCTGGTGTTCGCGTACGGCCGGATGGGGGGCACGTTCGCGCTCCAGCAGGCGACGCCGGTTCGGGTGGTCGTACCGCGATCGGGTCGGCGCCGCCCGCCGCTGGTGTTTCGGAGCGGCCTGAGGTGCGACTGCCTCTTATTTAGAAATACGAGTCGAGGAACGGGGAGAGAGTTTCGTTGTGTCGTTGTTACTATCGGGCGAGATCCGGACTCCACGGAGCTCTGGTTGGATCTACGACGCCGTAGTGCTACGCGACTTTCGGGCATTCAGCCGAAGCTTCCCGTGCACCTCGAAGGCCCGGGTGGGAAAGCAACGTTGGCCCTTGGCGACCTCGCTACAACGACGACCCACATTCTCAAGCTGCCTTCTCCAGACTTCGCCCAGATTGTCGAGAACGAATGGGCTGTTATGGAACTCGCACACCGGGTTGGTCAGCCGGTTCCTGCGGTTCGGCAAGTTGTATTCCAGGAAGGCAGCCTCCTAAGGTCGCCAGCTCCTCGTCGAGCGATTCGATCTTCCGCAGTCGCTCGACGATCCTCGGCAACTGCTACTCCTGGAAGACGCAGCTTCCTTGATGGGAATCAGTCGCGAAGAGAAGTACGATCCTTCACACGAGAGAATCTTTGACGCACTGCGGGACAGCGGCGTACTCGAGCAAGAACTTCGCGACATAC
>Ga0299906_10004228_pt1 | contig 11780 bp, 14 predicted proteins | sample RVTome_14_FD_200259 | JGI IMG/M metagenome (GOLD analysis project Ga0299906, IMG submission 200259) | Soil microbial communities from uranium-contaminated site in the Upper Colorado River Basin, Wyoming, United States - RVT145D125 (version 2) ... | reverse complement strand
CACCATGGCCACCTCCAGTTCCGCCGCGGATGAACGCCACGGGATGCATGGAGCCGACATCGCCTCCCAGTGGATCGACGAGCTGGATCTCGAAACGATCCGGTTCGTGGTTTCGCCGCATATTCCCAAACGCGTGGCGCTGGATCTGGGCTGCGGTCTCGGCATGCAGGGCATCCGCTTCGCCACGCTGGGCTGCAGCGCGGTGCTCTACGACATCGTGGACATCGGCGAGCGCATCGAGCAGGTCAAGCGCCTCCTGGGCGTCGAGAAGCTCGAGTTCAGGCATATCGACCTGCGCCAGGCCACGCCGGCAGACTTCCCGCCGCGGGTCGGTGTCGCCTACTCGCAGAGATTCATCCACCATCTCCGGTTCGAGGAAGCGTCCGCGCTGCTGGCGATGCTCTCGCCCCGGCTCTGCGCCAAGGCGCGTTTGTTCATTTCCGCCTCCGGCCTGGGCAGCGAGCTGGCGGTCGGGTACGAGCACGCCGCACACCCGGTCGAGCAGCGTTTCGCCCCGCTTGCGGCGCCGATGCAGGCGAAGCACGCGATTCGCGGGCCCGTGTGTCTGTACACGACAGCGGAGCTCGAACGCCTGATGCTTGCGCACGGCCTGCGCGCAATCCGGGTCTGGACCTCGCCGTTCGGCAACGTCAAGGCCGTCTTCGAACGGCCCTGACGGCGGGCCCGACGCTCTAGCCCGGATATTTCACCAGGCCACCCCCGCGTCGCATGCCAATGCACACCAGCAGGCGTTCTCGAAGCGTTTGCTCTGCGGGACACTTTGGCTTCGGGGTTACGCGGATTCTGGCCCGTTCTGGGCGGTCATCTCGGGCATGCCCGCCTTGCCAATAGAATGATCTATTGGCTGCGGCGGTCGAGCCCGATCTGGCTCGCCCAGAACGAGCCATAATTCCGCGTCCTGATGAAATATCCGGGCTAGTGGCTCTCTCTGGGCACCGGCGCCCCGCTCTTGCCCACCAGAAACTCCAGGTCCACCCCCTGGTCGGCCTGGTTCACCGTATCGCAGTACAGCTTGACATAGCCGCGCAGGTCGTGCGCCGGCGGCGCCTTCCATTCCCTGCGCCGCTTTTCCAGCTCGGCATCGGAGACGTCGAGGTGCAGGCGGCGCTTCTCCACGTCCAGCTCGATCAGGTCGCCGTTTTTCACCAGCGCCAGCGGGCCGCCGACTGCCGCTTCCGGCGAAGTGTGCAGCACCACCGTGCCGTAGGCCGTGCCGCTCATGCGCGCATCGGAGATGCGCACCATGTCGGTGATGCCCTTCTTGAGCAGCTTCTCGGGCAGCGCCATGTTGCCGACCTCGGCGAAGCCGGGGTAGCCCCGCGGCCCGCAATTCTTCAGCACCATCACGCAGGTCTCGTCGATGTCCAGCTTCGCGTCGTCCACGCGCTCGTGGTAGTCCTCGATGCTCTCGAACACCACTGCGCGGCCGCGATGCCGCAGCAGCTCCGGCGTGGCCGCCGAGGGCTTGAGGACCGCGCCTGTGGGCGCCAGGTTTCCCTTCAATACGGCGATGCCGCCCAGCGGCTTGAACGGTTTGTCCACCGACCAGATCACCTTGTGGTCGTAGTTGACCGCGTCCTTGACGTTGTCCCACACGCTGTTGCCGTTCACCGTGATGGCGTCCTTGTGCAGCATGCCGGCCAACCCCAGCTCGCGGATCACCACCGGAAGCCCTCCCGCGTAGTAGAAGTCCTCCATCAGGTATTCACCCGAGGGCATCAGGTTCACGATGCACGGCACTTCGCGGCCCAGCCGGTCCCAGTCGGCCAGCGTGAGATCCACGCCCACGCGCCGCGCAATGGCCAGCAGGTGGACCACGGCGTTGGTCGAGCCGCCGATGGCGCCGTTGACCTGTATGGCATTCTCGAACGCCCGCTTGGTGAGGATCTTCGACATCCTCAGATCCTCCTTCACCATCTCCACGATCCGCCGGCCCGCCATATGGGCGAGCACATAGCGGCGCGAGTCCACGGCGGGGATCGCCGCGTTGGTCGGCAGCGCCAGGCCCAGCGCTTCCACCATCGAGGCCATGGTGGAGGCCGTACCCATGGTCATGCAGTGCCCCGCGGAGCGCGACATGCAGGCCTCGGCGTCGAGCAGATCGTCCATGGTCATCTGCCCGGCCTTGAGCATCTCGGTGAACTTCCACACGTGGGTGCCCGAGCCCACCGTCTGGTCGCGCCAGCGGCCGTTGAGCATCGGTCCGCCCGACACCACCAGCGCCGGCAGATCGCAGGACGCCGCGCCCATCACCAGCGCCGGCGTGGTCTTGTCGCAGCCGGTCAGCAGCACCACGCCGTCGAACGGGTTGGCGCGGATGCTCTCCTCCACGTCCATGGAGGCGAGGTTGCGGAACAGCATGGCGGTGGGGCGCATCACCGGCTCGCCCAGCGACATCACCGGAAACTCGAGCGGGAAGCCGCCCGCCTCCAGCACGCCGCGCTTGACGCGCTCGGCGATGTCGCGGAAGTGGGCGTTGCAGGGCGTGACCTCGCTCCAGGTGTTGCAGATGCCGATCACCGGCCGGCCGTCGAACAGGTGGTGCGGCAGGCCCTGGTTCTTCATCCAGGAACGATGCACCATGCTGTCGCGGCCGGGCCTGCCGAACCATTCGTAGCTGCGCAAATGCTTCTTGCCTTCGTCGGTTGCCATGGGTTTCTCCTGCTACGATGCGATCCGATCCCGGGTCGATGCGATGGCCGGCGCGGCGCACCGGCGGCTCGATCTGGCGCGGCGGCCCCGGCCGGCCTGCTGGGGCCGGCCGGGCGCTGCCTGCGTGGGGTCTCCTCCCCCGCGTCGAAGCTCAAAGAGTACCACGCGCGCTGTGGCATACTACAGCGCTCACAACAGGCGGGGGGAGGCGACGGTGAGCGGCAGGCTCGACGGAAAGACCGCGCTGGTGACCGCGGCGGCACAGGGCATCGGGCGCGCCACGGCGCTCGCGCTGGCGCGCGAAGGCGCCTCGGTGATCGCGACCGACATCAAGCTCGACAGGCTCGACGAGCTCAAGAGCACGCGCGGCATCCAGGTGCGCAAGCTCGACGTCACCGACGAGGCGGCGATCGCCGCGCTGTGCGCCGGGATTCCGACTCCCAATGCGCTGATGAACTGCGCCGGTTTCGTGCATGCCGGCACCATCCTCGATTGCACGCAGCGCGACTGGGATTTCGCCTTCAACCTCAACGTCCGCTCCATGTACATGCTGATCAAGGCGCTGCTGCCGCGCATGCTGGACGCGGGCGGCGGCTCGATCGTGAACATCGCTTCGGTCGCCGGCAGCATCAAGGGCATCCCCAACCGCTTCGTCTACGGAGCCAGCAAGGCGGCGGTGATCGGGCTCACCAAGTCCATTGCCATCGACTTCATCAAGCGCGGCATCCGCTGCAATGCGGTGTGCCCCGGCACCGTGGACACGCCCTCCCTGGGCGATCGCATCAGCGCATTCGCCGATCCGGAGCAGGCGCGCAAGGACTTCGTCGCGCGCCAGCCGATGGGACGGCTGGGCAACGCCGAGGAGATCGCCGAGCTGTGCGTGTACCTCGCCAGCGACGAGTCGTCGTTCATGACCGGGCAGGCGGTGATCATCGACGGCGGTGTCACTCTTTAATTCGAACAGGAGACAAGCATGAGACTGGTACGTTACGGCGACGCCGGCAAAGAGAAGCCCGGCATCCTGGATGCGCAGGGCGCGATCCGCGACCTGTCGGGAGCGGTGGGCGACATCGACGGCGCGGCCCTGAGCCCGGAGGGTCTGGGGAAGCTGCGCGCGCTCAACGTCGACAGCTTGCCCAAGATCTCGGGCACCCCGCGCCTGGGAGCGCCGATCGCCGGCGTCGGCAAGCTGGTCGCCATCGGCCTCAATTACAGCGATCACGCCAAGGAAGCCAACCAGCCGATCCCGAACGAGCCGATCATCTTCATGAAGGCGACCACCTCGATCTGCGGCCCGAACGACAACGTGGTGCTGCCGCGCGACTCGAAGAAGTCCGACTGGGAGGTCGAGCTCGCCTTCGTGATGGGCCGCACGGCGAAGTACGTGTCCGAGGCCGATGCGCTGGATTACGTCGCCGGCTATCTGATCTGCAACGACGTTTCCGAGCGCCACTGGCAGCTCGAGCGCGGCCCGACCTGGGACAAGGGCAAGGGCTTCGACACCTTCGCGCCGCTCGGACCGTGGGTGGTTACCGCCGACGAGATCCGCGACCCGCAGAACCTCGCCATGTGGCTGGACGTCAATGGCAAGCGCATGCAGACCGGCAACACCAAGACCATGATCTTCAGCGTCGCCAAGCTCGTCTCCTACATCAGCCAGTGCATGACGCTCAAGCCCGGTGACGTCGTCACCACCGGCACGCCGCCCGGTGTGGGCCTCGGCATCAAACCCAACCCCGTATTCCTCAAGGCGGGCGACGCGATGCGGGTGGGAATCGACGGCCTGGGCGAGCAGCGCCAGCAGGTGACCGCAAGCTGACGCCTGGCCTTCGGCCTCCTCGCCGAAGACGCGGACCTGTGGTCCGCGTTTTTTTTCGCACGGCGCCCAATTTGACGTTTCCGCAACCTCCGCGGCGCGGCCCGGCTGGCACAGACGATGCATCAAGCATGGTCAGACAAGGGAGGCAGTGATGGGAAGCAGAGAGTTTCGTCCGATGACCAGCAAGGCACGTCCGATACTCAACGAGCGCGACTACCAGGCCGCCAAAGCGCTGCTCGAGCGCGAGATGAAGCAGACGCACTCCGAGCAGGTGTGGGCGCGACTCGAAGCGCTGATGCAGGAAGTCGCCGATTACGAAGCGCGCTTCCTGCTCGGCGAGGAAGAGGACAGCGCCGAGTGGGTGGAATACGCCTACGCCACGGCGCTCGACGAAGACGAAGGTCCGCGCCGGCGCTGGACCGACGCAGACGAATTCTGACTCCCTCGCAGCCTGGGCACGCTTCGCAGCGGAGCGCGGGGCGTTCTTTTTTTTCTTGACGGCGGGCGGACGCGCTCTGCCTAGGCCGCCCATCCCGGAACGACCACGCGTATCGCACGCGGCAGCACGCTGAACGTCACCGGCGTCTGCCCCAGCAGCTCGCCGTCGGCCTGCACTTGCGCGGGCGGCATCGCTTCCACCCGCAACTGCGCCGCGCGCGCCATCTTCACCTTGTCGTACTCGGGCAGCGTGCCGTCGAACAGGCGCCGCAGGTTCACCACCAGTTCGCCCTTGGTGACCTCGCCCACCGTCACCACGTCGAACTCGCCGTCGTCCACGATCGCCCCCGGCGCGACCTGCATGCCGCCGCCGCAATAGCGGCCGACGGCGGCGAAGGCGAGAAACATCTTCTCGTCGCGCACGAACGCGCCGGCCGTGACTCTGAGCTGCGGCGCACGGAAGGTCAGGAAGCCCTGCAGCAACCCGGCCAGGTAGGTGAGCGGTCCCAGGCGCAGCGCGCGTGTGCGCTGTACCACGTAAGCGTCGAAGCCCACCCCCGCCACGTTGATGAAGTGCCGCTTGACTGCCGTCCCGCCGTGATCGAACACGGCCACGCCCACATCCTGCTGCGTGGTGTGCCCCGCGGCGATCAGGCGCACGGCAGACTCGAAATCGCGCGGGATGCCGAAGGTGCGCGCCCAGTCGTCGCCACGACCCACCGGGATCAACGCGAGCGTCGCCGCGCCTGCGCCCGCCTCGAGCACGCCATTGAGCACTTCGTTCAGGGTGCCGTCGCCGCCGATGCAGATGAAACGCCGGCAACCCCCGCGCGCGGCGTCGCGCGCCAGGGCGATGGCTTGCCCAGCGTGCTCGCTCACCGCCAGCCGGTAATCGACGCCGCGCTCACGCAGCAGCCGCTCGATGCGCGCGCGCCGCCTCAAGCCGCGGCCGCCGCCCGACGCCGGGTTGAGCACCGCGAACCACGGCGTGTCGGCGCTGATCGTCATGGCGCCGGAGTATGCATCAAGGTCGCCCTGCACGACCATCGCCGCGCTACACTTTGGCGGGGTTACGACCCCGCCCCGGATGACATTGCCCTGACAATTCTCGACACTGCCGCGCGTTCCTCGTTGAATGACGCCTGAGGCCCAGGTGCGGGCTTCCGACGAACACAGGTAAAGGGCAGGAGACCGGGGATGGGCAGCAGACTGCTCGGCACGCTCACGCGCAAGGCGCGGCCGATACTCAATGGGCGCGACTACGACAACGCCAAGCAGCGCCTCGCTGATGCACTGCAGCAACCGGGCTGGGTGCGCGAGGACGAGCGTATCGATGCGCTGACGGTGGCGCTCAGCGAGTTCGAGACGCGCTACGTCGCGCGCGAGCTGCAGCTCGCCGTGGAGTGGGCCGAGTGCGTCTTCGTGCCGTCCATCGACACCCCGGACAGCCCGCGCCGGCGCTGGACCGACCCGCAAGACCCGGCTGGCGCCGGCTAGGCGCGCTGTCCAGCGCGCGGCGTCGATTCGCCTGCGGCGGTGTGGCAGGCGCATACACCACACCGCCCCCGACGGCATCCAGCCCCCGAGCCCGCTTAGAATAGCGGGCCATGAAGGCTGCTTCTCACCGCCTGTGCACGGCGCCGATGATGGACTGGTCGGACCGGCACTGCCGGTATTTCTTCCGCCAGCTCTCCCCGCATGCCGTGGTGTACAGCGAAATGGTCACCGCCGGCGCGCTGCTGCACGGCAACGTCGAGCGCCATCTGCGCTTCGAACCGGCGGAGCATCCACTCGCCCTGCAGCTGGGCGGCAGCGAGCCCGACGAGCTGGCCCGCTGCGCCCGCCTGGGGCAGGACTGGGGCTACGACGAGATCAACCTCAACTGCGGCTGCCCCTCCGAGCGCGTCCAGCGCGGCGCATTCGGCGCCTGCCTGATGGCCGAGCCGCAGCTCGTGGCCGACTGTGTGAAGGCGATGCAGGACGCCGTGGACGTGCCGGTAACGGTGAAGCACCGCCTGGGCATCGATCGCATCGAGGACTGTGACTTCGCGCGCCGGTTTGTCGAGGCGCTGGCGCGCGCGGGCTGCCGCACCTTCATCGTGCACGCGCGCAATGCGGTGCTGAAGGGCTTGAGCCCACGCGACAACCGCGCGGTTCCGCCGTTGCGATACGGCGAGGTATACCGCCTCAAGCGCGAGTTCCCGGCGCTCACCATCGTGATCAACGGCGGCATCCAGTCTCAGGCCGAGATCGCCGGGCACTTGGCGCAGGTCGACGGCGTCATGCTGGGGCGGGCGGCGTATCACGATCCCTACTGCCTGGCGCAGGCGGATGCCGCCCTGTGCGGAGGCCTGCCCAGTGCGCGCGCTGCGGTCGCCGAGGCGATGCACCGCTACGCGAGCCGCGAATCGGCGGCCGGCACACCGCTGCGCGCCATCGCTCGCCACCTGCTCGGGCTGTTTCACGGCCAGCCGCGGGCGCGGCTTTGGCGCCAGATGCTGTCGGACGCGAACGCGCTTGCATGCAATGACCCCGGGCTGATCCTGCGCGCCCTGGAGGCCGCCGCGCCGGCGCGCGCGGCCGCCTGAGACGCAGGCGCTGGCCGATGGAGTGTCGATGATGGCTCCGGCGCCGCGCGACCCGGCGATCCAGTACGGGCTGCACAGCATCGGTTCCAGCCTGCCATTGGCGCTGTGCCTGGCGTGTTTAACAATGGTTCCGCCGGCGCGCCCCGACCGCTACACTGGGCGCCGTCGCTGAGCCGGGTTAGCGCGCGAACCAGGCGGGGGACGATCCGTCCACCCGGCGGCCGTAGCGCCGCGGCGCGCGTGAACCGCAGTCGTCTCAGCCGGGAGGCATTCGATGCAGAGCCCGTTCGGCCGCCTGGCGGCCCATTTCCTCGGCGGCGAGGCGGTCGCCCGCAGCGCGCAGCCTGCCGCCGAGCCCGCCGTGCGCGAGCCGCCGCCGCAGGCCTGGGAGCGCTGGATCACCGAGTCCAGCCCGCAGCTCCTGGGCGAGCAACGCACCCAGGATTTCCTCGTCATCACCTTCTGCGCGGCGTTCTCGCTGATCGGCTGGCTGATGATCGTGCAGGGCGCGGACCAGGTCCACCGCGCGCGCCAGGCGGCCCAATGGCCGAGCACGCGCGGCACGGTCGAGTCGGTGGAAGTGTATGCCGTGGAAGGCTCCCAGGGCGCGCATTGGCGCCCGCAGGTGACCTACTCCTACGCCGTGCGCGGCCGGCTCATCACCGCCACGCGCTTGTCGCTCGGCAAGGCGCGATTCTTCGAGGATGCGCAGCGCGCGCAGGCCTACGCCGGGCGCTACCCGGCACGCAGCGCCGTGACGGTGTTCTACAACCCGGCCGAGGTGACCGAGTCGGTGCTCGAGATCGACACCCCGCGCAGCGTTTACGTCAACCTCGCGTTCGGCGTGGTGCTCGCCTGCCTGGGCCCCCTGCTGCTGGTGCTGTTCGGGTTTCCGCGCTACCGCGCACGCGGTGCCGCGAGCGCGTAGCCGGCCGCAGCCGCGCTACTCGTCGCGTCGAGCCCGCACCGGATCGGGCGGCAGCGGCACGATCAGGCCGCCCTCGACAGTCAGCAGCCAGGCGATGAGATCGCCCTTCTCCTGCGCGGTGCACTCGCGAGCCGCCTGCGCAGCGCCCGCCAGCAGCCACAGCCCACCCGCAACGAGCGCCTTCCGCGTCGGTTTCATATCACCCCCCTGGTTACCCGCCGATGCTCTATAAAGGAGCCCACAGCGCGGCGCAAGGCGGGCTCACCTCGACGAGCGGGAGAGGCCAGGATGCGAACACGGCAAGACGGTTCAGCAAGGCCGGGCGGTAACCGGGTAACAGCGGACATCGATCGCCTAACACCGGCGGGTGAACGCGTATGGGACCTGCCCGTACGTCTGTTCCACTGGGTGCTGGTGGGGCTGATCGCCACCTCGTTGATCACGGCGGAGATCGGCGGCAACGCCATGCAGTATCACCAGTGGAGCGGCATGTCGATCCTGACGCTGGTGCTGTTCCGCCTGCTGTGGGGCTTTCTCGGCAGCACCCGGGCGCGTTTCTCGGACTTCGTGCGCGGACCCCGTGCGGCCTTCGCCTACGCCTGCGGCCTGCTGCGCGGCGGCGCCGCCTTCTATCCCGGCCACAACCCGCTGGGCGGCTGGATGGTGCTGGCGCTGCTGGCGAGCCTGCTGGTGCAGGCCGGCACCGGCCTGTTCGCCAACGACGACGTCATGATCGAGGGGCCGCTGGCGCGGCACATCTCGAAGGAGACCAGCGACTGGCTGACCGGCATCCACCACGTCAACTTCGCCGTCCTGCTGGTGCTGATCGCGCTGCACGTGGCGGCCACGCTGTTCTACCTGCTGGTCAAGCGCGACAACCTGGTGCTGCCGCTGATCACCGGACGCAAGCCCCTGGCCGAGGGCCGCAGATTCGAGCCGCCGCGCGGCGGGCCGCTGTGGCTGGCTGCGCTGCTGCTGGCGCTGTGCGCGGGCGCGGTATGGGCGATCGTGACAGCGTGACGCGCTCTGCACGGCGGCGGGCGACCGCCCGCCGCCTCCCCGCGCCTTACGCCCTGCGCCTCACTTATTCCTGTACTCGTCGTGGCAAGCTTTGCAAGCCTTGCCCGTCTCCCCCACCTGCGCCTTGAGCGCATTGAAGTCGCCGGCCTTGGACACCTGCGCCAGCTTGGCGACCTCGCCCTGCATCTTTTCGGCCTTGGCCTTGAAGTCTTCGAGGTTGAGCCAGATCTCGGGCTTCGCCTTGGTTTTGCCCTGATCGGTGCCCGGAGCGAAGCGGTCCCACGGCAGCTTCGACATGAACTCCACCAGCGCCGCGTGGCGCATGGCCGCGTCCTTGTCGTAGGGGATCTTGTTCTGCGCCATGCCCGCCAGCGGGCCGAAGTGCTGGCCCATGATGAACAGGGCGGACTGGCGATACTTGATGGCGTCCTCGGGCTTCTGCTGGGCCAGCGCGGCGCCGCCGGCCAGCGCGACGGCGGCGCCGATCAGCGCCGCGATGTTGCCGTTTTTCATGTCTCCTCCTCCGCGTCGGGGTCGATGCCCCGCAGTTGAACTTCAATCAGTTGACCTTGCCCATCGGTTGTACCCTCAGTTGAACTTAATGGCGTCGCCGTAGCACAGCAGCCGGCGGTTGCTGTAGCCGGTCGCATCCATGCACATGACATTCAGCAGGCCGTTCGCGCCGGCGTTGGCGGCCTTCTCGCGCATCGCCTCGATGCCGTCCTCCACCGAGCGGTAGGTCGGGTAGGTGAGGTTGCTCCGCCAGCCGTCGATCCACAGCCGCTCCACTACCGTGTATTGGCTGGGAACGAGCTGGGTGGTGTTGTACACCTGCACCTGCGATGCCGCGCCGCTGGGCGCGGCGGGTTGCTTGCCGAACATCGCACAGCCGCCCAGGGCCACGCACGCCAGAAGCACGGCACAACCTGCGAAGGAACGTGTCATGAAGGATCTCCAGGGGTTGAAAGAGGTCGGTCTGCGAGGGCTAGCCGGCCCCTCTCCTGCCGCGGGAAAGGGGCTGCGATTCAGGGTATCTGCGGTGCAGCTCCGCAACCTGCTCGGGCGAAAGCAACTTGAGGGCCTGCCCGCGCAGCATCAGGAAGAGCTTGGCGGTCTCCTCCAGCTCCTCGGTGGCATAGACCGCCGTCTCGAGGTCCTTGCCGGCCACCACCGGGCCGTGGTTCGCCAGCAGCACGGCGTGGTGCCGGTCCGCCACCTCCCGCACCGCATTGGCCAGGCTCGCATCACCGGGCGCGTAGTAGGGCAGCAGCGCGAGCTTGCCGATCTTCATCACGTAGTAGGCGGTGATCGGCGGAATCGGGTTCTCCGGATCGAGGTCCGCCAGCACGGACACGGCGACCGAATGCGTGGAGTGCAGGTGCACGATGGCGCCGGCATCGGGGCGGCGGGCGTACATCGACAGATGCAGGAACGCCTCCTTGGTGGGCTTGTCGCCCGACAGCAGGTTGCCGGCGTCATCGACCAGGGAAAGCGTTGCCGGGTCGAGGCGGCCCAGGCAGGAGTTGGTGGGCGTCATCAGCCACCCCGCCTCCACCCGCGCGCTGATGTTGCCCGCGCTGCCGAAGGTCAGCCCGCGGTCGTACAGCGACTTGCCGACGCGGCAGATCTCCTCGCGCAACCCGGCTTCGGTCATCGAGCGCACCTCAGGGCTGCACGCGGAACGCCTTGGTGAAGAAATCGGGCGCGCCGAAGTTGCCGGACTTGAGCGCCAGCGCCAGGGTCGGCTGGCCTATGCTGAAAGTCCAAGGCACGCCCGGGTCGATCTCGGGGCCGATGGTGAGCCCTTCCACCCCCAAGGCGCTCACCACCGCGCCGGAAGTCTCACCGCCCGCCACCACGAGCCGGCGCACCCCCTGCTGCACCAGGCCCTGCGCGATGCGTCCCAGCGTGCGCTCGATCATCGTCCCCGCCTCCTCCCGTCCCAGCTTGTCTTGCACCGCGGCGACCTGCTCGGGCGCGGCGGTGGAGTACAACAGGATCGGCTCTTCGCCGAGCCGCGTAGAGGCCCAGGCCAGCGCCTGCGCGGCCACGTCCTTGCCGCCGGCGATGGCGATCGGGTCCAGCTCGAAGGCCTCGTGGTCCTGCTTCATCCTCGCCACCTGGCCCTGCGTGGCCACCGAGCAGCTCCCCGCCAGCACCACCGTGGGGCCGGTGACCTTGGGCAGCGCCGCATGCTGGCCGGCCTGCATGAGCCCCGTGCGCACGAAGTTGGCGGGCAGTCCCATCGCCATGCCGGAGCCGCCGGTGACGAGCTTCAAGTCTGCGCACGCCTCGCCGAGCGTGTGCAGATGCT
>Ga0299906_10004227_pt1 | contig 11782 bp, 11 predicted proteins | sample RVTome_14_FD_200259 | JGI IMG/M metagenome (GOLD analysis project Ga0299906, IMG submission 200259) | Soil microbial communities from uranium-contaminated site in the Upper Colorado River Basin, Wyoming, United States - RVT145D125 (version 2) ... | reverse complement strand
AGCACAACCTCGACGTCATCCGCGTCGCGGACTGGGTGATCGATCTCGGCCCCGGCGCGGGCGTACGGGGTGGGCAGGTCGTGGGGATGGGTCGACCCGAGACGATCGCGAGCATTCCCGAGAGCGCCACGGGCCGTTACCTGGCGGAGGCCATCCGTCGGGCGGCGGTACGGACGTGACGGCGTGAGCCGTCCCACGGTCAGCGTCCTCCTGCCCGTGCGCGACGGAGGCGAATACCTGGACGAGGCCATGACCTCGCTCGTCACCCAGTCCTTCGAGGACTTCGAGGTGGTGGTCATCGATGACGGGTCGGCGGACGACACGGCCGACCGGCTCGCCGGGTGGGCCGGTCGCGACCCCCGCATCGTCGTCGAGCGGCAGGGGCCCGCGGGCATCGTGGCGGCGCTCGAGCGCGCGCGACGGTCGGCGCGCGGTCGATACCTGGCTCGCATGGACGCCGATGACGTCGCCGAGCCCGGGCGGCTGGAAGCCCAGGTTGGCCTCCTGCGGGACCGTCCGGAGTTGGCGGCGTGCGGCTGTGGGGTGCGGTATTTTCCGCCCGAGGCCGTACAGGAAGGTGCTCGTCGCTACGAGCGTTGGATCAACGGTGTGCGGACCCCCCGTGAGATCGCAGAGTCGATCTTCGTCGAGTGCCCCATCGCCCACCCGACTCTGGTCGTGCGCAGCGAGGCGCTCGCCTCCGTCGGGGGCTGGTCGGACCGCCCCTGGCCCAAGGACTACGACCTGATCCTGCGGCTGTGGGCCGGGGGGCATCGACTGGGAAAGGTGCCGGACGTGCTGCACCTGTGGCGCGAGCGGCCGGACCGCCTCTCCCGAACGGATCCGCGCTATTCCGCGCGGGCCTTCCTCGAGTGCAAGGTCCACCACCTGCGGCAGACTCCGCTCGCGGAGGGGCGGAGCGCGGTCATCTGGGGTGCCGGTCCCGTCGGCAAGGCGCTCGCGAGGGCGCTCCTCGCGGCAGGAACGCCGGTGGACGCCTTCGTGGAGCTCGACCCTCGCAAGATCGGTCAGGTGATCCACGGCGCGCCCGTTCTCTCCACCGAAGACGGGGCCAGGGTGCGCGGTCCGCTTCACCTCGCGGCGGTCGGCCAGGTCGGCGCGCGGGAGCGCATTCTCGCCCTGCTTCGGGCGGCCGGATACACGCCGCTTCGCGACTTCGTGCCCGTAGCCTGACGGCGACCCCCGTCCAGCGGGTGAAAACCGTTGCGGTAAAAGGCTTTTCGTACCTTGGTCGGGGGTGCGAAAGAGGTTATTTTCACGGGTCTCGGAAACCCTCCCCGGCGCGCCCGCCCGGACCGTCGCGAACGAGCCTGATCCGTTCGGACGACTGCGGCGCAGCGAGGCTCTCCAGACCGCGAAAAGGTCTTTCCCAAGGAGCGAGTGCTTGCGCGACCCACGGATGCACATGAGCGGCCGTCCGCGGGCCCGTTTCGATAGACGACAGGAAGCACACACCCATGAGTGACGAGCTCGAGCTCGAAGGCGGTTCCGGGGGCGGCCAGAAGGTTCTGGCCCGCCTCATAGAAGACGAGATGAGGGAGTCGTTCATCGACTATTCGATGAGCGTCATCGTACAGCGCGCCCTCCCCGACGTCCGTGACGGGCTCAAGCCCGTGCACCGGCGCATCCTCTTCGCCATGAGCGACGCGGGGCTGAGCCCGGGCCGCGCCTACAAGAAGAGCGCGACGGTCGTCGGTGACGTACTCGGCAAATACCACCCGCACGGCGACTCGGCGGTCTACGACTCGATGGTGCGCATGGTGCAGGACTTCTCCCTGCGCTACCCGCTCGTCGACGGGCAGGGCAACTTCGGCTCCGTCGACGGTGACTCGGCCGCCGCCTACCGGTACACCGAGGCGCGGCTCATGCCGCTGGCCACGGAGCTGCTGGCGGATATCGACAAGGAGACCGTCGACTTCGTCCCGAACTTCGACGGTAGCCGCGAGGAGCCCACGGTCCTCCCGGCCCGTGTCCCGAACCTGCTCATCAACGGCTCATCGGGGATCGCGGTCGGCATGGCCACGAACATCCCGCCGCACAACCTGCGCGAGGTGGTGTCCGCGACGACGGCGCTGATGGACAACCCCGACATGACCCAGGAGGAGCTCGAGAGCCACATTCTGGGCCCCGACTTTCCGACCGGCGGGTTCATCTGCGGGCGGGAGGGCATCCGCGACGCGTATCGGACGGGCCGCGGTCGTGTCGTCATGCGCGCCAGGGCCAGTATCGAGCAGATCGACGCGAACTCCGAGCGGATCGTCGTGACGGAGATCCCGTTCATGGTGAACAAGTCGCGGCTGATCGAGCAGATCGCGCAGCTCGTGCGCGACAAGAAGATCACCGACATCCGTGACATGCGAGACGAGTCCGACCGGGACGGCATGCGGATCGTCATCGAGCTCAAACGCGAGGCCGTCCCCGAGATCGTGCTGAACCGGTTGTACAAGCACACGCAGATGCAGTCGACCTTCGGAACGATCCTGTTGGCGCTGGTCAATGGTGAGCCGAAGGTGATGGCGCTGCGCGAGATCCTGCAGCACTTCATCGATCATCGTCTCCGGGTCATCGTCCGGCGCAGCGAGTACGATCTCGCCAGGGCGCAGGACCGCGAGCACATCCTCGAAGGGCTCAAGATCGCCGTCGACAACATCGACGAGGTCATCAGGATCATTCGCGGTTCCGCCGACACCGACACGGCGTCGCAGCAGCTCCAGGAGACGTTCGAGCTCTCGGATCGCCAGGCCAAGGCGATTCTGGACATGCGGCTCGCGCGCCTCACCGGACTCGAGATCGAGAAGCTCGAGGAGGAGCTCACCGAGGTCCGTGCTCTCATCGGAGAGCTGCGCCGCATCCTGGGCTCCGAGGACGTCCGCATGGGCATCCTGAAGGAGGAGCTCGAGGAGGTCTCCAAGAAGTACGGCGACGAGCGCCGCAGCGAGATCACGCACGCGGTCGGGGCCTTCAACGTCGAGGACCTGATCGTCGAGGAGGACATGGTTGTCACGGTGTCCCACCAGGGCTACGTGAAGCGGCTCCCGATCGACACCTACCGCGCGCAACGTCGCGGCGGCCGGGGACTCCGCGGAATGGACACGAAGGAAGAGGATTGGGTCGAGCACCTCTTCGTCGCGTCGACGCACGACTACCTCATGATCTTCACCCGCGCGGGCCAGTGCTACTGGAAGAAGGTGTGGGAGATTCCCGTCGGAAGCCGGATCTCCCGCGGCAAGCCGATCGTGAACCTGCTCAACCTGGGAGCTGACGAGCAGATCGCGGCCGTGGTGCCGGTGCGCGAGTTCAGCGACGACCTCTTCCTGCTCTTCGGGACTCGCAAGGGCGTGGTCAAGAAGACGGCGCTCTCGGCGTACGGCAACGTCCGAGCGGTGGGCCTGAATGCGATCAACGTCGCCGAAGATGACGAGCTCATCGAGGTGCGTATCACCTCGGGCGACGACGAGATCGTCATGGCGAGTCGCAGGGGCATGGCGATTCGCTTCCACGAGTCCGACGCCCGCCCCATGGGTCGCGCGACGGCGGGGGTCCGGGGGCTCAAGCTCCGCGCAGGAGACGAGGTCGTCGGCATGGTGGTCGCGCATCCCGACTCGACGATCCTGGTCGTTTCCGAGAAGGGGCTGGGAAAGAGGACCGTTATCGACGCCTACCGGCTCCAACGGCGTGGCGGGTACGGCGTCATCAATCTCAAGGTCTCGGAGCGAACGGGGCAGGTGGTCGCGATCCGATCGGTGTCCGAGGACGAGCAGCTCATGATCATCACCCGGAACGGCGTCGTGAACCGACAGCGTGTCACGGAGATCTCGGTGATCGGGCGCGCGACGCAAGGCGTCAAGCTGGTCAATCTCGACGAGAGCGACGCCGTGGTCGACGTGGCCCGCATCGTCGTCGAGGATGAGAACGGGGACGCCGCGGACGGGGGCGACGAAGCCTCGTGAAGGATGTCGTCCAGGGAGAGGGACTCGTCGGCCTCACCGAGATCGAGTCCGCTTCGCGGCGCTTGACCGGTGTCATCGTCCCGACTCCGCTCCTGCCCGCCGACGCGGTGTCGGAGGCCGTGGACGCGCAGGTGCGCCTCAAGTGTGAGAGCCTGCAGCGTGCGGGGTCCTTCAAGATCCGCGGTGCGTTCAACTTCGTTTCCCAGCTCTCCGATGATCAGGTGGCTTCAGGCATCATCACCTACTCCTCCGGAAACCATGCCCAGGCGGTAGCCTTGGCGGGCAAGCTGCGTGGGCTGCGTGTGGTGGTCGTGATGCCCACCACCGCGCCGAAGGTCAAGCGGGACGGGGCGGAGCGACTCGGCGCCGAGGTCGTCTACGAGGGCACGACGTCCCTCGAACGAAAGGAACGCGCGGAGCGGATCGCCGAGCAGGAGGGGCTCGTGATCGTGCCACCCTTCGATCACCGGCACATCATCGCGGGCCAGGGTACCGTCGGCCTCGAGATCGCACGGGACTGGCCCGACGTCGATCTCGTGTTGGCACCGATCGGGGGCGGGGGCTTGGCCAGCGGAGTCGCGGCGGCGGTCAAGCGCATGCAGCCGTCCGCCAAGGTCGTGGGCGTCGAGCCCGAGGGGGCCGCGTCCATGAGGAAGGCCCTCGATCACGGCGCTCCGACGCTTCTCGATCGGATCGACACGATCGCCGACGGCCTCGCCCCGATCATCGTGGGCGAGCTCACCTTCGAGCACGCACGCGATCTCATGGACGACGTCGTGACGGTCGACGACGAGTCGATCCGCCGCGCCACCGGCATGTTGGTGCACCGTCACAAGCTCATAGTCGAGTACAGCGGTGCGGCGACGACCGCGGCCCTCCTGGCGGGTCGCGTAAAGGTAAAGGGGCGGAGGGTTGCGGCGATCATCAGCGGGGGCAACCTCGACCCGGACCTCCTCACCCGGCTTCCCTGACCGACCATCGACGATCGAATGCGACGGCTCATCCTCTTCGACATCGACGGCACCCTCGTCTGGGGCGGTCCGGCCAAGCACGCTTTTGTGGATGCCCTCGTCGAGACGTATGGCACGTCCGGATCCGTGGACCTGGTCAGCTTCGCCGGGAAGACCGATCCACAGATCGCGCGCGAGCTGCTCGTCGGAGCCGGGCTCCAGCGGGAAGAGATCGACGAGGGGCTGGAGCGACTCTGGGAGCGATACCTCGCTCACCTGGAGGAGCGACTGTCGGACGATCCGGTCGAGCTGCTGCCGGGTGTCGGGGATCTCCTTTCTGTCCTGGCCGAGCACGACGACGTCGGGGTGGGACTGCTCACCGGCAACATCCACGGGGGTGCGCGGCTGAAGCTCGACTCCGGAGGGCTGTGGAGCCACTTCACGTTCGGGAGTTACGGATCCGATCACGAGGAGAGGGACGAGCTTCCGGCGATCGCCGTGAGCCGGGCGCGTGCTCTCTGGGGCGACCTGGTCAGGGCCGAAGCCGCGATCGTGGTCGGCGACACTCCGCGCGACGTCGCTTGCGGACGGGCCGGCGGCACCCGCACACTCGCCGTCGCGACGGGCAGCTTCAGCCTACAAGAGCTTGAGGCGGTTGGGCCGGATTACGTGCTCCCCGACCTTTCCGCGACACTCGACGTGCTCGATCTCCTGCTTGCCTGATGCTTGATCGAGGAGAGGGGCGGAAACATTTTCGTGCTCCCGGCGTCTTTGTAGAGAAGCCGGAGGCAACGGGCCCCCACGGGCCCGGTCACACGACGAGGCTCGTAGCAATGCGGGCGTCTGAACGGGAGTACGAACGTGTCCAGAGGTGAAGAGCGTAGGCAGGCCCGCGAGAGCGGGTCCGACATGAAGAAGTTCTACTTCCTCTTCGGTGCCGTAGCGGTAGTCGGCGTGGGGGTCGTGGGCTTCAACGTGGGTTCCGGCATGTTCGGTAGCGCGGTCTCCGAGCCGATCGAGCTCGACCTCGCCAGCGACGAGGAGTTGGTGGCGCTCGCCCAGGGCGTTACCCGGGGTGATCCGGACGCGGCGGTCACCATCGTCGAGTTCGGCGACTACCAGTGCCCGGGGTGCGCGTCGTTCGCGTTGCAGGTCAAGCCGCAGATCGAGAGCATGCTCGTCGAGCCCGGCGGCGTGAAGTTCGTCTATTACGACTTCCCTCTCATCTCCATCGGTCACACGAACGCGTTTCTGGCAGCCCGCGCGTCGCGCTGCGCCGCCGACCAGGACCGTTACTGGGAGTACCACGAGAGCCTCTTCCGGAACCAGGCCCGTTGGTCCGGGGCGAGCACCCCGGCGGGCGCCTTCGAGAACTACGCGGCCGACATCGGCTTGGATGGAAGTGACTTCAAGGCCTGCCTGAACAGCGACAAGTACGCGGATGTGGTCACGGCGAACATGCGGCTCGGTCAGCGAATGGGCGTCACCGGGACGCCGACCGTCCTCATCAACGCGAACGGTCAGCTTCGGCGCGTCAACAACTACGACTACCAGAGCATCACGTCCGCGATCGAGACGATGACGTCCGGGGGCCCCGCCTCGAACTGACGGGGCGGGATACGCCGTGACCGACACCGCTCGCGATATGGCGGCCGAGGCCGCTGCGGGCCCGGTCGCCCCCCCCACGAACCGAATGGTGATCACGCTTTTGGCGCTGATCGGCTTCTTCGTGGCGTCGTATCTCTGGGCGCACAACGCGGGTCTGACCGGCCCTATCGTGTGCGGTGTCGGAGACTGCGCGACGGTCCAGTCGAGCGAGTACGCCACGATCGGCTTCGTTCCGGTATCGGCGATCGGCGTGCTCGGGTACCTGGTGCTCCTCGGCCTATCTTTCGCGGGGCTCCAGCCCGCCCACCGCGGGTCGAGGGCGATCGGGGCGCTTCTCCTCGCGGGGTCGGCGGGTGGCGTGGCTTTTTCGGCCTATCTGACGTATCTGGAGGCGTTCGTCATCCATGCGTGGTGTCAGTACTGCGTGATCTCCGCGATCTTGATCACGCTGATCTTCTTCGCGTCGCTGCCTGAAGTGGCGCGCATCCGCGGGAGTGGCACGTGAGCGAGACCACGGTGAAGGTGCGCCTACTCTTCGTCGACGGTGGGTCCTATCACCACGAGGTGGTCGAGGTCCCCTCCGCCTCCGTCGCCGCGTACGAGCGGCTCATCGACTGCGTCCGGGAGGATCCGGACGTGCTCAAGCGGCTCCATGTCGACGTGGGGAGGCTCGTCTCGGCCTACCTCACCGGCGACGCTTAGAAGCAGCTCGAGCGCTCCAGTAGCTCGAGCGAGCGCTCGAGGGTCCATTCCTCCACGACCGGCGGTGGCCAGGCGCCGGCCGCGGCGAGCGCCACGAGCCCATCCGCCTCCTCACGCGCCCGGTGGGCCGTCGCCGGCGAGAGATGGCCATCGCGAACGGCCGCCTCGAGCTCGTCCTCGTCGAGGAGCGTGACCGCGCCGCCACTGGGCCACCAGATGTCCAGGCACAGGTCGGTCGTGCGCCAGACCGGGCCGTCCATCTCCGGGGGGGTGAGGATGTTGGCGTAGAATCCAGAGAAGCGCCCATCGGCCCGATGGAACCGTCCGATATCGTGCCAGGCGCCGGGGAAGGTGAACCAGACCGCCAGCGATCCGCGCTCCAACATGATCTCGCCGTTCGTGACCAGAGGAGCCGACGCCTCGATGGGCTCCGAGAGCGTGACGACGACGTCATCCCGCCTCACGACCACTCTCTGATCGTACACACGCAGGTGGTCGGGGACGCGGAGGTAGTGGATCGAGACCCGCTCGGCACTCCGCTCGTCCTTCCTCGCCGCGGCGGCGACGCGCTCGACGAATACGTCCATCACACCTCCGCACACCGCGGGACTCCACGACGTGAAGTCCTCGGTGAGGTCCACCCGAACCCGCTCTGGCCACCCGGACGCCAGGACCCGATGAGCGGAGTCGATGACCTCCGCCTCTCCGCAGCCTCCGCCGACCGTGCCCACCAACCCCCGCGAGGGGTCGACGAGCATACGAGCGCCCACCTTTCTCGGCGTGGAGCCACGCGTCGAGACGATCGTCGCGAGGGCGCATGCACGGCCCGCCCTGCGGGCCTCGGCCAGGGCCTCCGCCAGAGCTCGGTCGTCTTCGTGCGTCACGTCGTATCCTGGCTCTCGGGAGTGTTGAAGAAACGCTCAGCGACGCGCTCCACCTCCTTGAGCGAGCGCCCGGTCCCACCACGGTCCAGCATGACGAGCTCGGCCGCGACCGCGACCGCGATTTCCTCCGGTGTCTCCGCACCCAGGTCGAGCCCCACCGGCGCGTGAATGCGGTCCATGAATGTGCGGTCGAACCCCTCGTCGACCAGTTGGACGTACGTCGCCCTGACGCGGCGCCGGCTCCCGATCATACCGATGTAGGCGGGGGCCGGGTCCGCACGGAGGGCGCGAACGAGACACTCGTAATCGTACTTGTGTCCGCGGGTCACCAGCAGCAGGTGCGAGCGCTCGTGCAGTGTGACATCGGCGAAAGGGTTCGAGAAGTCGGCACGGATCAGCCGGTCGGCGTCGGGAAACCGTTCACGGGTCGCGAAGTCGGGGCGGTCGTCCAGCACGGTCACGCGATATCCGAGAAGCGCGCCGAGGTGCGCCATGGGCTGGGCGATGTGTCCGGCTCCGACCACGACCAACTCGCGGACGGGGCGCCGTATCTCGATGTAGACCTCGACCCCGTCCTCCAGTGCGCGCAGCCCCTCGAGTGCGCGCCGGTCGTCCATGGCTTCGTCGAGGAGGAGAACCGCCCCGGTGTCGAGCGAGACCGATCCGAGGCCACCGTGCGTGGACCGTGTCCCGACCCCGACTCCTCGGGTCCGAGCGATTCTCCGTCCGAGCAGCGTGCGATCGTTGGCACCGACGACCGTGGCCGCGGCGGCGGAGCCACCCGCCTCGGCCGTCTCGATGAGGAGGATCGACACTTCAGCGGGGCTCAGGCTCATGCCTCGGACTCCTCGGCGAAGAGCTCGAGCGCGGCGGCATAGGCGCGGGGGGTGTCGATGTCGATGACGACGCCCCGCTCCCGCGTTTGGACGAGGCGCGCCTCGTGGAGATGTCGATGCACGACGATTCGCGCGCCGCCCTCGAGCGCGGGGTCGAGCAGCTCGGGGAAGAGCGCTCGGCCGAAGATCGCCGGGTGGCCACGCTTCTGCCCGACCACGGGAAGCGTCAGGGGGGCACCGTCGGACTCGGCGACCCGGAGCAGCTCCGAGACGACGGCCGCGGGCACGAGTGGGTGGTCCAGCGGGAGGTAAGCGATGCCGGACCGGGACGCGTCGATCTCCTTCAGGGCGATGCGCAGCGAGGTGATGGGCCCCTCCCCGGGGTCCGGATTCCGAAGCGGTTGGCCACCCGCTCCACGGGCTTCCTCCTCCATGACCTCGTCCCCCTCCGCGACGACCACGTAAACCGGGTCGCATCCGCCGTCGACGAGCGCACGCACGACTCGGTGGAGGAAGGACTCGCCTCCGATGCGCAGCAGGCCCTTGGCTCTCCCCATCCGGCGCGATGAGCCCGCCGCGGGTACGACACCGGCGAAGGTCATCGGCGATCAGCTCCGGTCGTGCGGAGCCGGATAGGCCTCATAGAACGTACGGTCGGCGGCGGCCAGTCGAACCAGGAGTGGAGCGGGCTCGAAGCGGTCGCCGAGATCCCGCTGCAGGCGTGTCATCCGGTCGAGCAGACCCCGGGGGTGCAGGGTGTCCGCGAATCGGAGGAGACCACCCCTGAAGGGCGGAAAGCCCGTACCCATGATCATCGCCAGGTCGACATCCCGGGCCGACGGGACGATGCCGTCGTCGAGGACGCGAGCGGCTTCGTTGATCATCGAGAGAATCAGCCGGCGCCGGATCAGGCGTGCGTCCTCCTTCGGGTCCGCGCGAGGAGCGTCGGCGGCGCGCACCGACGGCAGGAGCGCGATGACGCTCCTGTCCACCTCCTTCTCCTTTCCGCCGTCGTATCGGTAGAAGCCCGAGCCACCCTTTCGACCGAGCCGTCCCGTGCGTCCGAGGTCCAGCAGAGGCGGCGCCGGCGCCAGACGATCTCCGAGGGCCTCATGGAGCGACGCGCCGGCGTGGCCCGACACGTCGATGCCGACCTCGTCGATCAGCCTGAGCGGTCCCATCGGCATCCCGAACCCCTTGGCGGCTCCGTCGATCGACTCGATGCTGAAGCCGTCGCCCAACAGGAATCCGGCCTCATTCAGATAGGGACCCAGAATCCTGTTGACGAGAAAGCCAGGCCCGTCACCGACCACGACGGGGACCTTTCCGACCGTCAGCGCCAAGCCGTAGATCGTCGCAACGGTATCGTCGGACGTCGCCGGTCCTCGGATCACCTCCACGAGCGGCATCCGGTGTACCGGGTTGAAGAAGTGCATGCCGCAGAAACGGGCGGGTCTCTCGAGCGCCGTCGCCATCTCTCCAACGGAGAGCGACGACGTATTGGTCGCGAGGATGCAGCTCTCGTCCACGTGCGCCTCGGTCTCGGAGAGCACGGACTTCTTCACGTCCATCCTTTCCACGATCGCCTCGACGACGACGTCCGATGCCGAAAGGCCGTGGTACTCCAGGCCGCCCGCGATCAACTCCATGTGTCGCTCGGCCGCGAGCTTCGACATGCGCCGTCGTCGCACCTCCCCGTCGAAGAGGGAGCGGGCATGGCTGAGCCCGCCGGAGATCGCATGGTGCTCGATGTCCTTCATGTACACGCGGATGCCCCGAGAGGCGGCGAGCTGACCGATGCCCCCGCCCATGACACCGGCTCCGAGAACGCCGACGAAGTCGACCGGGCGGGCGGTGGCCCCGGACCCCGCGGGCACACCGGTGCCCTTGCGCGCCGCTTCACGCATGTGGAAGACGTGCACGAGGTTCTTGCACACGGGTGATACCACGAGCTCCGCCGCGGCCTTGGCCTCGGCGACGAGGCTCTCCTCGACGGCGCCGCCCATGTGCTTCGAGAGGATGTCGAGTATGCGAAGCGGCGCGGGGTAGTGGCCGCCGGTCGTCGCCATGACCCTCCTGCGCGCCATGAACAGGACGATGCGTCGGCCGGGAGGCGTATCGTCCAGGAACTGCGTCAGGAGTCCGCGTTTTGGGGGTTTGGACCGCCACGGCGCGCGCGCGAGGCGAAGGGCGAAGGCGCGCACCTGATCGTCGAACAGGTCGGTGGGCACCACCTCCGTGGCCAGTCCGATACGCTTCGCCTTGGCCGCGTCGGCACGCTTTCCGGTGAGCAGGAGGTCGAGAGCTGCCTGCAGGCCGACGAGCCGGGGCAGGCGCGTCGTGCCCCCCCATGCCGGGAGGATGCCCAGCTGGACCTCGGGCAGGCTCATCGCCGTGGACGTCGCATCAGACAGCACCCTGTGGTCGCACGCGAGCACCAGCTCCACCCCCCCACCGACGCACGGTCCGCGCACCGCGGCCACCGTCGGAACCGGCAGTGACGCCAGATCGGTGTAGATCGATTGGCCGAGGCGAATCTGCTTTTCCGCGACGAGCGGATCTTCCAGGGATCCTATGGCATCGAGATCCGCGCCGGCGATGAACGACGACGGCTTGCCACTCCTCACCACCACGGCCCGGGCCCGGGCCTCACGAGCCGCGCCGCGAGCCTCGTCCAGAGCTTCACCGAGGCGGAGCATCACGCCCTCGGTCAGGACGTTCATGGATCGGTCGGCATCGTCGAACGTGATCCAGCCGATCCCGTCCGAATCGACGTCGAAGGTCGGGTTCGGGCTGCGCGTCATGCGGGTCGCTCGCGGAGTGGGTGGCAA